>Ga0123352_10004886_pt1 | contig 19946 bp, 11 predicted proteins | sample TergutLab28metaG_FD_89700 | JGI IMG/M metagenome (GOLD analysis project Ga0123352, IMG submission 89700) | Labiotermes labralis P1 segment gut microbial communities from Petit-Saut dam, French Guiana - Lab288 P1 | ecosystem: Host-associated > Arthropoda: Insects > Digestive system > Gut ...
AGTTTTTTTTGTGCTTTTTGAATGGAAGGTATGGGGGTTATGTTATTCCTTGCACCAAAACCGGAGGCCTTTATTGTATTTGAAGAAAGGAAGGCATATACACCCATTAAACAAAAAAAAAAAAAAAAGGATGACAGGAAAACACAAATTCAACACACCTGGCAACCGTACAGTGCAAATAAGGAAAAGAGGCCACCAATAACATGCCCCCATACTTCTCATTCTCATACAAAAACCTTTAATGAAAGGTCACATCAAATATAACTGTGAGTACCAAAGAACCAACAAAAGAAAACAAACAGAAAATAAACTTGGCATACCACAAGGACAAAATCTTCTGTTACACTACACGTATGCATTGCCCACAGCAATTGATGGTACAGACGGGAGTAAACGTTCAATGGTCACTAATAGAACGAGTTTGTTTAAATTCTTCGTTCAGAAACAACGCATTTGCAGGTATCCTTATACAAAATTCTTCGTATAATTCATCCACGTTGACAGGCGTCTTCATGGGCAAAACTACAACTTTTTTACAGTCACAATACGTTTGTTTCTTTTTCAGATAGTTCTCAGAATGTGCTGATAGTTGTAGAGTTTGCCCTCAGTGTGGCAACTGAACAGTACTGCCATTCACATTTCATAAAGGAAGAGTTCTTTTGGTAGATCGCGGGACATTTCAACCCAGTTTTCGGACGCGGGATTTTAAGTGTATTTTCGGGACTGTCCCGCGATAATCGGAATGGTTGGTCACCGTATACACATGCAATTATCTTGAATGAAAAGTACAGGAAACCACTACGAGTCACAACAGTGTAATCAAACAATTAAACGGCTCTAACCTGTAAATGCATCCTCTCCTTGAAGGCTTTTTCGAAACACACTTGCAGAAAACGAACACGTCTGTTTTGCTGGTGGACTCTCCCCCACGTGACTTTCATAACCAGACTTTCTCTTCTTTCTTGCTAGCATGTTTCAGTGCTATGTCTGCACTTTGAACAGCAAGCGCAGAGAATTTCATGCAATAACACCACAACAACGATTACGGTAATTTTAGGAGACAGGCTCCATTTCCTCGATCGGACTGGTGCTATGTATATTCATAACCTCAATACCACTACAACAACCAACGTGCCAGGACGCAAGATCACAGATTAATATCACTTATCGTGTGAAGACACCATAGATGCGTTGAATTACAGCGCCACATGCGGCAAGGCCACACTGTTGTAGTTGGCGTGGCTCTAGCCGATAGTACAGCGACCACCTAGTACTAACCTGTGGAACTCTGTTGAATGACATCGATAAAGCAGCCTCCTAATATACCACTGCACTTAAAAAAATTTCAAACTTCCAAATATTACAAACCAACTAAATACACTCATTAGGCAATACACTTTATTAATTTACATTATTATTTTCTCCGACATATTTCTGTTGGATCAAAAAAAAATCAAATCATATAGTATATGTATTGCTTAATACATGTCTTTAACTAGTCAGTAATAAATGTGATAATACTATATAATGCATGGGAAATGCAGAATACTAAGATTCAAAGTTACAGAGTTCAGAAAGAAACGTGTAGAAGAGTTTTTGTGAAATTCAAATTGTGAAATGAATGCATTGCTGTGTTGTTGATTGTAATAGTTATATCACAATGCACGGTGTAAACAATGTAAAAATTTACACATTGTAACACATACAGACCTCATATAGCGACCGCGCACATACGTTTATAAGTCTGTCAATAGACTCAAAAAGAGACAAAATGTTCAGTCCATTACAAATAATTCAAGATAAAAATAATATGGACAAAACGTACGTGTGTGAAACTCGTGTTACACAGTTTTTAGGTGCGTATCATTTCATTAAGCTATACAAAAGGACTCAGAAGAGAAGCGTAACGCTTCATATCAGCCATCAGACTGAATTACCTAAAATAGGTCAAAATCGCAATGAATCGGTACAATTTATTGTAGGTGAATCATACAGGGTTTCGTCGAAGTTGGTGGGGTAGTTTGTGTCTTGTTATATAGAGGGCGAACATGGCGAAACTAAGGGGCAGTTTAAAAACTTTTTTACGAGACGCATTCTTATTTGGAGCACGTGGAAAATAATTTTAATACTGCGTGTACCCGAAATTACCACACGGCGAAGTGTTAAGATCTGATGAAGATGTTCCTCACACCAGTAGATTGTGATTACCACATTCTTCTGGACTAGACAACGAAATATTTGTATGAGACCTGAAAATTACGTTCCTGACTTAATTCATTACCTGCGAAATATCGGGTTTTGCTATTACCAAAGCACACAGTTAAAGCAACGCATAAGCGTAACACCTTCCTATACCTTTAGCTTATCTGTTACCAATATCAGACAGCTAGGGCAGTCAGTTATTTCCTCTTGTAGTTTCGAACAGTTTCATTAATATTGTATGCTTGACAGCACTTTAATGGCGAGCAGCCTACACTTCTACGATTGTAGGAACTCAACAAAGGATTGTCTCTTATAGTCCGTCTGTAAATATATGCCGTTTGTATAAATCAGCTTCTTACAAATTTACATGGATGAATACGATTATAATAACTTTTCGAAAACTATTGAATATCGACTGTCTTTGTTACAGTGCTAGAGGAGAATTCTCTAGGTCTATACTTTAATGGCAACTTAGACATAAATTTCTGGGCGAGAGACTTGGCACATACAGTTTTATTTGGTTTCTACACTTCTTTTCTTCGTGTCATGGAAACAGAGGCTTCGAACTCATAGAAAGAAATGTCGTTTGTTTCTAACAATTTACTTCATAACCTTTAGATGTATTCCGGAATAATGCGGAACTTTAAAGCTGATCGTAGCTGCTTTTTGTCTTATCTCACATCATTTTATTATTCAACAAAACGTTACCTTTTAGATTTTATTATTTTTTTTTTTACTTAAAGATCAAGACAAAGAACTGAAGGTAATGTGTGAAGACAATAGACATGTGTGACTCAAAGTATCTGGAAGCTATTATTTTAAAATCATAAAGTATTATTTGAGTCTGTGCAGCAGAATTATTTTTTTTATATAATCAATCTTCTTTTCAACCGCGACACAAATAACTGTACGCACAATGAGCAGTATATCAAACAAAACCAAATCGAAAAGAAATCACCTACATGCTTTTCCATTACAATTTATTGTACTTTTATTCTTCGGGTGTCTCTCTATTTGATTTATATCCACATTTCAGGGGTTTCTTACTGTCTGCAGCAACAAAGTGTAAAAGTAACTTTTGTTTAATACAATAATAATAATAATAATAATTTTGGTTTAGAGACAATGAATAACTAACTTACCAGCAGACTTGGTATAGGATTCCGCTTTGACAAAAGAATGTTTACAGACACTCGATGATAAATTGCGCTGAGATATTTCGGCATTTGCCTGGAGGGACTGAATAAAATTAAGAATAACCTCTCACGCTCTTCGGAGTTCCGACAGATATGCCAATCTGATTTGCCCCCCCCCCCTCTCCCTCAACCAAATATAAGTCAAAAGTGCCACCTCTTGAGACAAATTCGAAGTAAATGTATTACCAAAATTATGACTTCATTAAAAAAACACTGGCAAAGGAAACAAAGCTCAGGGAGAGGGAACTGCCAAGTCTTGGATGAAAGTTTATGGGAAAGGCTTTATAAGTTTAAAAATCTAAGGAGAACGAGAAGAACGCAAAGGAAGGGAAGAGAGAAGAGGTGGAAGAGATGTAATAACAAAAACGGGAAAACTTAAATATGCGTAAGCATTTTTTCTTCCTGATTTTGGACATGTCATTGCCATTGATATCTATTTCAAATCAATGGACAAATTTACGAAGATTTAAACTCATTCATACGTCGCCATTTGTGTTATCAATTTTACCCCCATCTAATCAGTACATACTAATCTTGTACAGAAAATCAGCTTTGAGCGGCTATTTTCATTTTCTATCGTGTTTCCCCTTAACACTTGTACTTCTACAGAAAACATGCTTAGCAGTAAACAACTCACACCACACATCAAGACAATAACGGTACACGTTCATTTGTTTCTACGTTTATATCTCTCTAATAGACCTACTACTTATGTTCCGCCCATTTGTCCCTGCTGTGTTCAATCAAACGCAGTTTTGTGTTAGGGTTGTGCTTCACAAATTACGAAACTCATTATGTAATATTCTGCAACCCTTGTTAAATAATGAAGAGTTGCTGTATACTCGTATTTTGAAAGAGAGGAGTATTCTATAGAAGATGGTGTGTTTTAACATTGAGGTATTTAGAGGCCTGTTACATTCTTACGATCATAGACATTCTTTTGTTCGTGTCAGAAAATATGGATACGAATAATTTAGACAGCGTAGAAATCCCTGATTTTTAATTAATTATACTCTACCCTTGTGATCTTCATTTCATGTGAATCTCTTTCAGCTCAGTATGAAAAGTGATTGAAATTCTAAAATGTAGCTGCTCTTCTGTATGCCACAAATGAATAAAGAAAAGTCAACAATTTCATGTCACTTGGAAGAAAAATCGTATTTCAGGATCTTTATCGAAGTAAATAAATTGGTTTTCTTTACGAAACTTCCAAATGGAACTTTAAACCCATCAATATTACGTTCTTTCCAAGATGTGGTATAAGAGTACATACTTCATTCACTTATTTCACTTACGGTTATTGAGCGTGTTAGTCATATCACTTAGACTTGCAATTTTAGTGGTAATTCTCACAAGTGTTAATTAATTACAATTATTCGGGAAATAGATCAATAATGCGGATACTGGCTCTTATGTTAATGATTGTGAAATTGTCCGCATGCTATTCATATTATGACCTCACACAGATAGTTCCCAGTGTTATTTCCTCTATACAAAGATACCTGTTCTCCAACTGTGTTATCATACTGGACGTCCAAGTAAATGCAGGTAATTTACTGTGAGAATGACCATTCTTCGTATGTGTGTGCTAATCCATGCTGTACACATTACCGAGTGATTTATTTTCTTCTTTCCGGAGTCAGTGCTGGGAGATTTATCTACAAAATGCTGTTGTTAATTACGAATTACTGGATAGTTCACGTAAGAAAGAAGTCTGTAATTTTACTGCAGTAAACTAGTTCCTTTTAAAAAATGGAGAGATTTATATATGGTAGGTGGGAGTGTCTGACGTACAACTAACAACCTACTTACCTACCTACATACATACATGCAAACGTACACATACACACACACACACACACACACACACACAAACACATTGCTTCACAACGGGGGCGATTATGCAAGTAATTTAATGTTAAAGAAGATAATACTTTGGTCCTATTTCCATTATCTTATATGTTTTAGCGCGTCAAAAGGCAGCGCAGATATATATGGAAGATGTACTTTATCGCTACGCAAATTGTGATCCTTAACTTTTTGCCACAGACGTGTCGTGTTCGAGAAAATTAAATGTAGGGGCCCTGAATAAAAAAGAGAATCGGGTGAATGTATGTTGCATTTTACTGGACATGTCCTACAAATGTTGAAACTTCCATCACTCTGTTCAGTGTACAGACTCGTTTGTTCCGTGCAACAGTTTACTACTCTGGAAACGTTTTGAAGTCGACTACCACGACCAATCCAACGAGTGTCGTTGCAATAAAACAAGTATGCCGTAATTTGACGATCACAATAATAATATCTCCCACTAATCTGAGATGAGGTAAAAGATTCTACACTTCTTTCTTAATCACTTCTTTCAACAAGGCAATCCTTTATTCATGACGTTTGTCTAAAATATCAGTTAAACTTCTCAGCATCAATCATAGAGTAGACTGGTCTCCAGCTATGTTACAACAAACATTCAGCGTGCATGAACTTTCAGTCAAAGTCCGAGAGCAGAATGTCACGTTTGACTGCAACGACGAATCACAAACAACTGACAAAATAAAATTGAAAATAAGAAGAATTTATATCTACAATCAGAACTGATACCAATGTTGCCAACTATCGAAGTACATACAAAGAGGCAATTGTTGTTTGTACATTTTAAACGTTTCGTAATTCCGCAATGTTATAAAATATGAACATACTTGTATTACGACTTTTAATAAAATTTATCTCCTGCATTGCCCGCGAGATATATCAGACCGTTCATGAAACACGCTCTATATGCAGGTCTGTGACAAGACAAAGAGGGAAAGAGGTTTCTAACCTCTACGAAACATTGTTAACCCACTTGTTTGAATCAGCGTAACATAAAATACAATTTTCTCATCAACATTTAATATTTCGTAGTCAGCTTTGGATTCCAAAATTATTTCTTGTAAATACTTTGCATAAAAAATCGCATATGTTAAGCAAATTACAAGCCATGATTTATTAATGATTGATACTTAACGTGCAAAGAAATTAATGAATAATCATCAGGCAGATAGACCGAAAATTCTTATTGGAAAAAAAAATAGTTTTTACAAAATGTTCTACTTCTTTGAACTTAGAACATATATTTTTAATGTGCAGTGAACGCTAGCATGGTTAAAACAGGCGCCCTTTGCTATTTTCATTTTAAATAGTTTTCTTCATACTCCATTACAAATTAAACCTCTACATACAGATATCATCTGTAAACCACTGTTAACTGAAGTCCAGGAAAATTACGAGAGTGATAGCATTTATTTTGGAATTTCTGTCCCTAATTGATGCACGTTTCATGTTACATGACAACAGATTTACATACACAGTGACTGTGCAGGTCTTGAGGATGTTCAAAGATCGGTACGACTACAGAAGTCGCTGGCCGAAACGCGTAGCCAGGTGTCGATTCTTAATTTCAAGACACTGAGGGGCAAAATAAACAACTCGCAGCATTGCAGTCGCCCTCTTCATGTGCTTGACATGTCCAGGGAATGGATTCCTCTAACGAGTGAGGTACGATAGTGCATAGTGTTGTTGATTATTTTTAAATGTGAGGTATTTTTATTGTTATAATTATCATCATTGTCATTATATTTTGGAATCACACTACAGTGTACCCTGTCTATGTACCGTAAGCTAAATATTTCCCTAGAGCTCACTACATGAACACGTCAAATAAGACACCCTTCAAATGGAATAAAATTATTATTATTATTAGTAGTAGTAGTAGTAGTAGTAGTATTCCTTTGTTAAGTAATTGCGCAACATCTGTGTATTTGTATATCGTTTATTCGATTATTTACTTAGCAACTGGCCTTTTTTTAATTGAGCTGAACGTAACGGTACTACCTATGTACTCAGGAAAATTATGGTTTCGCATATTTTTCTTTAAAAATTGTAATGTTATTTATTCTGTTATTTTTAGGTGTGATTTTTATTGCCTCTTTTCTGTGGGTTGTCGTTTGTTGCTTGTATTTTGCTTGCATTTTCCTTATGTCATCACATTGCTGCGCTGTCTGTAATTGGCCCTGTGGCTGTTGCGCCAGCACATAAATAACAAAGAATTGAATTGAATTGAACTGAATTATTACATTTTTCTTTTAAGCCTTTTTAAAGAGTATGCTGTCTACCAGCCTTGATTTAAATTTACCCCTAACACTCATCACATTATAATGCCGTGCTAAGTATATTCCACATTAAATTGCTTCATTATTATTATTATTATTATTATTATCATAATCATCATAATCGTTATTTTTGTTATTGTTATTGTAATCGGCTCGTAAGTTGCAATTATCAAATATATTTTCCGACATGGGCCGAGATAGCGGCTCGCTACGGCCTGGGCGGTCTGGGAATGAATGCCAGTGGGGGGGGGGGGTGAGATTCCCTGCACCCGTCCCCACAGGCCGTGGGTCCACACAGTCTCCTGTACAATGGGTACTGGGTCCCTTTCCCCGAGGGTAAAGCGTGCGCGGTGTGGCGTTGACAACCCACCCCTCTCTAGCGCCAAAATGAATGTAAGAGTAAAGATATAACTCCACTCGGCTTCTGGGCTTTCATGGGGTGAAATTTCCCTTTAACCTTTATATTTTAACACCACAAAACAGATGTCTGTTAACATCTGACAGTATACTTTTTATCTGAATTTTAACTTGCATCTTTCCACTCCTACATATTTTCAGATTTTAGCAGGTTTATTCGGAACAAATGCTAGATGGCTGTTGTTTATACCAGACAACTGCACCATGGAAGAAATACTGAGCGAGGTGAACATTCCTCCGGACTGCGAATTTCTAGTTGCGCAGATCCGTATCGGACAAGTGCAGCTGATGGAGGCATATCGCGTCCACGTTTTGTATCCTCTAGAAATACACCAAATGGGCGACTGGACAATTGCAAAGGGACTAGATTGGATCGATACACCCATGTGCAAGAGAAGAAACAATTTACACGGTTTGGCTTTGAGGGCAACGGTATCTGAAGTACGTCACGTTAATCCCACAAAATTATTACCACATCCTTTAAAGAAGTTCCTTCAGAATGTACCATGTTTTATCTAAATATATGAAAATAAATTTGTCCGATTTCTTCAGTATTTTATTGTCCGCTTTGACGTCTATTTTTCTGCCATACTTCATAAGAATAAGCTGAAGTTTCGTAAATTCCCTTTTACGTAAATGCGGCCAGGACTTGAGCGGCAGGCGCAAGAGCGCAGGCAGCATATTTTGCAAAGTGGTGTACACTCTCTTTATTGAAAGTCGCTGAACTTTTAAATGGTAAGTGCTGCACAATAAGGAGACATAATATACTTTTAATTGAACTAGTTAGTTAATCCTTAAGACTACAACTGTAAGAACTGTAAGAAAAAAACAAAAAAGAGTTAATTTGAAGCCGTAATTAGAATACATTTTGGAGCTAATTCCCACAACTCTAAACAAAATTTGTAACGGCCAGTGCCGACCACCGCCATATTATGAAAATAAAAAATCTACTATGAATTTAAAAATACCTAGAAGTTCTGGAAATTAATTTGTTCTGCCTAAATTATAGAATTTATAAATAGACCTAACATTATTCGTACACGTTGGAAGAAAAGTCCTGTTCAGAATATTGGCCCAGAGCGTGATGACTTAATAAGAAAAATGCCAGAAACCACACAACAGGTAATTTCGCGTTTAATAGAAGTCTCTGTATTAGATTTTTAGACTACACGTGGAGCTAGAAAAGATAGAAGGAATTCATGCAGCATTTCAGTAGGAAAGCAACTTATAAACAGGCATCTGGAAGGCACCACATGTGGTTAGATTACTAAATCACAAAATATTGTAGGAATGTTTTATTCAGTGTAGGAGGATGATGGAAACTTACATATTTTTATATCATGACGCAATTTACTTTGAGAGGGTTGTTTAGTTCCATACGAAGAATGTTTTGTCACTTCCTTAATCACACAATTATGTTAAATTTTGACAGGGGTCATTAATGACGAATATAATGAGGAAAAACAACGACATCGAAGAAGTAAGTGGCTGGTTTGGAGACATCTGGTCAGCACTCGGACAAAGGATTAATTTCACGTGTGTATTCTGTAGTACGTTGCAAAATGCATATGTACGAGTCGACGTACACACAGCTGTGCTTAACATAACTTAATCTTTTCTTTTGTCAGTAATAAATTCGATGAAGAATCTAAATGGGGGATGAGAACTGTAAATGGATCGTGGGACGGCCTAATCGGAAGATTGATAAAAGACGAAGCGGACATTGCATTAGCAGATTTTCATATGACTGCAGAGAGGTTGCAAGCGGTGAACTTCCTACACACATTGCAGGCCACTGCGTAAGTTTCTTCGGAGAATACAGTGAAGTTCTCCCTATAACTTGTCGTCAGGCACAGTGGGCGAGTAGATTTATAGATCTACTCAGTTCTAAACTTGGCGTTAGATGGGGGTGAGTGGTCAAAAATTACGCCCAGCAAGAGCTCTTGTGCCAATTTGAGGAGGCAGGGTTGGTCCGAGGGCAGGTCTGGAAGAGTTTTGGAGAAGAAAAAATCCATTACCCCCACCGGAGTTCAAAACCTGGATGGATATGTTCTTATAATTTATTTATCTATGAGTCGAATATGACAACACCTAAGAATGCTTTTGAAAAGCTCAAGAATATTAATGATCTTACAATCCAGTAATAAACTTAATGTTCTTATAACATTCCTATTATATAGGGTCGCTTTGTTCATGCAACAACGAGAAAGCACTGAATTAAACGGAGCAATCTATTTGGCACCCTTCAAGTGGCAGCTCTGGATAGCGATGACGGCCGCCATGTTACTCCTTGCCGTCTCTCTGTCATTCTGTTTCTACATGGCCTACCGTTATGCCAAGACAGAACAACAGCACTGCAGCTTCTCGCAATCATTATTCTCTGTCTTCGCCTTTTTCTGCACGCAAGGTAATAACTGAAACATTAAAAGAAATTTTTTGTTTTCTAGCGTGCATGAACGTATGTTTGTTTTATACAGGTATACATGCAAGTGAATGTGGCTTTATGTTTACCTAGTACATAACTCTCTTCGACAGGTATCACTGAAATTTGATGTATGTTTGTCCGTGCTTCGTTGTACATGCGCAGATAAGAAAACAGACTAGGTGCTACTGAATGGCTTATTGCACTTATAATCTGCTCAACAAGTTCTGGGCACTTATATGCTCATCATCAGGAGCTCGAGACTATACTTGTGTTATTACCGCATATGGTGTGTAATGCCTTGGTTGCTGGTGGTAGGTGGTCAGGTGCAGGGCGGCAGGCTATGCGCCCTGGATGAAGGAAGCTGCTCGAGCAACTTCCCTCATCCCGGGCGCATTGCCTGCTGCCCTGCACCTGACAGCCGACCACCAGCAACCAAGGCATTACACACCATATGCGGTAATAACACAAGTATAGTCTCGAGCTCCTGATGATGGGCGTATAAGTGTCAGAAACATTTTGAGCAGATTATAAGTGCAATATACCATTCAATAGCATCTAGTTGGTCTTCTTCTCTACGCAGGTATCACTGGAGTTTTTATAAGCAGGCTTGCACGTCTCATATTATCGGCCTAGTACAATCGAATCTTTTCTCTGTGATCTGAAGTATTTTTAATTGACGGTAATTTCTTGTCATTTTGTCACAAATTTTGTGAATGTTAAGTCAGGGTATTCGATTTATTCACCAACAGATATACAGATCAGACAAAGAAATATCATTCTTAATTATCAAATCTTGGCTGAAACATTGTTACCATTACAATGTTGGTGCTTAGAAGCCATATCTTACCTATGTCAGACCTATGAAACAAATTACCATGCAAATTGGCTCGACAATTAAACATCGTGCGTTTTTGACATTTGTGAGACCGTGCACCATTCGAACAACGATGTAAGCAACCAACAAGATGCAACAATTTTCTTTTATTGATTTTTTATTGTTATATTTGAATCTGCTCTACATGTTTCGGGCGACAAGCTCGCCAATCTTCAGGAGCACTTTTGACTGTATATACAGCTTTGACTGTATATACAGCTGTGAAAAGGTTGAGATGGAACTCAAGAGTTCCATCTCAACCTTGTCACCGGTCGGTAGCAATGTCGGTGCATTGTACCAAAGCTGTATATGCAGTCAAAAGTGCTCCTGAATATGGACGAATTTGTCGCCCGAAACATGTAGAGCAGATTCAAATAGATCAATAAAAAGATCAATAAACGAAAATTTTTGCATCTTATTGGTTGCTTACATCGTTGTTCTTACGTATATTAAGGAAGCAGATGACTCGACTTCCTTCCGGGATGAATATTGAGGTAGTTTATGGCTCTCTTGAGTCATTTCAGGTGAATTACAGTGTAATGTCTCAACAAGGCTAGGAAGGCTTCCTTTTCACTCCAGTCAAGTTCACGGAATGTGGTTACACATTATAAACTAACAAAATGCACCATTTCTAAACTAATATTTTAATTTATGATTTCTACATGTTTCGAACCCGAGGGATCATCTTCAGGAAGACGGATGTTCATTCCACCAAGAAGACTGCTTTTACTGAGGCATTTAAAACAAACTGTACCATACTTGTATGTACAACTGTCTTCCTGAAGATGAACCCCCGGGCTCGAAACGTGTAGAAAACATCATAAATTAAAATGTTAGTTTAGAAAAAGTGTATTTTTGTTTACGTTTTATAATTACAAGAATGCACATTGCAAAAAACATAAAATTTACGGTATTTAATTGCCTTTTCTTGTCATTCCATGTTGAACATTGCCTACAGTTGATAAAGTATCGTTAAATAGCGCAGATCAACCACGCATTCATCTTTTACGTGAAATATATAAGCGAACTGTCTCCGACCGACGATCTGTACTTTCTTCTTGCACGAGTCTGCCTCTCTCCATGAAGATTAAACGTGTTTATTTCAAGCTTACCAACTTTGTGTCTATAAAAGTGTCAAATTTCATACTTCCATCACGCACAATATTGTGCTGCGCCGGAATTTCGCAAGAAAGTTTCCAGTGACGACACACACAGACGTCGATAAATTCTAACACTTGGGTTAAAGAACAAGTTCAATGTTTGTGAGACAAAATACATAAAATTCCTCGCATAAATGACTATGTTTCGGTTTTGTTAATGATCCAACTTGAACACGTTTTATTTCACGACATTTCAGGTCATGAAACCACTCCGAATTCCTGGCCGTGTTTGTCGGTGTTTCTCACAGGGTACTTGACAGGCGCCGTGCTCCTAACAGCATACTCCGGTGCACTCACTTCTTTCCTTTCGGTGCAGACGCGAGGTGAACCGCCTTTCAGGGGGTTTCAGGGTTTGCTGAATGAAGGATCGTACAGAATGGGTGTAACGCCTGGTTCGGCCGTCGACATGTTTCGAGTAAGTAAATTAAAAGCTTCATTGCTCACGTAAAATTTGGGGGAGATAAAGGGAATTTTATCAGTCAGTATAAAAAATTGTTACGGTTCGTTTGGTATTATCTTAAAATTTCTTCTTTAAAGTAGAAAAACTTGAATCAAACTACATGAGGATTAAAATAAATTATATTACTTTAAACATCCTGGTTAATTTTACTAGGAAATTAAGATGACCTGTAGATTAGCTTGGGTAAGAACTACGGTAGAAATATGTCACTGTAAAAAGTATACTCGTATGCATTTTATCTCAGCCTATATGAAATGTGTTCGCCTGACACAGACTGAAATTCAGTACTGTCTGTTTGCTATATTTACATTTACACTTCAAGTTCTAATGGTAAGATGTGATTTTTTTATCTCATACATCCCGTTGTGTCCATACAAGCCATCGTATAGTTCCTTATGTCATCTATATAACTAATTTCATTATACATAACAAGACATGGCCACATATTTCGACCAATTACATGGTCAATCGCAGGCCAATCGTGCACGTAAATCCAAAATTGTGCACATAACAAAAAAAAATAATTTTTCTTTCACGTGCACGAGTGGCCTGAGGATGACCACGTAATTGGTCGAAATATGTGGCCATGTCTTGTTATGTATAACACAATTAGTTGTGTCGATGACATAAGTATTATTTTATAATAAATATTGTATTATTTAATAAATATGCCAGGCGTCGTCATTAAACATGCACTTGGTGTCTATTAAACAGGATTCTTCAAACCAGGTAATGCAGCATCTGTACAGGAGGGACTTAGAACCGAGGTTAAACACACTACCTAAAAATTCAACAGAAGGTTTCAGCAGGGTGTGTGCTGATCCGAAATACATCTTCTTGGAGTCAGTCATGTATTACACAGTTTTAAAGACACAAAGGTTTATACCTTGCGATGTTATGGAAGTGCCAGAAACACACAAGAGGGAAAGAGTTTCAATAGCCATCAAGAAAGGAAGCCCTTATACGAAAATCTTCAACTACAAGTACGTATGTCAACTCCGGCGACAAAAGGAACAAGTCGGCTTCTTATCTCAGACTTGCATTCGAGAAGTGGCTGGGGCACCAAATGTCCTAGTCCAGGTGCTTTGTGGTATTTGATATTCGGCAGCCCCTCAGGACAAATGCCGAGAAGTGTCCCAATTAAGCCACTGCCCCTTCATTCCAAATTCTATCCCATTTATTATTCACCACTGAAAGGTCTTCTACCCTAAAAATGGATACAGTACATTTCTTCGAAATATCCGTAAATTTCTTCAAGACTAAGCAACCTCAGAGCCCGGAAGATGGCATGTCGCTCGCAGTCGTAAACGCTTCACATCTCCTGATTAATTCTGCCTAGGAATCCTCTTGTAACCTGTAACTAGTTGCCACGATGGAACAGAGTCCTTATTGAGCAGCTTACACGTCCTCGGCTAGTCAAGAATTTCTGCATACTTTATGAAACACTAAAGTTCTCTAACGTGATAAAAATAACCTTCCATTGGGCCCCATCCTGAACTAGATAAATTCAGTCAACGCCCTCCTCCCCATTTTCTTTGGGATCCATTTTAATATTATCCTCCCGCCTACGGCTAGACACTTGAAGTTATTTCTTTCCTTCAGATCTCCATATTAAAACTCTATCCCTCTAATCTTCCTTGATCTGACAACACGAATAATTTTTAGGTTTCTGTGACCGTGCATCGTGAGCAAATTGTGAAGTGAAAGATAAAACCAACAAGATGCAACAGTTAGATGTTTATTATCAATAATTTCTCAACATGTTTCGGGCATCATTATGCCCATCTTCAGGAGAATAAGACGTGTGTTACTGCACGTGGTGTGCTGCGCTGGTTCTGCTGGATGTGGTTGGTAGCGGTTGTGGGGCGCTGCGTTGTAGGGCGCTTGTGTGAGTCGAACAGAAACCTTCACAGTGCTCACACCCTACAACGCAGCGCCCTACAACCGCTACCAACCACATCCAGCAGAACCAGCGCAGCACACCACGTGCAGTAACACACGTCTTGTTCTCCTGAAGATAGGCATAATGATGCCCGAATCATGTTGAGAAATTATTGATAATAAACATCTAACTGTTGCATCTTGTTAGTTTTCTCTCTCACTTCACAACACGAATAATGTCTGGAACAATGCATGAATAATATAGTTTATAACATATCGACGTGGCCTTTCTATAAATAGAACTCTTTTAATTTGTAACAATGCAAACCGATGTGTTGGATTATAAACCTGCTTGTGTGAGACAACTTTGGCGGTTTGTGACATTATCTCTTACCTTATGCCTCTTGCAAATTCTTCCATAAAAATTAAATGACTCTTTCTATTACGATTACAATAATAGAATGGTAGCTAGATTCTCTTTGTCACACCTCCCTCACTACATCTTGTGAATAAAATTACATCCACTTGAATGGTTCGTCTCCATTTCAGTTTGCTGGCAATGCGGTCCACTGGGATTCTAAGCAAGATAAAGAGTAAGTACGCGGCCCAGAGCTCGATGACAGACAAAGTACCGGGTTATGAAGTCCGTTTCGAAGTAGTTTTACCACTGGTCGGTTTCATGACCATTGGAGTATTTTTGTCAACAGCTTGCCTCTGTGTCGAACTCGCAGTACGCCGATACTACTAATGTGATAAAGTATGAGACAGAAGTTCTTATCAGCATCTGGGTCCTGTCAGATTAACCAGACGTAGCGCCGGCTAAGGCTCCACAGTTACGTTCGCTGTGGGCTCGCGATTAGGGAAAATACTCGTATTTCTTCGTCTAGGGCATCTCCTTATAAAACAAACGTGACGCTCATTTAGTGGGCATTCAAGAGCGTGAATATTCTTCAGAAGTATATTTGACTCAAAAGAAAAAGTGATTACTGTCCGATCTTCCTTGGTTAAAATTCTGAACACATTTGAAGGAGAATAAACTGTGCTCGTGTGTCACAAGTGTCTTCGAGGTGAATATTCTACCTAAATCGCTGGCTGTATTATGAGCCAGCATAAAAGGGTCTCCATCAGCCACCTCAACTAAGTACCCGGCGAGCCTGGGGGTCTGCACAGAAACGCTTGCTCTCCGCGGAAGTTAAGGGCGATCAGCCGTCTATCAGTACCAGCACAAGACCTGCAGCGGATGGACTCTGGTGTTCCGAAACGGCTTTTTTCTCCCCTGGAATAACAAAGTCCAAGTCAACGCCACAAACATGCCGACGTAAAGAAGATTCTTTCAACCAGTGTGTCCTTTTCGACAATACTGTAGTATCTTAGACAGAACTATTTTCGATGGACCAAGTTTAGTATAAAAATATTCAGGTTTAATACTACGAATATTCTTTCTAATTTAATCAATCATGCCTATAACGTTCGATTGGTTTATTTCCTTCATTCAAAAAGAAAGAATTCCTTAGGTATAGACCATGTACCTAATTCTATATGAATAAGTTTCATAGCCCAAATGTGTCGACAGATTTTTAAAACCCAGTATTTTAGACTTTTGTTAAAATTACAATGATCACAATTTTCAGGTATATTGAAAAGCAACGAAGCACACTTTACACACAGTCAAAAATTTAATTTCTTATTAGGTCCGTATTACAAACCGTCTGGTAAAATTTTATGGTGAAATTCAATATTTTGCATAATGTTAGTAAGCCATTTCGATTTTTAGCCGCATAGACCTATTAAAAAAACCTACTTTGAAGCTCTACGAAAAGCCAGAATAAACTTTTTATGAATCCCCAGATGTTTCACCAATCTTTTTGTACTTACATATTATGCATTTAATGTTAAATAACATACACTTTGTTCTTCTATGTAACACATTTATTTTCGCTAATATGTCCTTAATTAAATATCCGCAAATTAGTTTAATAATAGGTCCTGCCTAGCACATAATGCAGAACATTCTTTTCAGTCTTATATTCATTTCATTTAAATAGAATTCAACAATAATGAATTACTACTCTTCTATGTTAAGTGGGTCCTATCATGGCGCCCCCACATGTTGTCGCTGGAGGACACGACCTTCAGTTACGGAAGGTGGCTACAAATATTTTGACGCCCTACAAATAATGGGCTTCTAGTTTGGGTTTTGGGGCTCCCAAAAAGAATTCAACATAAAATTTATAACCGCAATGGAAAATAAGCGTGACATTTTGAGTTTGGAATGTGATGAGTTTCTACAGGTTATGATTACTGAAAAAGGTTACAAGAAGTCTTTCTGATGGATCGACAGCCCTAGTGGGCCTAGGCTTCCTTATTGTTGAGGTTTCGAAATAACGTCACATTAAGACACAATACACTGGGTAGACTCCTCTGGACGTGTGGCCATTCGGCCACAGATACCTCTACCTGACAACATACAACACTCACAAGAGGCAGACATCCACGCACCCGGCGGGATTTGAACCCGTAATCCCAGGAAGTGAATGGCTGCAAGTCCACACCTTAGAGTGCGTGGACTTGCAGCTGGCAGCAAGAAAATTGTCAGAATATAAGCTCTTTTGGTGCGACATCCTGAGAAAAAAAAACAGTCACTGTGGTAATGTAGATCTAGGTGGGAGAATTATGTTATAACGCATCTTAAAAAGCAGAATTTTGCAACATGGAATGAATTCGTCTAGCGCGGGATATGGGCAAATGGCGGTCTCTTGTGGAGACGGTAAAGAACATTCGGGTGTCCTAAAACAGGAAAATATTTTGATTTTCTGAGGAACTACACGTACACTTTCTGTTCCATAGAGTCAGTCACCTAGTCATGCCGTCAATCAATCAGTCAATGAATAAAGCATTCAGTAAGTGAATTAGTCAGTCAGTCAGTCAGGTAGGTAGTTCGTTAGTTATTTGGTTAGTTAGTTAGTTAGGTAGGTACGTTGGTACTTAATTCAGAAACTTTCCTGAACCCGTGAGAAGTAATATGCCATTAAAGAGATTAGAAACGTACTTATGTTTAGGCCTAAGAATTATGACATAGGTGAATGACGTATTTGCAATTAGTTCCCACAATTTATTTTGCTTATCTTCAAAGCTCTTCTTTTAGGTTACTTAGTAAACTTCATGTTACATCATATGGCACGAAGTTCTCTTCTTAATTAAGTTCAGGCGTATTAAATAACTTTATGGATTAGAATGTCTCTAAAAACCAATACGTCGCTGTCCCTTTCTACGAGAGGCAGCCGGTACACATGTAGAAACACAGGTAAGGTAGCACTTTGCGTAATCACACATGGATATGGAAGCACAGGTGAGTGCAACAGTCAAATATATTGTAATTCTCCCTACTGGCCGTCTGGTTCACGCCAGTAAATGACGAAAGACTGGAACAGTTCATTGAAAAATAAAACGACTAAATACTCATATTCTACATTAAGATCTCACAAAGTCAAGTGATAGCATATCAAATGTCAACATGCATGTTCTTGACAGCATTGACGAATGAATGTAACATGTTGTATAATGAATTAATGCAGAAATAAAGATTTAAAGATGAAAATCACATCTCAATGAGATAATTGTTGTCAACTTTGTATCATTTTGGTCTAGAACTGAATTTCTTTCTTCACGCCCTTGGAACCATATCATTGTACTGGGTGTGCGTGGGCTACTGGTCCGTCAGACATCCCGCCTACTTAACAGTATGCTAAATAATAACTGACTGACATTCTTTAAAACCTGGCTGTGCTGTGGTGTATTGTAGCTCATCTATTTCTTCGGCGTCTTGGTAAGCTTATCTCTGTATGGTATTCTGCGATCTGCGAGTATATAGTGGCATACGGCCCAGTCAAGTGGATATATTTCGATTATATTTGGCACGGTATATCCAATAATCATCCTAAAACTTGTATCAAATTTTGAAGTTCCTATTCCTGTCGCTCTTTTCAAATTGGTTCTCTTTGCTACAGGGACGAACGGGCAACTCACATTTTTTTTTTTATAAAAGATAACCAGACATCGTGCAGACATTACACTCTACAAGTCAGAAGCTATATTCCCTGCTTTTCGTTAAATACATATTGTAGAGAACACATTTCAAATTTATATATCTTATCGAACCGGGACAGCACAGTACATATTGTCACTAGACTATGAACTCGTGACTCGCGTCTCGGGAGGGGCAAGCATTTCCTTTGCGTGATTCCAGGCTTCAGTCACTGTGTAAATGAGATGTGCAGGCTTCTGGGGTTTTGCGCAGCGAGAATGGTAGTTTGTTACTTACGTTTCGGGACAACCTATCTGTCCTCTTTTCTAGGGTCAATCGGTCCACTGGTTGATAGTTGAAGATGGAACCGATAGGTTGTCCCAAAATGTCGGTAACAAACTACCAATCTACGCTGCATAAAATTTCAGAATAGTTCAGATCTCAAATATTTTCTGCCTTCTCAAAAATTCCAGACTTGTTCTGGAGCCCACACAGAACCCTATTCAATGGGTAAAGCGGTTTATTTCGATGGAGGTAAGGCGGCCGGGGCGTAAAGTCGTCTAGTGCCGAGGTTAAGAATGAATGAGGCTAAACTTCTACTCCTCACAGACAACCTCATGGTGTACAAAGAACAGAACAAATATAACTTTACTATTATTTCTCTTATATCGTATATATATACAAGGTGTCCCAGGAGGAATGTGCCAGACTTCGGGAGAGTGTTCCTTATGTTAAAGTATACCGATATAACCCAAAACACCTATAATCCAAAGTTGAACGGTTACGGAGATAATGGCCAGAGAAAAATGGGGGCTTCTTGCGGTTCCAAATACTACAACCTGCACAGCTGATGTGTTGCGCTACAGCGCTAATGACCTTGAGAGTGGAATGCAGTGTTAATCGTGCCTGCGTGACGGTTAGTTGCTTGCACGGGAGTTGGAACAATCAGTACTTCCATACTGCTGAATATTCATGTGCCATGTAAAGTGCTTGGAACCCTAAGGACGACTACGACGTTAATGCGGGTGTTTATGTTGTTCAATTTAATGGCTTTATGTCACTCATACGTTAATTACATGTTAAGTACAGATAATAACATTACAGAAACCACATATTCCTGCCAGTTTTAATATGTATTTGGTAATCAATAAGTGTGTAA
>Ga0123352_10004887_pt1 | contig 19944 bp, 15 predicted proteins | sample TergutLab28metaG_FD_89700 | JGI IMG/M metagenome (GOLD analysis project Ga0123352, IMG submission 89700) | Labiotermes labralis P1 segment gut microbial communities from Petit-Saut dam, French Guiana - Lab288 P1 | ecosystem: Host-associated > Arthropoda: Insects > Digestive system > Gut ...
AAACTGAGATGATTCCCAGCGTGAAGGTGACGGTAGGTGACTTTGCCGAACGTACCAATATGCTTGTAGAATAGAGTACAGCAGTAGTGAGTGACCACGTGGGTGTGGAACAGCTTAGTGACAGTGACTCATGCCAACTTGCAAACTCGACCAAAACAGATAAAAATACAAAAAAAAACAACCGAATAATCTATTATCTGGGTGAAAATGGCATAACAAGTGCTTGCGTGACAAGCTGGCTATCAAGTGAAGCACCAGTAAGGACTGGCATTTCTCACGAGTCACCTGCTGACAACAGGCGCACACACCTGAGTTTACTTAAGTCATCACACACGAGCTCGGACTTCATTCACACTTGGCCGTCATTAGAGTAGTCCCGATGCTCCAAGCTACGGACTACAGCTGGCAAAGAGGAAGTTTCCCCTTTCTAATGGTCTGCAGTATATATCGCCATTGTAACGCGAGCGACTGAACTGGTAATGCATTCACTCGCCCACACACGAAACATTTATACACCTCATGTTTTGTTGACCATGCATCTTGTTATAATCTTTGTAAATAACCAACCTGACGCACAATTATTTTTCATGTATGTTTATTTCTATTCTCTACATGTTTCGGACAGCTATGTGTCCATCATCATTAGAATTAATTGTACCAATACGACATCTGGTATATGTCACTCTGTTTGGATGGAACTCCATGGATTTCCATCCAAACCTGCATACCAGAAGGTCATCTACACAGAGTGACATATATCAGTTGTCGTATTGATATAATTAATTCCAATTATAATGGAAACATAGCTGTCCGAAACATGTAAATAGGTAAATCAGTCCCATTACAGGCCCGAGGTGCCCAGAGGGTTCCAGGAAGTTTAGGTTCCCAGATTACATGACAATGACCCAGGATGGTGGTAAGGTTGTCAGCCTTACGTACCGGCCGCTTTCACCCCCAGGAAATGCTCCTGGTACTCATTTCTGTTAGAGGCTTAGTCGGCCCCAGGGCCACAGTGCGATCGAAAGGATTGTGTCAATGAAAAATTCCAATGACACCATCTGGAATCGAACCAGCGACCTTCCGATTTGTAACACAGCACCTTAACCATTGTGCCACCGCGGTCCCCCCGAAACATGTAGAGAATAGAAATAAACATACATGAAAAAGAATTGTGCGTCAAGTTGGTTACATACCAAGAAAAAACCTTTATATACTGTGTGAAATATCTCTTTAGGCGCGTTCGCAAAATTGCGAAAAGCGGCTGTTAGCTTCACGTCCGTTCGTCCATCTGGCGCGCCCGTCCGCATGGAACAACTCGGTTCCCACTGGACAGATTTTCATAAGACTGATATTTGAGCATTTTTATCTAATATCTGTCAAGAAAATTCAAATTTCATTAAAATCTAACATGAATAACGTGTACTTTACCCCAAGACCTATGTAAATTCATGACAATATCTCGTTAAATTCTTCTTATAATGAGAAATGTTCCAGACAAATGTTGTACAGAAAACCAAAATCTTACGTTCAATAACTTTTCTTCCGAAAATCGTGCCATTTATGAGATAACGAGAACAAACACGGAAGAGCCGGACAGACCGCAGCCGACAATATAATATGGCGCACGCGCTTCGCGTGCTGGATATTTAATGCTACAGACACACGTTCAGAATATGCAATACGCATTGCCTGTCCATGGCAATAGTAGTTACGCGAACGAGCCTCAATGTTACGTTAATATAAACACTGCCTGTTTTGTTTTATCTAATGCTCCCGGATATCCGGAAGAGCGTTGCTTTAAGGTTACCGCCGTTCGCCAGCCTTTCCTTCGGGTGTAAACAGTGTGAGGTAAAACTAAACACGGAACATTGGTGCAATGATACTGACAGGGGAACACTGCAGTACTCGGCGAAAAATATGTTACGGGTCACTTTGAGCACAACAACAAAAACTGGCGATATATAAAGACCCAGACCGTACCGCGCAGTAAACACAATCCGTCTAGGTTATAAAACCAGTCAGTTAAGGTTGTATAGGGAAATAATCGCTGTTTGTTCTCAATTCCACACAAAACACATAAATACACTGTGTGGGCAGAACGTAGAATTGCTGAATGTTAAACTGGAGGTATATAAAGATCCAGTCCGTACCGCGAAGTAAACACACACCGTCTCGGTTATAAAAACCAGTCAGTTAATGCTGTATGGGGAAATAATCGCTGTTAGTTCGCAGATCCATACAAAACACATAAATACACTGTGTGGGCAGAACGTAGAATTTCTGAATGTTAAACTGGCGGTATATAAAGATCCAGTCCGTACCGTACAGTAAACACACTCCGTATCGGTTATAAAAACCAGTCAGTTAATGCTGTATAGGGAAATAACCCTGGACAACAAATTTCAAACAATTTTTTTGTATCTGTGATGAATACGTTATTAATTTATTTGTTTGCGTCTGTGAAGTTAGAAACGGGACATAAAAAGAATTACCTGGGTCTAGTTTTAAAATTATGCTACACTATGATAATTTACGAAATGGGTTGATATATTATACGGAACGGTGGTGTAAATAAAAATCTAAATTCTATTCATTGGAAAAAAATGTGTTAATAGACTTATTCTGTTTAGAGATAATATTTACAGCGTAAACTGAACATCTGCACAGTCTTTTTCGTGAAAGTTCATTATTTAATACAAAAAAATCACATTTTTTTTTTCGTTTTGCCTGTCGCTTGTATTCCATGGTGGGGCCATCCCTTGCCAATGTCCAGCAGTAGTCGGCGAGTATAGCACAGTTCCATTTCCTTTGATATCTCTTCTCTATTGAATTAATGTCTTGATGGAAACGTTCTTCGTGTTCATCACTCACCGCACCATAATTATCCGGGAAAAAATCCAAATGCGAGTGAAGGAAGTGTATTTTTAGTGACATGTTGCAGCCTAATTTCTGGTAGCCCTGCAAAAGGTTGTTTACAAGCTCCTCATAGTTTTGAGCCCTTCCGTTTTCCAAAAATACTTTTACTACAAATTTAAAAACTTTCCAAAGCTGCCTTTTCTTAGCCTTGAAGGAGCTTGTCGAAGTATTCGTCCTTGATAATGTCTCATATTTGTGGACCAATGAAAATACCTTCTTTCAATTTTGCCTCACTTAGTCTGAGAAACTTTTCTCATAAGTAAGTAAAGGCAGCTTCTCCTTGGTTCATGGCCTTTACAAAATTTTTCATCAGACCAAGCTTTAAATGCATGGATGGCAACAAAATTTTACTCAGTTCCACTAGTAGTTGATTTTCCACATTCATGATTCCTGGTTCCAGAGATTTTCTGGCAGGCCAATATTTTCTTGAGTAATGAAGAGACCGAGCTCTGCTGTCCCATTCACAGATGAAGCAGCAATATTTTGTGAATGCTTATTGTAGTCCAAGTAGTAAGGCAATCACTTTTAGGTCACCACAGATTTGCCATTTGAATTTATCGTAATTAATGACTTCCATCGGAATCTTCATGTTCTCTTACGACTCCTTGTTATACATTGAATGACCAACAGGAATAGAAGGTAGGGTGTTGCCACTGTGAAGGAGAACGGCTTTGAGACTCAACTTAGACGATTCTGTAAAGAGTCGCCAGTCCAGACGATTGTGATTAATATTGAGTGTTTGTATCAGGCCATCAATATCAGTGCAAGTAACAAGACCCCTTTCCATTTTAAAGAAATGAACTAGATGTTCGTGCTTTTTACGATACACAGAAATCATTACTTATCATCTGAGAGCGCAGTGCTGACACCTGTATCCCTTCCCATGTAACTATTTTACGCAATAAGCCACACTTCATGTATCATGACAACTAGAGCCAAGAATTAAATCCTAAGTCCATATTTGGTTTCAGCACGTTTTATTGAAGAGGAATCAACTATTTTGGTTGCGGATACATTTTGTGTGTTGACCAGCGTAATCGCTGTTTGTTCTCAGATCCACACAAAACACATAAATACCCTGTGTGGGCAGAACGTAGAATTGGTGAATGTTAAACTGGCGATAAACAAAGTGATCACCAAGCCTTAACATGAGAACTACGCTCTTCTGGGTCATTACGCGGCTAGTGGTGGTAATTTCTTACCAGCGTTTCGGGACAACCCATCGGTCCCATCTTGATTATTGAACCCTGAGAATGGGACCGATAGGTTGTCCGGAAACGTTGGTAATAAATTACCACTACTCGTCGCGTAATGACCCAGAACAGCGTAGTTCTAAGCTACTTTGCTGCGGAAGCCTGAAATCACGCAAGCTATAACATTTTCATTATAATTAAAAATAGCGACACACACGAAGATTTAGGAGGGAAACAAGAAGGAAAAAACACATTTCAAAGACCAAGGCATGAATAAGAGGATAATTTTAAAACGGATCTTAAAGGAACAGGATGGGACAACGTTGATTCTATTCGTCTGTCTCAGGATAGGGCCAATGGCATACTCCCGTAAGCACGGTAACAAACCTACAGGTCCCACAAAATGGCGGTAATTCGGCGACAAGCCGAGCAACTCTCAGCTTCTCAACAGGGATTTTGACGCATGGAGCAATTAGTTGCTGCACAAGCCAAAAACCACTAAACCAACTGATATCCATTGTAAACACTGAGATATAAGAAATGCTTACAAACTTTTGGTTGGAGAACCTCAAACGTGGTGGCCGCTGTATGGATCAATGCGCGCTTAAGGAAGGTCAATAACAGTTTGGATCTTGAAAATTAGGGGACTCGGGAGAGCATGGTACGGTCTGGAGGACAACCGGGTAACTGGGGTTCGAGTCTCGGAGTGGACAGGGGCTTTTCTGGTCCTCTCCGCGCCCAATGACAGTCGTTTGTATTAGCGGTACTGTACCTTCGAGTAATGCTACCAGATTTCGTGAATACAGAGTGCAAAATTGAACTACAGAACATTTCAGAAATGCAAAGTTCATACGCATACAAATAGTGATTTGCATGGGGGTAACTTGGCCAATAACACTGGGGAAGGGGGCAAAAATTGACCATGGGTAATTTTTTTGCCATGGCACAATAGTCCCTAGCGTTCTAAGGCCTCATCATTACCGGCGCTTCACTATCTCATTTCGACGCACCTCACACGGTAGGACTCCACTGGACGAGCGATCATCCAGACGCAAGGACTTCTACCTGACAACACACAACACTCACGACAGACAGACATCCATGTCCCCGGCTGGATTCGAACCCGCAATCCCAGCAAGCGAGCGGCCGCAGACCAACACCTTAGACCGTTCGGCCACTGGAATCGGCGATCATAGATACTGAAAACTTTAATTTACGAAAGATTCCAGTCAGACAGAGGGCGCAGAGTGGTTTGAACCAGTCCCCAATAACACACACCGCTTTCCCCCCACTCTCAACCCATTTCCCCCTCTTCAACTCAGTCGCCAAACGAAAATAATTCTTAAGTAGCAAAAATATTGGGGGGGGCCATTTACGCCTATGTTGATTTGTATAATTTTGAGCTAGTCACAAGGCCCAGCCTAAACCTTTAAAACTAAAGTCTATATCAAAATGTCTCCCAAAGACACAAATCACTGCGTCATTTAGACCTTTGTCAGTTGACAACAGACACATCATTCTGGATAAAAAAACGAGTAACAATTTCATGAATTAGGAATGTGCCAGGACGTCGGACACACAAATGACGTTCTGGTCAGTGACACTGCTTCACGCTTTACAGATACCGCAGACGGATGTGGCCGACGACCGCAGCCAGATAAGTCCAGTACAATACCTTTGTAGTGAAACTTCACCATTTCCAAGTGATTTCTCTAGAAAAACTGTCGCTTCTTGTCACTCTAAACTATTAGCCCTATGCTGAAGATATTAGCCGCGGTATCTCGGTAAGTTACGTCACTAGGTTTCGGGCTGGACAATCAAGGGAATGGGCTTCGATTCGAGACAGGACCTTTTTTTTTTTTTACAAAATCGTCCAAACCGGCCCTGGGCCCACCCAGTCGTCTACTCAGGGCGTCCTAGGCGATCTTTGCCGGGAGATAAGACGGTCGGGGGCGTAAAGCTGACGATTCACATTCATCTAATGGTAAGGCTAAGAATGGGTGGACCTATACCTTCATTGCCCACGCATGTTTATATCGCGGTGAACATGGGCGTCATACTTGACTTTATAGTGAAATTCGGCAGTAGCTGCTTTGAATGTTTCTGTTTATAGAATGCATATCTAGACTCAATGGGCCCGGTAGCTCAGTTGATATAGCGACTGACTACGGGCTGGACGGTCCGGAATCGAAACCCCGTGGGGACGAGATTTTCCGCCTGCAAAGACCGGCCCTGGGGCCCACCCAGCCTCCTGTAAAATGGGTACCGGGTCTTTCCCGGGAGTAGAGGCGGCCGGGCCATGGGGCTGACCACCCATCCCATCTAGTGTCGAGGTCCTAGAAAGAGTAGAGATATACCTCTACTCACACTAAGGGCCTTGGTGGCCCTATAAAAAGGGTTAAAACCTATCATATCTAGACTCAGCAGGCTGTGACGTAGCATGAACAGTTACGGAATGGCACAATGAACAAGTTTATATAAGTAATTACCATACAGCCTGTCAATATCTGAACAGGAAATTATGGAAAACAAACTTCGTCCAAAATACCTCACCTCAATACATTCAACGTTTGGATATACAGGTACATTTGTACTGATAGCGCTACAAGCAGTAAGCTTCTTCGCTAAAGGTGCGGCACTGCAATAACGAATGAAACATTCTTTCAGCTCCTGACAAAGTGCGATCCTATTCGTTAATGCACAACCACAGGAGAGCAAACCCCAGACTGCATGTTGGGCAGAAGTGAAATTAGTGTATATTTGTGTGTAGTACCATTTCACTACGAAGCCCGTCCAGCACAATCCTCCTCCAGAAACAGAGAGTGCCTTAGCTAGTCAATAAATTCTCCGTCTTTGAGGGCCACTCATTTTCATCGTCGCGTTCACAAAAGCCTGCCACTGTACCCCGCGTATATTCAGCCCATTTACATTTCTCTAAGATCCATTTCAATATTATCCTTCCATCTATGCCCAGGTCTCCCAAGTGGTATCTTTGTCTTCGAGATTTCTAATATTAAATTCCCCCATGCGTGCCAACTTCATAACCTGAGTTTCGCCCTTCAGACCGAGCTGTGTTGGTAAATAAACCTGAACTCAAGCGCATTTGTTTTATTTGACCTGACACAGGATGCCCGTCATTCTGATTGCCACTTCTCAGAAATGTTTAGAGTTAAGACACTACCAACTGACAAGCTTCCATACGACAAATTTTGATACAGCTGTGCCAAATAACCTACGGCCATCTGAAACCAAAATTTTTATTTGACACGGAATGACCCTCTGAACACTAGTTAAGATCGCATGGAGCTCTTCCTTAACTCCTGCATACGTGAATGTTATGTTTATTGGACCGTGCATCATCTTGATAGTTGAATAAAGAGAGACCAACTTGATGTCACTTGCTTTTTTATTTCATTATTTCATGCTCAACATGTTTCGGATGTTAATACATCCATCCTCAGGAGCTTGCGACTTATTTGATGAGTTATTTCATGGGTTGTATTGTTCTGGTTCGATGTGTGTTGGTGTTACGTTGAGGTTTGGCTGGGGTGGTGTGGTATCTGGACGCAGGCTGAAGCAGTGCATCCGGATACCACACCCCACCAGTCAAACCACAACGTAAAACCAACATGCATCGAACCAGAACAATACAACCCATGAAATAACTCATCAAATAAGTCACAAGCTCCTGAGGATGGATGTATTAACATCCGAAACATGTTGAACATTAAATAATGAAATAAAGAAGCAAGTGACATCAAGTTGGTCTCTCTTTATTCAACTACCCTGCATACGTCTTTATTCGTCGGAGCTAAACTACACGCACAGAGAACTTCCTCTACCGAAACTAGCTGAGTGTATTGGAAACTTCATTAAAGGGATTTAAAATAAGATGTATTAGATGTTTTTTTATTTAAAAAACTGTTTTTAGCTCAGCTGTTATTACAGTGCGTTTCTTTTATCGGTGCTCCGGGCACAGCAGCTGCTGTGAGATGTCTCGGTGACTGCAAGTTGTCTACGCCATAAGGCTTTCGTGCTAGGAGACATGACAATAGAAGACCCTGCTGTAATTTTAAAAAATTCTACAGTCCACCTAAACAGCACGTTTACGTCTCTGGGTAAATGACCAACTTGATAAAAATTACGTTGTATAAAACGATTTATTATTGTGATCTTCTACATGTTTCGAGCAGCACTGTGCTCATCATCAGGTCGAATTTTATTAATACAGCATCTGGTATAGAACTGTCTGTAAGTGACCGTCCGGTGTGCACGCCGGACGGTCACTTACACAGAATACTATACCAGATGCTGTATTAATACAAACTGACCTCCTGATGATAAGCACAGTGATGCTCGAAACATGTAGAGGATTATAATAATAAACGTATTATACAACGTGATTGTGCATCAAGTTGGTCATTTACCCAGAGATGTACCAGGATGCACGTCAGCAAAACATAAAATTCAGTGCGTTTACATGTTCCATATTGCTTACAGTAAAGACATTACTTCCCTATACAGGCCCGCACAGTTTGGTTTTTACAGTTCAGACAGTCTGATCTCTGCATTGCTGGAACTGTTTTTAAACGCGTTCGCAAAACTGCGAAAAGCGACGGTCAGCTTTGTCACGTCTGTCACCATGAAACAGGTCTGCTCCCACTAAACGAATTTTCATGAAATTTGACATTTAATATCTTTCGAATATCTGTCCAAAAAATTAAAGTTTCCCTCAAATCCTGACAGCAATAACTAGCACTTCACGTGAAGACCTATGTACATTTATGATCACATCTCGTTCAGTTCTTCTTAGAATGAGAAATGTTTCAGACAAAATTTTTGGATAAAATCAAAACACACATTTTGTGTTAAGTTACTTTTTTCCACCGAAAATCGTTCCGTTTATGAGATAATGTAATAAAGTCTTGTACAAGAAGGCCAGACCACAGGCGACAATAAGGCATACGCCCATTGCATGCCGGACATCCAAGGCTACAAACACACACTCAGAATATGTAGTACTTAACTGCTTTTCCATTGCAACGAAGGTTGCACGAACGTGCCCGAATGTTACGCTCTACGCACATTGCCTGTCTTGTGATATGCAATCTAGTCTAAAAGTAATCTTCGAAATGTAATTTTAACGTAATTTTCTCAACTCCTTAATATTATTACGCTCGTAACGGCTTTCCCGTTACAACGGTACACGTAGATATTCTGATGATAAACTGCTTTCGTTACTGTAAAAGCAAACTAAGTGTATAGCACATTGTTTTTGCTGTGTCATGCAGCGTGTGCATTGCGGCAAAGATTAAAAAAAAAAAAATCTCGTACTAATAACGGGATTAAATAAAATAAGCAATAAATTTTAACTGAGAATACCACTTACCAGATCTCTTGTTCCCACTTTTACTTTTTGACTTCCTAGGGTAAATAATTCCAATTTTACTCTGTCCACAACCCATAGCCGTCTGTCAGTTCAGTATGACCACTAATATAAGCAATTTATGAAGTCAAAATTCATTATTCTTTGCCATCAGGTAACATGTCACAACACGAATCTTTACAGGACCGTACGGGATGGGTGGAGGGCAAGGGGATACACACACCCGATATTTGCCTTCAACACATGTCACGTTTGTCGACTGTGAACACAAACACGACACCTAATTCACGCACACAGATTCACGTGAATGAACGTTTTTTATGTAAATATGTGCAACATGTGGCACAAAGACCGGGCACAAACCCAGCCGTCCAGCCAAGCAACGGGCGAACTACTGGTAGCAACATAACTTTCTGCTGCTGGGTCAAGCAGGACTGCCAACACACTCATTCACCCCCTAGATGCGTCGCGTACTTTACCGGCTGTCAAAAGTCCCTAAGAAGTAAATACGGTTTCATACGTTATCTAGGAATTCCGCTGTCAAGCTGACAGTGACAGTGATATTGTGGTGATTGTGAACTTTCGTTCTAACAACTATACCTTTTATTTAACAGATATATTACGATGACAAATAAATGTTACTTGTGTACCGTGTCAAATCTCAGTACAATAATCTGCTAGCTAATTAACTAACTCCACGGAGCAGAGCGCTTCCCGAGAACCTAACCAGTACTCAGCTAATCCAGAAATTCCCCGCATTTTATGGAACCCGAAGGTCCATTACTGCATTCACAAAAGCCCGCCACCTTTTCCTATCCTGAGCCAGATCGATCCAGTCCTTATTCCCACATCCTACTTCCTGAAGATCCATTTGAATATTATCATCCCATCTACGCCTGGGTCTACCAAGTGGCCTATTTCCCCTCAGGCCTCCCTCCACCATAAACCTGCATGCACCTTTCGTGTTCCCCATACGTGCCACGTGCCCCATCCAGCTCATTCTTCTCGATTTGATCACTCAAATAATATTAGTCTTCTCCACTCCCCTTACCTCGTCCCTCTTAAGACCCAATATCTTCCTCAGTACCCTATGCTCGAACACTCTCAGCCTACGTTCCTCCCTCAAAGTGACAGAGCAAGCCCCCCCCCCCCATACATATACAACAATAGACAAAATCATAGTTCTGTATATCTTAATCTTTATATTTTTGGATAGCGAACTGGAAGGCAAAAGATTCTGCGCCGATTGCTAGCAAGCATTCCCTGACTTCAATTTGCTCTTAATTTCTTCATGAACGGAATTTTGATTTGTCAGCGCTGATCCGAAATATCTGAACTTTTCCATCATTTCAAAGAATTTATTATCAGTCTTTATATTGTGATCTCGTGCTACTTACGAAGGGTCAGGCGGCCGGTGCATGAAGCTGACAACTCACTTCCATGCAGGGACACAGTTATAATGCGTGGAGCCGTACCTGTACTGCCTCCCTACATCATCATGCTTTTGTGAAGCACGTAGGAAACTTTACCTTTTATAACTTCTACTTACCACACGACGTCAGATCGGAGTCTGAAAGGTAGTTCGGTCCACGTTACTGTCAAATAGGAGAAGAGAAGACCAGGTAGAAGGTAAAGCTGTCCTGTCCACGCCACGAAGGCGTATAGGTGGAGCAGAAGCATAGCTACACACATTCAAATCTCGGCTCCATATGGAGGTGAGTGATCAACGGAGAACATCGGTACTATCTATCGGGTGGGCCAGGTGGTCTGAGTGCTTTCAACAAGAGAAAAGTCTCTTGACTCCGCCTGTAATCGAACACCGGATCACCCGGCCCGTAGTCTAGTCACTATACTGACTGAGCTACCTCTTCATATATGAGTACGGACGGCACAACTAAAGACTACATGGTTTTCCAAACGCACTTCCATATATTTGCATAATTCTGCCGTTTCCGATGCTGTGAGCCGCAGAATTGGACGCAATATTTCATTCCACACGGCCAGTCGAGTATCTTTTTGGAATTAATACGCACATACCGGGCCAGAAACGTGCTAACGCTTTGTGTGATTGCAGGCTTCCGCCGTGGAGTCAATGAGAACTTGCTCTTCAGCGATGTTACGCAGCGTAGATTGTTTTGACAATAACTACGAAAGGTATTCTTCTTGGGCTGCTTGACACTTCAATATGGGACCGCTAGGTTATCCCGAAACGTCGGTAGCTAACAATCTACGCTGCCTAACATACCAAAAGAACGACGATCTCGTACCAACACCTTACCAGTAATTTGGGCTTTCATTGCTCAGCCGTCTCAGTTTGTTACATACGAAGTGATAAAGCATCGATATATATTTTGGATATCCGACTGGGATATTATTAAATGCGTGTAGCATTATGCGTATTAACAACACTCCAATGTAATTTATTGAAGTTTCTTTAGCTCGACATGTTTCGGGCTCATACGCCCATCATCAGGAGCACTAGATGTTAAGTTGCAGCATATGGTTTTCTGCACCCAGTTTGCAGATAGGTGCAGAAAACCATATGCTGCAACTTAACATCTAGTGCTCCTGATGATGGGCGTATGCGCCCGAAACATGTCGAGCTAAAGAAACTTCAATAAATTACATTGCTGCATCAAGTTGGCATTTCACTTCATTTCACGAAGGAGATGCACGGTCAAACAACCCTAAAATGACAATATTCCATCTGAAATGTTTACACAATGTAATTTGACCTTCTGCAAAACGTAACAAAACAGATTCATTAAGCTGGCTTAAACGGTAATGCTGCTCACTCGTATTCTGGAGATGACTAGTTCGCATCTCGTCAGGGATTCCGACTGTCCCAACTGACAGTGTCCATTTAATGACGTTGCAACTTCCTAAGAGTACACTCTGACAAACTGATGTACTCTGGGGAAAATACTTGTCTGAGTGACACTTTGTGCACCGTAAATCCTCCTGAATTTCACTGGGATATAACCAGGGCCTCTGTGATAAAATTCGAACGAATAACCACCTCAGCTGTCGCAAAGCCTATATTCCGACTGAGGTTTCGCCAGGTGTGGTATGCGGGTGTTAAACTTGGTCTCTCACATTAAAGGAAGAACATACGCTAAGGGTTGTGGATAATAGAGTGCTGAGGAAGGTATCTGGATACAAGATGGAGGGAGTGACAGGATACTGGAGAACACTGTATAATGAGAAGCTTCGTGAATTGTACCGAAAGCTAAATGGTACCAGGAAAATAGAATAAGGGAGGACGAGTGGTCGTAATATGCAGCACGCATGGCACAGAAAAGACATGCACATAGGCGAAAACAGACCACTTAAAATACACAGGAGTAAATGGACGATAATATTAAAACTAATATCAAGGACAAAGGACTGCTTTAATTTGGCTCTGGACAAGAGTAAGTGGCGGGCTCTTGTGAACATGTAACGAAACTTCGGGTTCCATACAGCGCGGGGAATTTGACTAGCTGAGAAACTGTTAGCTTCTCAAGGGGCACTCTGTTCCAAGCAGTTAGTTAGTTACAAACAGACGATACGAAAACGAATGGGAATTCGGCTATCGTTGAATTGCAGTAGTAGGACAATCGGCCCTTTAAAGCCCAGTGGTCACTATAGGTACAACGAGTTTAACATTCAGTAATTCTACGTTCTACCCACACAGTGTATTTATGTGTTTTGTGTGGATCTGAGAAAAACAGCGATTATTTCCCTATACATCATTAACTGATTGGTTTTTATAACCGAGACGGAGTGTGTTTACTGAGCGATACGGACTGGATCTTCATATATCGCCAATTTCACATTAAGCAATTGTACGTTCTGGCCACACAATGTATTTATGTGTTTTGTGTGGATCTGAGAACAAACAGCGATTATTTTCCCATGCAGCATTAACTGACTGGTTTTTATAACTGAGACAGAGAGTGTTTACTGCACGGTAAGGACTGGATCTTTATATACCGCCAGTTTAACATTCAGCAATTCTACGTTCTGCCCACACAGTGTATTTAGGTGTTTTGTGTGGATCTGAGAACAAACAGCGATTATTTCCCCATACGGCATTAACTGACTGCTTTTAAAACTGCGACGGAGAGTGTTTACTGCGCGGTACGGACTGGATCTTTATATACCATCAGTTTAACATTCAGCAATTCTACATTCGGCCCACACAATGTATTTATGTGTTTTGTGTGGATCTGAGAACAAACAGCGATTATTTTCCCATACAGCATTAACTGACTGGTTTTTAAAACTGCGACGGAGAGTGTTTACTGCGCGGTACGGACTGGATCTTTCAAATATAATTCCGGTTATTAAATCCAGTCATCAATCCTCCAAACAGTACTCACCAGGTCCACAATGACTCAAGGGTGCCCCGCGTGCAAATTGTTGACAGGAAATAAAATATCTTTACAAAACTGCTTCAACTGCCAAGCAAGGCCCCCCCCCCCCCCCCCCCCAAAAGTAAACTTTCCAAGTCACACACCGACCCGCGATTACCATGTTAGACTCCACCTGAAATGTGATGGCACACGGTGACGCACGTGAAAGGAAGTGAAGGGGAAACTGGCTTACTGGCTGAAACTGGCTGATCTGCTGTACCGGGCAGTGTGTATGCTGTATATTGTTGAACGTGTTCAATTAATGTATATATACATATATATATATATATATATATGTGTGTGTGTGGGGGGGGGCGGGTAGCTCAGTCGGCATAGCAACTGACTACGGGCTACGGTCCGGGATCGAATGCCGGTGGGGACGAGATTTGTCGCCCGTCCAGACCGGCCCTGGGGCCCACCCAGCCTCCTGTAAAATGGGTACCGGTTCTTTCCCGGGGGTAAAGTGCGGCCGGGGCGCGCTGCTGACCATTCGCCCCCCTCTACTACCGCCGTCATGGAAGAGTATAGCTATACCTCTACCCACCCTCTGGGCCACACCGGGCCTGTAACGGGATCACTTTAACTTATATATATATATATATATATATATATATATATACTTATGTAGCACAACTGTAAATAAATATAACTGGCGATCAGGTCAGCATTAGGCCAACTGGACCGATTTGACGCAATCGGGCACCGCGCTTGCGGTGATGAGCACATCCGTCAGTTTAAAAAATACGCAGCGTTTACTACACAACGCAGTCAGACTGATTTTATAATGACAGTGCAAAGCAAATGATTTGTTTAAGCACAAACACGTACTGTGTACAAACATGTCTTATTCGTAACGGGTGGAAGTTGTCTTAGTTTAAAATTATCTCCTCAGACGATGGATCTTTGTTTTGCTCTGCACAGTGACTTTCAGGGGCCCTCCACTAGAATCGCAGTCGAGCCCCATGTTTGCTAAGACCGACACTGCTGACGAAGACAGTGCCTTCTGACTAAAGACAGACCCACACTCTTGTCAAATAGGGCGCCCCACCACTCAAAAAAAAAAAAAAAGTTTGGAGGATAGACTGAAGTTCTGGTCATAAGCCCCAAGATGGGCTTCAATTGTGTTGTCCTACGTATTGTGTGTTTGTAAATGTGTACTGTAATACTGCCACCGGTGACAACCCAACTGCAGTTAACAAATATACATCATAACACTTTAATTATCAACCAACAAATGCACTTACATAAAATTTCACATTAAAACACTAAAATCGCTCCGACATGTTTCGATCCTAAGATCACCCTCAGGGAGCTACGTTGTTCCTTGCTAAAGTCATTTTAAAAACATTCACAAGATAATTCCATTATATTAACAGAGTGTTGTGGCAGCATACCTGTAATGTAAATTATACTTATTAAGTAACTGTCAAAATAATTTAGTAAGAATGCCAAAATAACGTATATTAATGAAGATTTTTATATATACACAAATAATTAGGCTGTTTGGATTGAAAGTTTATGCTTACCGTGTTGTGTAACAGTACATAGCTCCCTGCGGATGATCTTAGGATCGAAACATGTCGGAGCGATTTTATGTGTTTTAATGTAAAATTTTATGTAAGTGCATTTGTTGGTTGATAATTAAAGTGATTCTACGAAATTCACGGTGCAACAATAAGGATATATCATAACAAGGTCAGACTTTAAAGGGTTAAAGAACCATAATGTACTGGACGCCATGGGCATGTGGTTAGTTTGCCTGCTTCACAGTTGGAAGATTTCCCGTTATAACCTGGGCAAATACACCATCTGTATTTTTTACTGTTGTTTTTTATATTCAGTTCTTTTTTTTCACTTTTGTCATAGAATAAATATTTATTCAAACTGGTTAGGGGAACAATTTTGTAACTTGTCCTCGAAAATGCTATACATACTTTCTTCGCAGTAAATCTTTCAGCCGGTCCCAGTGGCCGCGCGGTCTAAGGCGTAGGTCTACGGACGTTCGCCTGCTGGGATTGTGGGTTCGAATCACACCGGAGGCATGGATGTCTGTCTGTTATGAGTGTTGTTTTGTTGTCAGGTAGAGGTCTCTGCGACGAGCTGGCCACTCGTCCAGAGGAGTCCTACCGACTGTGGTGCGTCGTTGTGTGTGATCTAGAAACATCGTCAATGAGGAACCACACCCAATCAATTGTGATTGAGCTTAAAATAGGAGATGTATCACTGGATGCATTTCCTACATGTCATTAATACTGGCCGTCAAAAACGATTACTGAATGTCTTCGGACAGATTGCAATGATACTGGGAGATAAAAAACTATCAAAAAAGTCCATACTGAATCCACGTGGCTTTTTCTCAGTCATATGGGCAAACTCTGGTCTTAAAGTAGACCAGAGGCCCTCTTCTTGGCGAGGTCGCAATGAAAAGTAGCAAAACCGCGCCTGTTCTTTTCTCCGTGTCTATCTGTGTGTCTGTGTATGTATCGGTACCTAATTTCCAGCCATTCACATGTAACAACTCCAGAACCATTGAATGGGGTTCCGGATGTCTGATATTGTAAACATCCACTGAAATTTCTCCATTCATCCGAGTTGTGATTAAAACAAGACAGAAATAACGGACACTTTACACGAAGATCTACAGACATGCGCCACGCCTGACATAATCTTATTCCATCCTGACATATCAATATTATTACTCTTATTAACAACAACCCGCTGCCACTTACATCCAAATCCTATCCAGGTTCATCATTCATCAATAACCTCATTATTCGATACCATATAATCTCAGTTACTAGTAAAATACTGAGATAAACAACTATCAACGATAAAAAGCAGATGAATAAAACAACAACAATAACTTATGACCTCTAACAAATTTTTAACTTCAGCACGTAAAAAATTAAGAAATGAAAAGTTCAGAGCACTGCCTAACCAGCTAAATTCCATGTTGTTGTTAGAATATCAATTTACATTACCCGACCTAAATATGCCTGCAATTTTAAAAAACCACAGCTGCGGGCCGCACAGCAACAGAAAATTGCTCTGGGTTCCTTATTTTCTGGGGTCTTACTAAATATAAAGTGTACCTACTACGGCGAATGTTGGACGCAGTTAAATTACGAGCCAACATCTACGTACTAGTTTAATCGAAGCGACGAAGTTTCAGCTAAATTTACGATTTCAGTCACGTCTTGTTCTCAAAATATTGTGCGTTGCCTGTGTAGCAGACGTGCCAACTTCAGTCGACACGAGATTTTGACTGACCGGAAGTGAGTATGATGATGTATCCCGAAATTTACAGTAGCTTAGACTGGGCGAAAGTTAGGTTAGGAGAGTGACCTATCATTGGGTTGCGTCAGGTTAGTGCTTCAGTTCGGATATTAGTAGTGCACAACAAAATCCTTCAATTCGTGATTCTCACGATTTGTGAGCTTTCAGTACAAAAAAATAAAATTCTCCACACTTCACATAGGCTAAAGTTACAATGAATATATTTATACTGTTCGCTGGTTTCGGTTAGCTCTGTACTTTACCTTTCCATTCCGTAATGTTAGGTAAAAGTCTCAAGTAAGATTTTTGTATGGAACAGAAACTGAAGGTAATTACGTCGACTCAAATGTGGTAAACATGGTAAATGCAGCCGTAGCGTGAATTTACTACTACAGTCCTCTAGTAATGTAATATTGTTACTACCTGCACTCTTGTATGTCAAGGTCATATTCTATTTGGATTGTAACTAAACGACGACGTCTCCCGTCATGGAATATATACTATTCCCATTTACTACCACAGATAAAATGAGCATGAGTGTCGAAGAGCAATCCTAAACTTGCGACGGTCTTTGTTTTGCCTGTAAATGGTACGAATGTACCGGGTAGAAACACGGTTGTCTAATCCATGGTTGGCCTAACACGGTCGATTACTCAATTTCATAGCTGAACGCAGGCAATCACAGAGAATAACTTCACAGCAATCGTAGGTTGATACATTAACACTAGGTTGGCGACACTGTTCTATACACATGGTCGACTAACCTAACATTTGTGACAACGAAATATAGCCTTAGTATAAGGAGATCTTGGAAATCGTTTTGTGGTGTTTACAGTTAGAATGGACAAACTGACCCAAGAACGTAAGAGAAGTAACGAGGAGACAGAATCCGGAATATATACCGCCAAGAAAACATTTAAAAACATATGTAAAAATAAAATTGGTATGCAAGAGAACGATAATGACTTGTTCGTAATAGATGTAACTGGTCAAGCAAGTAATGATACTAATAACCGTGAGTCGGATGAAGATGAGAGTGATGACAGTAGAAGTGCTGGTGACAATTTGTTCATGGTGGATACAGTGGGTAAAGACGGTGGGAATGAAGACTCGGACACCGAGTATGACAGTGATGACGAAAACTGTGTAATAGGTAAAATCATTTTCATTAACTTCCGTACGTGTATCACATACTGTTATCAGCGAGCTGCATTTCGTACATGCATCTTGCCGTACTTTAGACATAAAAGCAAGGCAAGGCAGTTAAGTGCCTCTTTGCACAACAAACGCTGGCACAGAGGAACAAATGGAATTATGGCTTCAGTTTGGTATGGCATAGGTAATGAAAGTTCAGTTAAATCGCTTGCCGTCTGGTTTTCTTTAAAACAGATGGCCTGCATATGATGGGTTTCAGAACGGTACAGTTTTGTAGCCAGGTCTGTGCTTATATTATCTGCATCTGTTACTGTAGAAAATTCAGTACAACAATATGGTCTTAGAAGTTAATTTATAGATGTTATGCATTCTCTTAAGCATTTAATATCTGCAGCGATTCAAGAAAGATGAATCAGCCAAATTACTGACAGTGCACTTGACCAGTTTTGTTACTGGTGACAGTATTATAGCTCTTCAGTTTGCTTTCTGTTCACCATGTACCTCACTGTTCAGTGAAATGCTTTCAAAAGGGAGCAACTTTCCCTTAATCACTTAAAACTGGTGTTACATTCTATAATGACATAATAAGATAACTAATGTAATGAAAATGAAATTCTAAGAGTAGTCTTCTGTAATCTGATTCCATGCATTCTGGTAGATGAGAATTAATATTTCAGAAGAACCTGCTGCCTCCATCTTCAGGGTAAGAGTCCTTTGAAATTTGATATCTATTTTGTAAATAGTGTAATAGCCCAGACAACTTTCATCTTGATACTCACCGCCGTAATACCATGTCACACAGAAATCTCAAGCTGTGGGAAACACTAACACACCATCCGTGGGATACACTTGCAAGCAATGTGGGGTGGAATATGAGGTAGATTATGACTGACCATACAAGAAAGAGATGGGAACAGAAGCAGGAACAAGAAGATTGCCTGCTCCCCAAAATTAAGAGGATGGTTTAAAATTTAACATGAAATTCTGTTTTCAGAATTACCTCTGCCAAAGTTCCCAGTGGTCATAAAGAGGCAAGAAACTGTTAAAAGTTGCAGGTAAGGTGTTTGAAGACTACCATTTTTTGGCATTTAATATCATGCAGTTTGGCAGTAGGTAACAAACATTTCAGAGGAACTTCCTGTCCCCACGCTCAGTGCAGCAGGCTCGTCCGTAAAACTGGTACCTATGTACTAAAGTACACAGTGCAACAACCCAGAAGACCACAGTCTCCCTTTATGTTCACTGCCATGAGAACCTAAAATGTGACATAAGATGTTTTAGTTTTATATACAATTTAAAGAAACATCCACTATGCTTCTGCCTACACAGCTGTGTATTTAATAGAGTTGGATGCATTTTACTGTCTGATGTGCATCAAAGTACATCTAAATCTGAATTGTGCCATCCCCGTTGTGTAGTATAAACTAGCAAGTAGGTATGAAGTCAATAACACAACTATTGTTTAATTAGATGTTATATTCTAGAATTTAATAATTTTCCAACAAGATGCGACTTATTCAGTTTATTACATTTCTGTAGGCAGCTCTACATGTTTCGGGTGTTGACACCCATCATCAGGAGCTCGTACAACTGTAAATACAACTTCTGGTATTGATTAACC
>Ga0123352_10004888_pt1 | contig 19942 bp, 17 predicted proteins | sample TergutLab28metaG_FD_89700 | JGI IMG/M metagenome (GOLD analysis project Ga0123352, IMG submission 89700) | Labiotermes labralis P1 segment gut microbial communities from Petit-Saut dam, French Guiana - Lab288 P1 | ecosystem: Host-associated > Arthropoda: Insects > Digestive system > Gut ...
CCGCGATCCGTCCAGTCTACATATTTGCTCAAAACCTCCGTGCCTATCAGCATAACATTTTTATACTGACCAGACAGCAAAAATTTGTGGGCAACAGAAACCCCATAGACAAAACCCGTGCAGGCCGCATTAACGTCCAAAGCAGCGGCATTTGTTGCACCAACAGCCTCTTGCACGATACAAGACACAGTTGGCGAGTTGTAGTCCCCTGTTGTGGTTGCCACCAAAACAAGGTCAACATCGGCAGGGCTCATTTTAGCATTTTCAAGCAGTTTTTTTGCCACTTGTACAGCCAAATCAGACGTATTTTCGCCGTCTGAAATATGGCGTGCTTTAATGCCCGTGCGCTCTGTTATCCATTCATCACTTGTATCCACCCACGCGCTTATTTCATCATTCGTAAGCACTCGAGGCGGCACATAATGCGCTACTGCGCGTATTTCTACGCCATTCATAGTAGCCCTCCCTTCTTAAAATAATTTAATATATTTTTTGGAGTTTGTCCCTCCAGCACAACATTATATTATATTTCCAAGTTTTTGTCAATAGCACAAAAGTGGAAGATACGGACAAATACACTGTTGTAATTATAAATTATCAACAAAACGTCGTAAGCAAAAAACCACTCGGCGTTAGACGCGCCGAGTGGTGAAGGAGAGGAGTTTCCAAATATATATTGTTCGTCATTTGCAATTAGTTTGTGTTATTGTAAATCATAATTTGACCATCTTCATAATAGGCATTGTCCACACCCAAAAGCAGTATAAAAAACTCAATAGGCATATATGTAACACCATCAACACGCATAACAGGCTGACTTAATGTAATAGGTTCACCATTTAAGTATACACGGTTTGAACCAAACCTAAAACCTGCTGTGCCTATAAAGCCTTCGATATTGCGCAACCCTGTTTGGGCATCCGTAGCTGGGCGGGGAAGCCCAAGACCGTCAAGCACGGGATTAAGAGTAACATGGGTTGGAAAACTGCGGTGGTTGCCTCCAACGCCTTCACCTTGCACAACGAGCGGCGAAGGAGCAAAAGGGCCTATTTCCTGCATAGACATCGTCCATAACCCCGCAGAAATGAGGGCGAAAAATGAGAGTATAACAACCACGCCAGTGGGATTGACCTTTTTGTTTGCATCGGGAGAAGGCATAAGGTTAGACGCTTTTAACGCACCAACAAGGGGCTTGTAAAGCAGCATAATAAGAGTGGAGTTTACAATGCCGCTAAATAAGTTAAACGGCATAAAGAAAGGAATAAGTAGCCCCATTACAAACTCACGGGTTACGCCCGGTGTAAAGAGGGGAACCATTATCAAGTTCCACAGCATCATAACCGCCGTCATTGCAATTGTTGCGACTACAAGACCAATCACGGCTCCGTTAAGAGTGCGCCGCTTGCTGTAAATAAATGCGGCGGTAACAGCAAAGGCTGTGCCTGAAATGATATTCATAACCAAGCCAATCCATCCTGTTGTGCTGGTAATAAAAAATTGCAACAACGAAACAACCACAGTGACAATAAATGCCGCCAAAGGACCAAACATATAGCCGCCAATAACAATAACTACATCTTTTGGGTCAAAACGCAATGGCACAGGACCCGGCAAAACTGGAAAACGCACAAAGGCCGCCAAAAGAAACGCAATGGCTGTTAACATTGCTAAAATCACTAGGGTTTTTACATCAAAAAGATTGTTTTTTCTACCCTTTTTTTGATGGTTCTCAAAATTCTTTTCCACAACATCCACTCCTAAATATTAGTTTTCTTCACCATTATAACCATTAATTTCATAATCTCCGTATCCATTTTCGACAACAGCGGGCTCGCTTCTAAACGGTCCTATTTCGTTATTCGCCATGTACCACAGCGTGCTAGAAAGCAGAAGAAAAAGGGATATAGCAACCAAAGCTGGGTTGAAGATTTTGCCTTTTTCTTTGCCCGCCGCTTTTTCTTTCGGCATAAGCCCGGTAGAGCGCAAAGCGGTAGCAATAGGTTTATACAACAGTAATATCAACGCAGAGTTCACCACAGCTTTAAATATGTTAAAAGGCATAATTATTGGGAAAATCATCGTTGCTACGAATTCTCTAGGCATATTCATAAAAATAGGCGTAAGTATGTAGTTCCACAGCATCATAACAATGGTCATTAAAATTGTTCCAGCCAGCAACCCAATCATAGCACCCGTAAGCGTCCGTTTTTTGCTGTAAATAAAGGAAGCAGTGCAGGCAAAGGCTGTTCCTGAAATTACATTCATAAGAAAGCCAATATGTGCGGTGTTGTCCACAGTAACCATTTCCACAAAGGCAACAACGACAGTGACAATAAATGCTGCCAAAGGACCAAATATAAAGCCACCAATAACAATTATGGTGTCTTTAAAGTCCATTTGCAAAAACGGGGCGGAGGGAAAGGGTACAATAAAGCGTATTGTTGCCGTAACCAAAAAGGAAATGGCTACTATCAGTGCCAAAGTTACCATCGTTTTTGGGTTTAACAACTGGGGTTTTGGGTTTTGGGATTTCTCCATAGAAAATCGCTCCTTAATTCAGCAAAGAGCAGGCAGAAAAAAGCCGTGGAAAAATTCAAACCCGAAACCTTTGTGCGCAAAGATTTCGGGCAGAAATGAAAGGAGTGACTTTATGAAAAATGTCTAAAATCAACACAAATTCTAGTAAAGGCTCACTATCGCTTCTTCCATCCAGACTTCCCTCTTTTATGCAGAGGGTTACTGTCGGTTTTGGAATTTCACCAAATCATGCGTCAAATGCTTAAAGCATTATCAGCTCGCGGACTTTACCGCCGGTCGGGTTTTGCACCCTGCCCTGAAGCTATATTTAATTATAGCCATACTATCACATACTTTTTGAAATGTCAATACTTTTTTAAAACTTTTTTTATTATTATTTTCACGCCTTGATTTTATAAATTACCCGTTGCATAACTGCCGTCGTCAGCGAAAGTTATGGTGTAGCGTTTTGTTGTAAAGCGCAAAATTAGTAATGTAGGGTCGTCTACACCGCTCCAATGGGTCATACCGTCCATAATCGGAAGCCAATTTTCTTTTTTAGTTTCCATGTCGGTACAGGTCTCAACAACTCCAACAAGGTTTATTGTATATGCACTGGAATTGATACAAACACAAGCCTTGTTATTCTTTCCAATGCGCTCTGCGTACGGTCTGTCGGTAGCTGTATTAAACGTAAGCCAATTTATGCCGTCAGCTTTTGTAATACAAAATGTAGTGGCGGACGGGTAGCCATTCTCATCAATAAGGGAAAGTGCGGCATAGCCTTCCATGCCGCCGAGTTTATACTCTGTCATAGAGTCGATTAATTCGCTTGCTCTTTTAATAATCTCTTGATTCATTTTCAACAACCTTTCTTTATTGTTAAGCATATCATTTGTAACATGACAATAGTATGTCTTGTTACAAATCCGAGTTCCAGTTATTTTTATATTCGCCATCAACAAAATGCTTCTTAACATTCTCAATGTCTTCTTCCCACAGCTTCGCAATGTCTTCTAATGATTTACCTTCTGAAACCAGCCTATCAAAAACATCTTGAAGGTTTTCAGAAACTTCGACTATATGGTTGTCAAAATCGTAAAATCTAAAAGTATCTTGCCCATGCGGTGCCCTAACTATATCGTGTATAATTGTGATGCCGTCTGCCCTTTTGATTTTATCCACATAATGCTGTAAATTTTCAACTTCAAAATAAACTTGGAAGTTATTTGGTCTGTCCGCGCTAATAATTGGAGAACCTCCCATTTGGGCAATTTCTTTATTTACGTATTCTATATACTCATTTTTTGGCGCAAGGCTAATGCCGTTTGCAAACTCCGCCCAACCTCCGTATTCGGTTAAAAGTTCTTGCTCCAAAACATCTTCATAGAATTTTTTTGATTTTTGAACATCTTTGACTGTTAGTAAAAGTCCTTTAAATTTAATTTTTGGCATTTGACCACTCTCCTAATGATAATTAATAAAATAAATTACCATTATATATAACGAAATATGACAACAGCGTGTCTTATTATAAGATACAAAATTGCAACTATTATTTAAAGCCGCAACCCCTAATTACACAACGTCTTTGCCACCGATTCTCGTAGCAAAAAAGGTTCGTTTTGTGCCTATTGGAACTACCAAGACTTTTGACGTTACAGGGGAAAGCTCTTCACAATTATCATCGTCAGTTATCACAATAGCAATCTCGGGATTATTGCTAAAAATATTGTCCCTAACAGCCTTATAATTTGTGTTGCCTTCTCCGCAAGGGGGGTCTTCGCTTAAAATTTGTTCGTTAAAATACAGTACGTCCACCTTTATATTTGCTCGGTATTTTCGGCAAATATCCGATATTTTTTCCGTGGCTTCCCTTGTTTTTTTCTCGTCAAAGCTGGCAGAGCGGTCGCAGTACACAATAATATGAGGGCGGCTGCGGGTTTTTGCCACGCCCTTTTGGATAAAGTCGGGATTTTCACGTCTTGATGGCCGTCTAAACGACTTTTTGCGGCTGACCACATAACACGCTGTAAGCTCTGCTTCTATTGTTCCATAGAGCGTAAATTTTCGTTGCTCTGCCCTGCTTTCTTTAAATTCTTCCATAGTTTGCCTGCTTGCCGCCGACTGCGCCTTTTGACTTTTTTCTTTATCCAAATTTTCCAAAAAATTTTTGGTTTTTGAAATTAAGTCTAATATATCATCGGGCTTTAAGTTTTCATCGTTTTTTTCATCACCGCTATCATCGTAGCTGTTCGCTTGACCATCTTGAGATTTTGGAAATTGCAACTGCTTCGCTTCAGGCTGTGCTGCCAGCCAATCATAAATTTCTTCGGCAAAAATTAGTTCCTTCGGCAGGTCTTTGGGTAAATTTTGACGGGTAATGGCAGATGCAATAAGACTGCGAGGACGATTAATAATATAGTCATCTTCGTCAGTATAAATATTTAGGGCAATCTCTGCATCACAAGCCAGCTCCCACATCTCGCTATTGGCATTTTGAGGTTTGCGCACATTGTGCTGCAGCCAAATGTGGCATCTTGCATGTTTTCGCATAACGTCCATTTGATGCCCCGATAGCGAACGGGATATAAAAATACGCCGAAAATCAGTATATGCCGGGGCTGGATGCAGTCCGTCAAAATATTTTTCTTCGATGATGCTCACAGCCGCAAAACCTCCCCTAGCTTTTGTTTACGAAGGGTTTGCCGTGCCAAAATCTCCTCAGGCGAATGACTTTCCATAAAAAATGATGCGGCTTGCGGCGTTAGCAGCCCTTTTATTTTTTCTTCTTTGGAAGCAAGCTCACAGTCTGTTGCCAAAATCGCCATTTCAAGGGTTCTTGGGCATGTTGTTCTGGCATCTAGTCCAAAACCAACCCTATCATAAATTGGAATTTCGCCGTTTTCGACTGCATTTGCTACTACGCTTTCATGAGGGTATTTTTCAATACACCACCTTGCCCATTTTATTGGGTCGGGAAGCCAGTTTATGATGCTAAAACGGGACTGCATGGGTTCGCTTATGCCGTTTCCTCCGCCAAATTCAGGCGGATTTGCCGCCGCAACAATTTGGCAATTTTCAGGCAGTGTCCATTCGTTAATTTTTCTGCTTTGAATAAGCGTTAAGAGAGTGTCCGCAACCTCTTGGCGGGCTTTGTCCAATTCGTCCAAAAATAGGCAGGTCTTTTCATTGCTCGCCGCCTTTTCATGTAATTCTCTTATAAATTTCGGCTGTGTCCGCCGCTCGGCAGACCCTTCACGGTAGGGCAAACCGCCCACATCCTCTTCAAGCATAGTGGAAACAAGAATTTTCACCATGCCATCACCAAAAATACTTTCAACAACTGCTGTTTTGCCCGTTCCCGGCATTCCTACAAGCATTAGATTCACTGTGTATCACTCCCCCGCTTTTACTATTGTACAATATGGATATTCACCGTTTCCGTTGCCATTTCCAAAAAATTCAACCTTACCGTTTCCTGCACCATTTCCCCTGCCAAAACTTGTATCGTAACCAAAGCCATATCCGCAACCATAGCCGTTTCCGTTGCTCCCCTCACTTTGGGGTGCGGAAACAAAAGCACCCACCAAACGTATATTGAACACAAAAGGATAGTCCTTGGCATAGCCAAAGCTATAACCGCTTCCGTAGCCGTCCCCAGAGCCCCTTGCAACACCATGCCGTTTGCCGTCCCCGTATCCTTTTTGCATTTTCATATCTATCACCTATGTATTAATTTTTGCTCCGCTAAATGTGTACAAATTCACACTGGGAAAAATAGCGTAAACGGAACTAACGGGAAAAAACACTTCTTCATTCTCGTCAAAAGTGTCCAAATATACAATGGCATCGTTGTCGCCGCGGGCAACCCCCAGCAAACCTTTGCCGCCCTCAAAACGACGGAACATAGCGCATTTTACACAAGCAATATAACCTTCGGGGGCAGTAACTTCCTCACCAAAGAAATAAAAGCCGCCAGCAACTGCAAATATTTTCCAATTATTCATATCCTTGTACCTCTATATGATGTATTTTTCACTCTTTGGTAGGGCGGTTTCAAGCTCTGCTTTCTTATCCTCATATCCCGGACGGTTAAAAAGAGCGTATGTTGCATCCTTGCCTTCCTCCACTCCCGGCTGGTCAAATGCGTTAATATTCAACAGCTCTCCAGCAAAAGCCGTTGCCATTTCCAGCATGTAAAAAAGCTGTCCCATGGTATGCTCGTTTATTTTGGGCAAGGTTATTGTCATGTTTGGGCGGCCCTCTTTTTGCAAAGCGTATTCGGTGGCTTTTTGCTGTGTGTTTAATAACCTAGCCAAAGTGTTGCCGCCTAAAAACCCTAGCGTCGGCATATCTTCAAAAGTTTTAGGTATTGTGATGTCGTTTTCAAATTCCTCCACTGTCAAAAAGCAAATTACTTTGTCAAAAGGGCCTTGGGTGTAAAGTTGCACCTGCGAGTGTTGGTCGGTTGCACCAAGGGCTTTTACGGGAGTTTGCCCCACATATACCTCATTACCGTTATTGTCGTATTTTTTGCCAAGAGATTCTGCCCAAAGCTGGGCGTACCAGTCTGACATGAATTTTAACCCGTCTGAATAAGGCATCATAACCGAAATATTTTTACCCGCTTTTAACGCCAAATGGTGCAAAATTGCAAATATATATGCGGGGTTTTGGTCATTTTCGCAAATTTTGTCCATATAGGCTGCACCAGCCAGTAATTTCTTAATGTCTATTCCGCAAAAAGCCGCTGGCAACAGCCCAACCGGACAAAGCTGAGAAAAACGTCCCCCAACACCGCTTGGTATGTAAAAGGTTTTATAGCCCTCCGTTTTGGCAGTTTTTATAAGGTTGCCATTTTGGGCATCTGTTGTGCAAACAATTTGTTGCTTTGTCCTCTCTTTGCCGAGCCGACTTTCCAGCATATCTTTTACAATCATAAACTGCGCCATAGTTTCGCTGGTTGCTCCTGATTTTGACACAACAGAAAACAAGGTGGTTTCCAGATTTAACTGCGCAAAAAGGTCATTCATTGTAGTTGGGTCGATATTGTCTATCACAAAAATCCGTGGTTTTTTGCAGAAATTGTAAAAAGAACCGTGGATTGCTTGGTTAAGTGCAATAGGTCCAAGAGCAGAGCCGCCGATGCCAAGCACAACCAAAGTATCAATTCTAGGCAAAATTTCGGCAACATAAAGCAGGATGTCCTGCACAATATCATCTTGATTGTACGGCAAATCACGCCATGCCATTTGATTGCGTTTGTTCTCCATAGCACGTGCGGCGGCGGATATTTTGCCTTTCAAAGCATCAATATCACCTTGTGAAATGCCGTGCTTACCAACAAATTCTGTCATCATATTGTTGTAGTCTAACTTTATTTGCATTATATACCCCCTATTATTGCAGGGGCGGCTAATTGCCGCCCCTTATTGTTGGCGGGAAAACTTCCCCCGTTAATCTATGCAGACTTACAAATTCATAGCCTAAGGCACGAGCGGAGTCTATTATATCCGCCATTGCGGCGGCATTTGCGCTAGATACAGCATGGAGTAACAGTATTGCGCCGTTGTGCAGACCATCCACCACTTTTTTGTGTGCATCAGCAACACTTGGTTGCTTATCTATAAGCCAATCTTGATATGCAAATGACCAAAAAATTGTAGCATATCCTTGTTCTTTTGCGGTTTGGAGTGTATTGAGATTGTACTGCCCCATTGGCGGCCGCCAAAACTTTGCCATTTCCGCTCCAAAAACTTCCTTAAAATGATCTTCAACCCCATCAAGCTCCGCCGCAAGTTCTTGCGCTGTGAGCGTAGGAGAGGATTTGTGTTTAACAGTGTGATTTACCACCAAATGCCCTTCGTCAATCATGCGCCTTATAAGCTCCGGTTCATCCTTCATATACGGCTTTGTGACAAAAAAAGCTGCCGGTGCGTTTTTATCTCGCAACACATCCAAGATTTGTGCAGTATGTCCATTTTCATACCCTTCATCAAATGTTAAAAAAATCTCCTTACGGCTTGTGTCGCCTAAATAAAATGCGTTGTATTCGGCAAGGTCAAAATCACCCTCCCAGCCAGGGCTTGCTTCTTGCACACTGGCACGGGTAAAAAACCAGCTTCGTGGTGCATCAACCACACCACCCGCAAGCATTATGCCAGCCATCGTTATTGCTAAAAATTTCCTAATCATAATAACACCTCATTATATCATTTTAAAAATATTATTGCAATATATTGTGCCACATATGCCCGCCAAAATTTGTGGATAATTTTTGCGCTGCAGACATTGACAAACTGCACAATTTGATATATCATTGAACAAATTGAATAAAAAGCACGTTATGGAATTGGGTTAAATTCCCAAGCTGTCCTGCAGCCGTGTTGGTTAGTGTATTGCCGTTGTACCATTGGAGTTTTTAATCCGAGAAGGTGGCAATATGCGCTTAATGCCTCAGTCGGAATACTTGCGTGTTTTGTGCTACATCAACTCTACAGAGTATAGGGGGATGATTTTTATAAAGGTTTTTGTTGCCTTTGTGTTTTAAATACTTCCTGAGCTTGATGCGTCAGGAATTTTTATTTTTGGAAAAAATTTAGAAAATATTTTAAAATTGGGCTTACATTTTGGACAAAAAAATGTTATAATGATTTCATCGGCATTTGCGGTGGATACTACATGCAAAGCCTTATTTTATCGGCTTTGTGCCAAATTGTGCGGAGGGAAAAATATGGGAAAAACTACTGAAAAGGCGATTAGCTTGGGGTTGCGGGTTGAGCGCAAATTTACAAAAGACTTGCAAGCGGGCAAGTCTGTTTTTGATATGTTTAACTGGAAAAAGGTGGATGTTCACCTTAAAGATTGGAATAGCGGAAAAGTCCTCACAGATATGGAAGGGCTTGATTTTCCCGAGAATTATTCCCAAAATGCATGTGATATTATCGCATCAAAATATTTCCGCAAAAAAGGTATACCCCAAGCAGGGCATGAAACCAGCCTGCGCCAAGTAATTCACCGCATGGTCAATTTTTGGGTACTCTCTATGGTTGACAGTGGACTTGTTGCGGCTGGTGAACAGCAGCAAATTGTATACGACGAGCTATGCTACACCATGCTGTCCCAAATGTGGGCACCAAATAGTCCACAATGGTTTAACACAGGATTGCAACATGCTTACGGCATCACAGGCAGTTCTAACGGGCATTTTTATTACGATATTGAAGCTGGCGAGGTGCGTCAGTCCGGCGACAGCTATACCCGCACACAAGGCTCGGCTTGTTTCATTTTAGGCGTAAAGGACTCTCTTTTGGGCGAAAAGTCGCTTTTAGAAACAATGATGACGGAAACATTGCTGTTTAAATACGGTTCTGGCGTAGGCTCTAACTGGTCAAATATCCGTGGCAAAGACGAGCTTTTGTCAGGCGGCGGAAAATCCAGCGGTCTTTTGTCTTTTCTTAAAGTAAGCGACAGAAACGCAGGTGCTATCAAAAGCGGCGGCACAACCCGCAGAGCCGCAAAAATGAATATCCTCGACCTTGACCACCCCGAAGTAATGGAATACATACAATGGAAAAGCCGTGAGGAAGACAAGGTAGCAGACCTTGGGCGTTTGGGATACAACACAGGCATGGACGGCGAGGCATACGACACGGTAAGTGGTCAAAATGCTAATAATTCCTTGCGTGTGCCTGATGCCTTCATGCGGCTTTTGGACGAAGAAGGTGCTGTTTGGCGCACAAAAGGGCGTGTTACAGATGCCATCGACAAAGATGTTGACGTACAGCATATTTGGGAAGAAATTGCAAAGGCGGCGTGGCGTTGCGGTGACCCCGGCGTGCAATATGACGACATTATAAATGCGTGGCACACAAGCCCCGCTGGTGAAGACGGCTTGCTTTGGGCAAAAGATGCAAACGGAAATGAAGCAAACAAGCACAATAAAATAAACGGCTCAAACCCGTGCAGCGAATATCTTTTCCTTGACGACACAGCGTGTAATTTAGCAAGTATAAATATATTGAAATTTTACGACCAAAAAAATAACGGTTTTGATGTTGACAGCTATATCCATACAATACAGTTGGTGCAAATGGTTTTGGAAGCGACCATTCATTGGGGGCAATTTCCAACAGCAGACATAGCACGCAAGTCGCATAAATTCCGCACAACAGGCATTGGCTTAACAAATATTGGAGCACTTTTAATGTATATGGGTATTCCTTATGATTCCAGCCGAGCCCGCAACTTAACTGCCGCTTTATGCAGTATAATGACGGGATATTCCTACTATACCTCAGCATTAATGGCGGAGGCTATTGGAGCATTTGAATGCTACGAGCTTAATGCAGCCCACATGAAGCGTGTAATAGGCAACCATCAAGCAGCTGCTGGATGCCGTGAAAATTTTGAAGACATGCCTTACATTCCGCTGGTTATTGACCACGACACATTGCGCCGCATTGGCATGGGCAATGTAGCAGAATGTCTTGCCGAGGCATGGGAACTTGCTATCTGTCATGGTGAAAAGCACGGATACCGCAATGCACAAGTAAGTGTTCTTGCGCCTACTGGCACAATAGCATTTGCCATGGACTGCGACTCAACATCTGCCGAGCCGTTTTTTAGCCATATAGCCTTTAAAAAGCTGGTTGGCGGAGGGTCTATGATTGTTGAAAACCTCGCCATACGCCATGGGCTTGCAAAATTGGGCTATGCTGAGAATCAAATTGCCCAAATCATAGAATTTATTATGCGTACAGACGACCACGGCAATTTAATAGACGGCAAAATAGAGGGTGCGCCTTTTATCAGCGATAATGCCGAGCATTTGCGTGTTTTTGACACGGCAAACCGTTGCGGCACAGGCGAACGCTTCCTTTCACCAGAAGCACACGTAAAAATGCTTGCGGCATTAACCCCGCATATAACAGGAGCAATTTCTAAAACTGTAAACTTGCCACGCACTGCCACCCCCGAATATATCAAAGAAATTTACAAGCTGTCTTGGCAGCTTGGCATAAAAGCCGTCGCACTTTATCGTGACGGCTCAAAAGAAGTACAGCCGCTAAACACGGACAAAAAAGAAACATTTGGGCGTGTAAAGCCACGAGGCATACGCAATGCCCGTGTGCATGAAGCTATGTTTGTGGAAAATAACACCCGTGTGTACGTCATCACCACTTTTTACGGGGCAGAAGACGGTGCGTTGGCTGGTAATTTGTCAGAAGTCTTTATTGTGTCCGGCCGTCAAGGCTCGCTCACAAAGGGTTTGTTGGAAGCCATTGGCACGGGTATTTCAAAATCTTTGCAACACGGTATGCCAGCAACAGAAATTGCAAGCATGTATCGTGGGCAAGTGTACGAGCCAAGCGGCATGATTGCGGGGCATCCTTTTATCAAAGAAGCCAGCTCAATTTCCGACCTTGTTGCACAAATTATTCAAAAAGAGGCCGAGGGCTACGACCTTAACGAGCTTCCGACTGGTAAAAAGCCAAAGAAAAACGGCGGCGGCCGATTAAAGCCATCGGGTATTCGACGTGCGGCAGTACACGAAGCCCGTATTTCGGACGCAAAGGTTTTTGTTGTTACAGCATTTTACAGCGATGCAGACAAAGAGGCCCTTGGTGTAGCCGCAAACGAACCCATGCTGGCAGAAATTTTTGCCTTTGGCGGCGGCGAACAAGGCACGACTGTAAAAGGTATGCTCGGTAGCATTTCCACAAACATATCCATCTCGCTCCAAAGCGGTGTACCCGCCCAAAATTTGGCAAAAATAAACCGCCGTCAAGCCTACGACCCAGCAGGTCTTGTCAGCGGACATCCATACATAGGCGCGGTAAGCTCCGTTTCCGACCTCATCTCAAAGGTCATCGAAATTTCCTACGGCGACTACACCAACTGCCAAATAAAGCCAGAAGGCTTGGCTTTGGACAAAAAGCCAAATGCCGCCGACTTTAACCCATCCGACATACTGGTCGGCGAAACCTGCACCTCTTGCGGCAGCGACAAAATGGTGCAAAGCGGGGTTTGTAAGGTTTGCATAAATTGTGGTACTACTACAGGATGCAGCTAACAAAAAAAGCTCACAAATTCGTGAGCTTTTTTTGTTTTGTATCGCAAGTTACGATAAGTCTACTTCATTTTTGCTGCCTCTCTCGCTGTTTCCTTTGCTTTTTTAGCTCCTTTGACCTCAAAAGCTGACTTTTCACCTTTTACGCTAGTTCGGCAGCATGAAAAACTCAATTCCAACATGGTATCGCTAATTAAAAAAATAGGTTAATTTTTGGAAATAGTGCTTGACTTTTAAATAAAAGAGGTTCATAATGTAGATGTGATTTACTTTAAAGGAGTGGTGCAGTATGAAAAGAGGTTTTAAAGGTTTGGTGGCATTTGCTTTACTTGCCATTATGGTTTTTGGTGTAAGTTCTGTTGCTTTTGCTAACCAAAGGTTTAACCAAGGTGCAAGATGTGGTGGCAGTGCTATGGCATTGTGCCTAGATGGTCAAGGGCTTATGCGTGCAGAAGACGGCACATTTTTGAGCCGTGTCGATTTTATCACAAGACTTGACAGCTTTATTGCTCAAGGGCTTGTCGACATATCAGCCCGTGAAAGTTTTATTGAGCGTTATGACTGGTGCGTAGAAAACGGCAGTTGCTCAACAGGTCTTGGCGGTCTATGTGCAGGTTTTGGCAATGGCACAGGCTTGCGTAACGGCAGATGTGGTCGTTAGTAACAAAATAAAAAATGTCATGCCGTCAAAGGCATGACATTTTTTATTTTGCATTTTTAGTTTGTTTTTCGGCTTCTTTCTTTTTTCTTTCCTTTGCTTTTTTAGCTTCTTTGACCTCAAAAGCTGATTTTGCACCTTTTACACTAACTATATAGATGCCAGCAAGCTCTACTTGGAAAGTTTTTTTAACATCCAGCGCACTGTATGTATTTTTGTCTGCCATGAGGGTTATTATTTGCGGCCCTACCTTTGCCTTTACAAAATACATTTTTGCGACCTTCGCCGTTTTTGGCAGGTTATCAACCACCATCTTCGGCAGACCTTGCACATTTGCGGCTTTGTCGTGTTTTTTATCAATTACATAGATGCTTGCCGCTTGCTTGTTTTTTGCCACCATGTCTTGCTGTTGGCTGTACCGCCTTGTTGCCCAGCGGTTTAAAAAATAAAGCCCAATGCCAATAGCCACCAAAGCCGCAAAAACAATAATAATTATGTCTAACCATCCTAAACCCGTCATATTAATAAATCGCTCCTATAAAATTATTTAATCTAGTCATTATAACATCACATAAGACGCTTGTCAAAGCCAAATTTGTAATTTTTTTGTAACCTCTACGGGCTTTACAGCAACGGCTTTTTGTGATAAAATTAAGTTTCGCGGCTGTAACAAAGAGGTGGTCACACTAATTCCGCTTCAAAACATAATATGCCGAGGGATGCTTTACACCGCAATGCAAAGCGTTTTGACCGAGAGCAAATCATGATTTTGAATGAGAATTAGTATCATACACCAAAAGGGGAGATTTTTATTTTATTAAAGCGATTAAGACCGATGACAAAAGGGCATTTGTGGCAAGGTGTGTTGGCTTGGTTGTGCCAAGCTGGCTCTGGATTTGTCAACTTTTCAGCCCCGCTGCTCATCACAATTTTGTTTGACAATGTGTTAAACGACTATCCCATTGAAGACCATCCGACAGTTATGTGGTTTGTCAATTTGTTTGGGGGTGTTGAAGGCTGGCAAAATAATATTTGGCTTGTTGCAGCAGCACACCTTACTACTGCATTGCTAATTGCATTTTTTGTATTTGGCCGCCAGCGGCTTGTATCTATGTTTAGCGAGAATACCGCGAAACGTATGAAAGACAGGCTATACGACCACATTCAAAAATTGCCTTATAATTATCACGTGTCAGCACAAACAGGCGACCTCATCCAACGCTGTACATCAGACGTGGAGCAAACCCGCCGATTTTTATCACAACAAACTGTTGAAATTGCCCGTGCAATTTTCTTCACCACGGCGGCTTTTATTACAATGCGAAGCCTTAACATGACCTTAACCCTAATATCTTTCGCATTTTTGCCCATAATTTTTATTTTTTCCTATATATTTTTTAGGGCAGTACGCCGGGTGTTTAAACAGCAAGACGAAAAAGAGGGTGAGCTTTCCACAGTTTTGCAAGAATCCATCACGGGCGTACGTGTTGTGCGTGCTTTTGGGCGAGCCCGCTTTGAAGTAGACAAATTTATTGATAAAAATGATGATTTTAAGAAGCTGCAATTTAAGCAGATGAAATTTTTGGCGTGGTTTTGGTCTTTGTCCGATATTTTGTGCTTTGCACAAATTGTAACCACTTTTGTCATGGGTATTTATTTTGTGTCCATCGATACATTGACCGTGGGCGGTTTGGTCGCATTTAACACTGCGGCATGGATGATGGTTTGGCCAATACGCCAGCTTGGTCGTGTTATGAGCGATTTGGGACGCACGCAGGTTGCTATGGAGCGCATTTATGAAGTGCTTGACGAGCCGGCAGAATGTGACACCCCAGGGGCTACCCCGCATGACCTCCGAGGCGACATCGTGTTTAACAATGTAGATTTTGCTTATGGTGATGAGCGCAAAATATTTGACGGTATGAGCTTTACTGTTAAAAAAGGCGAAACCATATCTATATTAGGGGCTACCGGCAGCGGAAAATCCACTCTTATGCTGCTTATGCTTCGTCTTTACGACTACAACAGCGGGAGCATCACTATAAACGGTAAGGAACTGCGGGATATTTCCAAAGAGCATCTTCGCAAATCCATTGGAATTGTGCTTCAAGAGCCTTTCTTGTACTCCCGCACAATACGCAGTAATTTGGAGATGGCAAAAGAAGGTGTGGCTGAGGATGAAATATTTGACGCAACCCGCACGGCTTCTGCTCACAATTTTATTACCGAATTTGAAGAAGGTTATGAAACCATGGTGGGAGAGCGCGGCGTTACCCTTTCCGGCGGGCAAAAACAACGTGTCGCCATTGCCCGCACCTTGATAAAAGACAGCGAAATGCTAATTTTTGACGACAGCCTTTCCGCTGTTGATACAGAAACCGACGCGCAAATTCGTGAAGCCCTAGCCACCCGCAAAAAAGATATAACAACCTTCATTATATCCCAGCGCATAACCACACTTATGAATGCCGACCGCATCTTTGTTGTAGAAGATGGCAAAATTGCAGATATTGGCACACATGGCGAGCTTATTTCCCGTGATGGCCTTTATAAGCGTATTTGGGATATACAATCTATGCTGGAAGCGGAGATGTAGGTATGGAGAGCGAAGTTTCTTTGGTTGCAATCACAAGCAAGTTGTGGCATGATTTTTTTCGTGAATATGTTGCCGACCCAATGATGACTGAAATTCCATATCAATACAGCTATCAAAGCTGTGAAGATTATTTTCGCAAAATGACATCTGATGTCACACGAAAATATTTTGCTATTATTGCAAACGGCAGAGTGGTTGGGCAAATTTATTTAAAGCACATAGACTGGTACGCAAAGACATCAAGTTTCGGCATTGCTTTGAGCAACGATTTGGTTAAAGGCAAAGGTTACGGTACAAAGGCAATTACCGCACTTTTAAAATACGCCTTTAATGACTTGCACCTTGAAACAATTTTTGCTGACACGGTTTTGCGAAATGTGCGTAGCCAGCATGTGCTTGAAAAACTGGGATTTACGCATACCCATGATGACGATAATTTTAGATTTTACAAACTATCGAGAAGTAGCCTTCGGCTTTCAAATGCATTGAGGTGATTTTAATGAGTTTTAAATCAATAGAGCTTTTTGCTGGCGCAGGCGGTTTGGCATTGGGTCTTGAAATGGCTGGATTTGAAACCATTGGGTTGGTTGAAATCGATAAAAATGCCGCCAATACATTAAAAAATAATCGCCCAAGCTGGAATGTAATTTGCGATGACATTGCAAATATCTCATCTATTGACCTTGAAAGTCATTTCAATATCAAAAAAGGTGAGCTTGACTTGCTTTCTGGCGGTGCGCCTTGTCAAGCATTTTCTTATGCTGGAAAACGTTTAGGGCTGGAAGATGCTCGTGGCACTCTATTTTACCACTATGCCGTTTTTTTGCAAAAGCTCCAGCCAAAGGTATTCCTATTTGAGAATGTTCGTGGTCTTATAAACCATGATAAAGGGTGTACTTTTAAGATTATTTGTAATATTTTTGAAGCAGAAGGCTATAAAGTGCAAACAAATGTTTACAATGCATGGGATTACGGTGTTGCACAAAAACGAGAACGCCTTATTATCGTTGGTATTCGCAGCGACCTTGTAGATATGATGCACTTTAATATACCCACAAAACACGGATATAAGCCCGTGCTGCGTGATGTTTTGCAAAATGTGCCGCAAAGTGAAGGTTCTCAGTATTCTGCCCATAAACGCAAATTGTTTGACCTTGTGCCGCCCGGTGGTTATTGGCGTGATATTCCCGAGAATATTGCAAAAGAATACATGATGGCTAACTGGTATTTGGGCGGTGGGCGCACAGGTATTTTGCGCCGTATGAGTATGGACGAACCTTCACTCACCGTTTTGACATCTCCGTCACAAAAGCAAACAGAACGTTGTCATCCAACAGAAGCTAGACCTTTTACCGTGCGTGAAAATGCCCGAATTCAATCTTTTCCCGATGAATGGCAATTTAGCGGCAGCATAGGTTCACAATACAGGCAAATTGGAAACGCCGTACCACCGCTTTTGGCGTATGAGGTCGCAAAAGAGATTTACAAAGGATTGGAGAGAGTGGAATGTGGAAGTTATCATTTATCACGGAAGAAAGTTTTGTTAAACACATCGAATCAACAATCCGAAATTACGGCGACAGGCTAATGCCTTTCAATTTGAAAAGATTCAATAAAAATATAATCGACCCCGTGAAGTTAGTTTTTGATAAAAGTGTGTATGGTTTCACTTGGGAAGAAATTATAAAAAATGAAGTTTTTAGACAGCGTGATAAATCCAATAATAACGACGTTGGTTATTTCCATCAAAGGATTTTTCAATACATCCCTAATTGCGAAGTGCCCCCGAGCGGTTGGGACATTGCTTTTGCGAAAGAAGGCGGAATAGAACTTCCCAACAATGACAAGGTTAGCCGTGTTTTCGTTGAGATGAAAAACAAGCATAACACCATGAATTCATCATCTTCAGCTAAAACATATATGAAAATGCAGTCACAACTACTTAAAGACGATGATTGTGCGTGTATTCTTGTGGAGGTTATTGCGAAAAAATCACAAGACATTGCTTGGTCAGTTTCGATTGATGGCAACAGTCAAAAACATCGTCGTATTCGACGTATGAGTATTGATAATTTTTACGCACTCGTTACAGGTCAGGAAGATGCATTTTATCAAATGTGCGTTCAGTTGCCAAAAACAGTTGATGAAGTTGTAGCAAGGATGATAGTAGATACTATTCCAAACGATAAGGTGATTGATGAACTAAATGTCATTGCTTCAAGAAAGGATGGCTCGCTCGCTTTGGCGTTGTATATGCTAGGGTTTTCGAGCTATAAAGGCTTTACAGCATAATTACGAGTTAGGCTCGTTCGCTTCCCAAAAGGAGGGAAAATTAATTTATGGAACATTTTGAAGAACAGGAATATAACAAGGGTTTTGACGCAAATGTTTGGAAGAAGTTATTTCAATTTGTTATGCGGTACAAAAAGACCTTTGTGATGCTGCTTTTATCTGGCAGTTTATTGGCGGTGGCTGGTGCGGTCTACCCTTTTATGGTGCGTTATGCTATTGACAATTTTGCAACTCTGCAATATATTGAGGCTACAAGCGAGTATGTGCGCAATTTGGAAGGTTTGCCGACTTTCATTGCATTGCTTGGCGGTTTGATGGCTTTTCAGGCTTTGTGTGTGTTTGTGTTTATTTATACCGCAGGGCGAATAGACAATTATGTAGCGGCAGATGTGCGAGAGGCGGCTTTCCACCATTTGCAAAACCTTTCGTTTACGTATTTTGATAACACCCCTACAGGCTGGATAATGGCAAGATTAACGTCAGACACCCACAGCATTGGTAACATCCTATCTTGGGGTGCTTTGGATATTGTACACAGTATTTTTATGATGTTGTTTTACATTGTGTTTATGTTTATTATTGACTGGCGTTTGGCTTTGGTAATGCTTGCCATCATGCCGTTTTTGGTGGTTATCTCTATTTACTTCCAGCGCAAATTGCTAAAAGCACACAGAGAAAGCCGCAAAAAGAACTCTAAAATAACCGCCAGCTACAACGAAGGCATAACAGGCGCAAAGACTACAAAAACGCTTTTGAGAGAGCATCGTAATTATGATGATTTTAAGGGTTTGTCGGGCGCAATGCGCAAAGCCAGTGTGCGTGCTGCTACCATTAGCGGACTTTACTTCCCTATTGTGCTTTCTTTTACGGGCTTGGCAGTTGCTATAATCCTTGGTATGGGAGGTAATTGGGTTGTTGCCGGCGGTACTTTCACGCTTGGCACGCTTACTGCATTTATGCTTTATGCAGGCTCTATGAGCGAACCTATAAGCCAAATAGCACGTGTGCTTTCAGAAATGCAAGGTGCGCAAGCATCTGCCGAGCGTACAATCTCGCTTTTAGAAAGTACGCCAGACATTGTTGACAGACCCGACGTTATTGAAAAATACGGCGACTTTGAAAACCCAAAGCCCGAAACATGGAACAAAATTCACGGGCGTATTGAGTTTAAGGACGTTACTTTCCGCTACAAAACAGGCGAACAAGTGCTTTCGCATTTTAATTTGGACGTAAGACAGGGTGAAAAAATCGCCCTTGTGGGCGAAACAGGCAGTGGAAAATCCACCATAATCAACCTTCTATGCCGTTTTTACGAGCCTGTTGAAGGACGGATTCTTATTGACGGAATGGACTATCGTGAGCGTCCGCAAATTTGGCTGCAATCCAATTTAGGTTATGTGTTGCAGTCCCCTCACCTTTTTAGCGGCTCCATACGCGACAATATACGATACGGCAAACTGGATGCGACCGAAGAAGAAATTATAGAAGCCGCCAAAACCGTAGATGCCTATAATTTCATTATGAAAATGGACAAAGGCTTTGACAGCGACGTTGGCGAAGGCGGCAACCGCCTTTCCACGGGGGAAAAGCAGCTTATCAGCTTTGCCCGTGCCATCATCAAAAACCCAGCCATATTTGTGCTGGACGAAGCCACAAGCTCCATAGACACGGCAACAGAAAGCAAAATACAGCAAGCCATCTTTAAAATTCTTGAGGGGCGCACCAGCTTCATTGTCGCCCACCGCCTTTCTACCATACGCCATTGCGACCGCATTTTGGTTATAGACAGCGGACGCATTTTGGA
>Ga0123352_10004890_pt1 | contig 19941 bp, 19 predicted proteins | sample TergutLab28metaG_FD_89700 | JGI IMG/M metagenome (GOLD analysis project Ga0123352, IMG submission 89700) | Labiotermes labralis P1 segment gut microbial communities from Petit-Saut dam, French Guiana - Lab288 P1 | ecosystem: Host-associated > Arthropoda: Insects > Digestive system > Gut ...
TGCACGAGCTTCATTCCTGGCCACATATCAGCCAAGTTTGGTATTATTTTGTTCGCAAATTCGGGGCCATTGTCGCTCTGCAGTATGATTGGGGCACCGAACATACAACAGATGTCCATTAGCTGATGGGCCAAATCCTCGGCGGTTTGTGGTATTTTCATGAAGTCCGAACTCGTTGTGGTCATTTCCTTTAACAGCCACAACACGACTTCCGCATCATGGCATATCTTCACATGCCACAACGCGCTGCGGTTGTTTAAAAACAGCCACAACACGAAATTTCGCGTTGTGGCTGTTTCTCTAATGCCACAACGTGTTGTGGTCGTTTTTTCCGCTCAATGAGCGTTTTCGATCTTTGAGCTTAACATATGTACTGGAAATATTCCCGTAAGTGTCTGTATGATTAGCCGAAATATTCCCGTAAATATCTGTATGATTAGCCGAAATATTCCCGTAAGTATCTGTATGATTAGCCGAAATATTTCGGATCTATAAAAAATATTATCTTCGAATAGTGTGCTTTGTTGTTAAACCTATATTATTATACTTTTATGCCCGACCACAATGTGCTAAAAAAATTATTCAGGGAAGTTCAGCTACATCTTGCTACGCCGAGACTGTATTTTACGTATCCACCTAATTCCATTTTGCCCACATTTCGCCTAAGGTCCAGTTTATAGTTACAATTGGTAAGCCTGGCCATCGTCCGTACGTAACAAGACAATGTTCCCGAAACAAAATGCTGACTTCATCGATAGAAACATATGAGATTCTAAGCAGATCCTACACTGCCGCGTTAAAACATAATGTAAACCGCCATAAATATGATTTGCGCACCCCTGCTGACACAGAACACATGCCCGACAAATTTATACTCGGCTGGTTGTTGACCAGCTCAGCTGATTAAAATAACCCGCACCCTTGAGGCAGTGATCCCAGGATCGGTGTTTCAACTGGGCACCAAGGAGGGTCAGACGCTGCCTTATTGGCTACACTACCTGCAGCTCATACTGTCGCAGGTTCTCAGGCTTACACGGTGGGTGTTGCTCAAATTGAAACTTTCTGAGTCATTAAAACGCTAAAATCAACGTGCGATCCTGCACAGTGTAATAACCGAGAAGAATATCTTCCGAATTCATACCGTACTCTCTTTCAGAAGTTTTAATACCAATGTTCGCAGTGGCTCTGTTAACACGGGGTAATGGTCCAGCCTGTGTCCCGTCATGCAGCCAGCTCCGCCATGAAGATTCAAGTCTTCTGGTATATGACGCAGTATTAATCGATAAACATCTCGACACAGGTTTTTCTTGGTTTCCCTGTGTCTATAAGCAAATGCTGAGATGGTTCCCAAGATTCCAAGTTACCACTACATGCTTCTTATGTAGCCCTCCCGACTTAAATCTAGTAGTAACCAATTTCATGTTTTGTTTACATGTAAAATAACCACTGCCACCGGGTGACAACCCAATTGCAGTAAATAAATAAATACAATTACCACTAACTATGAGTGTACACCGATCGACATGGCATCATACTCCACAAAACTGAAACTTCATCAGCACCCCTGTGAAAAATTCTAACCTCGAAAAGTGACCTGGCAGAGAGAGTTTAAAGCAAGTTGTGTGCTTGAAAGTATGAATTAGTAACACGCCAAAATTCTGATTTATGGGCGCTGTGTAAGTAAGAAAGTTACACATAAATATACATACTTTCCCAATCATATCGCTGTTGGTATCTTCACCAGGAAGACCCACAATTTTTAATTTTTCATAGGCGCGAAACCCTCAAATATCATCAAAGCACAAGAACAGCTGTTCCTGTAACTATACGTTCACTGCGTTCTACATGAGAAACCACAGAAATGTGTCCTGAAATTACGCGCGTATAAAACATTTCACACATTAGGTGGCTGATACTGCCACTACAGTTAGAAAACAGGGGAATCGAAGTTCGATTTCCAGCAAGGGCAATAAATTTTCTCTTCTCCAAAACCTCCGGACAGTCTGAGGCCTGCCTGGGCTCCTTTTAAGTGGATATGGGGTGCAAGAACCAACGGGGTAAAGTTGTCGGGAAGGGAAGCTGAAAATTCACTCCACCTAGTGCTGAAATTAAGAACTGAGGGAGATATTCCTGCATGGAGGGTAAAGGAATTTACTTTCACGCTTTCCACATCCGCGCATTTTAAGGGAATAAACTGGACATATTTTAATGAAAAATATATATTTTTTTTATAAAATATTACCCGCATTACACAACACGTGCATGTAAGTGTTTAAGAACAAAGGAAGGCATTCCCAATGCAATTGGACACACCCAAGGACTTTGGAGGTTTTGGTGCCCAAGTGTCAGAGGGTAGCCGACGCCCGATCAACTGAGCAACACGGAGCGATGATGTGACCTTTGCATCAGCCATTATATTAAGAATAACTTGTCTGTGAAGGATGTTGGACGCAGCAATGGACTAAAACGAAGGGGAGGGTTTTCATTCTCTCTTAGCTGTATAGGTTAGTTAGGACTAGCTGGACTCTTATGTTTTTTTCATGAAGAACGTCATTTTATCGTTTGAATCTCCACAATAAATTTCACATCTAGCAGACACAAGAACTTAAAACTACACCGAAACCAACCTTCAGGCTAGACCCGCCCATCCACCAGCATCTCGTACTCAGATTGAACCACGGGGGCGTTACACCCCGAATCACAGCCGCGACCAGTTTTGCTACTTGCAGGTTATGCGATTTTATCTTTTACAGCGACTGGCAAGTGGCCACCACGGTGGCTTCTGACAGGCATAAGATCATTTTTGAGAAGTCAGGCAATATACGTAGCAATAGTGTCTCGTTTCCCGCAGCATAGTACATCTACACATCGGCAGTATGTGCGTTTGTGGTGTAGCAACACCGTGCTTGAATCTAGGCCGACAATGGTGGGACGTGTGTTGGTAAATAAGAACAAAATTTCTACAACTATGAAACGTAAAAGGACTTCATCAGTTGACATTCACAGACCTGACTTCATTGTTGCAACCTCACGAAATGAGAAATCTAGTCAACAACTTTGTCACTTAAGAAATATTTTGCTGTGGATACAGGGTGTCCAGTGGAAAGGAAACAGCCTTCTGATTCTGCATTTCGACTACAACAGAGAGCAAATGACTTGGCTGGGTTCACTGCTCGTAATGAGAACGTATTGAAAGTAGTCAAGGAGCATTAAAACTCAACCTGGTAAGACAGAGGTGCCACAGAAGAAGCCCTGGACTAACTGCCATACATCGTATAGGCTTCAACAGTGTTAAATTCCGGTGTGCGTTCTGCGGTACTCCACGCTCCTGTCTGCGATTAACCTTTTGGCGCCGGAATTATTTCTTTAATTTTAGCACACCCTGTATATAAAATATGAATAATAAAGGAACCAAATATGTTTAAATTATGAAACAAACTGCATTTTGAAGAGAAAAAATGGAGAGTATATACCATGTTTAAAATATTCAGTACCTATATTTTTTTAATAAATATTTAAAATGCAACTTTATTTGTTAGAGGTGCGGTACGACCACTATAGTTGACATTAGGCGTCAGAAGGTTGAACAGACTGAGAACTCATCGCCTGATGTCCCACGCTTGAACGCGAAATTGATTAGTTCACCGAAAGCGCATTGTGACAGAGGAGAAAGAACTGTTACTACCAAGTGAAAGAGTATAGGCCTATATTTGGCTCAACGTGTTTCAATGGTAATCACTTCCACAAAGTCTTCCCTGCCACCCGCGCAAGGAGACAGCGACCAGTTTAGCCACAGTTACAGACGCATATGGGGGGATACAGTGGCGCAGCTGGTTCAGGCAGTGGGCTAATGCCAGAAGGTGGCGTCCAAGGAAAGACGACTTCATGATGTAACATGATTCAAGCAAAATTGCAGGAGGTACCTGCCGGGTATTAAACAATGCATGTTATCAAATTCTCCAAACGGTGGCGCGTGTGTTACAATGATTGATGGTAAGTACTGGCGTTATGAGAAATACGTGGAGTTAGACTGGCCTGTCCGGGTGCGCGGCTGAGAGTGTCTGGTTAAAACACGCGGTGGTGGTTGCGCTACTAGAAACAGTGATGATAAATGGCAGCAGTGACTTTTATTCTACTACTGTTACTTCACTAGTCTTGTTTCTCGTGGGCATGGCATTATCCCCAACAGTTAAGACACATCAGTTGATGACTAGTCCTGTGCAGTTGTATTAGAACTGGAAGAGTGATCAAATTCAAGGACGATGAAATCAGCTGCGGCATTACAGCTTGTATGAGCGTTTGGGATTTAACCCAGCGCCCAATCCAGAAGCCATTACTGTGGTAAACTGGTTTGTCAGTTCAAGTGCACAGTGTTTTGGACACTCTGAACATTGTAAGACTCTCGCCAATTATGCAACATGCCATGGTCACCCTCGTATAATAGACTTTAATCGATGGACACAGATATGCAACTCTAAGGTCATATCACTTTAGTAATCGCCTTGTCGCTCTGCGCTCACCATAGGGAAGGAAGCTTCACTTTACATTGCGAGAGGATCTGAAAGGTATGAGGATAACATCAAGATGGAATACTTCGTATAGTACAAGTTTAGGCTTTAGGCGTCGGTGGGTTCACATTAGTTTATATACGGTGTCCGGTGACTGTGCCATAACGTCAGGATTCGATTCCTGACTTCGTACCACGTCCAAAGTATTAAAACCAACGCCGGTCAGGTTCACAACCGTTAAACATCTACGGGACTTTTGAACTTCGCGCTTGTTGGTAACATTTATCAGGCTGCGGGACGGTTGCATACAACGCCTGACAGACGACATTTACACTAACTTTTTGGAAAATAAACTGCCAGCACTCTTAAAAGACATTCTTCCCAACACAGGCCATCACATATACTGCCAACACGATGAGCAACCTGCCCATTTTTGTAGGGGCGCTAAAATGGGCCAGACTGTGTACGCAGGCCGAGGGTTGCCATTTTGAGCACTTGTAAACAGAATGTAATATTGTAACATTGTTTGAAGTAAAGAGAACCACGTCTTCCACTAACCTTGTGTGTTCTCGTGCCCACCAGCCATACTCTTTCATATATCAAAATCCTGTGACTTCATAAAACTTTATAAACCACACATACATCCATCCATACATACATAATACATACACACAAACGTACATACATATACACGTACATAAAACACATACATACATACATACATACATACACACATACATACATAATACATACACACAAACGTACATACATATACACGTACATAAAACACATACATACATAAACACATACATAATACATACACACAAACGTACATACATATACACGTACATAAAACACATACATACATACATACATACACACATACATACATACATACACACAAACGTACATACATATACACGTACATAAAACACATACATACATACATACATACACACATATATTCATACATACGTACACACACACACACACACACACACACACACACAAGGCAGTACACACGAACAAAGATCCAACGCCACTCTTTGTTACCGCAACTGGTGGCGGTAAATTGAATTGCCGTATAAAAGGGAATTCCTGTTCACAGACTTTCATCGACGCCAGGTGAGGGAGTCGCTATATCGGAGTGGCTCTACTGATATACAGTGCGGCGCGGAATCGACGTTCACACGCGATGGTATTTTTGCACGAGAAAGGGAAAAAATGAAATGCACCAGTTTAATGTACAACGCAATTTACGTGTTTATAAGTTCTGACAGACATCTTGACGGTGGCCTCGTCTACTTCCAACACTCTGCCTTAAACAATTCACAAAATCGTCATAAATTCGGCCCAGCAGCTACTGATTTATGATCACAACTTCATCCATAATAGCATGCTTCAGCCACTCTAAATTGTGTGTGGTTGATTCTTGTACATGCTTTCTTGCCAGAGTCCCCTTGGAAGAAATATGGGACTCTGAGGACCGGCGAACGTATAGGCAATGTGCTCTGCAAAACGCGAAATAATTCCGTTGAGCAGTGTGTGCTGTGGCTCATGTTGCTAGCAGAGATTATTGGGATCCACACTTAAGCGCTTCCAACTGCGGAGGTAAAACGTCCTTCAACATACCTATGAAACGCCCACCATTAACTGTAACCGTCCAGCGCTTCAAAGAAAAATGCACCCACAATCCAAAATGTAGCTACTGCACACCATACTGTCACTTTAGGTGTATGCGATGTCTGCTCGTGCGGTTCTATAGGTTTACTGCTACCAAATATCGCATACTTTATTTATTAACAAAACCTAACACACGGAAATTAGCTTCGTCGCTCATTAAAGCAGTATTAAAAAATTAGAAACCTTCACTGAGAATTCCGAGCATCGTGTTATAGAATTACACTCGACACACTTTATCGCGGGAAGAAGAGTGACTGTACAGTCTGTCTCGTGTGAGACTGAAAATGCTTACTGCATTTACGTCCTGCAGCAGTCCCAGACTGTTTCTGGATATGCCTAAGATACGACACATCACCTGGCACAACACGTTCAAAGGATTCCCTTACTTTCTCAACGTTTTCTTAAGTAGGTATAGTTCTTGGAGCACCATGCGCCATGTCTGTTACACTACTACCAGCTTCAAGCGCACGTATCCAGCCACAATTATGGCGCAAGTTAGAATCAAGCCATGCCTATGAACATTACACTGTAGCGGCAAACGACACTGTGCCTGAATGAAGGCCTTTGTTTCGTGCTAAAAACGTATGCTACGTAGTCTACCGATCCCTAGTAACGGAACAGTTTTTCGAATGGCATGCCATCATCTGCTATTGATGTGCAGACGCTACGCCCTCTCGCGTAGGACAAAATTGCGTTCTGAAATCTGTCAGACGGCTCTGCGCTGAACTATGTTAAGCTTATACCACTATAAGCAACGTAGCAGTACGTAATCAACAATAACTGAAACACCACAAAGGCGTAATGGCAATGGAGGTGAAACTTCACGATAGCTTACCTCGACACAAGATAAAAGTATTGCATTATATAATTTATCAATTACAGTCCGTTTAAGTTGTCAGTAGCTGTCGAATGACTGGATAGTGAATCTTTCTTTCTCTCTTTCTTTCTTTCTTATTCTGACCTCCTACCTACTCGTTGTAGGTGTAGGGGGTTCCTGACCACACTCAACGGCACGCGCGCAGACACACACACACACACACACACACACACACACACACACACACGGTAAGACTCCTCTGGACGAAGGATCGGCTCGTGGCACAGACCTCCACCTAACAACACACAACACTCTCAAGAGACATACATCTATGCCTCCGGCGGTATTCGAACCCACAATACCAGCAAGCGAGCGGCCGCAAACCACCGCGCGGCCACCGTGATCGGCGGAAACTGAATCAAGAAATCTAATCGAAAAGGAAGGTAGCGGTCGTGGCCTGATTTATATCTGTTGAATTTTGATGGCCCAGTTGTCAAGACAACTGATGACTGTGTGAAATGTGTCTGTGTGGAACACTTTTTTTTGGATTTCGTATTACAAATATGGCGACACATAACCGTGGTGTTCATATTTTATATTACACCCATCGCTTGTTAACGTCCACACCGCACCGCACCTCCGCCATCTCGCTGTCAAGCACTAGATATCGTAACATTCCACTGCAGTCACTGTTCATATTAATGTCCACTGTTTCCTTAATCTCCAATGGAAAAAGTTTCACAGCATACAGCCTCTTGGTAAGCTCCAGATGGGTGGGGCATGTGACACGTATGGGGGACAGGAGAGGTGCATGTATGGTTTTGGTGGAGAGACCTGACGGAAAGAGACCACTCTGAAGACCCATGAGAAAATTGGATGATAATATTAAAATAAATCTCGAAGAAGCGGGATGGGGATCGATCTGGCTCAGAATAGGGACATGTGGCGGGCGCCACGCGTTCCATAAAATGCAGGGAACTTCTTGACTGAGGACCTGTTAGCTTCTCAGGAATGAATCTGTTCAATGGAGTTAGAGCCTCTGAAAGAATAATGCAACGAAACACCGAAGGACTGTGACAGTCCATGTGGATAACAGCACTGCGAATTCGCACTACTGCCACCACAGGTTCTCACGCTTACCACTCTTACCAGTCCAATTCAAAAGAAGAAAGCACTTCCTCTGTTTTCAGAAACAAATATTTGCCAGCTTTAATGCCTACCAACGTCTTCATGAACATGAAAGCACTACTGATGGCACAAATAGACTTAATCAACCGCGCAGTGTCTGCTACGTCATACCTTTCATCCACTGTGAGCGCAACATCAAATGACATTGCTTTTTAAGCTGTTCAAACGAATCTGTTGCCATTTCTTGCAAGCGCCTAGTACAACTTCGGGGCGAAAGGCTAACATTTTGCAACTTCTTTTCTTACCTGGACACACATCTTCAGCTACGCTTTAAATATTCTGAGTCCTTCTTTAGCAATTATTTCCACCAGAACACATTTAGCACAAACAATCGATTCAGTATGACTACTTCCTTTGTTAATTGTGTTCTGCTGACCGATCAAAGACGCTTTCAACTGACTGATTTTATTTTTCCTATTCCCTTTACGCTCCTTCAGTGGCGTAGCTGGGCTTTCTGGAGGCCGGGGCCGCGTATGACAGAGGTTATATGAGTTTTACAAAATCAGAATAGTTGATTCACTCTCCTTTTATTCGTGCCAATAAATTAAACAATTTAAAATCTGCTGACAGCAGAAAATAATTTTTATGTAAATATTTATTTTGTCGCCCCTTGCATTTTGCTGCCCCGGGCGGCGGCACAATTTGCCCCCACCCCTAGCTATACCACTGCTCGTAATGACACCAGATATATTCTCGGATTACAGAAATGTGTCTGTAACAGTAAAGACTAACCACTCCAACTGCATTTTCATTAAAGAAGTATTTACTGCTTCAATCATCATTACAATTCTACCTTCATTACGAGCTTCCTGTTTGAAGCCATGTTAGAATTTATAGAATTACCACACTAATATAACGCACTATAATCCGCATTTGTATGTGAAATACCATTGAAAGGGGGCCTCCTACTGCATGTACAGTTCGTGGAATTTCCAGGACTTAGTCGGAATGAATAAGCTACTTCCATTTTTTTGCGCCAAACTTCAGAAAGTGGTATTGTGCTGCTTATTCATTTCTACTTTCCGTTTTTCTTTTCGTGAATCAAAATGTTTCTGCTCTGTTGAATTCAGGCGTCCTCGGGCCGTACGAAAAAGCAGCGAATGTTGCTGACCTACGAACCAGAGCCTCGCAGCGAGTATTCTGTGCAACTTAAGACCTCAGCGATGGACTGCCTAGGAATGAGCTCATTTTTTTTATTTCACAGAAGTTCTGATAAGTAACATTACATCCTTAAAATAGACAGGAAGTTGCTTTAATAGTGAAACACACTAAATTGACACTGCGTCTGTTCAACCTATGGTTCCAAAAGCCATTCCAAAGGAATTAGTAGAATTATGACTTGCTAACCATAAAGATAAAACAAAGGTCACATCAAACCAACGAATTCTGTTTGACCGCGCTATGCTTCGGTGTGTCAGATTTCAGAATAAAACAAGACAGGGACATGCATATATCGTAACATTCTGGCGGTTTCGTGCAACCATTGTTGCTGTGAAAAAAAAAATTATTACATTCTGAGTGTGTATTTGTAGCCTTAGATATCCAGCATGCAATAAGCATGCGTCATATTGTGACCTGCCCGGCTCTACAATATTTTTACACAATATCTCATAAATGTTACGATTTTCAAAAAACTGTACTGAACATAACATGTGCGTTTTGAGTTTCACTACAACATTTTTTTTCAGAAACATTTCTTATTCTAAACAGAAGTGAGCGAGATATGATAAAAAAAAAGTTACATTGGTCTCCATGTAAAATATCCGTTATTGTTATCAGATTTTAATTAAAATCGAATTTTCTGTACACATTTTCGAAATATTCCCAAATATAAAATGCCATAAAAGTTCGTCCAGTGGGAGCTGTTCAATGCGGACAGACGGACGGACTTTGCGAAGCTAACAGTCGCTTTTCGCAATTTTGCGAACGCGCATAAAAAGGGGTTTATTTTTAATATGTGCGACCTATTCGTATGGATATTGTCAAGTTTCATTAAAACCAAATGCGCTCTTACTACAAGAAAGTTTCTGATGTCCCGCTCTAGACCATGATCTCATTTACGACTACCGAATGAATAAATTAATAACCTGGATTTTACAAACCCATTCGGCCTACTTCAGGCGACTGCATCTTGTCGAAAAAGGAGACAAGAGTGCCAGGACTTGTTCACCACATCCTCTGCACTGATTTGGCTTAGTTCTGTCGTATTCAGCACGTCAGACGAGGAATAACGTGAAAGGTAAAGCTGTCCCAGCGCAAGTCATAAAGTCATAAGGGATGGAAGAGGTATAACTGCAATCACTCTTGGGCTCAGCTCTATGTTGAGTTGAGTGGTCAGTTTCACGACAAGGTCGCTTTACCCTCGGGGCAACACCAAACCTTACCCACTGGGTGGGATGCGGAACTGTTCTTCACCTTTCCGAGAACAGGAAAACCTGAAAGAACCCCGATTCTTCGGGAACACAGTCACTAATACTGACTTAACTCTCTGTATGCCAGCATTTGTGTGGATATTCCTGCCGCGGAAGCGTGAAGATTGGTTACAAATAAGTAAAATTTTCCCTGTTTTCACTGAATTCAGTAACATGCAAACTTTAAGCAAGAATCTTTAAACGCTAGCTTTAGGAGAAGACATGGCCAAGAGGACTCACAGAGTCGGCAGGCAAAGTAGCTTTGTTGAAATTGAGAGAAACATAGAAGATGCGCAAATTCAGACAGTGAAATATGCACTTCATCTCCTCTTCATCACGTCTTCATTTTTCAGAGAAGGATTATAATGAAACATCGCACGGGTACACTTTTAGGCTTGCATAGTGTCTTTTCAATCCAAACGTTTATTACTTCATTCATAAGAGCCCGCCACCTGTCCAAATCCTGATCCAGATCAATCCAGTCCGTACCCTTTATCACACTGCTTGAAGAACCAGTGTAATATAATCTCATCCACGCCCAGGTCTTCCAAGTGGTCTTCCCCTCAGGCTTCCCCACTAAAGCCCTGTATGCACCACTCCTCTCTCCCGTATACGCTTTTTGATTTTATCACCCAAATAATGTTTGGTGAGGAGAGCAAATCATAAAGCTCCTCACTATGTCGTCATCTCCACTCCCCTGTTACCTCAACCTTCATAGACCCAAATATTTTTCCTCGTTTCATGTTGTCATTTCATAGTACAGAATTGCTCTTTATCGCACGACAATGTTGGTCGCATTTTTCTATCGAGTGTGTCCGATAATGTAATAACCTCAATCAGCAACTCTACGGGGACAAACATGAAAGGCTTCTGATTTATTTAACACACACACACACACACATATATATATATATATATATATACACACACACACACATACATATACACACTTCAGGGATATATCTTAGTACGTAACAATGCTTCGTTCTATTATTTTCCCACCCAAACTAGTCGTGTAACAATTAGCTACCCCATTTGACTGCGAACACATTCTTAACCACAGAATAAGACGGAATTTTCACGCACTTAGAAGAGAGTGTTTTATTCCTTGTGTTACGTTTCATGACTGACCACGCGTTGTTGTAAATCATATTTATGCAGCAGTTAATTGCACACGTGGAATAGGAAATAAGCATAGCTTCACAACATCGTAGCGACCTGTATCATGGAAAGCATCTCATGCTTTCCATGCATCTTACGGTATGTGTTCAGCATGAACCAAAATGCATAGTAACAAACAACACGCAAAATTCTCTACATAATCTAAACCTAAACAATTACCAACGTACGGTACTGAACAACAAACATCTTTCATCAAAAGCGTGCTCCTTTTGAATTAAGGCTCCGCATCTACAACCTTTTGGTAAATATTTAACTCCAAAATTACTGTCCTGAAATTATCATAACTATCATAACTAACCTTCTGCACTAATATTAATTTAATAAGCTGCCATTAACTTAGCATGTACTAATAGAGTGTTTACAAATGTAAGAAACTATCGATTACTTACCGGGCAAACAAAACTCCTGTCACAATTCTGGTGTGATAAACTAACCTTCACAAGAAAAATTAACGACTTTTCTGACAGGAACACATAACAGCACGGGCAATAGTGGGTGATAATGACAGGTAAAATACAGACAGAACGTAACAATATGTAACTCGAACACTTATCAAAATATAACATGCATACTGTCAGCCCTCCAGTCCAAGTCCACTGAACTGCTAGTCGGACTAGACAAAAATTCGCCTTCGCTGTGCACCGAGATATATTGACTGAGCGATGCGGACCATCCCTACATGCTGTTCCAACGATTAATTCCAGCAATCCGTCACCAGATGCCAGCAACTACCGCTGTTGTGACTACGGTGACATCTCTGCTAGTATTTTGAAGCTATGCAAAAGGATTGCCTCCGAGGTATTTTAGTGTCCATAGACAGTTGTCTCCGCATGTGTTCTGCTACATTTTGCAGGGACGTCGACTTTGTGTCTACACCTTAAGCCCCAGTAAGATAAGTACTAAATAAATTCAATTCACGGTGCAGTACGTCCGTCTACTTATAAACTTCACCGCTGAATGATTTTTTAAAATATGTTATGAAAAATGGCATTCTCGGTATAGCGATTCGTTGCAGGCTGGACGGTCGGGAGATTGAATCCCGGTGGGGGCGAGATTTTCCACACCCGTCCATACCGGCCCTGGGGCCCATCCAGCCTCCTGTACAATGGGTACCGGGTCTCAGGTAACGAGTCTCTTTCCGGGACCGGGGAGTGGGGTTGACCACACACCCCATCTATCTCCAAGGTTAAATAAAGAGTAGAGCTACACGTCTACTACCCCTCTGTACCTTCATGGCAATTTATATGGTGAGCAGTGCGTATTAAAAGGTAGTTTTACTTACCTCAGCCTCTGTAAGAACACGTGTTTCACCATAAGGGCACGCCATTTAGTTTAGCCCTTCTGTTTTCCTTCTGCAAAGCAGTTTTAAAATCTTGCTGTGTATGTCATCATGATTGCAAGCACATATTCCAGTGGATTTTAATAATCATAAACAATGTGCCACCTTGCATTCAATTTTGTATTGCCGTTTATTTATCAAGCGTGTTTCTCAATAACATGGTAACGCCGTCTATAAAAACTACTGGTCCTTTGAAGACTGTCCACCAAACGTTAACAGCAAAGTAAGAATTGCAATAAGGCTATTAAAACAAACATAAAAAATGTAAACACTTGAGAGTGGGCTTCATAATTCCTTTACGTGTTAGTACCTTCAGTACCGCTATTTTGAATAAATGGCGTAATGGGGAGGGCTCCAAATATTGGTAGTCGACATATTTGTGACAAGAAATTATGGCTGCTAATGCATGGTGTAACACTGATAGTGAACTGCATGTGAACTTTGTGAAGGTAAACTTACCAGTAGAGGAGCATTTGAAATTTTACAGCGTTATGGAAATATCACCGATTGTTAGGGAAAGCAACAAATTTAGTAATCTGAATATTACAACAGAATCATTTTTATCGTTGTCAATTGTAGGCATGCACAATGTTAGTAATGATGAGCTGTTACCTAAGTGAGCAAGGGGCGTGCCTGATATGGCCAGGCAGCAGGGTGCCTAATATGGCCAGGCAGCAGGGTGCCTAATATGGTCTTCTCTACACTAACAGTACAGTGCTTTTTGGCAAAAAAATGTTCACTTTTTCCATTTATTACATTCTATATTGTTTAATGCTATGGATAGGTACAGATTACTGGATAGGAACGGTCAGACCGAGGTCGTGGGAAAGCCGCTGCACAAACCAGCAGACACAGGGAAACGGGAAATGTTAAGACAGAATTTTCCGCATTCCACAGAAAACTCTAGTGCGTTATGTTAAAGATTAGGAGATAACATGCAAGAATTGGGGATTCTAAGCTGGGTAGGAGCTCAGAGAATTCACAGAACTCAGAGACATCTTTTTGATTCCTGAATTCTTATAGAGAAATGCTTTTTCAGACTATTTTACAAAAAGGTTTTGCTGGTTTGCATTTTAACCGGCAAAATAAAATTACAATAAAACTTTTTTTTTTAAGGGAAAGAAGCGGGAGGAAGAAAATGACTGAAAATTTCGTAAGTTGAGTGGCCGGACACGCAGTTGCTGGCGACTGCCTAGAGTTAGTCCTTACAAGTTCAGATTGTTGGAAGTTACAACATTGTGTTAGACCACTCTGAGACATGTAGCCTTTCACTTTTATTGTCATGTGGCAAACCATGTTTAGTCGGAATTGCAAATAATAGTGAAGTAGGTTAGTTAACCTGATAGTTTCTTCCATGGAAGGATGACCGGATGTCTAATTTAAACTGCAGACGTGGGCATGTAAATTGCTTTGACTGTTTAGATTTTGAGTGGAAGGTGAAAATAGCTAAGGCTTGTTGTGTCAAAGTGGTCCTGGGTGGCAGAAAATTCAGCCATTTCTCGGGTCATTATTCGAGAATGGCCTCTGAAAATCGAACCTTCTTCTCTAGTCCCTTCAGTTTTCATTAAGATGGATTATGTTAAGTGCTGATGTTGGCATTATCAGTGGCGGCCTACCTGCCTGAGTAACGAATTCAAAAGACATGTTGGTGCGTATCCTCTTCTGTAATTAGTGTCCTAAGTGGTGTAAAGTAGTAACTTGTTGCTGCTGCTCTCATGTTGTTTACCACCTGATTGGGAGTAGCTCTTTTGCTGGTGCTGGCTTGGTTTTCATCTGACGAGTTGTCTGTTCGTTAAGGGGAGAAAAAAAAACAGAGAAAGTGTTCCCATTAGGTTTCCAGCGAGCTGTGCAGCAGTAATTTTACTCCCACTCCTCTGCAATACCTACATCAAGCAGGCTAGGGTGACGGTGAATGAGTCATAGAAAGCAGTGAACTGGTACTTTCCTTTAAGAAGTTAACATGGGTGTATCCACTCTGTCTTTCTACTGTCCACCACGCTTTTCCAATCCCGACTTCTCCCTACGCTCGCTAGTGTGCATCTTACTGGGCTTTGTCAGCTTCAGGATAAAAATAAAGTCAAAGTCATTTTACAACTGACGGTCTCTCGATCAGTCATTGGTTTCGAAGTCCTTCTGCAGCTTATGACCAGATTTTAGGACGATAAATTTGATATTACCATTTGATAAGCGTTGGATGTCCTCTCAGAAGACAGACAGGGTCTTCCGTTGTCATAAGTCAGCATTTTTTCCTTCATGTTTACATACTTATACATGTTGTGTTTTCACCGTGTACTGTACGTATTCCAAAATACGTAAGGCTCTTTACAATACAGAATGTCCGTCGTTCCAAGACTTGAAGAATAAAAGATCACTTGCTATTTTATTTCACTTCTTATGTGCTCAACATGTTTCGTACATTAATATATCCATCATCAGGAGTTTGCGACTATTCTGTTGAATTACCACATAGGTCGAATTGTTCTTTGTTCGAAGTGTGTTGGAGATTCGGTGTGGTTGGGTTGGAGTGGTATCCGTGTTGCAGGCTTCAGCCTGCGACACGGATACCACTCCATCCACGGATACATGCAAATGTGAAAGGCATAAACAATCTCGTCTATGGCTAAGTTAATTAACTTTCTCGCTCTATTTTGCCGGCTCTTGGCTAAAGTTATATAAGAGAATAATTAAAAAAATATATTTTCACTGCTAAAGGAGAAATAAGCAGATAACTGAACTAAACTAATAACTGAACCTTACAAACGATAAAAAAGATGACGACTGACGTCCTAATCAAAGCGGGAAGGTCCGACACGTCATGCGCACGTGTGTACTACGTTCGCCGATAGTATTCCTTCGCTTTTGTTGTAGCATCCTGATTTCGTTGATAAAAACTGTTCGTTGTAGCATACCCCACTGTACTGTGTTTTCTCGAAATTTAGAGAATTAAAAAAACTTATGGATGTTTGTATTAAAATGTATAGTATTAGGGTGCGTGAAGAATATACTGGCATTATCCGTAAATAATATGCGACTAGATCTTAAGTAAATCATTTATATATATATATATATATATGAGATATAGCAAGGGTCCTATTATAGAACCTTGTGGCACTCCGTGTATAATTTCGGAGTATAGTTCTATTATACTTATTGTTTATTGATACTCTTTGACATCTGTTATTAGGAAAATGTTTGTATAGTGTTTTTTCTTTACCCGTTATACCATAGCATTCCTTTTTAGATAGCAATATATCATGATTTAAATAATCAAAACCTTTCTCTATATCGCAGGAAATACCCCCCAACTTTAATCTGTTGTTCATGGTATTTAAGTTTACATTGGTTATTTTATAAGTGGAATTTTTGTACTATTCTCCCTGCTTCTAAACATATAATCTTCCATGTAGTTTTCATTTTATTATTCGAATTCCTTATCTGTTTCTCATAATTTAATCTCCTTACTGCCTTTATAACTTTCGACAACATTTTACAATAATTATTGTAATAGTGTGCTTTTATGGATGAGTTTTTGCTATTCCTGTTCGCTACGTACAGTCCTCTTTTACTTTTGCAAAAAATTTTCATTTTCGGGTGAAATCCAGGAAATATTTGTAGTCATCCTCCTTACATTATTTAAGGCAAAACATGAATAAAAATCCTTAAATAGGTATTTAAAAATTAATTAACTAATTATAATTAAAAACTGTATTTTCATCCTTCCCCTCGAACTCCGGGTCCCATGTTTAATAAATCAACTGGCTGAGAAAATCAGCAATTGTACATTTAGTTATATATTTTTCTTTTGAAGTAAGTTTGATGATCTAGTGATCAAGTCAAAGGAATATTTATTGTTATAAGTTGTGCATCATGATCCAATAGTCCATTATTTAATGGAAATATTTTGTAGTTGTCAAATTTAGACCTACCAATAAGAATATTATCTATAGCATAAATAGATTCTTTCTCGATTCTATTTGGAAATGTAACTGTAATGAACATGTTATATGAATTTAGTGTTGCATTTAATTGTCGCATTATATCACTATCATTAAGATAATTTATATTAATATCTCCACGCGCGATAAGAGTACTTTAGGGCTGCATAAAGTTTGTAGTGTCATATACAATTGAATTACAGCTTGTTAAGTTTTCCTAGTGGAAGTTTATTAATGGATAAAACACAGGATTCCCTAGCAGTCGAATCAGGTTGAACTGCACATGCCTCAATATCTTAATTGACACAGTAAGTATCTAGAATTATGATACAGAATTTTATGCTTGTATAAATGAAAATGCAAACAGTGCATCTCAGTATATGCTTTCTACTGTAGTATGAACCTAGGAATGATCTTCTATGTGTATGAGATTAAGTTTCATTTGATTTTGAGTACGTTCTGTTAGACAAAATATTTGTGGTAAGTCGTGATTTGTCGTGTGACTTCATTTGTTTTATGTCTTAATCCTCTGATGTTTTGATGGAAAATATTTAAAAACTGTATGTCAGATGAGTGAATTGAATTTAGGGTTGTTGTAGGTGTCATGTTCTCTGACTTAGTGTTACCAGAGTTTTGAAGAGAAGAGTTGTCACTAAGAGGTGTATCATGTATCACTTCCTTTCTGTCTGTTATTGTGGATGTGTTTCTAATTTTTATTACGTGATTACAGATACCGTTATCACCCTGTTGTGGGTCTTTTTTCATTATTGTGAACAATAATTTCTAATACATTATCTTTAGTTAAATCATTGACCATAAAGTATCCTTGTTCCTTGTCATCGAGACTCTCTTCTCTCTCCCTGAAGTTTTATTTACTTTTATTTGAATTGGGTGGACTATCGCTCTTCATATTTATCTTATCATCTTCTTGAGTAGTGTCCCTGTGATTTTATTTAAATTTTATAATAATGGGGAGTTTCTAATGTTTAGTAAGGAGTGTTTTTTTCTTCTTTCCTGTAAGGTCAACCATTCTTTCCTTTATGGTCGTATTGCATGGTAAAGCACGTTTTGTGAAGTCGTTCCTTGATAAAGTTGTTTCTACGATGACTGCATGACCAATCTTTTCCTTCATTTTGCTTAGTTTCCGATTAAATACTTGAATTTTCTTGTTGATGCAAGATAATTCATGTAGATCGTGTCTCTGGGGAACAGTCATTGCTAAGACATTGGTGTGTTTACGGTTAAGGGTAAAGTCCCTGCTGTGTTTAATTTCCATGTTTATTTCACTTTCATTGATATCAATTGCACTGCCCCAAATGTCCAGTACGATCTTAATTAAACTGCTTATTTATTTGTCAGTCAAAAGCGTAATAGCCTCAGGTCTAGCTCCAGAAATCACTGTACCTGTATATACCTGTAACTTTAAAAGTTTTTGCAAATAGTTTGATACTTCAGTGGCGCAGCCTCTGACGTGCCTCTCCTCTATAATGACAATTTTGTTTTTTGTTTTATGTGAAAAACTTTGTTTTAACCCTTTTTTTATGTCTATGAAGTAGAGAAAATCACTTCCAGCACCTTCTTTAAGTGTAGAAGGAAAACAGGTATCTGTACTGTTCAGCACCTACGTGTTGGCCTGTGTAATATATACACAACATGACCTCCTCAATCAACTTCCTCCAATTCTGTCTTGACTGCGCATTAATTCTCCAATTTCTGCACCCAACCCATGTGACATCTTCCCTAACTCATTGCATCACCCCAAATTTGGTTTGACCCTCTTATCTCCATTTCCTCCTGGTTTAGTACAAAAGACTTTCTTGCAGAATCACTTTCTTCCATCATCAGCATATGTCCAGCCCATGTAAGTCTACCAAGTTTAATACATTGCACAACGTCACAGTCATCATAAAACTTATATATTTCAGAGTTTTTGCGCCTCCTCCAACATCCATTTTCATGTATCAGGCCAAATATTTTCCATAGAACTTTACTGTCAAAGTATCTAAGAAGATTCTCACATTTTTTACCCATAGCCCAAGCCTTAGAGCCATATGTTAGCACTGGAAATTAAGGCACTTATCTTCACATGACCACAGTTTTAAAATAAGATGCTTCATTAAACCAAAATAACAATTGTTTGCTGTATCTAGCCTTGCCTTTATCTTCATCATAAGACCACCAGATAAAAAATCTACCACTTTGTGGAAGTTATAACACCCGAAAGATTTTGTGGAAGAAAATACAGCAAGTAAAATCCTAATATTAAGTGCAGTACACTGAATTAAGATGCAGTGACCCTGGCTAATGGCAGTTTGGGATAGCAACAAGCACTGTGCTGCCCGCCATCATGCAAAATTGTGTGGGTGAAGTGTGAGGCACATAGTCACATTGAATAATGTGTACAGCATTGTCCACCCCTGAAGTTTCCCTTCTTAAGTACAAGAAGGTTTGAAGTACATTCAACCCTCCACTGATTTCAAAGTTGGAATTGATACTGATAAATATCCATCATGCACATGAAACTTACAACCTGTGGACATCAGTCATTATTTTTGCAATTTACTAGGAAATACAAGTAGTACAGAACTGTATGGTATTTATTGCTTCTTTATTCCCCATTTATGCAAATGCTTGATCACTTGTGACAATTACCAACATCTGTTATAATGTATGTCAAGTTGTCAGCAAGTGACAAATAACATCAAGTCCATACAGATTTATTACTTTTACCAGCTTCACTAATGATTTGTAATAATTGTGGTCCACTACTCATAAAAACTCAGCTATAAAATTATACCAGAATGAGGGGCGTACATGGGGGGGGGGGGGAAAAACAAACCAAAAACACAAAAAAAATAATTTTTTCAAAAAAAAAAAA
>Ga0123352_10004891_pt1 | contig 19938 bp, 11 predicted proteins | sample TergutLab28metaG_FD_89700 | JGI IMG/M metagenome (GOLD analysis project Ga0123352, IMG submission 89700) | Labiotermes labralis P1 segment gut microbial communities from Petit-Saut dam, French Guiana - Lab288 P1 | ecosystem: Host-associated > Arthropoda: Insects > Digestive system > Gut ...
AGGAATGTGCCAGATTTCGGGAGGGTGTTCCTTATGTTAAAGTATACCGATATAACCCAAAACGCCTATGTCCAAAGTTGAACGGTTACGGGGATATAGGTTAGAGAAAAGTGTGGTCTTCTTGCGGGTCCACACACTCTACCTGTCAGCTGACAATCTTATCCGTTTCCGTCCTTGAGTGTGGTGTCTTATGACGGCAATTCAGCGCACGGTAGCCACAGCCATATTACGTCACCGCTGGGCATTCTCATGTATAGTGCGTGGAACACTAAGGACTACTGTAACATGAGTGCGAGTGTTTTTGTAGTTCAATTTAATGGCTTTATGTCACACACAATTTAGTTTGATATTAAGTACAGATATTAACATTACAGAAACCACATATTCCTGCCAGTTTTAATATGTATTTGGTATTCAATAAGTGTGTAACACTGTCAAATTTTGAAACTTCTCTGGCCATTATCTCCGTAACCGTTCAACTTTGGACATAGGTGTTTTGGGTTATATCGGTATACTTTAACATAAGGAACACCCTCCCGAAGTCTGGCACATTCCTCCTCGGACACCGTGTATATGTATGTATCTATGTACGTATGAATGTATCTATTTACGTATTTATGTATGTATGTATCTGCCGCATATTTTCGAATCTAATCCGCAATAATTTTTGCCGGTTTCTTAAACGAAAAAAAAGTTAGTTCGCTGTTCTCTTCCGCACGTTTCGTTCACCCGCCCCTTTGCTGCAAGGCAGACTGATTGAATAATGTTGGATGTTACCAATGCTTTAACCGTTATCCGACTAACGCGCCGGGTGTGAAGTGGCCGTTTAACTGCCAGTGGTACAAACGCACCACAGCCGATTAGCGCTGCGGCCAGTTAAATTCTTGTTTCATTCATGAAGATACATAGAATTATAGCCCTACAAGTTGACTCCACATTATATAATGTTTTGTGGTCAGATTCACGCTCCGGCCACTTTACCCAATTATGTGCTTATGCACTTCATGATTAAAGCGCTTCGCAGACAGCCTGCAATCTTAGAAACCTGGTATGTTAATTTCGCCATGCTATGCAACAGGGGGCCTTTCATTACCTTGTAACTATACGTTAGGTGTGTGGGCGATGTAGTGACTATTCCTTGAACGAAGTCTCGTTCAATCTGCCAAGCGTTGCTGTCTGCAGGAACGTCTAAATAACGGCGTGTTTTGTAGGAGAATTTTCCTGCTGTGTACCCCGCTGAAATATGACCATATACCGTACCTAATATCGCTGCTGATATACCGCATGGCACGCCGTTTCCCAACCAAAACAATCCGAGTCACTGTGTGACTATCGCCCGAGATTTGACTACGAGTACTAAAATGGACTGAGCACCAACTTTGTATCATTATTTGCCAATGTTATATAGGTTCTTTCATGTGTGTCTTACATTTATTTCGGATTATGCCCTCTTACAGTAGGAAAACGATAGACAGGATGCGTACCAAAATAAATATAGGTAATTACCGCCGCCACTGTGACGTCACGCTTTTTATGCTGAAATTGAAATACCTCGTTGCTCGACTCCACTTGGGGTTATAATTTCAACTGAAGGAATACCGGTAAACAGACTGCTTGTTCCAATATGTCGTGTACCCTAGTTATGGAAGAGGGACACCAGAAATCTAAAAGACTATCATATACGGCAAAGTTCAAACGGGAAGTTATTCGGTTCGCAGAGGATAAAGGAAACCGCAGCGCCGCTGCAATTTTTGGAGCTGATGAAAGCAACATTCGACTGTAGCGGAAACACAAGGTAGCGATCAGCGGGTGAGAGGCGTCACGAAAGAAATTCACTGGATCCAAGAAAGGACGATTTCCTGAAATTGTTGATGCAGTCTTCACGTTCTTTCATGAGAGACGCAAGACTGGACTGTTTGTGAGTTATGATCTACTTCGCGAGGAGGCGATAAAAAAGGCTCGATCTTTGAACATTCCTCGAAGTCGTTTTAAAGCCAGTAAAGGATGGACCATAAGGTTCATGTGCCGGATGGGGCTGGCGTTGCGGCATAGGACGACGATGTACCAGAAGCCCCCAAAAGATTTTGAACAAAAGTTGTTGAATTATCAGCGGTACATCACCAATCTGAGGAAGAGGGGATATTTTCTGATGAGGCAAATAGCCAATGACGATGAAACTGCCATTTATCTTGACAAGCCCTTTAAAGACAGGTTGAGGCAACAATATCTGACCTGGATTACGGACCTGCCCGTGAATTACCAGAAAGTGGAAAAATCAAACGCGCAGCTCCTTCAGAAGTCGCGCGGTGGGTGTCGGCTGCATGGAAAGCCATCCCGGACAGCAATATCGTCAGATCTTTCAAGAAATGTTTCATAAGCAATGCTTTGGACGGATCCGAAGATGACATTCTATGGGAGGACGATGGTGAAGATAAAGATGATAGTGACTGGGTGACGGGTAACGATTCAGTTATGAGTGATGACTACGAGTTTGATGAATAATAAATTATAAATATGATATAATATTATAAATAATACATAAAATAATAAATTATTGTATTGTTCCTACGTCACGTACAGCGGCTCTATCATTTTTCCAAAATCCATCTCACGATCGCGAATCTAATCCGCACGCGATTCTAATCCGCATAAGATTTTTTAGCCCCCTGAAACTGTAAAAGGGTGCGGATTAGATTCGAGAATATACGGTATGTATCTATGTGTGTGTATGTATGTATGTATGCATGTATGTATGTATGTACTTATTATGTATGTATGCATTACAGTGTTCACAAGGGTTTGAATCCTATCTTCACACAAAAATTTAGTCAGTTTTAAACATATGAAGCACAACGGTAGCTATATTTACCACTGCTTTAATCTCCTGCCCTCCGCATCTGGCCCACATCATCTTATCGGTGATCAGCACAACGAACGGTGCTTACTCTCCTAAACAGCGATACGGTTTAATCCTGCAAAGCTGAGGCAGCTATGTTTTCTGTGAGGTGTAATGTGAAGTGTTGATTCGTTTATGGTGAAATTCAGGAGCCTAATTTTTAATATTGCCGGTCCTGGCGTCCTCGTGGTGTAAGGCGTGGGTCTTTGGCCGCTCACTTGCTGGGATTGCGGGTTCGAGTACCGCTGCGGGCATTGGATGTCTGTTGTGAGCGTTGTGTGTTGTCAGGCAGAGGCCCCTGCGGCAGACCTACCACTCGTTCGGAGAAATCTTACCGACTGTGGTGTGCCTGAGTGTGATTTCGAAACCTCAGCCCACTGGGTTTTCGTGCCACGAAAAACAAATTGATACTACCCTGGAGTTTGTGCCGCCGAATGTGTCCCGGCTGTTTGAATGCCTCTCGCACGTCCCCAAGGCCAGCCTACTTCACACGTTTGTTGTTTCACCCTTGCAGTAAACAGCCTTAAAGTTCAGGCGAACATCTGACATTAATAATGAAACATTAGAAAGGCCATAACCAAAACATAACTTTGCTTGTTGTTTTGTGTGGGCACCAGAATATGTCTTGCATTAAGGGAAGAACATTAGGGTGAGAGTTTGGAAATAGGGTGCTGAGGGATATACTGGAGATTAAGAGGGAAGAAGTAACAGGAGACTGGAGAAAATACTTACTGAGGAGCTTCATGATTTGTGCTGCTCACCAAACTTTCAGGGGAATAAGCGAAAGAGGATGTAATGGGCGGGGTATGTGGCACGAACTGGGGAGATGAGAAATCATTATAGGGTTTTTGTTGTTGTCATGAGTGTTAAGGTGATCTGTTTGGTTTCGTCGTTTGCAGAATTCTCACTGTTAATTGTAGTCTACAATGTAGGTGTCAAATCGTTGCGCACTGAATTGTGTTCACTGTACAGTACAAAGTGCTGTAGCGGTCTGTTTTGGGGGTTTTTTTTTCCACTCACTGTAATGAATCCGGACGGCTCCTTCGACGTGCTGCTGGTTTGCAGATGACTGTACGTTGGTACCAACGTACAGTCATCTGCAAACGACGAAGCAAAACAGATCAACTCAACACTCGTAAGTCTTTTTCGTGTGTTAAACGATAGACTAAGATAATAACCCGACATATAATGTGACTAATATTATCCAATTCTGCTTATTGCACCCCAGAAGACAACAAATGACGGAAAGACAGCTCCTCCCACATAACGTAATGAAGTAAAACAGAAAGCCCCCCTCACTGGTCAGTGCACTCTGTGACTCTACAGGATATGTTTGTCGTATTGGAAATCACTCGACAACACGCACAATCCCGCGGAGCTCTAGTAACAAAGGACTCACTTCGACGTCTCTAATAGAAAAACCCCACATCTTCCTAGGAATACTCAGCTAGTAACGGGACCTGATATTGTAGCTGATAAACGCCAAACTACCATTTTAAACATTTTAGCTACATACAGTTATGCAATACACATATCACTCCTTCCTATGTAACTGACCTGCCTGATTTTACGTATTTTATCGATGTAAACACATTGTGTCCCAACATGTACACAGCATCTGTTGACTCATTCTGTTAGAAGGCCTGAAGATGACCGTTTAAAAGGTCGAAACATGTAGCATCGTATAATAAAATAGTTGTGCTGACGTTTATTAATTAATGTTCTAGTATATTCCTAGCACGTCGTGATGCCTTCCATCAAGTGTATTTATGTGTTTTGTGTGGATCTGAGAACAAACAGCGATTATTTTCCTATACAGCATTAACTTATTGGTTTGTGTAACAGAGACGGAGAGTGTGTTTACTGCGCGGTACGGACTGGGTCTTTGCATGTGTTTGAGGTTAATTTTTGTCTGAGCAAACTTTGTAAATTGCTTCAGTGGAGAATCGTTTGTCGCCTTTATGTGGAGTGTACAGCAGTACAGTCGGTTTGCTGCCAGCAACAAGTGATGGTGCAGCGTCTGTCGACGTTCTGATGTGTAATTTCAGAAATCAATTATTACTATTGTAGGTTGCTTTCTGAATAATGAACTGGAGAGGATCTGGGAGGAAATGTAAAATATGAAGTGCTATCGCAGCATATGCTTGAAGTGGCTGCGGAAAACAACGAATAACCTTATGTAACAAAGTCGGCGTAATTGAATGTCTGTCCATAGGTTTGACATCTACTCTCCGCTTTGAGCGAAAAAGTCCTCGCGCAGTGTTGCTGGTCTTCGGTGGGTGTCGTGGAAAACGGGAGAAGCGAAAACCACAGGCTTACTTTTCTTATGGGCGTAAATCAAATAAAATTGACACGTGTACTGTGCAACTGTACGCCACTGCGGCAGTGAAGAACGCCTTGCTAAAGTCTATGTAAATGTCACGGATTGTAGGACTTGCGGTCTAGTTAAATGATTGCAAACTTTGTTGTACCGAAAGAAACACAATTTAAATTGGTGCCGAATCTAATTTTGTGTGTCTGTGGTCGTTTCATTATTATTTTGAATCTCATTTTCTTGCAACATGTGGCCGGTAACGAATTTTGTTGCAGCTGCCAGTTGGTCCGTGCATGATGCCTGTCATTGGTGCAGGTGTAGCTTCATCGATATACACGTACTGGTTTTGTGTCGTGTTGGCTTCGCAACTAACAAGTATAATTCCATCATAGCCGGCTTGAGTACAGTAAAGTTGTGGAGAGCAATCCCCTTTTGCTTTATTTAACGATTTACTGCAATATACAAGCAGCCGGCAACGTTTTTACTGATTTTGGGAAGCACCGACCGAACCAAAATTCCACTCACATTACACCTTGGATTTTAACATTTCACGAAATTGCATACTTGTGCTAAAACCTGAAGGTTCATTGCTATGTTCAGAAGACCCCGCCACTGGACAATATACTGAGCCAGTTGAAACCAAATTACAGTCTCACGAAACATTTATTTAATATTGTTGTGTGCAGTGTGCTTCGTTTACCGCAATGTGCTTGACGTTATTACCGTAAACACTTATGTTGAGCGAAAGCAACTTACAAATTATTGAGCCTAACTTTTCACCGTTCAAAGACTGCTATTAACCCGATTTATACATAAATCTCCAGCCCGTACCGCGCTGTAAACACACTCAGTCTCTGTTATACAAACCAGTCAGTTAATGGTGTATAGGGAAATAATCGCTGTTTGTTCTCAGATCCACACAAAACACATAAATACACTGTGTGGGCAGAACGTAGATTACACCTGGTGGTACGTAACGTGACCAGCGGGATTTGCAGTAACCTCCTCACACCCGTGTTATTTCTTCTATAACACTTCTATTTGCGCCCTGGCCGCTCAGTTTAATTACCGCACTGCCAGTAATTTATTGTCACTGAAGTTACTTTAGGGTTCCGATGGACACATTGTTTTCCTGTGTACTGTTAACCGACTGCTGCTCGCTGATTCTTGCCGTACAGTTTCAGTCACAGGCCATCCTGGAGTAGAGGCCTGCTGTGGATATGTATTCGATTTTTTCTTGGTTCCAGTCCCTTTCGTGGCGCTGGGTGCCCTGAATGTGATTTTTCGTGGTTATGCCTAATACTTTAGGTAAAATATGGGATGATATCTCGATTAAGCCGCGACCATCTCCTTCCGGATGCTATGCAATTCATCGTTCGCGTGTTGTCCTACAGTAGACGCCGTGCAGTGCGTGACGTCGACAGTGCTGCAGAGAGCACCACACAGACGAGATTTTGTAGATAGTAGTTCGACAGTCACGACTTTACGCCCCCTTTTCATCGTGTTGGTTTCCTTTTGCTCGTCTTACACTTTACCGAAATGGCATCGTTGCAAAATTGTTAGCTTGGTAGACGTTAGTCGTTTTTACGTGTAGTGTTTTGTGTCGTGCGGCGGTAGACGTGTGGAAATGCGTGCTGCTTTTACGCATGTGAATTCGTATTAATTTTCCTGGAATATTTTATAGTTTGGAAGAGAAACAAGCGCAGTTCCTGGCTGACAATATTTCTGTGCTCCTTTGCTCTGTACTGTTAACATTTTGAAGCCCCAAATCCACCTACTCGTGCACAATAACTAAACGTTCGGTTCTTACCCCACAACATATTCTGTCTGCAGTACCAATACCGACGATTAATGTTATAAGGCAGAAAACGGCAGTGTACCGTACGGATACACAAGGTACACAACGCAGCGTGTAGACAGAAATTAAGTACATTTTTATTATAGCTAGTGGTACATAAATTTACCAGTGTGTTTTAAAGTGTTAGGATTAGGATAAATGGAATTCGGATGTTCAGCGTAAGCTGTATGTAGTTAATTGCCTGCCTGCTCTTCAAACGTTTTGCGGTATCAGCCTCAGATCAGCTAGCCGGTAATTGTGCTTTCCTTGCAGGCTAACACAAATTGTCCAGTTTAAGGCAGTGTACTTAAATTGTCTGTACTATACATGGCGTTTTTATATCGTGGGACTGCTCGCTGTAGAGCGGACGACATCGTTGCTGTTCAGCGACGGACCATGCTGCCCGTTCTGCAGTTCTCTGTTTATCGCAGTCCCGCGTTACAAGTACCCTGTGTGCTAGGATTCTGCCTCAAAATGGACATGGACCGCTTCCTCCCTCATCCTTTCCAAGTCACTGTTGACTGATTGTTCCATCTTTCGACGGTGAAGGGGTTAATCTGAGCTACCGACAGCGTCGTAAAATCACAGTGGTTAGGTTTAACATTCGATATTTCCACGTTCTGCCCACACAGTGTATATATGTGTTTTGTGTGGATCTGAGAACAAACAGCGATTATTTCCCTGTGCAGCATTAACTGGCTGGTTTGTATAACCAAGGCGGAGTGTGTTTACTGAGCGGTACGGACTGGGTGTTTATATATAATTCACGTTAATCTCTTTAAATGTTTAACGCAAAGCAACAAATGTAAACAATGTGCCACTACAGTAGTTGTCTGTAGCATTCAAAGTATTACTGATGGCTTGCTGGCTCCTACCAGCGAGCATCTAACTTCCTGAACCACGGGTTTATAATTTGCAGTCCGCTGGTGCTTTTTAAACAAGGTTTATTAATGGGCTCTCCTGTCTGTGTGGTCACTAATGACATTGATTGGGGACGGGGCTAATCCAGCATCAGGTGACAGGGGTGTAGCGCAACAGTGACACATCTGCTGCGTAGGCATGCATACAGGCTGCATGACGATTGTCCGTGTAGCAGTGATAGTGGTGCAGGTAGCGACGTTAGTGAGCACTACAAATGTCACTAACTGTAATCTGTTAATTTTATGTTGCCAGAAGTGACACCACGGTGCAAGCCGTGACCACTAGAAACATGAAGACCACAATAAACGACAAAAACTGCAGGAACATGGTAATCATAGTAACCAGAAGGAACGCCAGTAAACACTGCAACCAGTGGAAAACATAACAGCCAATAGGACCACTACTAACCATAAGTCATTGGTAACCATAGTAACCAGTAATCAGCCCAGTAACAAACAGTAGCCAATGTATCCTGCGCGACAGAAGTGGCAGCGATGTAAAGGGCACGGTCCGCGGTAACCGACAGACTGTACGGCGGTAGTTACTGTGCGTCTGTCTCTGTCACACACGCACCGACATGGACCAACAACCTTCCTTTCCTAATCCATTCCATTTTCACGAGGTTTAAGTTAGAAAGAGCAGTGAATAAAGCATTGATGTCTTCCGGCCAGTGACGCCGTACATTCTAGTATAAACCTACTGACGTACCTCCGCAGGATACCCCGAAGATGACGGCATTGCTCTCCTCCGGGCTACAGCGTATGACGTCACGTCTCAGAAAACGACAAAATGCAGTTAACTTTCCAAGAATGTTCTGGCTTGAATTGCTACCGTCCTGTTGTCATGAGAACCGTCAAAATGGAAAGCTGCTTCGTAGGCAGGGAGCAAGACAGAAGCAAGGAACGAAATGTTTGATAAACAGAACTTTGTGCAGTAGCCAAGCGGGAGGAACGTTCCTAACAAGTGCTCTGATTGGACGATCCATTAACAGGAAAACATTATAGGGGCGAACACATTCCGGTGCTTGTTGTGTAGCCTCAACCGATGTACGGTATGAATTCGGTTTGCAGTTGCAATACACAGATTTCGAAAGGTTTTTTTCCCCTGCTGCGTTTTCGTTTGGATTCAGATTGTAATATGGCTCTGCTGACCGGCTCTTCTGACAGACCTTCCGCGGTTGTCCTTGGTCTGTCCATTCATATGTTGTCAGTACCCTAATTACTGGCTCCTTTATATGCCACCAGTTTAACATTCAGCAATTCTACTTTCTGCCCACAGTGTATTTATGTGTTTTTTGTGGATCTCAGAACAAACAGCGATTATTTCCTTATACAACATTAACTGACTGGTTTGTATAACAGAGACGGAGTGTGTTTACTGCGCGGTACGGACTGGATGTTTATGTATATAATTCAGGGTTGTTTTTAGCCTGTAAAGGGGTATTATATTAACTGTAGTTATGTCAGGCGACGCACCACTTCGATTAGACAGTATGATGACTTAATATATCCTGAGGCTAGAATTCCCATCACTATTGTGACGAAACAGCGAGCGACCAAATGACGTCATGTCAACGTCATTCATTTTCCCTTTATACTAATACCTGTAGCACCGCTGCTTGTATTGTACAAATGACATATTGCCATACTGACATCTGCCTGATGTCAGGATGGCAATCAGACATCGAGTGTTCGGTACACAGACATGGCGTTAGCTGATGAACAGGGTGTTTGTCAGCTTATGTGATAGTAAGCAACATTCGGTACATGTTACCAATTCAGCCTGGTGTTTGTGGCACACCGTAGTCAGACTGCACCCTCTGGAACAATTTACCTTAATTAAAAACGTTTCAAATACGAATTGTAGATGTTAATCTGGTCTGTACTGTAGGTATGCGTGGGGGTCAGACGGGGCGCCTTCGGTTTGCGTGGCGAATCGTCAGGGGTTTTATTAAGGTGACCATCAGTAAAAGTCGCGGGGCAGTTGAAGTAACATGGCTGCTGTCGGTGTGTGGTGGACTGTGCTAACGTTGTTTACAGGAAACTGCTGCTTCTCATGTTTTGTAGGGCCGCTTGCCGTACCAATCGAAATGGTGCTGAGTGCTGTGCTTGTAGCGCCTTCTGAGGGTGGCTGTTAATTATTGATTGTTATGTTGTGCGGGGCAGTCCGTCTTTGACGCCGATCTTAACACAAAGCAATAATTGTGACCTTGAAAGGGAGGGATATCGTTGTGTTGTCTGCCGTTAAACTGTTTAGTGCAGCTGAACGCTATTCGGTTTAAACGGGAAATATCTGCTGAGCTATATTTACGGTGAGACTTGAGGAATCAACTTTAAATACTTCTTTACAGTCCTTTCAGAGCTCCTTTCCTGTTTGCGTCCTGAGAAACTGTTTGTGCCAAAATGAAAAGCAGCTAATAAACATGATCAGGAGACACTAAAGAAAACTGTTTCTGAAGACAAGCCTGAATTCACGTTCAAAAAGTATGGAATTTGAATACCATATTATAGTTTGATGTTTGTTGGACCGTGCATCATTGTGATAACTGAATAATAAAAACCAAGTAAATCCTACTTGGTTTTTATTATTCAGTTACCATTTCATAGTATTGGTGAGACGAGGTTTTTCCAGCACCCGGTGTCTGAAATAAGGGTCGATTTAAGCGTGTGTTCTCTCCAGTTCCGGAGGAGGAGTAGAAAAGGGAATGCTATTACTGTGCCGAAGATGTTGTATGGGATGTCTGGGGTAGAATTTATAGAGCTTGCTTTCGAATTGGCAGCAGCAGATAACCTGAAGCAACCTGAAACAACCTTGCTACAAGGCGGAAAAGATGTCTGGTCCTGACTGGCTCGAAACTTTCGTAAAATTTATAATCTTTTCTCTGCGAACCTCAGAATCAAAAGTTAGGCGAGTTTTTTACTTACAGGGAAGATAGGAGCGGAAAGAACAGAATGCTTGTTATTATGGGCGAAACAGGCGCTGTGGCTGTTCAGACGTGCAGGCAGGCACATAATTGGCACAGCGATGGACGAAACAAGACGGTAGAGTAACTTAACTTTGGCCGAGAGGGGGAAAATGTGCTGCTGTGGGGCCTCAAATCATAGAGGGAACGTTTATCGGTCCAGTGGTCAACTGCCCAAGCATGCAGCGATCCTTCTAGTTTGACTGCTTTAGATTTATTTGTACAGTTTCTTAACCATTTCATTTCATTTAATCATGTAATGTGTGTGCGCAAAGAAATAACCAGCTGTTGTGGACGGCCACGCTAGAGCTGTGAAGGCACTGTACCGCCTGGTAACAGGACCAGGCCACAGCCTGCAGTACGTGCCGTCATGTACAGTGCAACCCCGCTACGGTGCGCGTCACACGGCTTCACCCAAACTGCCGAACCAGCGCACCGCCTTCCACAATATTAAAGATGGTGTGAAGCCTTCTCACATATTTTTTTCTTCCCAAACCAAGACAAAATTCTGCTTCTAAAAGCAGTCGCAGGCAAGAAACTTCTGCAGAAACAAGTGTCTGTCTGTCTGTCTGCCTGCCTGTCTGTCTGTCTGCTTGTCTGTGCCAATCAGCACTTGAAGTGAAGGACACGTGGCCAGGATAAGATGCAGTGACGGCACAACACTTGCTGTGGGCATCTTGTGCATTGAGAAATACGGACTTACTGAGGAATGTTGGATTGTTTGTTTGTTTTGAATGTAAGCAATGGGGCTGTGACGACAGCTCTGACATGGAGAATTGGACGGTAGTTTGGCAGAATTTGACGTGAGCAGCAGTGTCAAGATGCATGTCGCATGTTATACTAATGGGGTTAATGGAGGGAATGTTGACCCTGAAGTGTAGAGCTACTGAGAGCTAAACACTTTTATTTAAACACCACAATGGCTTCTTCTTCTTCATGTAACTAATCCGAGTGCAAATCATGTCTTGCTTCTTCGTTATTTGGCAGTTGCTGTGGACCAGTTTGTGTGGCACTGTATCGGAATCGTTGTTAATATTTTGATTGTTTCTTTTTGGTTGTCGGTCCGCTCTTAATTGTGTGGTGTCCCTGAACTGGTCCCTGTGTGTTGCACGAAATTGCCCCGGGGTTTGGGGGCGACTGCAATTGGGGCAACGCGTTCGTACAAAAACACTTCTGGGCTGACAGCGTCATTCTTGTGCCCGCACTGCATTTCTGCTTACGGTGCGGGTAGCTCATTCCTGTTGTTTTGCCTACATCGAAGCGCTTTCCTTAAAGTGCCTAACTGTCCCGTCTTCCCCTGTGCGGTGAGCCATGTGTGCAGAGTTGATGGCATGGCGCTGTGTGCCAAGCCTGCTGAAATTTATCGGGAAACGCTAAAAACGAGCATCTTCACTTATATTGGGATATTAAACCTGGGAAGTTTGAAATATGGTGCTGGAGAAGGATGGATAAAGATCAGTTGGACCGATCGTGTGTGGAATGAAGAAGTGTTGGTTAGAGACAAGGAGGAGTTAAATATCCTGCATATAGTGAAACGAAGGAAGACTAACTGGTGGGTCACATCTTGCGTAGGAACTGCCTTCTGAAACACGTGATTGAAGGAAGTATAGAAGGAAGGATGGAGGTGACGGGAAGACGCGGGAGAAACGTAAGCAGCTTCTTCATGACTTAAAGAAAGAGAGGGTCCTGGAAATTGGAAGAGTTAGCACCAGATCGCACTGTGTAGGGAAATGGCAATGGAAGAGGCTACAGACCTGTCGTAAGTGACGTTGTGGAATGAAAGAATTGAGCTTTGTAAAGTAACTGTCTTGTGTCAGCAGTGCTGTTGCCCTGTTACGAACGCTGGTTACTGTAATATCGAATGCAGCTTACCGTCAACCGCTACAGGAACAGCTGTTTGTTCTCAGATACACACAAAACACATAAATACACTGTGTGGGCAGAACGTAGAATTTGTGAATGTTAGACTGGTGGTACGTTTAGTAACCACTAACACAATCTGCTTTTTATGGACCTTGTCGACCGTCTAAAAATTTGGACACATTACAACACGACGTTTCGGAAGCCGGCTTCCGGAACGTCGTGTTGTGAAGTGTCACACAAGTTTAGACGGTCGACAAGGTCCATAAACAGCAGACTGTTCCAATCAGTTATACATTGTGCGGTGTTGCAGTAGCCACTGGGCTGTGAAGGCTAATTTGGTTGGCATCCGCCGGGTGCGCGCTTGTTATAAAATGGGGTCTGCATAGTGAGAGGAATTTGGTGTAGTGAAGTTTGCGAAGACAAATTCAGAGACAGATATGAATGTGAAGGCCTACGTAGATGCGACGAGAAGGGAGCAATTTGACGTACTGGGTCATTGTAGGCTTGGAGCGTGAGACTGTATGTGCAACTAGCAGCGTCTCTGAGCTCAGAGTCGCCCCAGACAGTTGACTGTGGGTGTCCTTGGCTCAATCAAACAGCTGTACAGCGTCTTGTTGTAGACGCCTACTTCTGACGGCGTTCAAGTGTGGTGGCGGCAGCCAGCCAAAGTTCTGCAATCGACATATGAAGTGTGGTTTGCGGGCAGGGGTGCACCAACTGCGGGCGCCTGGTCAGTCGGTTGCCTAACGTCGTGTGGTGGTGCGTAACATTTCGACATAGTAACTGCACTGCCTGTCCCCACATATAAATATGTATATCAGTTCACATGCACCGAGCTGAAAGTGAGAGATATCAGGTGTACAGAGCACTCTAAAATTTTGGGTCCTTCTTACGTGACTTGCGTCGTATCACACTTCTGGTTAATAAAATGTACAGATTTTATAGTATAACACAACTTTATTGCATAAGTTATAATTAATTATTAAAGTTGTATCAGACTGTAAATTTCTATATTTTTATTAATTATTCAAAACACAGCGGGGTTGCGTCACCTGAAAATTATGATAAATACCCTTCTGGCTTCTAGAATTTGGAACTGGCGCGTAGATTTTTGGAAAATTTGTGGACCGTCTGTGTGGGACGCATTTCGTGAGCCTTTAGGGATCACAAGAAAGTGTCACAGATTGTCGGTCTGTTTGTGTGTGTGTGTGTGTGTGTGGGGCTGTGCCGTCAGCCAGAGCATTACATTTAATTTGTACGAATTTTAAAGTACAGTTCTTCACCTTCTGCAGAGCAGAGCGTTGTGACAGTCGTATGAATTGAATGTAATGCTGTCACTGATGACACATCCACACACAGGCCCTAACTTGGTTGTGCAAAGAGGGACAAATACCTTGAAAAGGAGCAAATAAAAAATATAAATGTTTTCTAGATGATTATTTGGGTGGTGCAAAGATAGAAAAATGCAAACCTTTCATCTCACGGGGTGTAGAATAGAGACATCTGAGTGACCGGTGTGCTAAGGAACAGAAACGCTGTCAATTCTGTGTGCTTGTTGCCTGAGGTCGTTTTACATTACGGACTGCTTTAAACGAATCTTCGCAATCTTCATAACTCGACTCCTAATTTCGCACACCCTCCGTCCCCGCCAGTGTTATTAGGCGTTACACCTGTGGATGGTGGAAAAAGATGTGCCTATGAAGTTGAACAGAAACCGTAAGAAAACGAAATTCGTATCGCTGTTTGGTTTGTTTAAAGCGCATTGCACAGTGAAACACGTAAAGGAGGAGCAGAGTGAGACAGTTCAGTTGGTGCAGCGCGCACTGAGCCTGCAGCAAGACGCCCCGTGCTTGCCGACTGTCGCACCGTCGCACGGTGCCCGCCAGACACTGCGGCTGTACCGGCACTTGCCAGCGCTGTGCACCATCAATTGCCGATCTGTTGTGTCGTGTCGAATTTGACTCAGGTCGGACAGAAAATACGGGCAGTTCGTGTAAGTGTGTCAGTAAAGTGCGCCTGTCACCATACAGATTTGCACGGAGGTCGAAATAACTGCTATACCGTGTTTGTGGAAATCGGACAGACTGTGTCGTCTGTGATACTACGTCACAGACGGACTGATGGACGTGGTCTCCATGTAAGTCGCTTTCACTTTGTAAAGAACGCCTGAACCTCAGTACTGAATTTAATTGCCGCAGCCAGTTCAAAACTGACCAACCTTTCAACGAGATATGAATACGGAGAGCTAGAGAAGGAGAGGAGGCTGTAACATGATGACCGCTGGGTGACACTGGAGGTTGTGTCACATGTCATATTAGGAGAGGTGTGTGGCAGTTATAATGGGGCAACAATGTGATTGACTAACAGTCATACACTGCGACAAGCTGGTGGTGTGGGCGAAGACAGAGCGTACAGTGAGTTTGTGTCTGCCCGCTCCTGAGGGCTCGTTGAGGCGCAGAGGGGTAGCTCCACTCGTTCTGAACTTCGGCACTGCATCGGGGTGAGAGATCAGCTTCACGCTGTGGCCGGTTTGCTCCGGGGAAAAGAGCGCCCGGAATTACTGTTTTATACTAAACGTCTTCGGGGAAATATTGGTTGTTGGCTGATCGTCGTACCAAATGCGTGGTATGTAGGGTTACCATTGTGATTTGAAGTACTAACGGCAGCAAATAGTACAGCTTCGAATGAGTTGCGGGAATTTGGTTAAAAATGTTAATCATCTGAGGATCTGGAAGGAAGGTGGCGTGGCCTACTTAATGGCCTTGTACCTGAACATTATCTGGCAATAATAAAACGAAATTGTGTATGTACTGCGTCTGACACAACTGTACACTGTTTTATTGTTATTATGCTATTGTTTATGTTTAGTGCATGTTGCGGCTGGAGAAGTGTTTGGTATTTCTGTTTTGGTGTAATTTGGAGTTAGATTCTGCTTGAGACATTGACGATTAGAGCAGATATTTGCACAGCATTTCAGGACCTTGCTTTTTAAGGTTTTGTGCAGCGGTTGACGTAACGAGCCTGACTGGCTGTGATAATCTTGGTTCAGGACACCCCGTTTGTGTTTAAAGTCCATTAATACAACGAACCATATATGCAGTCCGTCTGACACAACTATATAATATATTGCTGTTATTCCAATACAGCAGAATAACAATAAAATATTATATATTTTTGTCAGAGTAATATATAATTTAATTTTATAATGTACTTTAAACGAACGGGATTTCGGAGGAAATCCACGAAATATGGAAGTCAGAGTAGTTCGATTTAAAACACGTCTCATTACAAAATTATCCGGTTTAAACTGCAGTCGAATGGGCCCACAAATTTCAAACAGCCAGCAGGATCAGACTCGGTGCAAGGCACTGAGCTGTGCGAATTGTGTGCATGCAGACACGATCGAACAGCGAAGCACAGCAAATGAACTGCAATATGCAGTTCATACAATACACTACAATGCAATTCATGGCAGATATTGATTGTAGGAATATGCACGGTATAAGGAAGTAACAGTAAGAGCAGATTAAATATTGCAAGACAGCCTTAACCTTAATCTAAATTACATTTAATGATCCAGTACCGCGCAGTAAACACACTCCGTCTCGGTTACAAAAACCATCCAATTTTTTGCTGCGTAGATAAATTATCGCTGTTTGTTCTGAGATCCGAAATTTGTGCCATATGCAGAAACTGCTGGCTGTAAAAGGTTGCGGTCCCGTTTCCTGTTACACGAACGTTACTCGGAAGGAACTGTTAGTTAAATAAAACTTTCTCTTCTCATTTCAGGTAAGTGTGCTGTTTACCTTGAAGATATTTCGCCCTCACTGCACATCTGTATTCGTACTTGGACAGCTGTGACGTAAGTACCTACTATTTTTGTTGATTTTAAGCTTCCGCCGTGTTCTATATGTAACATGTTTTCTTTTGGGTAATTCCCCGGCGTCTGAGTTCTAATAGCCGACGTTTCGGAACCCTCTATCAGTTCCATCTTCATAGGCATCCACCTGCCTATGAAGATGGAACTGATAGAGGGTTCCGAAACGTCGGTTATTAGAATTCAGGCGCCGGGGAATTACCCAAAAGAAAACATATTACATGTAGAGTGTCATCGCAAAATAAAATAAATTTTACACATTGGTGCATCTAGTTGGTTTTACTATATAAATATATTACGTTACACGGCCCTATGAACGTCAGAAGTGTTTATGTACTAATTGAACACTATTTTTTTCTTGGTATTTTGTACCTTTGGTACTTTGATAATTTTTGCTTAATTAACTATCATATGTAATTCTGGTTTCCGGCATCCCGACACCACACGCCTAGATTACTTCTCAAACTCTCATAGTTTATGTATCGACGTGCGTATACGTGACAAAGGGGAGTCAGTCCGGCCCCAACAAATACATGACTGCACTGGTCGGACTAACAGACTTATAAGATGTGGTCATGACACCGCCCAGGAGCGGAGGGGGACAAACTTTCATTTTGCAAATGTATTTGGATTCAGCGTTCAAAGTGACAAGTTATATCAAAGATTGTGTTGTCTTCTGTAGGACAGGTTTGGGCGACCAGTTGCGCATGCGTTAGAGCTAAACATTTGACATTTTTCAATACGTGTGACAGAGAAAATACGCTCATCATTAAGTCGCGGTGTTTTTTTTTTATTTTTTTTTTTTTTTTTTTTAGAATTTTTTTACTTCCATTTTTTACATCTATATTTATATCCACTTCTGTTTCACCTATAACATTGTGTAAATATTTATTCAGATTGGTTAAGGGAATAATTTTGTAACTTGTCCTTGAAAATGCTGTACATACTTTCTTTTCAATAAATCTTTCTCAAAAAAAATATGCACCTCATCACAGCTTGCTTGTTAGGCTGTACATAAGTGATTTTTTCTAGACACGACAAAGTTTAAGTATTTATCACTGTACTTAACGTCGTGTTGCTTCGCTGTATATTCAGTTAGATGATAGTTTTGACTTTTTGTGAGTGCATTTCTGTTTGCCTGTCGCTAGATTCGCAGCGTTATTGTGTTAGGTTTTTAGAGTACGTTAGAAGTACATTAAGTTAATTTGAAACCTCATGTCTTTAAAGTGGCTTTTTCATGTAGTCAAATTTAATACTACTTCTTAACAAGAGACATGATGGAGCTTCTCTTTGTGTCTTTCTCTCCACTGCCCCCTTTTCCTCATGTCTGCCTTCTTCCCTAATATTATTGTCAATCCTTCGTCCTGCCCATTGTCTTTTCTGCTATTTTAATTGTACGGTGATTTAACCTTGTTAGCTGGGTCAGCAGTGTGACTAAATATTGACTGAACTGCCACTTTGATCGCAGCAGATATATGCAGATCATCTTCCTTGCCACCACTACCGGAGCACACGTGATCATATATTGCTTGACCTACAAGCGTTCTTTCCGTGGAGAAAGAGACAGGTAATGCATGAAAAGTTAAGGAAATAATGTTAGCTGCAGTCTAGCTGCTTACACCAGATCCACACCTGCGCATTTTGCAGTAATATGAGAAAAACCAAGAAAAAAAGCGAATGCACCCGTGTGGACGTTGTTACTGTACCATTCGGTCCTCCTCGGTTCTCCATGCGTCCGGTCCAGGCTGCTGTCGGTTTTTTTTCGGAGAAGGTTAAAGAATACTACGTTGCAACCCTGGAACGGGTGTGGACGTCTTCCTGTGAGCGTTTAATTTGCACAATATTCATATTATTTAGCCATCTGTAACAACGACATCACGCCACCAAGAGAAGCGAGCATTTGGTGAATCCCAAGTGCACAACCAACATATCGGAATTCGCCTCGTCTCGTCCACACCCGAAACTCGATCCGAGTGAAATCTGACGCCGTTAAGTTACAGACAGAACGTGCAGGTCTCAACACAGCTTGCCATAACACGTGTGCCCTAGGCGTATTTGTCACTTCGTATGAACGTACTTTTTAAGCTCCGTAGTACGAAGGGACATAGGATGATGATGGCACTAGTTTTTCGTTTGCTTGAAGTTGCAGCTGTTCTGAGCTATCACAAAGCGTTGGTTGATATTTGGTTACCGACGTTTCGGAACGGCCTGTTTGTTCTACTTGCAAGGGTCAAGCAGTCAAGTTCTTGGACCGCTTAACCAACTGCCTATCCACGCTGTGTAACATCCCTGAAGACCGAAGGTATTAACTACACCGCGACGGAAGCCTGAAATTTCGCATATCATTCGCCTTCCTGCATTTCCTGGATTAAGACGGCATGGGGTGTTATTTTCACGACCCTAGGCACCTTCATAACGTGATATTAGGTACAGGAATAACTTGGTCGTTCCCTAACAGTGATGTGACATACTATTATTGCTACTACTAACGTATGCCGAGGGCTGAGTCATCCGAACCGCCAGACATTACGCTGATAGTATCTCGTAAATAAACACAGTCGTCGCTCCCTTCTCACACCGGCAGCAGTCCTTCCTACAGCTCTGAAAATTGCGCAGTTGAAGTACTGAGGCGACATATATTGATTAAATGGCTACTGACTTGTAATCATTTCGTCATTATCCATGTTTTGTATGTCCTCAAACTGCAGCAAGGTCAGGCACAGGTTTAGCCTTTATTCTTACCTCCATAAAGTTTCAATGATATATTTTCCACAGTTTTAAATGTCTGTTATAACAGTCAGATACCATCTTGGGGACAAGTATTGTGCAGATATTAAGACTGTTTGAATAATAAGAGGTACGCCACATTACATTTACAGGTTCTTAGGTTTCGGTTACATTTCTCTGATACAGTTAGATCTTTTGATGTTTTGCTGACCGCTCATCTCGGTATAATCTTAGTAATTAACCAACTTAATGCACAAATTCTTGTTTTATAATAAGTTTATTATGCGCCTCTACATGTTTCGAGCACTATGTGCTCATCATCAAGAGGTCAAAATTGTATTATATAGCATCATCACACCTGTAGGTGGCCGTCCGGTGAGCAGGTTGAGAGAGGAGTCTCTAAACCTGTGCATCGGACGGCCACCTACAGGTGTGATGATACCAGATGCTGTATAATACAATTTTGACCTCCTGATGATGAGCACACAGTGCTCGAAACATGTAGAGGCATATAATAAACTTATTATAAAACAAGAATTTG
>Ga0123352_10004892_pt1 | contig 19936 bp, 12 predicted proteins | sample TergutLab28metaG_FD_89700 | JGI IMG/M metagenome (GOLD analysis project Ga0123352, IMG submission 89700) | Labiotermes labralis P1 segment gut microbial communities from Petit-Saut dam, French Guiana - Lab288 P1 | ecosystem: Host-associated > Arthropoda: Insects > Digestive system > Gut ...
ATTATTATCACAAACAACGCTACCTCTACTGGTACTACTACAAATGCAACAACAGCAACAACAACAATAACAACAACAATTATTACTACTACTACTACTACTACTACTACTACTCCACTGTTTCAGTGACTTATAACTGATATGTTCTGGTGCTACTGGCGGTCCTTCTGGTATTTTAATACATTATTTGTATTCTTTCATTTCTTAATGCTTGCCTCACTCTGGCTTCCTTGCTGTTTGCTTTCGAATTGAAGGGAATTATTGTTACTATACGTTTATATTTAAAAAATTTCATAAGAATTCACAGATACATGTGTGTCATGTTGACGCGGAAAGCAATAAATCACCGACTTTTATTTTTTTAATCATTATTACGTCGTGCAACACCTTAATAAACGATGCATATTTATATCGACAAGTGACAGGCACTCATTACGTAAAGTCAGCTTTGTGTGTCTTACGAATACAAATCATTGCGTCCACGCTGATGCAAAAAATACGAAAATGCCGGTACAGAATCTGCTAACCAATAGTACGCATTATTTTCTATTACGTTTATTACGACTATATAAATGCAGTGGTAAAGTGTTGCATTGTTTTATGTGCTATTTACTGCAGCTGCAACAGTTGGTACACAATTGTTACAACACAAACATTATAGCAAAACGTTCGATACACAGCGAAGCCTATCAAATACATTTCTGAATGTGTCGGACACGTGAAACTGAAATAAACTAAAATGCATTTTCATCTAGTGGTTAATTTTATATTCACAGTATCGTTTGTTTGCTATACTTAAATCAGCGAACTCAAAATTCCAAAAACAAAAATATATCTTTCGTCAAATCAATATTCAAACCCCTGAAAATAATTACATTTTCACTTCGGATTTATTTATAATGCTCTGATCTATTGAAGGACGCCTGTAAGAGCTCAGAACAAAGGACACTGAATGACAGTGTATTACAACGAACGCGGGAGAAAACGACAACCGTGCTGTCAAAGAAATGAGCGGAAATCTTTGTTAAGTGCAATCGTACTTGTATGGCACAGGGATAGTATGTTTCCCAAAACACTTAAATGGTCAAGTCCCACCAGAAAGTGTTAACGAATTTGTCAACTGCTTTCCTATTGACTAATTTCCTGCAGAAAGAACTTGGTCATCCATGCGGAAAAGAATCATTTATAAGGTAATATACCGAATTCATAAAAAAAAGTCTATCACGAATAAGAAAGAAGAACTGTAGGAGAGGCAAGTTTTTCTTAGAAGAAATTCGCTAACATGGGAATAAAAAACTATCTGTAGAAGTAAAATCGTAAGGGATTCTAGTCTTTTTCCCCATCTACAGGAAAGATCGGGAACTTTACAAATTGAAATGCATTTAGATGCCTTGGTTTCTTCTCCAAGTCTTTCTCCGTTTCTCAAGAGAGCAGTTGAGGAGTTGGAGCTCATATATAGCCACTGTTTGAAGATGTGAGAGAAATGTTCCCGCCATGTTTGCCAAGTCAGACGATTGTTATACTCTCTGGCGCTAAAGGTTCACTAGTGGACCTGCACTTCATCTTAGCACTGTAGATACACCTGGCTGGTAATCAGAAGAGGCAATGACGGTTAACTAAAAGGGAATCTGAAATCATTTTACATTTTTTATGCCCTTTCACGGCTTTAAAACATGATGTGAAAGTACAGCAGAAAGCTTTTATAAATATAAGATATAGATGGAAAGAAATGATTTTACTTTGAAATAAATTGAGCTGTATCCAGGGCAGTTGTTGACTGAGTTCATAAGTCACATGAAAGGCTTATTAAAACCCTCATCTCTGAATTGTTATAATTAATTTTCCGAAGTATTATACCCAGTAATACAACTACGGCATCTTCCAATAAAATAAACGTAAAAGAAATAATCGAGTGACTAAATAAGTACCGGAAAACTAAGTACTTATATCCGTGATCAGGGAACTGTACCTAAAAATTAATAGTTTCACAATCAGTCACAAATTTCTCCTGTTTTATGGAACCAAAGTATACTTTACCATGTTCACAAGAAAAAAACGGCAACTGGAACTTTCTCTATCGATCAAAATTTTATACCCATTTTCTAATACCAATTTTTATGTTATCTTCCCATCCTGTCTCCTCCATTTAGATGTTTTGATAGGTTCTGTTTACTTTCTAATTTTCGATGCGGCAAATCTATTCTTTTTATCGCATGTCTGAGTCAATCTACAATTCAAAAATAATATTTCCTGCGAAATGTTTACTCTGACCTACCAGTGAGATGACAACGACGTGCCAGTTGCTCATGCACTAACACATTTCGAGTGATGTCCAACCGTTGTACAAATTAACTTAATATTGCCTTCAGAGGATAACTCCTGTTCGAGCACGAAAAATGTCTTTTTCTATGTCTCACGAGGGACTTCGGCGCTCAAGGAAGCGAACCAGTTTGTAAAATAACATAGTATAGGCGGCAGTAACAAGACAGTGCCAGTTTTCGCCGTCCTATCTTTCGACCAGGCGTTATTTGATCAAAAAAAATATTTCCAAAAAAGAATAAGAACATCTCCTTCCGAAACGCTTCTTAAACACCAATTTTAATATTTTACGCATAATCATCCTACTTTCAATGGAAGTAAATAAATCCTGCACTTTCCTGGTTTTAGATCTCCCTAAACAAATATTACTTGTGTCGTATGTATGCAACGGTTTACTGTGTCATAACAAACTCCCTTAGTACATATATGTAGAGACCAATATACTGCTCAGAAATCTGAACCTAATTAAGTACAGAACACCACCTGTTTAGTAGGACCCCCGGGACAAATATATTTAATATTACAAAGCCTTCATTGTCATTACACCAACCTAATGGAACGAAGGGCGGTCTACTGTCTAATTTGAGAGATTGTCCTCTCTTGTTTATGAAAGCAGAGACGTAAATATTACTCTTTTTGTATGTTTTTTCGCATATGGATCTATGACATTCATTACCTTAATTCAAGATGTGGATTTACGTTTCAGGATTAGTTGAAAAGGAATAAATTGGAAGCAATTACGTTCAAAATCGTACTTCCAGAAGGTTCCTAACAAAAGGTTGCAGAAGGTAAATTGCTTTTACTACCGAATATCAACCAATAACAAGACGGTTTCTAAGCCTGGAGATGCGGTGCCGCAGTTGGTTGACGCACTGCGCTACAAGGCGGAAGTTCGCGGGTTCTATTCCCGATGTGGTCATTGGAATTTTTCATTGACAAAATCCCTCCGCTCGCACTTATGGCCCTGAGGTCGAATCAGTCTCTAAGAGAAATGTGTACAGGAATAATTCCTGGGGGCGGGGGGTAAAGGCGGCCGGTGCGTAGGGCTGACAACCTTATTACCTTCATGCGCCGATTGTCTTGAAAACTGGTAGCCTCAGCCTCAGGGCCTGTCCAAATCTGTAATGGGATTGCTTTTCCCTCTAAACCTGGAGAGCACAGTAGTTAAATTGACTGGCCAAGTCAGGAATAAATTCCTGAAGGAGTTAAAGACTCATCCTCTTGTCAACACATCCAGACCGGACAGATTCTGGGGCCAAAACGGTCTGTCGTTTAGTGGCTGCCAGTAGCACCAACTGAACTGCCACGAGCGTGAATATCACCATTTACTTTCATCTGATACAGAGGAAACGATTGCATGATGCTGTAAATCCACATACATATACATATTGTGTGCTAATGTTTAGGCACAGAGGGCAATTTAAATTATGTGTTAGAGCGTGCTACAAATTTAAAAACGCAAAAATGAAGAAAATAAAAATTATTCATATGAATAAAAAGTGAATAACGGATGTATGTGTACAGCAGGCCGACTTAGACCGATTTGTGTTGTTTGCTTTTTTTGTGGAAAATAACTGGTCTGTGAACACATAAATGAGATGGATAGTTCAGGGATTTTCTCTAATGGTTGGGTTTATACTTGCGGTGCTGGACTTTGTACTTCTGGTTTTAGATGAACCTGTCAGAGAGTTAGAAAAGCAAACCTTTTAATCACAACATGTGCCAGGAAATAAATGCATTTTGAAAGAGAATTTTTATTGTAAAGAAATTTACTAGCTTATAGACGTATCTGGAAAACCGGTTGCAGCGGAAAGGGTTTGAAGTCTGCTACACGACTGTGACTCAATACCTGCATACATTATTTTCCTCATCCCACCAAACGCTAACCCCAAACCACCAGATCTGAACAGCCCACAAAACGAAACTTAACTTGCAGAATATGTCACCTATTATATTTTTTACAAAATTCACACTTAAGTGGTAATGGAGAAGTAAAATTTCCGCTCCGTAAGCTATGAAAGTACATGTGAGAATGAAGACACGGATCCTTTCTTTTTAACTTCGGCAATAGTCGTAGGCGATTGCTTGCCTTCATAACCCAGCCCCTTAACCCCCAGTTAAGTAGATCCTGGTACTCGATGAATATGGGGCCGGGTGGGCCAAAAAAATTTGTGGACGCTTTGGAGAAGAGAAAATCCCAAGTTGCCCTTTTAATGTTTTTAGATATATGACGGGGAGTGAAGTGAAGTGAAGTGAAGATATTTGGTTAAATGTATATATTATCATTTATTTATAGTTATGTAGCTGTATGTAGGTTCTGTGCAGTGTGTTGTCTCATTATTATTTGCTTCTTTTTGCTATTTTCTAATTACTCGACTTACGTTTTTAATATTCTTTTTATATTATTTTTATATATTTTTGTATTCTGTGTTTTTTATTGTGTATTGTTTCTCCGTTTGTATATAGCTATCTCTTTCTTATTTTTATACAAGTTTACCGACCACTGCCACAGGGTGGAACCCCAATTGCAGTAAAAAAATTTCATATCATATCATTTAATTACACTGAAGGTGATAAAGGCATACGGATACTGGTTTCAGAAAGATTTTGAGGATCAGTAATACACAAAATGTTTGAAGGGTCCCGTGAGACTCAACTTCCAGGAGCTACTGAGCCCCAGTGCCACAGTACAAGCGCCTCTGGAGAAAATATGGGTCTTTCAGCTGTTAGCGACATGGGGGGTGAACGCTATCTGAACTGACGAGGTAAACAGGCGGATGGGAGCAGTTGGTGTTCTGGAGACGTCGCTATTATTAGTACAATAGCATGAGATAGGTCTAATTTAGACATGCCCTTTCTTCATGTCCAAGCCACGAACAACAACAGCTGTTCAGGTTTACAAGATGCAAATACATTAGTATGGCATAAACTATCAAACCGATGGTAGAACAGATGCAAAGAAATTATTCAACTTATGAAGTTAGTAGAAGCGACTGTAAATAACAAATAGAGGTATACAGTTCTTCTTTTGTGGTTGAAATAAATTCATGAATTGCACAGCGTGAAACGGAAAAACGATTGCAAATACCGTTACCGTGGGATTGCCTTCGAATCTTGGTGCTGTAAGGCAGTGTAGATTTACGGGTGTCCGAGTTTGTCACCTAAATCTTTGAAATTCATAAAACTTGGGATGTTAGCTTTTGGCACTTGCTCACAGCAGAATTTCAAAAGCACTTAGGATTTCTGAAGCAATGGAAGTGTATCTTGATGTGACATTTTGTGCATGAACTCTTTTGTGGATTATAAGACGGAATGAACCATTTATATGTTCTACGTTTGACTTTTGTTCTGTTGTGTTAAGATTGCTTCGGCCCAACCGTAAATGTCAGCTAATAATCGTATTGTCCTGCAACAGCAGTGTACTATATTGTCCAGGTGTAATGCTGGGATTTGGTGCCGCGTGTGACGAAGTCTGAAGTTAATTGTAAGGAGATATTAGGGTTCGTGTTTACGGAAAAGTCAGATGCAGAGTCGCTGGTTGTGCGTTGAGAAGTTAAAAAACTGCTGTAGATAACAATGCCGTTTATCAATAGTTCGTTTGCTAAAAATAATAAACGAATCTACTTGAGAATAGTGCCGTCACCGATCTTTCAACATGGCGACCGGCGAGTCGGTAGTCCAGTCGGCACACTTCACCGTCTATATGAGACACGATACACTTAACTGTGACACTAACACTATCCAACACCCCTAACATTTGTCCTTCTCGAACGGACATAAGCACGCTACACAAGCAAATCCTTCAGTCGCGTCGAAAGAACCAACATTCCCGTGACGGCACTATTCTGAAGTAGTGCGTAATAAAATTGTCAATAAACCAGTTATTTATTATATCGGTGGCTGGACCTAGTACTTTAAATTTTATATACATGGGTCCGTGCATCGTGAATCGAATTTAATAATTTTCCAACAAGATGCGACTTTTTCAGTTTATTACACTTCTGTAGGCAGCTCTACATGTTTCGGGTATTGACACCCATCATCAGGAGCTCGTACAACTGTAAATACAGCTTCTGGCACTGGTCAACCGGGTCAACAACGAGAGCGGATGGTGGTAGATCCGGTTAATCAATACCAGAAACTGTATTTATATTTGTACAAGCTCCTGATGATTGGTGTCAACACCCGAAACATGTAGAGCTGCCTACAGAAGTGTAATAAACTGAATAAGTCGCATCTTGTTGGAAAATTATTAAATTCTAGTACTTTAAGTCCGACTGATGCAGGCTACACGGTACATATTCTCTTGAGATAGATCATGCTAAATGACTTGAGCTAGTTCCTTTGTTTTGTGTGTGTGTGCATGTGTTTGTGTGTGTGCGCGTGTGTGTGTGTAAAAATAAATTTAACGTCAGGTACTTGGTACAAGAGAAGACGCTAATAGAACATAACTGTGAAATGTGTAAAATGAAAGGATGTGGCCTAGTGGAACGTGGTTTTCAAGAAACCATTTGAAAGAATTGACGAAAATGAGAAAAGTATTCAGCAAACTTCTTCAAATTTCTAAACCACATAAACCCAAAATGAGTCAGAACCACAGCCACTAAATTTATGTCAAATAAAAAGTTATTACAAACATCAGATACGATTAGAGCAATAAAATACAGGTAATACATACGACTCTAAGGCAGCAAAGACTTCAGCCAATTGGTCAGGGGTGCGTTTTGAGAGCAACTACAATTAATACACTAATTAAATGTAGGAGCCAAAACGTAGGTCGATTACGCAAGATGAGATGAAGTAATAACATGATAACCAGAACACTGTGTAAATGATTAACAGTGCAAGATCCGAATGGAATGATCATGCATAGTAGTTGACAATTCCGGAATGTTAGGAACACAAGCGGGAAACATTGACAGAGGGCATAAAAAATGAAGGGAAACACTCTTCAGACAGAGCGTTATAAAAGGAAAAAATATGAAAATATAGTACACATAAAGTGAGGATTTAAATATTTAAACGCACTACATTTCTCTAACTTCGTTCAGTGCAGTTGTAACAGCAATCCGCCTTTCACCTTGCGCTAGTGGAAATGCATCCTACGTGAAGGATATGCGTATTGTCAACACACTAACATGCAAGGGGCGGTCTGAAATTGTCACCTTTTCAAGCCGAAAATGTTGTAGGTCCTGCGTACCTGTCGCTATACCCAGGTTCAATAACATTTAAAGTTATTTTAGCCCTCAGGTTATGCCTCTCGTTATTATGTAGAAATATGTGTTGAAAATAATAAAAAAACGCCATATCTGTTCGCTACAGAACACTTTACTTGAAGTAGGGTAGTACCAGTAGGGTATGGCGGCAGCACGCTGCCACAATACCCTACTGATACAACTAGGTTAATTTATGACTGGTTTTAATGTGGCTTTTAATGAGACTTTAGCAAGGCAAAGAAATACAGCTCCCTGATGTTGGTCTTAGGACCGAAATATGTCGGAGCAGTTTTAGTGTTTTAATGTGTAAATTTTATATAAGTGCACTAGTTGGTATAGTAATTGAGTGACACGTAAAATGTTTAAGCGTGTACCTCTGTGATTCTTACAGTAACAAAGTAATTAACTGAATTATACAAAAGTTTCTTTAATTGTGGATAGTTGTTAAGTTTCTCAGCCCAAAGGAAAGTTAATATTCTTCAACGTTAGTTTTACTTGGCGGTTAAGGCTCTGTTTAATGATAATGTTTAAAAAAAATTCTAAGTAGAGCTATGCTGCTCTACTATTTGTGGTAGAACCCACATCACTTTCACAGCCATTGTTTTTTACAAGAAGAGAAATTTTGGTGTTCATCACATTTAATTAGGGTCTATTTCCATTTAACGCGCACTGTATTTTGCAGGTGCAGTAATAATTGTAACTGACGTAGCATACTGTACAGTTCCTAAAAATCAGATATCGCTGTTTGCCCTTATGACGTATTTCACAAGAATCAAGACTAAAAGTAATTCCACTCCGAAGTAGGGGCTACAGCAGTCTCCAGAGACGACTAACAGTTCTCGGTGTTTTGTGACGCACAATAGCAAACAAAGAAATAAAAATGAAAAAGCTTATAGTAAAAAACTAAGTTATGAGAAACAACTCGTAAACAATAAATCAAAGAACCCCACAAAATATTCATGGATATTTCGCAATATTATCAGATATTCAATGTGTAAATAGTAATTTGATATTATAGAAGTACTGCAGTGTAACAGTCCATTGAAAAAAGAGGATCGTCGTTATTGTACATAGAATTTCAAGTTCCAACGTCAAAAGGAACACAACTAGTGTCCATTACAAAGACCACCTGACAAACAATGTTCAGGAAAATAATGTCATGCGTTGTGAGGACCAAATGAAAAACACAGCTGCCTTGGGTGAGTAAAAAAACAGCTCTTTAGGGCTACATACAGTTACCACAATATTTCAAGACCTTCAAAATTTTAATGTCAACTATTCAAAGTAAATGAAGTCAAGGAAAACATTTCAGCTAAGCGTTCAATGAGATATAATAATTATATGTCTATTCACAAAATTCGAGTGGTATTATTACGATGTGTTGCTAATTATAGGATGCCATTGACTGTAGCATCAGTGTCAGTCGACATTATTCGTATGTGCGTGATTTGACACCAGGGGCTATATTTTCTGTTCCACATGAATGAACCGAGTTCAACAAGGAGAACAAATTACAGACTCGGAAAATAAGGGTAATTTGAAGTTTACTTTAATGTTCAGTATTAAGTGTATTTTATAGGTTCAGAGTATGAAAATACGAACTCATCTGACAACTCATTACTCATTAAAACTTTAAGATCCTAACTCGTGACGTTTATGAGCGTACCATACAAACTCGGAAGAAAACAAACTTAAGTCACATTTAATATTCACAAAGAAATATACATAAGCCATTACACGAATCTGAGTTAAAACCCAGAGGTAAATTTGCCAAGTGCCGTAGATCAACATTATAAAGTAATATGAGAAATACAAATCAAGTAGCAAGCACTTCCAGTACCAATACTACTTTAAACAGAGTGATACGCTCTAAGCTTTAGCTGTTTAATTCTTGATAAAGGAGATTCCAAGAACAACCAGTATGGATGGACGGCTCCCAAGTTTCGTCTGTCTAACCGTAACCCTTGCCAAGGCTTGAATATTAGTAATGGATTGTACTATTCCAGAGCAGTGGATACAGAGCGGTAATCGATTGTTTGAAACTATTATATTGACATTAGCCTATAGAGCCTGAGGAAAACGATTGAAAGGCTGAGTTATGAAGATCTATGTGAACAGATACGATTCGAACTGAGCGTCCCTCCTTCTTCCAATAGAAATCAGACAGTTGCAAGTTAAACCAACGTCCTCAGTCGCTGGATGGGAGTTTAGGTGTGTCCTGGAGCCTGTCCGGTTTTGGAGTAGAAAGAAAGTACACGGAATGTCACTATTCAAAATGTGCTACAAAAGTGTCAGATTATATTTTTCAAAATTACTGCAGACGTGGAATAAAAGAAAATATTCTCCCGGAAAAATTCGCACAAGATCTTCTCAAGATAAGTGAAATTCATAGAGATGCCTATTTCATGACGCACAATTCTCACAGTCGAAGCTTCTTTCACGCTACCCTTCTGCTAAATGTTACAGCTGTTGAATTTGGCGAGCAGAATAACCACATGAATGATACGAATACATACTTGACTCGTGAATATATGTTGGTGTGGAATTCTGTATGACCACACGCCTGGAAATTACCTTTTTGCAAACATAAACAGCCATTAAAAGAAATGCCTGGCTCCACATATGAGAAATGTTTGCTTTCCCACAAACTGGAGGTAATGAAAACAGAAAAAACCTGCATTTGTTTTATGACAGAATGAAGTGTCACTAAGTCGTGTTAACATGTTTTAATTATTATGTTTCCTATTCGGGGGACTGCAAGAAGTAAACCAATAACCCACCTTCAAAAACTTCCGTATCTTACATCTTTGAATATTTCCATGTGGAGTATGTGAAAAACTATTTTCCCAGGAGAAAATCCGTAACTTTAATCACCCAAAAAGGAATAATTAACGCTGTTATGGAGATAATCACACCGGCTGTTCTGAGATTCTCGGAATGAAATCAAATACCACTTGGAAGTCTGAAGTAAATCGTACTGTGCTGACTGAAAATGGAGACTTTTCGCCACGTGTCCCAGGAACTGGATACGTTCCCATTCGCAGATTAAAAACCTGAGGAGGTGCTTATCCAGTTAAATTCCGATGTGCTTATGTTTAATGACTTAATAACCAATATCATTGTTCTAAGTCCTCGTGTACTTCATGAAGTAATTAAGAGCAGTCAGGGAATGATTGACATCATTCGGTGCAGAATCTTTTGCTTTACAGTTTGCTATCCAAAGACATAAAATACGAGTATACAGAGTTGTAATTTTGCCTGTAGTTTTTGTTTGGATGTGAAGCTTCGGGTGAAGGTAGTCTGCGGTGATTGAGAATGGGATGCTGAGGAGGATTTTTAAGAATAAGGGGGAAGACGTAAGAGGAGATGGAGAAGATGACACAGGGAGTAGCTTTATGAGATGCGTTCCTTACAAAGTACTATTCAAATCGAGAAGAATGGGATGGGCGGGACATGTGACACTTATGGTTGATATAAGAGGTGCATAAAAAATTTTAGTGGTGAGACCTGAAGGAAGAATACCACTTGGAAAACCTAGGCGTAAATAGGACGGTAATATTAAAATGGATCTTAAAGAAGTAGGGGGGGAGGCATAGAGTGAAATGATCTGGCTCAGGAAAGGGACAGATGGCCGGCGCTTTTTATGCGATAATGAAACTTAAAGAGTTCCAAAATATGCAAGGAACTACTGGAACATATGAGGACCTGTTAGTTTCTGACGATGGACTGTTTTTCATGGAGTTACTGCGATAATATTTATGTCGCTGTGATCTGTCTTTGTCCTTGAGAACGGAAGCAGATCCATTCTCCGAACCGTTGAATTCTGTTCAGAGAAAAGAAGAAAAGAAACCCTGAAAAACATGAAAATCACCCACAAATGAATCTCAATTCACTGTCTTCTTATTTTACGTGGTATGTACTGCGCGCGCGCGCGCACGCATAAGCACACACACACACACACACACACACGCATGTTCTTCCTACACAGTCGTACAAAACGATTCCTACTTTTTGTCTGCTTACAATCCAATGAAGACTTGCTTGTTGATAAAGCTGTGTCCTCCTTTGAGGAACTAATACCTCATTATGGAAAGAAACGGTTTCTGCACTGTTTATTAAATATTCTTTAATATAAACACAATAACGATTCTTCGGTTTTCACAGAAGAGGGGTAATTTGTTCAGCAAGAAAGCCCCTGCACTGGGTTAGATACTTAGTTTCTTCATAACAAAGGTTTGGTGGACCAGCATCACACACACACACACACACACCATAGGCTTGTTTTATAAAAGATGGATTGCCCATCTCACCACCCTCACCTGCTATTGTGCAGTTGGCTCTGCTGTTTACTACCGGTTTGTATTAAAACCGCAGCCAGTTGTGTTGTTACATTCTGCTGTAACTACAGTATAACTGCATCCATCTAACTAATTGCCCCATTTAATAAAGTGCAGTAAAGTTGTGATATTCACGAAGCGTGGGCTCGGGGTTAACAAGCTCTTCTACCCTCTTGTTTCTCTTCATACTTCACATGCACTATCCAAAAGTAACTCTTTTCTTGGTTATTTGACAAAGAGCGTGGACCTGTTTAACGGTAAAAATAAAAAGTTAACAAAGTGGTAACCTCCATATTAAATTACTCAAATTGACTTTGTGTACAAAGGAAGGGATATTTTCTATTCATACTCTCATGGATATGTTATTAAAATTATTTATTCGGAATCACGTCTTCCCTGTGTCTTCATTATGTCAATCGACTGTTGGAAGCAAATTATCTATAAAGAAGGCTAAATGCGCTGTTTGAGCTTTGTGTAGGTAGCTATGACGTCACTTTTCTTTTTTCATTGAAATTAAACAGCTAAATTGGCTGATATAATTAAACACACGAAGAAGTTAGAAGCGGTGAATAACGGTGGCCGGAAGGGGTGGAGTATCAGGAACTACAGGTAGAACAAGTCTAAAACAAATCGCTTGGAACATAATTTTGAAGTTGTAACAGGCATTACGTCGCATAATACATACAGACGAGGATCTTAGATTGCTATTCTGTTTGCTTTACTGAGTACGTGTAGCTTCAAACGAAACATGATAGTTTGGGTGATGAATAGAGCAGCAAGTGAGCCAAAGTGACGTGGAAATCACAATTCGTTGTGCAGGTTCAGGTTCAGGTTCATTCACGTCATGTTCCTGAAGGAAAGAGATAAACAACGGAAAATCAAAACTGCCGATTTTAGCCATCTCGGTATCTTGTTCGAAAAAAGTTTTCGCCCCCCCCCTCCCCTCCTTCCTTCCAGCCCACCGTATATTTATACAATATTTTAGCGTCATTTTAATGGGCGCTAACATATTCAATAAACAGGTTTAGGTCTATCTATAAAAATAAATTGTGCCACCTTGAGTACAATAAATATAATGTGCAGTAAAGCTTCAATGCAGAAAGACTTTTCTTGCATGCACTTACCCAATATTTATTACCAATTCGGAAAAATCGAGATTTTGAGCGATGGTGTTTTGAAATGAAAGGTTCTAGAGAATTCAATCTTTCTTGAGACACGCGAACTTAAATAAATTTTAATGAGTTCAAGATGGAAAATTTCTTTCACTAAAGGGGAAGAAACGTGACATACTTAACAAAACTCTTAATGAATACTGAATTTTATCAAGAAATTTAAAGTATTTAGTGGCGTAAGATGTTTAAGCTTTGTCACCAAGTTCTGAACGCTAAATAATACATCACTGGGGATGAGTTCCTTCGATATCTGCGTTGGAGCCAATGGTAAAATCCCACTGAAGACCTGAATCTTACATTGCAACCTAATGCTTGGTAATTCGCTAATTGTTTACAGAAGATCCATTTTTCTGGGCGTTAATATAATTTCTCCAGTCTTTCTGTAGCTGACATCACGTAGTGTCCGGTCACATGACGAAAAATTCAATGTAAGCTTTTCTATCTTGTCATTACTGGCTCATCGTGAATTTAATAATTTTAACGACACTCGACGTGTCGAAATCTGTTCATAATCTGAAAACCAGTTGCGATTTTCAAAATTACTGACAAATTCTGAAGCTACTGCCATAGCTCTCTGTTTACCACTGTCCTCATATTCCTTCAGAAATTCATGACAATTTTGACGTACCCAAAATATTTAACACAAATTTCGACTATGACATAATTTGCTGACGACGTTAATTTGGAACAGCACGTCATAGGAAACGAATAACATAACTAAAAATTAAAGCCCGTCAGCTGTTGAGGTACAGTAATTAGCTGCGTGAGCGACGTCGAAATTGTGTTTGCCTCTCACTCAGCGACAGTAATAAGTACAACGTGAATACGTGCAATTTGCTATTTAAGGGGTTTGTAGTGACAAATTTAGGCTCAACGCGTGTCGTTAAGACGCTTTAAGGTAAACGCTAATAGTTAAGATAGTCGAATTGTTAAAGAAGGAAAGATACTGGGAGTAAAGTCCTCCTAAGACGTCACACAAAGTGACAGATTTGGCTGTGAGTTATATTTCGCCGCATCACAGACCATACAGTTCAGATATATGACACCTGCCTGTCGTGCAAACACTCTTTGGGCCCTACTACATATGCCTTTCGCGTTGGCTACATTGTCGTAACACTGTCGTCTAGAGCAGTGGTTCCAAATTATTTCTCTTTTGCGATGCACTTGATTGAAGTCCATATACTTTACGCACTCTCTAGGAAATAGCAAAATTGTAATAAAATGCAAATAAATAATAGTCAGTGAAATATTTTCGTAAATTAAATCTTGTCAGACACCGACACAGCTTCATGGGATTTATTTTTCATGGCTCTACAACCGTTAAAGTGCCCAGGAAACCTCATTTTAGGGGTTTCCAGATCACAGCCATTTAGGCACAACTCACTCGGTAGGAATCTTGAAGACGAGTGATCGGCCGATCGCCGAGACCTCTGCCTACCAACACACAACATTCACAAGAGACAGACATACATTGTCTCATGCGGAATTGAAACCATCAATCCCACAAGTGACAGGCTGCACACTCAGGCATTAGATCGGGTCCTTGATAGGAATAACAAAGATTAAAAGTTTAAATATATGCAAGCTTAAACAAAGTGTTAATAGTACTAAAAGATGCCATACATAGTGTACTTTTAATGTCATATCTCTTCGAAAGCTATGCGGTGTTTCACTGCACAAGACGCACAAGCACACAAGGTGGACGCTACTCCTTCTTCCTCCAAATGGGAGTTTCATAGTATGCTATCAACAGAGCCAATCGAATTCGAGTATTTAGACAGTGAATCGCGTTGTGGATGTTGCAGCTTATCAAAGGACACACAGCCACTCCTGGCGACACATAAGTGTGTCGTGAAACGTAGTTTGAGGAGGGCTGCAGTAGAACTTGGTTTTTCAAACTGTGGTACACCAAAAACCACCGGTACGCCAAACATTGTTTACTGTTACAAGGCCTTGAGAACAAATCGAAATAAAAAAGGATACAATTTTATACAGGAATAAAACATAAGCCACACTTATGTGTTAATATGCAGCAGTGTTGGCAACATAATATAATCACCCCTAATGTCAGCCACTCTTTCCAATTTCAGATATTTTATGTGAATATAAAGCTATTGGTGGTATATTGAAATTGTTAAATTTCGCTTGGTGGTACACCAACGAAAAAGCCCGAAAGGTTTCGTCCATGGTCACCAATTGCAACACGAAATCATTTGGATCACATCGAAAAAAATTCCAAATATTGCTCAGACGAATGGCACCGTCGGCGTTTTTGATCCACGTTCAGGCATTTCAGGACCCACTTCGCACAGAGCTTCCGCTGTCCAAATCGTCATGAATGGTGGACCCAACCCGCTCATGAGAGATGCCCAGTTGATCAGCTATTGATTTAGCCGAAATTCGGCGGTTTTCCAAGATTAGCTCGTGAATTTGATCAATAATTTCCGGGCTGGTCACTGTTTTGGGTCGTCCAGGACGAGGCGCATCACAGGTGTAAAAATCACCACGTTTAAACTGGACCACCCAGTTATTGACGGTGGCATACGATGTTGCATGTTCCCCTAATGTTTCTATCATAATGGCGTGAATTTCCTCCGGCACCTTGCCTTGCAGGAAAGAAAACTTGATGAGAGCTCGAGTCTCCATGTTGTTGAAATCGCGCGCGTCGCCTGACATATTTCCTTTCAGCCTCTGTAACAAGAAAAGACTTGCAATTCGGCACATGAACAGACTCCTCTTGCCAACGACACTATCGATTCCCTCCTACGACTTTGGGAAGTGGGGCAGGTTAAGGACTTATCAGCACCCCCTCGTACAATCCGCTTGAAATTGCACTGCTCGTATAAGCTCGCGAACTACGGCTTCCTTATTTTTACACCTCATAATGACGAATAGGTTCAGTGACTGAAACATGTTTATTGCCACTTCTCTGCGCATTTACTTATTCACATCTACGTGTCACTTGTCACTTGTCACTCACTTTTTGATTCGCCACAACCATTCTCAAAAGAATAGCATTAAATTCGGGGACGGTCGAAATAAAGTTTCGTGTACACTTGGATTACCACGACACGAGTAATGTCTGACATGTGTACACGTGTTCGACAGCACTAACAATTTCTTGCCTGTATCACGAAAAACAAAAGAGCTTCAAAAACTCGCTGCTGGCATTTAAAGTTCGAATGACATTCTGAAAATCTGTTCTGTAAAAGCAGTTGGCAGTTTGTATTCGAAAAAGCTGGATTGTTAAAAGATATGTTAATAAAGGATCTACGCATTTGTATGGATTCTCTAGTGCTCGGGATTCGGCTTAATTTCTGAAACCACTCACACTGTTCAATATGTACCCAGGCTTCCAGAAATTTTAGCTTTCATTCCGTTCTATTAATCTAGATATTTATTTATATATTGCTCAATTTTTTTCAATCAGTTTATTAACTTTCAAGTAGTAGTGTGAGGTAAGGTACTGCGTGACCACTGTGCGTTTCCCTTGTTTTTAAGTTAGAGACTACCATTCAGTATTCTGGGGTTCAAATTACTTTTTTTCGGACACTTTTAAATGCTATCTTAGAATGCAAAAAGGAACCATCTGTTGTTGAATGCAGGAAAAGTAGATCTAAGAAGGAGCGTGAATATAAACAATGTAAAAATCTATGAATCTGCAGAAATATTTTACATCAAATATAACTGATAATGAGTCAAAGAAACAATGCGCAACTGCAGCTGTTATGTCGCCTACAAAACACTTTAAATTGGATGTAACTGATGCTGGTTCTAATGTACAGAAGAATGCAGAATGTCAGTCGGACATAGCAGAAGTTCTTGAACAAACACTTCCCAAACACAAGGGATAATCTTACGTGATACAGCTTCAAAGACCGAATATGTGACAGAAAAACTGTATCTCCTAATTATTTCTTGACTAAAAAATATTATTAGATCATCATCCTCAAGATGAAAATAGTCGCCATTTCTCAGTTAGCCATTATTTATATGGACTTGCAAATAAGGAGTTTTTTTCCACGTCGATTCTTAATGTATTCAAGAACTACAGTTCGCGTATTTTTTTGTCTGTGTTCTTAAAAATGCTCCAGGATATTTGTAACAAATGATGGCTTCAGTGGCTGGGCTTGTATATCTACAATCCAGAGATCTGATGAAAGCAGTATTCACACGAATTTTTATAGTGATGGTTAAAGATGAATAAAGATTCGTAATGCGGAAAGACATTCGACAAAACTGTTGATTCATAAACAATGAGATCCCTGGAAAAATATTGTGGCCAGACTAAACCTCTAACTTCGAATGGCTGCTATATATACCACCACACTGAACAAAAGAGTCTGCATTTTGCTTGTACTGTATATTAATTTGTTTCTTCTGATTTTCGAAACAAATATTTTCTCCTTTACAGCATTAGCCAGCTGATTTTTAATGGTAGCACATTGTGTTCTCTGTGAAGTAAGAACTGTGTTTTTGTACATAACTTTCATGAGAACACTCAGACTGATCTTTCAGAAAACAGTTGCACATTTTTGGGGCAATCTAATAAGATGCAACCCTATACACAAAGTAAGGGAAAGTATTTAATTCCCTTTAAATTCCTGGCAAAAATTGAATCCTGTAATGCAAGGTCACATTGCGCTCACTGTAAAAGGCAGAGTAGCAGATCACTGTTGGGGTAAATATATCCTTGAATGAATTTATTTATTTAATGCAAGAGGATTTAATTCATAATACAATGTCTTAACTTTTGAGTTAAAACGTTTTTATTTAGCCGACTGCATTCCTGATATTATTATTATTATTATTAGTAGTAGTAGTAGTAGTCATGTGGATAAATAGTCTGTGACAGTAAGATGTGTTGACTTATGAAATGAAAATCTGTCAACGGTTCTTAATGATTCAGGCAGTAATGTGCTCACAGATATAGCACTGAATTTACTTTAAAAAAATTACTTTGAAATATTCTACAGCAGACCCGGAGACAAAGCAACAATCAATAGAGTGGCGGCATAGCGGCTCAACCCGCCCCAAAAAATACCGAGTGCAAAAATCCGCTAGAAAATTTCTCGCCTCGATTTTTTGAGATCAAGATGGCATCCTCCTCATTGATTATATTCCAAAGGGCCAAACTGTCAACGCGGAGTATTACTCATATTTGCTGGTGCAATTGTAGGATATTTTGAAGGAAAAACTCCGCGGAAAGATCACCAAGGAGGTCTTGTTGTTGCACGACAATGCCCCGGTTCAACGGGCACATGCAACCCCAAAGAATCTGACCTACCTGGGCTTCCAATGTCCTGATCACCCACACTATTCTCCGGATCTGGCCCCTTCGGACTATCATCTGTTCCCTGAACTGAAAAAACAACCGAAAGGTTACAATTTTTCTTCCGACGCTGAGATCATTGCTGCCGTGGATACCTTATTGGACAGACAAAGTTCCGATTTTTTTTGAGTGGCTTGCAAAAGTTAGAGCAACGGGCTAAGAAGTGTACTGAGCTTCATGGGAGTATGTTGAATAAATCCCGAGTTTGGTCGCTGTAGCTTATTTCCTTCCGGATCGGGCTAAGGACTTATCAGCAGAAACCTGCATATGATATCAACAAACAAACTTACGAGGCCATCAGCGACGGAGGGGAAAAACAAGAAATCTATTTTAATAGAAATCAGATTGTCCCACAAAGGACACCAAAGTACCTTTACAAAAATATCTCCGAGTAAGGTAAAAGATTCATGTGTGCCTAATACATTATGGAAATCGTCGCTGAAACAAGGGTCCAGTCACTAAGGACGAGAGGGACGACTGACAATACACGGAACCTGTATGGTGCACTTAAGTATTCATTTTTGACCCTTGCCAAATTCAGCAGAAACAAAACAATTCATTTTCAATCAGGGATTGTACAATTATATCCCTTATCTTTGGCGCACACCGGAGTGTTAAGGTGTATTCTTTCTGGCTATGACCCCTATAAGCCCCCCCCCCCGAATCCTCGTCTGACGCATCACTTTGTTCTGCGAATAGAGTGGCGAAAATTACGCACCTGTGTAAGAGTGATTCATTCGTATTGAAAGATACAATACGAGGATATTCAGCAAAAAGCAAACAAAGTTGGGCAAATAATTTGCCTATTAAACGTATTAAATAACTTGACACCACGATTCTGAAAAAAAAACACCATTTGTTCATCTTCGTCTGTACCCTCTTCCCACCCCACCCCCCTAAAAAATCTTCCTGGGCGATCGTTTCGCTCGACAGACTCAAAGAAATGCACTTAATCACATTTCTGAATAACCATTTATATTAATGAATTCCAGTCGGTAACTACATACATGTCAGCCACATGCGGTCCTGTCATTTACCACGCACGAATTTAAGGTGAAAGACCGATATTCCTAATGTGAGTCAGGTTCGTCCAACTCCTGGGAGAGTACAATGAAACTGATAACCACACGTCACACAGAACGGAGCAGAAACTGGACAAACACTAGTAACGAACCTACGTGCTTCTCTGGGTGTATTGTGCTGTAAGGCATAAAGGCGGATATACAGTTTATGAGAGAGGCAGAGAAGGAGATCTAAAAAAGAGAAAGGTTAAAAGAAAGAATTGAAATATATGAATGGAAGGACTTAAAGAAAGAAGGGCAAATGAAGAAATAAATACATAAATAGAACAAAGGAACAGACAGACAGACATACGTAGACAGACAGATAGATAGACAGACAGACAGACAGATATAGATAGGTAGAGACAGGCAGGCAGGCAGGCAGACAGACAGATAGATATAGATAGAGAGACGGATAGATATAGATAGACGGACGGACGGACCGACGGACCGACGGACCGACGGACCGACGGACAGACAGGCGGACAGACAGGCAGGC
>Ga0123352_10004893_pt1 | contig 19932 bp, 9 predicted proteins | sample TergutLab28metaG_FD_89700 | JGI IMG/M metagenome (GOLD analysis project Ga0123352, IMG submission 89700) | Labiotermes labralis P1 segment gut microbial communities from Petit-Saut dam, French Guiana - Lab288 P1 | ecosystem: Host-associated > Arthropoda: Insects > Digestive system > Gut ...
ATTTTTAAATATTTTTTTTTGAAATTACACCCGCCCCGCGCGGGGGTGGGGTGGGGAGAGGGGGGAAGGGGGGGGGTCTTGGGGGGGGGGGGGGGGGGGGGGGTTGCCTGTTTGTAGGCACTGGAAGGGTCAATAAACAAATCAGACTTTCGTATTCGGAAGGTACCCAGTTCAAATCTTTGACCGGACATAAATCATAAAGTTATGACTGGAGACTTCCGTAAATTTTCTCAGTCACTCCAAGGAAATAACAGAAATGAACCTAGGCCGCTTTCTTCTACATCCTTTCTAATTCATTATTCACCACATTATTGTCATTGGACTTTTGTATTCTCAGTACTGAGAGCGTCGTTTTATGAAATAGAGAACCCTTATCTTATCTGGCAACTGTTGATTGTCATATCACGCCCCAACAAAATTACGCTTGTGAGCGATCGAATGTGTGGTCTACGTTAACAGGACACTAGTGCCTACAGATAGTGGCAACCTATAATTTTTAGATAAATAATGACCCTATACAAAAAGATTTCCTGCATACGTTAGGCATAAAATGAAACGTGCATAGTTGCCTGCCAAAGACAGTTTTATGTTTGGTATTATAACTACAGGCATGACGCAGCGTCGAAGGCATCGGTGCCTTGTCACGGCGAAACGATTTGTATTGTAACAAGTTCATTTTGAAAGTGAAGTGACAGAAACAGTTCGGAGAATAAGTTTGCACCCTTAGTGGACGGCTCCTTTTCAACTTCACATGCCTGTTTAACGCAACTTACGATCGGTAAGTTACGAATATATTTGTCTATGCAGACTCACTTTTAATCCCAAATACGATTAGTAAAATGAAGCCTGTATGGTAAATGTAGGAATAGCCTGTTGTCAGGACATCTGGCCTTCAGAATATTCAGTCCATTAACTGGACAAGATCAGGTCCAGGCTGGTGATTTCGACCTGACGCATTCTTTACAAAGTAAAAAAGAACAACTTGTGTGGTTATTACTTCCTATTACCCGTCTCTCATTTCGTCTGTGTGCGACAGAGCTTAAAGACTAAACTTTTGTCCGGTTTGTAGGAAGTTCCGGAGAAAGCGCAAGTTTCGTGGTAATCGGCTAAGTGACAGTTGCCCCATGCGAATTTATGTCCTTACGTTGCACATTTTTTTGTCTCTTTGGGTGAAATAATTTTTAGAGAATCTCCACTTGAACAACTTTGAAATGCTTGATTGTGGTGTAACCGTCTGTTTGACTTGCCCCGACTTCGGTTACAACTATTTGTAGCTCGTCGTAGGCACGGATCCCTCTCAAGGAATATGCAGGATGTATTAGAAGCCGCCTTGCTCTTTTACTACTCTTTATTCACTGAGGTTCCAGCACCAACAACTTTTGGCTGCTCGTTCATCTAGCATTCACAACCGCGAACAGCGTACATCCCTGCATAACTGACTACCTCCTAAGCCTTAGCGATAGAGTTACAGATACTAACAGTGAACACTTGCACATAGCTGACATCGCAAACAGAGAATCAATTCATTTATGTGGGAGGGGGAACTCAACAGTATCATTCGTATAACCTGGCAAGTGCACGTGTGCACACCAAACAAACTTTACCTCTTCCCTTTCAATACATCAACTAGCCAACGCTCGACGACCAGTTTTTCTCCTCAACTTCTTGGTTGCATAGTCCGAGATTTGAACTTCGGACCCTGGCCACTTACAGTGGGTTCAGTGAAAACCTTTCTTTTATTGGGTGGTGTAAATGAAATTTTATGCATATTTGCTACATTTTCGTACGACTTGAATAACATTTCGAAAAGGCGATTATTATTCTTCAAAACCTTGCTGCACGATTGTGAACTTCGGGACAACGGGTGGTGTGACATCTGCACTGTCCTTAGGGATGTACTTTCCACATCGGTTTTGACAATTAGGATGGCACTAGAAGACCGTATTTTTTTTTGGGGGGGGGGGGGAAATGTAAATTACATTCACGGACATACGCCAAGCTCCTATGATACTTTTAAATTTAAGAACGCTTTGGTGGAATGCAAGTACAGCGTCGCGGATAACACCAGTAAGAGTTTTGTTAGTCGTCAGTTGTTTCAGAGTATCCGTTACTTTTCCGAAGAAGGTGTGGATGATGAAAAACTGTAATAAATTTCGGAAGTGAAGTTTTGGGATTCTTCACATTTATGGTGTTATGGTATTGTCGTGTTATGGTGTTACAGTGTCATTGAACTTCCATTAACCTAAGAAGCCACTGAAAGTTATAACAAACCTGTGCAGAGCCCACATTCCCTTCTAATGCCCTGAAATATTTATTGTGTCGTATCTGAAAATGTGCAATAATCTTAGTTAATATGCGTAATAAAAACTGTAAATAGCAGAGTTAGAATTATTTCAGCAGCAGTTTATTGAGTCCCGACGTTTTGAGAGAACTCAGTGTCTTTATTTTCTATTGTCGAGCAGCCCTAGAAGGAACCTTATACGTTGCTTGACATTTGACAATGGAGGCAGTAAACTTATTCGAAACGTAGGTAATGAAACCCTGACACTCTGTGTGACAACCCTGAAAACTTGAATTCTCAGATCTCGCACTGAGCACGTTTACTGTCCATGTTTTACGTAGGTGGTTGGAAAGTGGTTTCTGTGCATGTGGCCTCTGAATTCGCCCTTATTGCCTTATGAGGGAACATTACAGCATTCACTCAACAGGAGAAAATACGTGTACATATAAATCGAGACATCTGTCTTCTTTTGAACCATAGGCCAAGAATGGTGTCCTACACCACCACCACCACCACCACCACCACCACCACCACCAACAACAACAACAACAAATGAACCAGGCCTGCCACTTCCAGCACCCTTGTTGTCTGCAGTAAACATCCATTATATTAAGAGTTACAATCAATATCCCATGCATTGCGGTAGTGAGTTCATTGATTTCTGTTGTAGTGAACTCTTATTCTCTTTCTCTAGCCTTGCGTTATTTTCATGGTTCTTTATTCCCATTTACAGTTTATCTTATCTGAAAATGTAACCAATTTTCTCATTCCTTTGATCATAACACAATTAATTAATATCATATTGGCTATGATGTTCTTCATATTTAGCCACATTCTTTCCATACTTTCGTTTCTGTGCATTCCATAGTACCTTAATAGCATCTTGACCTTTCAACTCCCCTCCTCAGTCCCCTAAATTTCTAGATTTCCTATCTGATTCGTGACGTTGCCTGGCCTTTTGGAGCCCACGTGAGGTTTTATGTTTATCAGCAACACGAAACTTTGCGGCTGAGATCATGATCACTTGTCACGGATGTAGATCAGAAACATAGCCAATGTCCATGGATAATCTAGGTTATACAATACGGTATGTTATTCCGGTCCCTGGTGTGATTTACACCTTGTCACTTTTAACGCATAGTTTCCATGGCAACGTAGTACAACAAACTCCATGTTACAACACACACCAGTGGCCGCATTGCTGCACCTTATTATGTATTTGTGTTATAATGCATTAAAATGGACGGCTACTGTCTTTTTTTGGAGTAGCGCTTGAATATTATGGGTTACGGCACGTGTCTGGTTATGGGTTACGGCACGTGTCTGGTTATGGTATAAACCGCTTTTGGTTTATACGTGACAAATATAGAGACGAGGCGGAGTGTTGTGGTCATGTCTGTTAAAGTTCATGAAAAGAAATGTAATGTTAGTAGGAACTGTGCACATAAATACATCACAGGGCTCTATAAATATAGCTAATTTCACCCTGCAAGGCTCTATACACTCGCAGATGAAACGTTTAGAATGGTGGGCTGTAAATTCCAGGGCTGATTGTAAGGTGAAAGTTTTGTTAGGCCATAGTTGAACTCTTGTGTTACACACAAACCTGGTTTTGAGCTGCGTTTTGTTTCTGGCGATGCTGGAACGATATCTCAAACTAGGTCACAGCCTGTTTTGCCTCCGCTTCTCTCAGCATTTCGTAATCCTTCAAGAGCTTGTCCACTTCGCAATATAAAGCCAATTAAAGAAAACAGAATCCATCGACTGGAAATGCAGCATGAATAGTGGGGAATGCCAAACAGCAAATACATGTTCCAAGTGACAACACTTCAGAATGTCGTCACTTGGGATGCGGCCTTTCATGTGATACGTTATATTACGCAGTATGTACAACAAGGAAGGCTCCCAGGCCATAAAATTAAAGATCTCGAAAAGTTAGCAGTTTCTCAAACAGTTCTGAAATTTCCTGCATGTTATGGAGCCCAAAGTTTCTTTAGTGTACCCACCTGCTTGTCCCCATCCCGAGCCACATTAATCCAGAGTTACTTGCCCTCAGTTTTTCGTACCAACACTCTGAATGCGTTTTTCTCCTTTCCCACTCATGCCACATGTCCAGCCCATCTCATCATCCTCCGTCTTATCGTACGAATATTATTTGATAAAACTTACAAATTATGAAGTTCCTTATTTTGTAATTTGCTCCAGTATCCTGGTACTTCTACCATCTTAAGCCCAATGTCTTCGTCAGCACCATATTCTCGAATGATCTCAACCTTACCTTGAAGCGATCCAAATTTCACACCCATACAAAACAACAGAAAAAATAATAGTTCTGTATGTTTTAATCTTCACATTTTAAGAAAGCAAACTACAATACGAAAGACGGGCAGATTAGAGGGGATGTCTGTGTTCAGTTGTTCTGCATTTTTTTCATAACTGCAGCTGTTATTTCTTAGGCTTGCACCCGAAGGTTTTAAATAAGCCACGCTTTTAAAGATTTATTACCTACCTAGATGTTGCCATTTTGTCCATTCTGTTTACGATATATGATCACATACTTAGAGTTTCTCTCAGTATTTGCTTCTAGACCGCACTTTTTCTCAGCATTAAATAACATGATTAGCACAGACCGAAAGCTGACGTTTTCCATTCGACTTCAATCGCTACCGATTCTCTTGAGCCTTCTTGAAATTATATTCTGAAACAAATTTGAGAAGCAAAGGAGAAAACGCTGCTTATTTTTTCAGATCATTTTGAAAAGGAAATGAATTAGATATTTTCCTCCCCGGTGTCGGCTGCATTTTCACCCTAACACATTTCAGTTAACATAACCAATATTACGTGCTACGAAACGCGTTGAGAACCTGTTTTGTAACCGAAGTATAAGCCTTTAACCTACAATTTAGTGCAAAAGAGACACACAGTAGTATATTACGTGCAAATAAGAAATTAAAAATTTCCGTTTAAACCCTGAACATCTAATAGAATGAAAAAGAGAAGCCTTCTACATTGGAGAAGCACTGTTACTTTGGAAAATCTACGTGCATAATAACTTAGACTGGATTATTTAGAAAATAGTTTTCTTTTCGATTGTATGTAATTATGTTATTATGTACTAACTATATTGTTTTGTTTGCGTTATTATATGCTGGTTCTTTTATTGTAGAGAAACAAGAAAATTACAGGGTAATATTTTTAGAAAATGTTCTTGCGTTTTTACGGTTTTAGTAACCTGTATGCTCGTAAATACAGTAAAGAGTGTTTCTTCTTAAGATACTTGCATATTGCTTCTACATTACGTGTGAAGCATATTGATAGAAGCAGGCAGTAAAACAGTTCGTGACGTTCTGCACAGACTTGTACTGAGGTTACAGTTGGCTGCTTTAGTGTTCCGCCCGTGAAACAAAATAGTTCGAGGAGCAAATTGTGGATTTGCAAAATACTCGCATTTGGATGAGTTCTGTTCGCTGTTGTTTTATCAGGCTCTTTGCTGTAGGTCGCCGTCAACACTGCCACAGCCATTACTTTGCCTGACAGCTGTAATTTGTGTTGGAGTGATAAGGCGGCACGTTATTGATTTCACGTTATCTAGAAGTGAATTAGTTGCTGAGATACCCTGAATTTTGACGATGCAAATCAAGTGGGATTCAAAGATCGCTAATTAAATCCGTATGTCGCTGGTACTCCGCTACTCCTGTTGTTTACCTGTCTCCGAGTTCCGACCGCCAGACAAGTTGCAAGTTCATTTCGAGTTCTTTTTTCATCGTTGCACGGCGCATTTTGAAATCTACGCAGTTCACTCGCCAACAATTGCACTATTTATTGACTTGGTTAAAGTTTTAAATTTACACTAAAATACACAATAATATCGCCCCAACATGTTTCGGTCTTTAATGACCATCATCAGGGAGCTTTATCTGTAACTAACTAAAGTATATTTATGTTAAAACGCAATTTTACCCAGTGTTTTTACATAAATATAACTTTAGTTAGGTACAGATAAAGCTGCCTGATGATGGTCATTAAATACCGAAACACGTAGGAGCGATATTATTGTATATTTTTATGTAAATTTAAAACTTTTAACCAAGTTAATAAATAGTGCATTTGTTGGTGAGTGAACTGCGTACGTTCTTATCGAGTGTTTGGAACTATTGTTGCGTTTTTTATTTTTAGTCTACGTAACTTTCCGTCGGCTTCGTTCGTTGTAATGTACGTACGTGTAAAGAGGCGTGCAGTATGTCAGTTAATATAGAGTTTCCGTAAGTTGTGTGCACGGTACAGACGAATAGCAATCAGATGTATGCCTTTGGAAGGTACAGTCGCTTCCAGAACCTTCGCATTAGCAAGAACACTCTGCCGGACATTCGAATCCGTAATTTGTTTAAAATTTGTTTCATGTTCTTTACCGTTATACTACTACTACTACTACTACTAACACTACCACCACCACCATCACTACTACTATTATTACTACCACCACCACCACTGCTAATACTGTTATTATTACTACTACTACTGCTACTACTACTACTACTACTACTACTACTACTAGTACTACTAGTAGTACCAACACCACCACCACCACCACCACCACCACCGCTACTAGAATGACTAGCACCACCACTGTTAATACTATTATTATTATTACTACTACTACTAATACTGCTACAGCTACTACTACCACCACTACTACTACTACTACTACTACTGAACTACGTGTGATGTTGTTACTACGATGTCGGTATGCTTGTCACTGACATTCTTCCAACAAAGCAGGCCATGTACGTAAGACGTAATATTTTGGCGCCTTCGCGTGACCATTTTTGCTGTAAAAAGCAACATTGCCTTTCCTTTGTACTGCTGGCCTACATATGTTGCTGTCAACAATGTACTAAGTATTAGAGAGTAGACGTGGAAACACAACAATGCATTCTCTGTATTTTTGCCTCACATACGTCGCTGCCAGCAATGTGAAACACAGTGGGGGTCCTCCTGTAAAGTGCCAGACGCTTTTGTGTGATTGTAACCAAATTTGGAACTGCTCGACGGATTTTCGTTAAAGCCCCCAATGTCGAATTTCACAGAAATCCTTCGAGATTTGGGTGGCGCTGATATATGAAGACAGACGGAAGGACACACGTGATGAAGGTAACAGGCGCCGCCTTTGGTGACCTACGCAAAAGCGCCTAGAATCCTGACCTTAATTTATGACTCCTTTTCCCAGTTTTACATAAACAATGTAAAAGTACTTAGATCTTCAACCTAAAGTACTTAGATCTTCAACCTAAAGTACTCGATATTTTGGTCCGATTTTAAACAAAACTGGAATTCTCGCCAGATTTTCCTAGTACTCCCCAAACTCAAATTCACAAAAATCCGTCCAGTGACAGCCGCGCTGATATATACGGTACGGACAGACTGACCGATAAAATCTCCCAGTACGAATTAACCACATTTCGTTACCATGTGTAACATTTTTGCCGTGATCTCCGTGAGGTACGCGCTAAATGTCAAGGAACAGCTGGTCATCGCCATACCAAAACACAACCACTGTGCAAGTAGTACAACATTACCAGAAGGCAGCACTTCTTTATAGGATCAGCGCTTGAGTCCGTGAAAGAATAAAGAAAAGAACGATGAGTGAGGCCTTAGGGAAACGCGTGAATATTATGACGGACGGATCAAGGTAGAGAGACTGTAATCGGTTATGTGCGCAGTGCAGCGAGTTTTCGGTTGGACTGTAAAACTTGGCGTTGAAGGAAGGATGATATTAAAACGGATCTCAAAGAAGTGCGTTACAAACGCTGATTGGATTGACCTCCAGAAAGGGCGGGCTTGCTTCGAACATTTTAGTGAACACTGGGCTACCGTAAGTGACGTTAGTTGGAACTCTTGTTCTTAACTTAGTGTCAACTTTAGTCATAATGTAAGAAAAGGCTAACCAATCTTTGTAAATGGCTGAGGTTTTTTGGGCAGTACATTTTCTTTTATGTGTATAAACTCTAGTATATTTGGCAGTCAGATAGTTTTCGAGTTCTGTTCTTTCAATTTTGCCTGTTATTCATATTCTTACAAATATTTCATTTTCTGTTTAAAACTTCTTTTTATTTACAATTTTTTCTTTTTATAGAAAGTTTTTGACAATAATTCGTCGTATTAGCTGTAAAGCAGAGAGCAAGGTACACAGTAGAAAGCTGAAGATGGTCGGAATATTGAGGTAAGAAGCTTGTATGGAAATATCTTCAGAGACTGTGAGAAGATTTACGCTAATTTAAAAGAGAGGAAGGGAGGAAATGAAGGAAAGAGAGTGAGAAGAAGGGAAAGCAATAGGCCTCCCTATCACAAGGAAGAGGGAAATTGAAATAGAAAAGAAATTAATACCAAGAAAAAAACAGATGAAAAAGAAGAAATGCCAATGGATGAAGAGAAGCGAATAAACGAAAGGATATGGAGTTACGTAATAAAATGCTTAGGGGAAAACTGTTGATTACCTGAGGAATGTGAAAGAACTAATTGGGTAACAATAAGAAAGTAAGCGGAAACGAATATATTATTAAAGGCATAGAATAAAATGGGAAAGAAGAAATGTACGTAAGAAGTAGCTAAGAGTAGAGTATGTGGAAGTTCTACGAGTGGGTAGTAAGGACGGTGAACCACTATCAGCTCACATTTAATCTTCACTGAAATGTTCTCATATGCAGATTTCAACAGCCCTGCTGTCTGTCAGCCTGTATTTGTCACAGAGTCTCAATAACACTTGTTAAGTGGGGGATATAAAAAAAAGACAAGAAGGCATAATTCGCACTGTTTAACTGAATGTATTCATTTGACGCTCAAATACTTATACAATTGCAGTCATTGTTTGTACACAATTCGTATCCGACTCAAGTACAATAAATTACTAACTATGTCTCTTCAACGAAGCACTTAACCAACTTTTAGTAAATAAACAACAAATACACTGCTTCTAGGTAAAAATTCCTAATGGTTTGTTTTGTACCAGAACTTTGGCATGCAGCCGGACGTTTCAGTGGAATATGTTAAATCGACACGAGCCGAGAGGAAGTGACGATCAATATTTTTGACATAAAATAATGAAGCTCTATGTGTGCATTAAATTTACCTACAATATGCTTTTCCATTTATATTTGTTACAAGCAAAATCTGTTTTTATAATGTACGGACAATAGGATAAATTATAGCAAGGCATTTCATGAAACTTGTGGTAGGGAGGTAAAAAAGTAGCAAGACATATTTCCTTGCAAAATACGGGAATCAGAAAAAGAAATGTGAGCAAATCTTTCTTTGCAAAATATGAACATCAGAGCAAGAAATGTTGGTAAATTCTTTCTTTACAAAATGTGGAATGGATAAAGTTTAACGAAATCCTTCCTCATAAAATGTGAAATGCAGGACAACAGATTTAAGAAAATATTCCTCATGAAGGAAGGAAAGTAGAGTAACAAAACTGTACCAAACATTTTTTATAAATAAGGAAACTGAGATAAAAATTAGAAAAATACTTCTTATTAAATGTGACAATATTGCACGTAGTTCTGAATCACTCATATTAGCTACATTAATTAAACTAAAGATAAATCAGCGGTGCCATCACTTGCGATGACCGGCAGGGCCACTGTGTGCCCGCCTGCATTATTTGCACTGACAGGGTACACAAATTAACTCCTGCAATACCGGAACGGACAGTTACTGGCTTGATCTGTAAACAACAGACCTGCAGGTATATTGCACTGCCTGTGGACAATGCTGTCTCGAACATCAACACCTTCGCCCCACCCCCATGCGAAGAGTAATAGCTCATAGGAAGAAGGGCACTATGTAGATGGAACAACTACTTGTTGCGCTGTATATTGTAATGTCAGCAGGCGTACTTGTCGAGATGTGTGAAAGGAACAGGCGACGAAAAGCCGTGTGAAGGCAGAAGGATTAAGGGTAGATTATCGAAAATAAAAATAAAACACAATTGATAAGGAAGTGTATCTGCTCTGTTGTTCAGTGGCCTTACTTATTCTCAGAGTCTGATACATGGTGTTAATCAGCAGGCCTCGATTGGTAAAAAAACATGCTTTCGCTTTTGCACTCCTTTGAATTTAAAGGGACCTTTTCTACTATCCAAGAAATGTTATGAAACGAAAGCCAAGACCGCAAATCGTATGATCCATGACTTGACGGTACGCGCGTAAATGTAATTTCATTCACGCCCAAAACAAAAGTACGGACTTCCCTGATCCGATTTTCATGAAACCCACAAAATGTCAACAGCATTATGTGCAGATCTGTTGTACAGAATTTCACCAAAATCGCATGGTAAATGTGGACAGTACGGATAGAAATGCCCGAAGTAAAGTGTGTCCTTCGTTACAACGATTTTCACAAAATGTAATTACTGTGTGACTTTAAGTGAAGATTTTCTGTACGAATGTTTATATTAAGTGGGCCAGGAAATATGAGAAGTAAGGGTAGAAATTTATTGACGGCTCCAAGTAAAGTATAAAGCCGATTGACACGAAACTCATCCCTTCTACGTGACTCCGGCTTAGAATTGCATGAAAATCTAACAAATAGTTGGGGTCCGTTACTGATGCTGGGTCAGAGTTAGACAGACAGACAGAAGAACGTCGGACGTGATCTGTACATAAGACGCACTTTCTTATTTGGCGAAGAACATCTAAAAGGAAATAAGCAGGGAAACTAGGAAAGAAATATGAAAAATAAGAGGCAAACGAAAAAATCCTGTGTGATTATTTTCCTTGCAACCTCTTTCCCCCGCAAACTTGAAACACGGGGTAGGTGACATCATAGTGGAAATAGTTCGATGCACATATTAATACAGCTACGGCTTTCTTATTGCGTGTAGCGAAATACTGGGACGTTCAAGGCGGCGAAGTATTTGCGATAGCTCAGTAAGTGCAGTGACTATTTCGATAGGTTGGGAGACCGAAGAACTTCTTTCCGATTTTGGGGTGGGTCAGATATTTCTGTCTTCCCCTCAGCACCCAGCATGACACTGGGACTTACTCAGTAGGAATCTGGGGCACTGTTCCGGAGAGCAGGCGGTCGGTTCTGAAGCTCTACGCGCACCACCGTCTCTAACGGAAATTAAGAAGGCATTGAGCGACGTTTCCACTCCCAAACAAATCTCAAAGACAAGGGGATAAGTTTATCTTCTAATGGGAGCATAAAGCAAAGCTCCACACGCTCTAGACATCGGTATATAATGGAGGTGGGCCATCAGCTTCAAGCTGTGTCTGCTTTTGTTTGGGGAAAAAGTTATCAGTACTTTTGGTGGGGTAACAAATCGTCACGGTATCAGTTCCGAAGTTATTACGTTCATCATCATTATCATCGTCATAATAATATCATTATTACCCATTTTACATTTCTTACATCTTCATGGTTCTTGAGCTGTCAGCCGTTTCCTTCGTCGACTCAAGTTTCTTCTGCCGGTCGGAGTGTATTCATATACTAACTTGGGATGCGTGTATCGTGCGTTACTAATAAATGTCGAGTCCTTTTGCTACCACAGTCTACAGTAACGTTACTTACACTGTATACATACAGTCACTCTCTTACTTTATCTGTCTTAAGGTCACATAATGTGCATCATGCAGCTGACCTCAGCAGTTCACCCCCGCCATCACAGTTCTTCTCCCACGCTGTTGCACTAGGGTCAATTCTCACTGGTACCACCATAATCTGCTTTAACTGTAGCTGCATTTCCTTATTGCTTGCTTTAATTTTACATCGAATGTTTCAACATACATGCCTTTATATAATTTAGTTACGTCATCACTTTTTATGTAAGGTAAAATACATTCCAATAAACAGATTGTTTTATTCGCCCATTTAATTAGTCGTCTGTAACTCCTGCTGCTCGAAAGTATTCAAGTAATGAGATCTTCTGGGACTTGGACCTCTTGACCCTTGAAGGGGGGGCCTATAGGTTGCACCGAAACGTCGGTACGGAATTATCACTCTAGGCTGTGTAATATCGCAGAGGAGCGCAAACCTCATCTACATTGCGACTGAAGCCTGAAGTCACTGCTCACATGTTGATTACAATCTGCCCTTAATTCATTCGTGCATGATGTTTGGTTAAATATACGAGCTGTGCGCTCAAGCTTGTACTGCGCCACACTGCCACAGGATTCATAATCTATCCTTACATTCTCATACTTTCCTGCTCTCTGCTCATAAGACCTGAATGTATACATGGTTTTCATTTTCTTCTGTACCAGTCTTCTCACTAGCGACTAATAACGCTGTGGGTGTCTACGGCTTAGTTCCAGCATCCGTGATATGTCTCTATTTGGAATCAGTGACGTCACACTACAGTTTTCTGTGCTTTCAAACCACACGCGGTTTCTTGCCTACATTGTCTGTGGAACGTCAGGAACAAGTGTTCAGCTGTGCTGCTTCATTTTAGAGAGGTCCTCGTTTCAGTTCTGGACCTGCACATAGTGCGTTACCGTGACTGAGGAAGATGTAGTGACTTTGGCGCCCGAATACCTAAAATTGTGTTAGCACTGTTCACAGATCATCCTATATTGCGCCCTTAGCTATTAAAACCGTCGATAATTTAGGCACAGAGTAGTCCTTGAGTTGAGAGGCAAGTGTCAGTGTATATTTTAGTGGATATATTAAGTAACTGGAATTGTGCTAAATCAGTATAAAGCAAATGTAGAATCTGAATCATTTGTGTACAAGTGTATCTTATATGATAGGTAAACTTAAGGACAGAGAAGGGAGATGAGGCAGACCTATAATTTTTGTAGCGTTTGCGTGTGACGGAAAACTAAAAAATGCAAATATATTGATATGGCCGAACTTTGAACTGCGTGCAACAAGTATGATGGATGGATGACGTCACTGCATCTGAGTTCGGTGTGGCAGAGCTGCTGAATGGGCTGAATAAACCGGTACTTTTGAGAGAGAAAATAAGGAAGAGGGAAAGTGAAAGAAGTTTCGCGAAAGGTGATAATGAAGGTAATGGTGATATTAAAATGTGGCATGTTAGATGTGTGGCTGGATGTTGCAGTTCGGTAAATATGGCTGGCAGATTGAGGGGTTGGTCGTCAAGAATGGCTGGTCGTTGGTCTAGATATGAATGCTGCGAACTGGGGGAAATTGGTGTTAGCAAATGCACTTTTATTTACGATTTGACTCATTTAATAAATATAATTGATAGACTGAGTGTGTCCAGCATGAAGCTTTCACAGAAAGATAGATTGATGTACCTTCAATATGTTCCGGGAAGAAATAAATGAAATATAATGCCAAATTTTCAACTTCGATAATTAGGTGTTAAAATGTAGAAATTTAATATTTGAAGCAAGCTTTTCATGTGAATTATATTTAGATATTCAATTCTTACCACATATTAAGCACATTCCTTCTCCATTACAATGAGGAATGGGGTAAAGATGTGTGTATAAGGAAATTACTCTTCTGAGCATCATACGTGTCACAGTGACTTTAGTGTTGGTCACAGTGACTTTAGTGTTGGTGGCAGGCGTGCCGTACACTAAGTGCTGTGCTCACGGTTTTAAAACTGGAAGGGCAGTGAGCCTTCGCACAATTATCTGTTGCTATGATCTGCCGAAGGAACGGCTTTCAGGATTTTAAATTTGGACACTGTATTTTCTCTGCACACACACTTCAAATCATTAAGGGCGACTTTGAAACTGCAAGCCTTCAGCTGGTAAAAAGCGCTGCCAAATCAACAAATTTAGTTTTTCGTAGAATTTAATTTTGATGTTCAAAGCACGTAAAAACTTCAAAACATGAAAATCAGTTACATTCATCTTAAGATTTTGTTGACTGAAATATTATAAATATTTGAAATAAGATTGAAATATCTAAGATGGGAGGTCGTGTAGGCAGATGCAGAGTTACTGACTTTCGGAGAACCCCTTTTTCTCCATTTAGCACTTATCTATATTAAACATGGGAGATCAGGTTCTTCCGAAACGTCACCAGCTTCACATTCTGAAGACAGCTATGTCCAATGAAACTCTCGTTTTCTTACGGTATCTATCCCGTTCTAATATTTATCGCCCTTTCACCAGCGCATTTCTTCGCAAGGCCGTGATTTAGAAACCGTCCCTTGAATGTTACATTTCACAACAAAAAATGTGAAATTCAATACTCCTTATGTCCTTAATATGGTATTAAAGTTTTCCGTGTAATTTTATTCTATCAAAATGAATTTCCATCCGTCACGAGGAGCAGAAAGAAGCGAGAGAGATGGGCGGCCACTTTAGAGTGGGCCTATACTCTTACATGACACAAAGATAGTCTACAGACAGATTACGGCGTCACTTACAGGTTATTACATTGTTGAGGAGACTATTATCTATTGTTTGGTGCTTGGTTATTCAGTGATATTTTGTTAAATGTTTAGGTTATATAGCGTAATCGTGGACTATGGTTGAATGGTGAATGGAAAGGAGGCGGAAAGGAGACTTGTGGCCTATTTAAGATACTCTTGAATTAATACTACGAAAAACACCAGGTTGACCTTTCCATTGGTCACTGTTACAGTAGCGGATGGCTGGTTTATTGTGTTGTGTAATTACTTTACTGCAAAGACCAGTGGTTACTTTATGTACCACCAGTTTAATATTCAGATATTCCTCTTTAAGTTCATGCACACCGTCTAAGTGTTTTGCAAGGATCTCAGAACAAAGAGCGGTATTTCCCTATACAACATTAACTGACTGATTTTTGGCAAAATTTCGAAAAGCGACTGTCAGCTTCGTCATGTCTGTCCGTCTGTCTGTGCGCATGGAACAAATCGGCTCTCTCTGGGCGGCTTTTAATGAAATTTGATACTTGAGTATTTTTCGAAAATATGTAGAGAGATTTCAAGTCCATTAAAATCTGACCAGAATAACGGGTACTTTACTTGAAGACCAATATACACTTTTTATCATATCTCGCTCAGTTCTTCTTAGAAAGAAAAATGTTTCGACAAACGTTGTAGAGAAAACCGATACATGAATTTAATATTCAATAACTTTGTTTCGAAAATCGTGCCGTTTATGAGACAATATGACAAAGTTTTTAGGGTGGAGCAGGCCACAGATGAAAATGGAGCGCTTGCGCATTGCATGCTGGATACCTAAGGCTACAGATACACACAGCTTTGTAAGAGAGATGGTGTGTGATTAATGCGCGGTACGGGCTGAAACGTTTAGATGTAATTCAGGTGATTCTTAGTCTTTCGAAGGTTAATTAGTTTAATTTGTACTAGGAATTGCTTTATTCTTATTAGATGGTTTTTGCCTACGAAGTTTGAAACTCTCGTGGTGATAGCAACTTATTCTGTGTACTTTGGAGTTGTGAACTGTACGACAGTACACGCTATAATAAATCAGAAGACAGCATTATAGGTGTAATCTGTATTAGTCTTTATATCGTATGACATCTGTGTGTAACCTTATGTTATTATAAAGTTTTGCAATTGTATTGCTTATGGTACACGGTTTCATAGAATATTGAAATATCTTAGAATTATCGAACTTTTGTTTTATTTAAATTTGTGGGATTTATTTTTCACCATATTCTCTTTTCATTTTAGTGGCTAAAATCATATAATTTTTTACCGAGCCATATATTCAAATATGGCAGGCTAAGTACTCTTTACGGATATGCTGTATGCTGGGACAGTGAATGCACGCACACACGAAAAATCATCGAGGGTAAGTGAAGTGTGTCTGGCATAGGAAGGGGGTTGTCGAAAGTGTTTGAATTTCGGTTAAGTTTCTTCCACCCCCCCTGGATGCCGACGTTTCATGAAACTGAGGCCGCAAGTTTTCAGCGGACAGTCAAGTGTTGTTGCCACGATAGCCCACTCCATGTTAATTTTCCAAGTCTTCCACTTCCAAGCGCTTTGATCTTACAGGCATTTTATCAACAATTGGAACGTACTCTCATAAACGAAGGTTTATTTGACCTGTTTTGCATCCTGGCTGGGAGGTAACAGTGCTACATTGTGAGGTTTAGCCGATCATCCGGTTTACAATAATGTCAGAGTTTGTACTGTGCTGACGAGAGAACTTGTTTGATAAATTATTTCTCTAGTACAACAGTTACGATTATCATCAAATACAGATAGGTACAATTATTTGTATACTTAAAAGGAGAAAGGCGGAAAAATTTGGTGGAGAAGTAAAGGGGGAAAAAATAGAAATTAATACTGAAAGAGAGGCCATCAAGAAATTGGATACAACGTGAAGAATGAAAAAAAGTAAGTAACAAAGACATGAGAATACAGATTGGGATCATACACAGGAATTGTAATATCTGTAGAATGCGCTACGAATGCAATCAAGGGAAAATGAAGAATAAGTTTAGTTTGGTTCCATCCTTGGGTCGAAACTGAACATTCCGCATCATTAACATGAGATGTGAGCACATTAATAGGTTATGTACGGTAGATATGTTACGACAGTAGTCCTAGCTTTGTAATAGCCTAAACACAAAATTTTCCTTGAAGGGTACGACAAACTGTCGATCTACTTGACCTGGGGAGAAAAGTCGGACAGTTTATTGTTCTGATAACGGTCTAGGTGGAAAAAAGTGCTTCAGCTAATGGATGGAAGGTAGGAAATTGGCGGAATGGGAAAGGAGTAATATCAAGAGAAAAGAGAGAAAATAAATTAAATGAAGACTTATGAGATAAGAGTGCAAAAAGGGAGTTGCTTGTTAAGGAATAGAGAAAGAAATTAACTGAACACAGCGCTGACAGTTGCTGTTGGTCTCTGACCGCTGGAAGGAGGTTTCGTTACTCATTTTCTTTCGGCATGAGACAAATATTCCAGCTTTTTATGAATTTCATCAATGGTCTATTACTCTGCCCCTACCGTAGGAACTGTTTCTTGAGGGTAATTGTCTGTTGTTCTTATTGCTGTGTTTTATAGCACAGCCACAAAGCTGCAGTCTGTCTGCTATCTGGATGTTTGTGGAGTTTAGATTTTAAATACATGCCTACAAGAACTGTGTTGATAGTTGCTCAGGATGTAGCAGTGCTGAAATGTTGAACTCTAGTGTATTCAGAGGGAAATTTAAACTACACTTTTAATTAAATATGAGATTTTTTTCACGACGATGGGGTTATGACATCATGTATTCTGGTAGATTCTGTCATCCGGGGTCTGTCTGGCTGTAAGTAATTTTACACGCTATCCCATAAATGGCACGATTTTAGAAACAACTTAAATGAACATAAAATGTGTGTTATGATTTTCTTTAGAATTTTGTCTGGAACATTTCTCATTCTAAGAGGAAATGAGCGAGATATTATCAAAATGCATAACAGTCTTAATGTAAAGTACCCGTTATTCTTGTCCGATTTTAAAGAAACTTTACTTTTTGCGACAGATGCTCGAAAAATAATCAAATATTAAATTTCATGAAAATCCTTTTAATGGGAGCCGAGTTGTTCCGTGCGGACAAACGGACAGGCAGACATGACGAAGCTAATAATCGCTCTTCGCAATAGTGCGAACACCTAAATCTGAAATGTATTTTGAAATGAAAAGTAATCACTAAATTTTTGTGCAGTCTGAAACGAATTAAAGCACTAAGACATCTCCAAAGTTAGATGGAGTGAGGTTAAGACAGACACAGACCTGATAGTAAGGCTAACTCCAGAAACAAATTAAAGTTTCGGCATCGTCGATAGAAAACAGTCTGTCATTGAATCTGGTCCTGGGTCTTTTCAGTTGTGTTCATGGTGTTACGTCATGTTGTTTTGTTTGTATACTGCTTTACAACATCACGCTGTCTTGCTTTGTACTAAGTTACAACATGATGTCTTGCCTACTGCCTGTACCAAGTTACACTCTCCGTGATGGCTGTCCAATATTTTGCCTAGGGAAGCTTTTCTTTACAGGGTTTAGCAACATTTTCTATCTTCTTTCATGTCACATGAGCTGTAATTTTATTCCAAAGTTTATCGCTTTCATTTTCTGAACATTAACTGTAAAGGCAGAGTTTGTAAATCAGGAGGCTTTTTATTTCCAACTTCTTTGAAACTTTATTTAATAATTTTCTTTACGTATAAAAGTACGGATTTTATTTGATTCTAAAACTCTTGCTTTTCATTTCCCATCGGCTCGATTAATTTATGAAACTTCTACGTGCAATGAACAAAGTGCTGTATGTGTTTGATGCATAATGTGTCTGCGAGCCGAAGAAAGACATTTCCAGGACCATCTTTCAATATGTTGGGTGAAAACCTAATTTTAACTGCAGTGCCGGTACTTTGAAATAAAGATTGTGTACTCCAACTAAAGTAAAGTGGAAGTGCAGTGAACGCTGCGATGCCTGTCGTCAAGCGAAATTTTCCGAGCGAAGTAGCAGTGCGAGTTGTCAGATAAAATATTGTCCCTTCCGTGGCACTTTCTGTCAGACATTTCTAATTTATCCTACTGCGCAGCAAAAGCCAAGGAATTTACTGGAGCTGTTTTGTTACGTATATGTTTTAAAGCTGTTGCTTGTAGCATAGAAGAGATGCCATCCTGTTAAGTTAGTCAGCGGCGTAGAGGGATACGAGCTCAATATGTGTCCATCGGTTCTCGGCAGGAAATTTGCTTTAGCAGGGTATGAGGGCGATCAATACGAAGACCGATACCTTATTGGATTGACGTCGTGTAGTTACCATTAAGTCCTTTGGGTGAAGATGGAAGTAGCATGTCCCTCCGAATTGTTGATTACGATGTGCCAGGCTTTACATTCAGGCGTCATATTCTAAAAGAGAGTTACTTACAGGGCATATGTCTGCACTTGTCTAATCGGCCCTGGCAGTCACCAGACTTCGCATTCAAAGCCTTTCTGCATTTCGTTATTCTGGGTAAAGAGCGGTCTGAACGTGATACTAACTTTTTGCTTCTAAGTACTGAAGACTTTTGCGTCTCTACTTGGAGCTTTACCCACATGGCACCAATGCGAATTTGTGGCATAATGGTCAGGCACAAAGACACATTAACCTTTCATTATTTATAACTGATACTATCTTTTATCACTAGAATATAAATCATTCTTATCTGAAATTGGCTGGCACTAGATAAAGTAGCTCTCATTCTTTCAGCTTCCTGTGGAGGAAGTCCGTTTTAATGTCTCACTGCTACGCGACTTGGTCATTCTCTTTATTTATTTTATTGATTCCAGGATTGTTATGAAAATATCTTTGCAAAGTGCGCAAACTCTTCTGAAAGGACTATTTTTTGGGGGCAACAGCCCCTAGTTGGCCAGGGGCTCCACATTATCGGGGGTTTCACATCACACTCAGACACACCACATTCGGTAGGATTCCTCTGGACGAGTGATCAGCCCGACGCAGAGACCTCTATATGACAACACACAACATTCACAAGAAACATACCTCCATATCCCCAACGGGATTCGAACCCGGAATACCAGAAGGAAAGGGACAGCAAACATAATCCTTAGACCGCGCGGTCACTGGTACCGACCCCAAAAGCATTCTCCAATGTTGGTTGTGTGAAAAACGAAAAAAAAAAAAAAAAAAAAAAAAAAAAAAAAAAAAAAAAATAAAAATTAAATATTTACATAAAACAACAAATAAACAACTAAATTAAAAAAAAAAACACCAAACCACC
>Ga0123352_10004895_pt1 | contig 19932 bp, 10 predicted proteins | sample TergutLab28metaG_FD_89700 | JGI IMG/M metagenome (GOLD analysis project Ga0123352, IMG submission 89700) | Labiotermes labralis P1 segment gut microbial communities from Petit-Saut dam, French Guiana - Lab288 P1 | ecosystem: Host-associated > Arthropoda: Insects > Digestive system > Gut ...
CTCAGGAAGTGGGATGTGGGGGTATGGATTGGATCAAGCTGGCTGAGGATAGGGACAGGTGACGGGCACTTGTAAAAGCGGTAATGAACCTTCGGTTTCCATAAAATGCGGGGAATATCTTGATTAGCTGAAAAATGGCTAGCTTCTCAAGAAGGACTTTGCTCCATGGAGTACGTAAGTATCCAAATACAGTTAAAATCTATTTCGTAGTGAGAATAATGTTTTTCAATTTGTTATATTTCTTTATTGAAAATCATTCCATTTTTTTTTATCGCCAGGTACTGGGGGCGCACTGCACGTGTTTCTTTGTTTTGTGTTACACGATTGTATTATGTTGTTATTTTAACAGTTTATTTCCACATTCCCTGGCAATTGAATTCACTTCTTCTTAAATAGTTTAGCCATGTATTACCGTATGGCTCACATTGGACTCTTTCACTGGGGTAAAGTCTGCCGCCTGACTGTTACCACTGGCCTCAGTATGATGTAGAAGTTACAATTTGTGGAACTTCACATTCATCGTATGAATGTCTTTACACAATTGTTACCTAACACGCTGGCGGTTGGAACGTACCCACTTTGAATCGTAGAGGGACTATCCCAGTTCTGATTACTTGTGGAATTTCTCAACCGCTACTGACAATTACCGGGGTAATCCCTCAAAATGGGCCGAGATTGTCTTCTCCCAAGTCGTTTGTACTGCTACATCTCGCTGTAATACACACTGTACATAATGTTTTCAGCAACACGTCAACGGAAAACCAAAAAACATTTGGTCATGATGCAGTGACAGTACACATATCTTTGTACTGTCGTGTAAAGTAAAGTGGCACGCCATAATTTTCAGTGTGGCTGATCACATGGACAGCGTGTTGCACCTTTAGTGGTGCGCGATTGTGAATGTCGTGCTTGTGGTTGTTGCTCAGGGGTTGTTGCTGCGCAGCCACCACTGCTTTCCCAGAATTATCGAGTAACCTCACGTACATCAATCGTCATTAATTCCCTGCTTGGTGAGGCATGCGCGGCAAAGCACAGAGAATTTCCTATTCGTCTAGTAGATGTTTAAAACATGGCGTTCTGGCGATCTGTGATCGTAGAACGCCTATGTTGTACGCTGTTTCATCCCGTTCGTCTCAATGCTGCAACACAATGTTTCCCTTTCCATCTGTCGTAAACACATCACAAAGTAGGACGGTGATTTTGAAATTTTCCAGAACACGAGTCACGGTGTGGTGCCATGCCTGAAGACTACGTTAATTCTACTTAAGGTGCAGAAATCTCCCACCAAATGTGGACGTTAAGTTCCTAATAAAAATGTCGCATTTATCAAGACTAAATTCTTGTGGAAGATTGGAGGTTGGAGTAAGCACAGAACCTGTTAAAGATCATCACAGCCTAATTGGCCTGTTCTTCGCCAAATACAAAAGATACACATCATGTTTAAAAATGGTAATATTAAATGTTCAGTTAACGTAATAATTCAAGAAAAGAAATCAACCAGTTTTGTTATTTACAATCTAGGTAGGTGGCACCCTTTTGTGCCCCCTAAACTGAATCACAAGGACTTTTTTACTCTGTACAAACAACTTCATTAGTAAACAATGCATATCTTTAAAAATTATTACGGATAATGACTATCATACCCCTGTTCTTACGTTTGTTTTTGCTCTTAGCTTGACTGGCAAATAAACAGGAAAGATTGTTGACTAATAAAAGTATGTTGACAAATTAAAAAGTACTGAACTTATTAGCTTCATTGATTTTTTTCCACCTTGCTTACTGATATTTAATACACCACTGTCCAGGGTCAGAATCGGTCGCAGTCTTCAGGCTTACTTCTAAAAACAAAACGTTTCTACATAATAACTATTTTGTGTATCGGGTGTTCGATGAGATTTGCATGGTCATATTTTTTTAACTGTTATACGTAGAAATGTGCTGTGTTCACTAATTTCGACTTGAGTAAGTGTTTGTTAACCAGAATGTAAACAGTTATTATGTAAAAACATTTTACTTTATAGACATAAGCCTGAAGAAGCGGACGATCCTGTCCTTCAAACGTCAATATGTTATGTATCAATACATACGATGGAAAAAGTCCATGAAGTTAGTAAGTTCGTGTGTTATAATACATCATAGGAACCACGTAGAATGGTAAAAAGTTACTTTCGATTAAATTTGCTGTTGCTTACTCACTCGCTCTCTAATGGAGCAGAATCCTTCTTGGGAAACTAACCTGTTCTCAACTAGACAAGAAATTCCCCTCGTTGTATGGAACCTGCAGGTTCATTATCGCCACCTGTCCCTATCCTGGGCCATATCAATCCAGTCCATGCCCCCTCTCCCATCCCACTTCCTAAAGATCCATCTTAATATTATTTCTCACCTACTCCTGGGTCTTCCAGTGGTCTCTTTCTCTCAGGTTTCCCCACCAAAACTTTGTATACACCTCTCCTCTCCCCCGTACGTGCCTCATGCCCGCCCATGTCATTCTTCTCAACTTGATCACCCTGATAATATTTGTACAGATTATTAAGCTCCTCATTACGTAGTTTTCTTTACTCTTCTCTTACCTCGTCCTTCTTAGGTCCAAATATCTCCTCAGCACCCTATTATCAAACACCCTCAACCTAAAGTCACTTCTCTTCATTCCAACTAAATGCACATAATGTGTTAAATACTTACATTTGTGCAACATTAAAAAATCATACAATTTTTGAGCAAATAACGCAATGGTCTCCTTGAAGATGGTGTAACAAACACCGAAGCTTGTAGGGGGTAATTGGGATAAATATATGTATTCAGCATATGCGCATTTAGTTGCAATAAAAAGAAGAGATTGACTGCAAGAATGCACGGTGTGAAAGCTTAAAAAACTGCAAAACAACACTCAACCTAGGTTCCTCCCTCAATATGAGTGACCAAGTTTCAGACCCATACAAAACAACAGGCAAAATTGTATTTATTTATAGTTTAATCTTTATATTTTTGGATAGCGTACTGGAAGACAAAAGATTCTGCACCGAATCATAGTAAGCATTCCCTGACTTCATTCTGCACTAATTTCTTCCTGAAAGAATTTTGATAAGTTGGGGATTTTTTCCCCAAATATTCGAAAAGTTCCACCCTTCCAAAGGAACTATTATCTATCGTTATATTGTGACTTCATCCTTCATTCTGATCTGGATTCATGACCATGCACTAACTCGGAACTACTGAAACTTTTGTGTTTTTCATTGTAGTATGTACTCTTCCGCCCAATATATTAACATCATCAGCGTAAACCAGAATCTGATATGTACCGCTTAATTTCAAACCTTTAAATTTTCTGTTTACCATAAGAATTTAGATTACTGTAATTTTAATTCCCCCCGATATGAAGTCAATATGTGTGGTGACTTCATGAGAATTGTGGCAACGAGAAGATTGTAGCCCATTTTATTGTGAATAGGTCAATATTCTAATGTTTGAATGATTTTATAGTACGGAGATTTCAACGACTATATTATGAGAACTTGCATAAAGCCTATGTGAAATATCTTAATTATAAACTGTATTACCAAAAACTGCATTTAAAATACTTGCGTAACTTGGCAAGGCATTTATTACAAGTTCCCTGAGGATGACACGATAGTGTCGATACATGTAGGAATGTGATATTTTGTGAGATAATTGTGCATTTGTTGGTCATTGTACAAAACAATAAAAGATTCACGGTACATGTATTAAAGTAAAAAAACCAGACTGCTGTCATTCCGGCCTCATGACTGAAAGAGAAAAATGATCGGATGACGGAAATATTGCGAGGTGGGTTAGAATTCACGAAGAAAACTGATGGACGTTATATCCTTGATCCAGAATGTTAGTATAGTGGAGACTGGCGACGGAGCAGGAAATCTTAGGGACAGGTGGGTTAGAATTCACGAAGAAAACTGATGGACGTTATATCCTTGATCCAGAGTGTTAGTAGAGTGGAGACTGGCGACGGAGCAGGAAATCTTAGGGACATAAAACGTATGTTTACACCTACGTTCTTCTTATAATCCCGTTTGATGAGGGAGGAGCAACACTGCAATTAAAAATGTACTTAACTTTACACCGTCTGGCAATTAAGTAACTTAAGAGTACAGGTATATTATTTGTTGAATTGAAGGTAAAGTTAGTGATATATTTTTCGCTGTCCACACCTGTAGGAAATTAAGGAGTTTAAACAGTACTTCCACTCATTCTTGCACTCTGCACTGCTTGGCACCGAGAGGTCAAATTCACGCCTCAGCTGACTTACACTTATAACCGTTTCGAATTCTGTAGACAGTTCGAAAGTTTCTCCATCTTATCGCGTGCGAAATTACGTCATTACGATGAAATTGTCGTCCAACTAACTCATTAAACTTAGAGGTCAATATATAAATATATATTTACCGCAAAGTTGAACAGTAAAACGTCATTGTATGTTTGGTTAAACAAAATCAAATTAAAACTCCGCGTTTTGCTCGCAAAAATTTTTTATGCATTTCTTATGATTCTCCTTCTCTAATAGAAATGATATGTTTTCTGTGAGGTGTGAACTAAATCATTATATACGCTATAAATTAATTTTAGTCTTCAGATGTTTAATAATCTATCCCTCAGGGGAACACAAATCGAAGAACCACCACAATGAGAGGCGGTCAAGCCTGGAAGAGGGGAGAAGAGCCGACGAATAAGAACAAAAAAAAGGCATCGAAGAAGAACCGAATCACTAGGAAATGGGACTGAAATGACACAGAAGAAGCCGTGGAATTTGAAGACGGAGAAAAAGGGGAAGAATAACAAAGAAACGCAGTGGGAGGCAAAGGAAAAGAAAATTGAGAACAGAACGCAAAACTGAAAGAAAAAGAAGACGAAGAGGGACTTGAAGAATATTACACGCATGTTTCGGTGTCATGATGAATACGGAATTACTGTGAAGAAATCCTTTAGACGCTTCCTTTTACTCGAGTCACTTGGTACACAATTTTATTAGTTTTCTTTGTATTAACCTGCCAACGAAGCTGTATATTGCTGGCTGACTTAAGGTATTTCACGGCCCACTTCACAAGACACGTCATGACATAAGACTGATACCTTCCGTAGTATCAACCAAAACCACCTGTCAAATCGCCCCAATTTTCTTCCTAATGACCACTTCGGGCAGGTTTCGCTCTGCGTATGCAGGTTTCGACTGCTGCTATTTTTTACTGCGTGGAAAAGAGTGAGTGGGGCATCAAGTGGGGTGGGGGTGCTGACTCGCGGGAATTTTTAAAACAGGTTTTCTTCTTTAAGGGCTTAGGTTGAAAGAACCGTAAAAAAAAAAAGAAGGGGTTAATTGTGCGTAGGATGAGGGGCTGGCCGGCTGTGGAGAAATGTTGCATAGTCTGGGGGAAGTTCGCACACTGCCTGAAATCCTTTGACTCGACCTGCTACAAAACATCTTACCTTGGAAGGTAAAATTGACCCCTATGCAAGTTACGAAGGCATTCTGTGGAATGGACGTATAGCTCCACTCATTCCGAATTTCTGTGCAAGATGGAGGTCAATGGTCTACTTCACGCCTAGGGTGCTTAACCCCCTCCCCATCCCCCGAGGAAAGGCCATTGGTACGTACTGAATATGAAACTGAGTGGGTTTCTGAGCGGTTGTTGACGCTTTAGAGAATAGAAACATTGGTTGCCTCTTGCAGGAATTGAACTACCATTCGTCGGTCTTGCGTCAAGTGGCCTGCTCATGAAACTGGCTAAGATATCCTGGCTATCTTCACTGAGAAGTCACTGTCTACTTGACTGCACTGTTTGATATGAAACCCTGGTCTTCAGCACCACCCCCACAGAAACTGTACTGAAGAATTAGAACTATTATTTGTCGGAAAAAGCCAGAGTATTCGGAGTTACTTCTCCTCCAGCATCATTTTTGCTGCCACAAATAAAGAAGGACTGCCTTGGAGTTGACCCCAGTTCACGGGGAAAACTAGGTTGAGACTTATGGTACTGGTTATTGCATATCGTACACTTCTTTGCTATTCGTAAGCCTTATTATCATAGTGGTAAAGGTAAAGTTAAAGATAAAATTCACCCTTGAACAGGTCATGAAGACCCGGAGGGGGAGTAGAGATAAGCCCTACACTTTCTTTAACCTCGGCGCTAGATGGGGTGGGTGGTCAACGCCACGCCTCGGCCGTTTTGACGCCGTGAAAGACCCGGTACCCATTGTGTAGGAGGCTGGGTGGGCCCCAGGGCCGATGCGGAAATCTTGCCCTCATCGGGATTAGATCCCCGGACAGTCCAGCCCGTAGCGAGTCGCTATAGCGACTACGCTATCCTGGCCCACATTATCATAGTGTAACTAATGTATGTCACATACATTTTTCACATTCTTTATTACAATTTAATGTTATATAAGTATAATTCAGTGTCTCATTCTATCAGCAATCTGTTATCAGTTTCATGTGTCTGACAAGTTATGCTGTTGTTGTTTATATTGTTTGTGAAGATTGCTACAGCTGGTACACATAATTACTCTAATTTTATACAGAGTTACAAGCGTTAAGTAACAGTCAATTCAGGACATGTGCTCAAGCAGTAAGAGAATTTCTTTATTTCTGTACATTGTATAAGAAAACCCATGCCAACAGTCGGTACTTGATATACAAACCAAGAGTGGTTTTATGAAGAAAAGATTCTGTAATGGTCTCAGAAGTAAAACGTAATTGCCTAAATTGATTTTCAAGTTACTAAATTTTATGGCGTGTGATAGAGTGCGATGTCGATTTTGCGTGTAGCTCAGCGTCTTGTAATCTGTGATTCATGTTGAACCACCCGATTTTGCTTCATGTGCAGGAAACGAGTGGCAGTGCGTCATACCGAACTCCACGGCGCTGTTTTACTCTTAGTCGCCATTGCCGTGTTCACAAGTGCTGACCACTGAATCCTATATGTCAGCAAATCGGAGTTAAAGCGTGTCCATCTTCTTCTATAGGATCCATATTTAGGCGCGTTCTCAAAATTTGCGAAAAGCGACTATTATTTCTGTCATGTCTGTCCGTCCAGCCACATGATACAACTCGGCTCCTACTGGACGGATTTTCGTGAAGTTTGATATTTGAGTATTTTTCGAAAATCTGTCGAGAAAATCCAATTTTCATTAAAATCAGACAAAAACAATGGGTACCATACATGAAGACCAATACACATTTTTGATCACATTTAGCCCACTTCTTCTTAGAAGTAGAAATGTTCCAGATAAAAAGCCGCAGAGAAAACGAAACACGCAGTTGAACTTTAATAACGTTTTTTCGAAAATCATGCCGTTTGTGAGGTAATGTGGAAAAATATTGTAGAGTGTGGCAGACAAGGCATGACAATATGGTGCATGCGTATTGCAGGATGGATACCTAACATTACAAACACACACTCAGAATATGTAACACTTATTGCTTTTCCACTGCAACACTGGTTGCACTAAAGTGCCTCAATGGTACATTCACGTACATTGTCAGTCCTGTAACATATTCTTTTCTTCGCGTAACTCTCCATTCTTTATTTCCCGACAAAACTTTTAATACAGTTATCATCTCCCAGATGCGTGCTACGTGCTCCACGCTTCTTATTCTCCTTTATTTAATCGTCCAAACAAGACTTAGTAAAGCATACAAATTATGGTACTTTCATTATGCAATTTTCTGCAGTTAAGGTCTCTTCTTCGCTCTTTAATTCAAATATTCTTCTCAGTAGCGCGACACGAAAGACGCAGAGTCTTTTATTGCCAGGTATCAAATTTGGCATCCATAGCGAAACCTAGTCAAAATTATACCTTCGTATGATTTAATCTTCAGGGCTGTATGGACTGTAGTGACCGTTCTTCTGAATTTAATATGCTCTTAAACTGCTCATGGTCGCATTTTGCGTTTTTCTGTCATTCCATTTTGTTTGAATTCTGACAAGTTTTCTAAAGGGTTCAGTTATATCTCGCAAATGCCTTATGCAGCTCAGAAATCCACCTATTGCTGCCTCTATATGTGACATCTCGATCAATACGAGGCTCAGAACTGAGACCAAGAATGAAAATACAGATAAGAACACTTAAGAAAAATCTGACAAAAGAAGAGGGAAAAATTCTTCTCCACGTCATTTCAAAATATTGTGGTGCATATAACATACCGTGGATACGGTTTTTAAAAGTAAGTTCATCAAATAATGGAATAATTATGAGCCCATGTCTGTCCGTCTGTCCTCATGTTCCACCTCTGATACTGCTAAGAGAATTCCAAATAAAATTATTAGTGTGGCACGGAGATGCTTCTCCTGCAGTAAAAACAGATATATGCAACTGCTGGAGCTCAGCCGGCATCTTGTCCAGTGCGTGTCGGTCTCCCTTTCTACGAGAGAAAACGGCTGGAGAGTGAAGCTGACCAAGCATTCCGTGTACAGTTGCGACGTGGTTAGGAACGGAGGGGGTATCACTTTAGCTGAATGATACTTGTATCACCAAATTCGTGACAAATTCATTTTTCGCCTTGTTCTTTTTAATCTGTCCTGCAAACCGTCGAGTGAATTTATTTTCGGTTATAATAACCATATTTTATTTAAACATTACATAAAATTTCGCATTTTTCTTAAAAGACATTTGCACAAAAAGGGTTTACTAGAAATAAGGATTTAAGTCTTCCTGCTTCTTTTATTTGACACATATTTCTACCGATATGTTTGACCATGATTATTACAATCTGTTTACATGCAGTATCGTAATTGCAGTCTTATTCTACTCACTTCCACTCTGAAAATGGAGGCAACATTTTTCTCCGAAACTTTGGTTTTCACTTACACTGCTGAGCGATGGTACGTGAGAGAAAATCGCGCTTTTAAATAACTACTGACTCTTTTACTGTGTAATTAGCTTCACTGTAGAATGATTAATGTTAAATGAACATCAACGGAATGCAGTATTCATATATCTCAAAGAACCTTGGAAAATAACGTAAACTTGTTGCAGTAAAATAACCACAGTACTTTTTTTTTATATTTCTCTAACTCATTTCGAAAAAGCCCAAATAGGACAAATCCATTTATCCAAAATGCGAAGGTCTGTCAGAAAAAAATTATGGGTATGATTTCTTAACGGAAGAACGTACACTGATCGTGAAAATATCATGGAAATTTGTCACTGAACGAATATAATGTGTACATCTGAAGCAAAATTTTGACGACCACAAGCCTGAAGATGATCACGATTGCTGGCAACACAGGACATGGATTGCTGAGAGGGCGGAATAGAACAGCTCGTCCCACGATAAGATAAATGCCTGAGGTGTGGCAAGAACTATGTGACAAACTACCGCGATGACGAAAACATTTAAATCTGAAGAGATCGTATAATATTTAACAATAAAGAACCGAAATATATGCTTGATATTCTTCATATTGGCTAAAGCTTGAAATTCTGTGCTTTGAAGGGAGAAACTGCGGAATTTCTTAACCAACCGCAGAGATATAAACTAATCTTTTCGAAAAAAAATTTCAGTGTCATTGAGTTGTAAGTTGTAAAATAGACTTACCTGACGTAGATCTGTTCTACCATAATGTACTGATGGTGGTATATCTCATTGGAAATTATTAATTTTATAGCCTTTGCTCACTGGTTCATGGGGGGTGAAACAGATGCTGTTACCGAAACGTGGTGTGTTATTAATTTCCTATTATTTTTAAAAAGATAGGATGGGCAGAATTTATGAAGTGGAAAATTCCGGATTGCCTTAACTCAGAAAACGGTCCATACGACAGGAATTTTTGTACTACAATGGTGAAACATAAAGTGAACCGCATGGACGTAATTCAACTGTTCGAGACGCCGAAATTAAATTGCCCTACTGAAAAGAGGACGATTCTGGACTTTGTCCTATCCCGTATAAACGCGGCTCCTATTTGTAATACTATTTCTTTAATATTCACTTTAATATTATCCTTCCATCTACGCCTAGTTACGTATATGTTCCGTTCCATGCAACTTAATACAAAACGATTTAATAACATTTGCTGGAGATTAGAAATTCCTAATTTCAACGCAAAGATTTTATTAAGCCAAAGAGTTGTGACACGGATGGTCCAAACTGTGTGCGAGCAGGCACAGGGCTGCAGATGGCGGTGCAATCTGGTTGTCCTTGGACATGGGCGGGCATCAACAGCGGGCCGAATAACTAACTTCTTTACCGTCAGACTTATCTGCTGGGAAAGTATGGGAACGAAAGGGTAAACCCGCGCCATCCTGATGAAGCTTGATGGCGGTAAAGGGTGGGTTGCGTAAAAAAGAGAGAGGAGAAGGGGCTGTTTGCCGGCGAAATCTAGCCTCAAATTCTCCCTCTCCTATCCCCCCCTTTCCCTTTAGCATTTTTTACCAACCACTATTCTCACTCGCAACTATGCATTTCCATGCGTTCCTTCTCTCTTTCTTTTTTGTTATCCACCATTTCCTCTTCAGTGCTGTGCAGGTTTTTTTTCTTCTGCTTGTTGAAACATCCCTCACATATCCCTCCATCATGACACAATGTGCATTTCATATTAAGATTATTTTTTCTTTGGTGTCTGGTGGAATGGTCTGTCTGTATACATAGCTAAAGAATGTCTTGCAGGTGTCCCACTGTATTTCATTCTAAGTATCTTTTTCAATCCCCGCAGTTTGCTTCTTGATTATGTTTTATTATGAAAAGAAAATTGTGAAGCGTACAAAATTTTAGTTGGAAGGCATGAAGGGATGTGTGTAAGGTGGAGACATAGTTGCAAATGGGAAGATAAAAATAAAACAGGTCTTAAATAGGGGGTGTAGACTTAATGTGGATTCATCTGGGGTAAAACAAGGACATAACGTGAGCATTTTAACCAGCTACGCAATTGAAAGAGTCTAAAAATTTATATTTAATGGCATTAACAGGCAATTAAAACAATGACAGTATGATTACATGCTGTTTCTTCTGAAGTCCATCTGCTACTTCTTACGGAAATTTTATCAGTGTCATTCGTCCGTTGTTTGATTCGCATTTTATGTAGATTGCGTCGAATGAGCTTGATTTTAGGAATGGCGGAAAGCTACAGCTGTGGTCTCGAGGCAGTCTTGGGTTACTGTGAAGCACTTGCTTGGATATAGTGAGGGAAATGACGGAAAGAGTCAGTCAGACTGAAATTCGAAACGAGTTACACTACAAAAATTCTCGGCTCCTACATCCAATTTTTTTTTTTCATGATCGCTGCTGTCGTCCATCTTGCTGATTTCTTAACAGTCTTTCTTCAGTTCTGGGTACGTATTCAGCTGACAAGGAGTCTGTAAGAAAGCCAATGATACCTGATCATCAACTCAAGAGTTTTTATTTCAGTGAAATTACTTCTTCCGTGTCTATACGGATTTGAAGCATTTAGTTCAACGATAGGCGGAGAATTTCTGCGAGTAGTTGAATCAGTGTTAGACCTTTAACAAGACTGTACTCCACTCAGGTATCTCAGCAAGCATAATGAGCGACTTACGGTTCTGACGGTAAACTTTGCTTCTATGTAGCGGAAAGGATTTTCTCTTCGCCGCCAGTGTGCTGCAATAGACCCTACTGGCGGCCTCACTTCTATCTAATGTGTATGAAGGTCTCGTTCCCTGAGGGCAAGCGGTCGTATTGTGACACACCATTAATTGTTGAATGTGTAAATATCAGGAATGCATTAAGTTTTATTTCAGTTCCTCTTCTGCGCTTTCGTAGTCTGGTGTTATGACTCGCACCTTGACAACTTCACTATTTTTTGGTAATATCATCCCGTTGTATTTGTTCAATGAGTTTTTGTCTTTTGTTTATCCAATCAGGATATTTTAATTGTAAAGTAGAGGCCTGTAACTCAGTTCTCTCTTGTATATTATTGTAGCCTCTACGTAAGTTCTCCCTTGTATTTTATTGTAGCACTACCCGACGTTGGTCGTAATTACCGGCCTAAACATGTGTAGTGAATATGATAAACACACGAATATAAAACCATTTATGGCGTTGTGTTGGTCTGTTAAACGGTAAATAAACACTGATTAAAACTATTTGTGTCATGTGTTTGAAGATTAGAGGCTTTTGGTATATGACGCCTTGTTGGTTGGTATTTTGTTACCGACGTTTTGTAAGATCTTTGTGCCTTCATTTGCAAAGTAGCCGAAGAAAAATAAGTTGCTGCGAGAATACTGCATATTATTATTCTTCTACTCTCTTGAAGTTGGAGGCAGTAACTTTCTCCGAAACGTCTGTAACAAATCAACACGGCATCATGCCCCGGAAGACATATCTTTATCAGCAACGCTGTAAAGTATTCATATCACACATTTATGTGGTTGTTGCTGCCACGCGTGCTGCGTGTTCCATTGCTTTCTGGCTGTGTGAATAGAGCAAATTCTTTAGCTACTTGTTACGTAATAATCTCAGTTCTGTTGTACTATAATTGTATCTTCTAGTTCCGCATGAAGAAATGCTGTTTGTATAAAACAAAAAACATCCTACTGCATCTATTACACGGCTAAGTTGAAAACAATACTGAAGTTTTTGAACATTTTTAATGTAAATACAATGTCCATTTCCTGCAGCTTATCGTCTCTGTGGCTTCGAACACAGATACGAAAGAAAAAAATAACTTTATTCCTGTGCTTATTACTGAGTGCCACGCCGTGAGGACATATAAGGACGTGGGCGTAGAGCTGTACGCATTTCTAACTACATCACTGGCTGGATATGAATGATCAGCCTCACGCTTATTCCGCTTTACTCTCGAGCAGCCCTCGACGTAATCACTGGATAGGATTCTGAGTTGGCACTGTGGTGGCGCAGAGAAAAGTTTGTGCGGAGACCATAAGCATTAATATATCCGAACTTTCTCCCTGCAGATGAGTGTTGTACTTTCAGTTAAATTAGGCCGAGATCGCTGTCATTCACGACTGTCCCGAGACGTCACCAATTTCTGATTCCGTTTTACGTAACTTTAACAGCAACTGGCGCAATAGATTAAATGAATAATAACACCCAAATGTTTCCACATTTTTCACTCGTCTTAAGCTTGTATTTTACTGATTTGTTTCCTGTATCAAATTTTTATGAGTCTGAGTCCTTTTTAGTACCGGGTTCACACTTGAACCAAATAATCTATATTGATAATACGGTATATTTAGTGAAGCAATTAAACTGACATCTACATTCTATAGGAAACAAAAAAACTGAATACAAACCGGAAATAATATGGTGGCATCAAGGAGGTTATAGCTTGTCCGTGATGTTTCTGATCTGTCTTCTAGAGGACCACTTTCGAAACTGGGCTGTGTTACCGATGTCCTGATAGAAGTATCTACGTTTTTTTCTTGGTTTCTGGAGAAGAGTGTCGTGGTGTATTCTTAAACATGACGGGCTCCTTTGATATCGCTAAATAATCTCCTGTTTTATTACTCTTCTATTTGTGTCATGATCTCTCCCGTTGAAATATTTCATTAATTGATTTAACACTTTAAACAATGAACTAAATTCAGTTCTGCCTCACTGAGAATCATCTCATTCTTCACTATAAAAAATCTGTTCATGATGTTTGGGGAAATAATAGCCGTTTTTTGTGGGAGTTATACGGAACGAAGGTATAAAATCGGAGGGTAATTGCAGAGACTTTAAGTGTTAAAAGTACACTTAATGACCACTGGATTTGAAAGTCTGTTATGGCTAAACATTGGACATCAGACATAATCATATCCATAGTTGATACACGGTTGCTCTACCTTGAAGGATTAAAGAGTAAATATATATATATCATGCATGTTGTACTTTTGGCAGAGTACCTTACAGCCAGTGACATATTTCTTTTCATCTTTGCAAATGGCTAATAATTTTCCACGTCCCATAATCATTAGCCTATGTGAATCGTCGGCGAAAGTAGAAAATCTTGTTCAAAAACTTGTGTTGATGGAGCTCGATTTTGGCACGAAATTCACTCTATATCTCTGGTTTACGTTGGGGGTTAGGGGTATTTTTGGACAGCTCTTGGTTAGTTTAGTAAGCCTGCTTTTTTGTGACTATTTTGTCGAGTTGTTAAGGGAGTGGTGGTGCCAAAACCAGACTAGCAAGCATTACAGAGCGAACAGTTTTTACGACCGTTTCTAGCGCACAACGTCGCGGCCCCATGCAGCCTGTATTGGCTGACATCCTGCGAAACAGAATCTGCTGCTGGTGGCTCTCTCGACCCACTGACTTTGCTCCCTTTTCATCAGTCACTAATACTGTAATGCCAGAAATAACCCTGAGTCTGTGCTTTTCGTACGTGGAAGCAGAATGTTTTCATTATTATGCTGCGTGGTTCAACTTCCGTTGTCAAACATCCCTCCTTTGCAGCTTCGAGTCGTAATACTGATGTGAGTTTTCCTTGACTCTCTTGCAATTGCTATGCTTCGTCTGTGTAAATCAAACACAGTAACACAAAACCTTTTGTTCCACGAGCTAAGAACTTCGAAATTGCTACAGTGTGACCAACAAATGTAAGCATATCTTTAGAATTACAGTAATGTTTTAATACGTTAATTCCTACGTGTTTCGAGACTTACTGGCCCATTCTCAGGGAGTGCATAGTTGTAAAAACAAAATAACCCTTCTATCATCCCCAGCGTATAGAATTGTCGCAAGTTTTTCAGTGTATGTGTGTATATAGATGGATAGCTGCAAAGTAATTAGAGCAGCCTGTAGTTTTGAGTGTGTTCACGGTATTAAGGTGCGGAAGGTGGGACGGAAAACAGACATAACGCATCTAGGTCACTTTAGGCGTGACGTAATATGAAGGGCAAGAAAAACAATTGAATATTAATGTACGGAATAAAAAATGTAAAAAACTTCGAAATTCTAAATTCTCTGCAAGAAAATGTTGAAAATACAGTTTGTCAAACTTAAATATATTCTTAATAGAGAATGGCATGATTGGAGCTACAGAAATTACAAATATAAGCGAGGGGTAGGAAAATGGTGACAACTATCATCCAAACTGTTTAACGTGTTTGTCAGTAATATAATAAAACTGAATGGATGTTAGTGGTTAAATTTATGCCCCTGTCGCTTTGCACCGCGCAATAATTGCAGTATACACTGAATTGAAGTCTGAGTGGCAAACATAGCCAGTCTTGACGTTTCGGAGAATTAAAAATTCTTGTGTCCTTTTCGGGATTCGAACTTCGGATCGTCCTGCCCGCAGTCTGGTCACTACACTGACTACGATATGTGCTTATCTGTTTGCAGTTTTAGTATTTTCAGTAAGAAATTTATTATTTGTTTGAAATTATCAATGTTCCGTGCAGTCAACTCAATATTTTTTCCAACAACTGTACATAAGTAAAAATGCAATATTTTAATGAATTTGTGATACTCTTCCTATATGTCGGCATACATTGGCCATCTTCAGGGAGGTGGTTAACAAAGGAAAGAGTTGTGGCTGACCATGTTAAAGATGTGCATTTAGAATGCTAAAATACATACGTTGAGTAAAATACATATTTAAATGCTCAAAACTTGGAAATGGTTAACAAGTTTTCGCATATATCGTGATACTTTACATCAGAGATGGCCAAACAGTCGGTCGGGGCCACTTTTGGTCGTCATCTAAAATTTATTTGCCACTTCATTACGGTCAGTAACTTTTCGTTTGACACCGTTTTGTGGATCAGCCTACTTCAGCGAAGAAGTATTCTCCCAGATGAAGATAATTAAATCACGATATCGAAACCTTGTGGCCGATGAACTTTAAAAACACTGCCTTCACTTGTTCCTAAATTATTACGAACCGTCTCTCAGTAAGTTATCGTAACATGTGCATGGTCGGGCATCAACTTCGCAGTAGGAAGGTTAACGAAAAACATCTTTTAATTGTAGTAAATTCTGTTAGTTTTAAAAATATTTTTAATAAGCAAACAATTGTATTTTTATACGTTTGGTGTTATTATGCTGTTTTACATCTCATTGCCTAGTTGATCTAACGTGAATAAATTACGTATTATGGCAGATATCGAAAGATTTTCAGACTTTAGATTAGGTCACTGAGTCCAAGAGTCTGACCACTTAAGCTTTACATTTTCAAATACACACAAACATCTGTGTCAAATATATCCATCTTGTTGTTTATATTTGTCCTGAAAATAGTTAAATAAAAGTAAACTGTTATTACTTGTTAAATCAAGTAGTTGTATTGCAGAGATTTGAAATATAATTGTAAATAACCTGTTTCGACAGTGTTCATGTTACAATGGATAAAGCATTACGACCTGTTTTTATTAATATTACATATTTTAACATCTTACGTTTCTTTTAATTTTACGTTTAAAATATCCATGCGAATCTCGGTACTCTTAGAAGATCTTAAAATCGAGCGTGAGTTTTTGTAATTAAACCTGTTTTTAGTTTGTGTGAAGACTTGTCGGACTACCAGCCATGCGAAAAAGGTCTGGGCATCCTGCGTTTTGGAGACTGTCCGTGCCTCCATTGTCAGGAGTTGTTATGTTGGTTGACTGAGTCTTCCGTTTTATTTCGACACATTATGACGGGGCCCGAGAACGAATTCTTGTACAAACGCAACAGTAAACTTTGTTATAGTCAAATCAAACACTGACGATGGGTACAGAAAATGTCTCCATAAGACAGAGAGCAAGGCAGTTCTCAGCTTGTCTGTATCGGATACAGCGAAGAATGCTTCTTTGCATAGAGTCACCGTGGAAGCGTCAAATCCTGTATTTTTAGTTTCTACTTCCCAGAATTATCCCGTGAACCACGCCACTAAGACTGGCGATCACCAGCGACGGGCTCCTGAGCTGTGGATTGCCACCACTTGAGAAGTGTGTACAGAGTGGCGCAAGAGTCACTTGACACTCGAGGCAACATGATTCGTTTGAAATGTCGAATAGTTTTCGCACCACTCTGTATTCATTTCTCACTTCCAGCGAAGAACAGTGTCCGACACAGTTATTGCACAGTAAATCATCGCCGACAATCTTGATATATTTGTTAACTGCAGTTGGGTTAACACACCGTGGCAGTAGTACAGTACACATTTACACACAAACAATACATAGCACAACACAATTAACAACTTTGGTTGGAAGGCTTTCTGGGATTCGAACCCAGAGTGGTCAAACTAAAATCTTCTTCACCACAGTATTTCCTTGTTTATACACCACGACGTAATAGGCTTTCGCTTAATCGGCTCGCGTATCATCCTGCACGTCTTTTTCCCCACCTTAGTATGTAGTCTACCGGTAAATTCCGCTCAGGTTTGCTGCTGTTATTCATCTGCATGTCCAGTTTCGTTTTAGTGTATGTATGTATGTTTGTACTCGTATGTATGTATGTGTGTGTGTATGTATGCATGTTTGTACTCGTATGTATGTAAGTATGTATGTATGTGTGTATGCATGTATGTATGTTTGTACTCGTATGTATGTATGTGTGTATGTATGTATGTTTGTATTCGTACGTATGTATGTTTGTGTGTGTTTGTATGTATGTGTGTATGTATGTATGTATGTATGTAAGTATGTGTGTATGCATGTATGTATGTTTTTACTCGTATGTATGTATGTATGCGTGTGTGTGTGTATGTGTGTATGTATATATGTATGTATGTTTGTATTCGTATGTATGTATGTGTGTGTGTGTGTTTGTATGTGTGTATGTATGTATGTGTATGTATTCAGACATGTATGTATGTGCGTATGTATGTGTGGGTATGTATGTGTTTCTGTCTATGTATGTAGGTACGTATGTATGTATGTATGTGTGGGTATGTATGTGTTTCTGTCTATGTATGGATGTATGTTAGTATGTACGTGTGTATGTATGTATTCAGACATGTATGTGTGTATATTTATGTATAAATTCGAAGACTAACTACTGCTTTAAAAATGCCAGTGGTCACTTTCACGTAAAAGAAGACAGCCCGAACGACTCACCAGATAGCATTATCATTTAAGGCGAAGTGTAACAGAAATATTTCCTGTTTTAATGTACCAAGTTTTTTATGAGTGTACGGTATAGTTCTTTATATCCTCTGTAACTAAGCCCGTTTCTGACAAGTAACAGACAGTCTGCATGAAAGCTTAGTGTGAAGAGATGGTGTGGAATTTTTCTAGCCTTCACTCTGAACATTTTACATAATACAAACAAAACCTACCATCAGCATATATCTCGTCAACAGCGCCGCATTTTATATCTTCAGAACTAGATCACATTGAATTCACTAACATAAATTCCAAGGACTGTACAAAACAGTTCACCATAAAAAGAAGCTCATAACCTAAAATTACAAAATCGAAAATATATTCTAAATTAAGAATCATTCATCCAATCTACCTTCAAGATAAGAAAACTTTAAAGACAGGAATTTACTCTATAAAATCTTCACAAATTAAAATTATTCAGTATAATCTACCTTAAATAATATAAATTTTAATCGACAAAGATGGCACTCCAAACTGCTGCAATACTTAAAATTCAAAATGTATTTCCATAACATAACCTTCTATGTAATTTTTATCATCCATGTAAAAATGAGACCTCATTCCTTTTAATAGAACTTTACTTTGCTGATTTCTTTCCAAGTGTTTTTACATGTTTTGTATTACGTGAAGATGGCCATGTTGGCCGAAAAATGTCGTAAAAAATAATAAATTTTGAAAATCATGAAAAAGTTTAGTTGCGATTGAAGGTTTACTTCAATATTTTTTTAAAGCTTTATATTAATGACTGCCTTGTGTACGAGACGAAGACTCCAGACTGTGAGCGTAATCTCTCGTTAATAAGTAGGAAAATGTCAACATTTAATTTCCGTAAAAGAGAAGAATTTCCTGACTTCCTGTTTCGGCATGGTGTCTTCAGTTTTTATTGGAGTTGAGTTTTAAATTGCACTTTTTGCATACGGAGTGTATTTACTGGTTTTGTATGGTTGTTAAGCGCTTTTCGCAAAATTGCGAAAAGCGACTATTGGCTTCATCATGTCTGTCCGTTCTCATGGAACAACTCGGCTTCCATGAAATTTGATATTGAAGTGTTTCTCGAAAATCTATTGAGAAAATTCAAGTTTCATTAAAATCTGACAAGAATAACGGTTACTTTACGTGAGGGCCAATAAATATTTCTGATCATATCTCGTTAATTTCATCCTAGAATGAGAAATATTTCAGGCGCAACTTGTAGAGAAAATAAGAACATATATTTTATATTCAATAACTTTTTTTACCAAAATCTTGCCGTGTATGAGGTAAAGTAAAAAACTTTTGTAGTGCCTTTCAGACCGCAGATGACAATATGACGTATGTGTATTGCATGCTGGATACGTGAGGCTAAAAACACGTACTCGGCATATGTAATACTTACGGCTTTTCCACTGCAACAATGGTTGCAGGAACGCGCGTCAATGGTACGTTGTACGTACATTGCCCATTTGGTTCATACAAACACGGAGTCCGTGAGAGATTTGTATTGGCCACTGGGATAGGTTTTACTACGAGTACATCAATTTTTCCCTGTCAGCATCTTCCCACCAATGCTCCACGCTCATCTTCATCTGCACGTTGCTCTCACCGGTTGGAAAAACGGGCGAAGACTGGGAGTCTTAAAAAAATGTGATCTTTCGGAAGTTGGTAAGAATTGGATAGAAAAGTACTTTTTTTTAATTTAGTGTTTGAAGGTCCGTCCTCATGTTGCGGATAGAGGAAGACCTCCTTTATTGAGGGTAGCTGCGAATAAATTGAATAAGCAGTCGTGGACAGCCGACAAGGGGTGGTCCTCCAGCTGGGGGGTTGGGCGAGGTGCTAACAACCCCTCCCTGTAAAACATTCATGTTAAGAAATACTTACAGGCATGATGCTTCCTCTGGAGATAAAGCAATCCGGAGGTAAAATACTCCC
>Ga0123352_10004896_pt1 | contig 19930 bp, 10 predicted proteins | sample TergutLab28metaG_FD_89700 | JGI IMG/M metagenome (GOLD analysis project Ga0123352, IMG submission 89700) | Labiotermes labralis P1 segment gut microbial communities from Petit-Saut dam, French Guiana - Lab288 P1 | ecosystem: Host-associated > Arthropoda: Insects > Digestive system > Gut ...
AACAGCTAAAGTAGTACTGTACATCACGCAGTCTCACTACAATAATATAACAGCTAAAGTAGTACTGTACATCACGCAGTCTCACTACAATAATATAACAGCTAAAGTAGTGCTGTACATTACACAATCTCACTACAACAATACCTACCCAAATAAACAAAAGTCTTTAAAATATTTCTGAAATGTGCCATCCCCGTTGTGTTTATAAACAAATTGGTACAGGTATTTAGTCAATAACACAACAATTTTATCTAATGATGTTTATTAGAGGATGACAACAACCCCCCCACCCACAGTCACGTCTATTAATAGTAATAATAATAATAATAATAATAAATACCACAGATGATGAGATCTAACCATCGTGACATAACAGCATAAATCTTATAAAGCACTAATACTCTTTCGGAGGAAAACCTGATGATGGTTGGAGTAGGCCGAAACATGTAGTTGTTATCATCCTCTAATAAACATCATTAGATAAAATTGTTGTGTCATTGACTAAATACCTGTATCTATTTATTTTCTTTAAAATATATTTTTAAAAACTATACACGTCTTTTACTTTTATATTGTATATTCTATGTTTTAATATTATAAAAAATAGTGGCTGTAAACAAGAAGCTCCTTAGATTTTATGATATATTCTGTTATTAGTACAGGCCGAAACATATAGCAAACATGTAAAGGAACATTTTTCTTTTTTTTTTCACATTCGTACCGTGCATCGTGGTATTATCACATTTTTTTATTCACCAACTGATACACAAGTGACTGTCATAAAAACAATATTAAAATTTACATGAAAATAGCTCCAACATGTTTCGGTGCAGTCACACCATCCACAGTGAGCGCATTAATCGTGCTTGCTAAAGTTACACTTGTTAAAATATCCAATTACGGTACATCGGTGTGTGATAAATTCGGTGGTGATGTGGCTGCATATATTAGTAGGTCTGTAATGAAAACAGTGTGTTACAGACCTACCATTATATGCAGCCACATCACCACCGAATTAATCACACACCGATGTACCATAATTGGCTATTTTAACAAGTGTAACTTTAGCAAGCACGATTAATGCGCTCACTGTGGATGGTGTGAGTGCACCGAAACATGTTGGAGCTATTTTCATGTAAAATTTTAATATCGTTTTTAAGACAGTCACTTGTGTATTAGTTGGTGAATAGAAAACTGTGCTGTAAAGGCGCAATTTGAATCAAAATAAACGTGTGTTTTCTTCGACTGAATAAGTGTAATTAATTTAGTAATAAACACAAAGTTAGAACTTCCATAAACAGTGTCGGATGTACCTAGCTGGGCAATACATTAGAAATCAGATACTTTCCAGTTCCAGTTTTTACCGATATTTATCACATTATCGGGAAAGAGACCACTGGGGAGACCTAGGCGTAGAAGGGTGGATAATATTAGGATGGATCTCCAGGAGGTGGGATGTGGGTACATGGACTGGATTGGGCTAGCCCAGGATATGGACGAGTAGCGGAGGCTTGTGTGTGCGGTAATGAACATTCGGGTTCCATAAAATTTCTTAACTAGCTGCAAACCAGTTAGCTTCTCAAGAAAGACTCTGAACCATGGAGTGAGTATTTATTAGATTATCAGTATAGCATCTGAATAAAAAAAAGGAAGTGACTGAACACTAATAGCAGCTTAATCTGTCCAGTAGTTGAACACACAACCCAACCTTGAACACACAAATTCACTTTTCGCTCTGTTTTTTAGGTTTAACTCTACCTCCAACAAAGTACAATAAATTTGTTCCCGATATAGCCGCTAGTAGCGCTTAAAACAACAAACACCGGTCATTCTGAGAATCAAACTGGATCTACAAATATACACTGTGAGCTTAATTCGGAGTTTTACTGCATGTTGAATTATTTATAGGGCTACACCTAGTTATCTATAGGCTTTACTGCTACTAAGTACCTATTCCGTTTGCTATAAACGTAAACAGCCTGCCATTAGGCCTGAAAAGTTCATTTGTGGTGCTCGTTTGCCTCTTCGAACAAACATCGATTGTTTTCGTAACATCACTAACCGATTGGCCATTATAATGGAAATGAGGCGTGCTTTCTACAACACGAGATCCGAATGCTGAAATGCTATTTAAACTGCTCCAACTTACAGATGATTAAAGCGTCAGATGTCAATAACCCTTTAAAACACAGTGGTTACTTTGTGTTCCATCAGGTTTATTCAGAAATTCTACGTTCTGCTCACAGAGTGTATTACGTGTATTTTATGGATATGGGAATAAATCGGCGATTATTTCTTTGCACAAAATTAACTGGTTGTTTAATATAACAGAGATTGGAGAAGTTTATTGCGGGGTAAGGACTGAATATCACGCACGGTTCTGGTTAGTATAGTCTTTGGAGCAACGGCGTTCCGAAGGGGGGATGGGGGTTGGGGGTGTTCAACCCCCCCCCCCCACGAAATTCCGAAGGTCCTCCAAAATCGTGCCAAATTCACCCCGATTGTGAAAACTGTTAAAAATTGCGGAATTTAGGATGCCAACACCCCAAGATGGTCGGTAAAAAAGGCAGTAAAATTCTAAAACTACCTAAGTTCGGAGTTATTTTACATTAACAATGATAAATAAATTGGTAGTCATAATAAATAATTTTAATGTACCAAAAATGAAGAAAATTTTGCTACATGAAATGAAATTTCTTGTACCAAATTACAGCTGCCTCCAGAACCACTGACTAGGGGGTACCGCCCCCAGATCCCCGTTCTCTGTCCTTTGTCCTCAACTAGATTTGTTGAACCCCCCACCGAACAAAATTCCTGGGTACGCCACTGCTTTAGATGGTTAAGTTACGTTTGCCAGATTCATTTATACCAGGTTAACCGAAAAGGGCTCGACGCATTCCTTCAAACAAAACTGAGCAAAATCAATATGTGTTTATTCATTTAAACTCCTTATTGACCTGTTACACGTTCCGGTTCCCCATGCAACACCCGGCTGTTACCAATTGCAGCTTTCAATCTACTTAATTACTCCATGGTAACCGGTTTTCAGTTAGTCAAGAAATTCACCGCATTTTATGGAACCCGAAGGTTCATTACCGCATTCAAACGTGCCCGCAAAGTATCAGTCCAGGTCCGAGGCTTTCTATGTGAACATTTCATAACATGATATGTTTTTACGGTGAGGAGTTGTTAGCACCTCGCCCAATCCCCAAACTGGACGACCACCCCATGTCGGCTGTCCGCGACTGCTTATTCAGTATATTCGCAACTACCCTCCCTATTGGAGACCGTTCCTCCATCCGCAACCTAAGGACGCGCCATGCTGTGGTGACAGGGACCCTTTGAATCAACATTATAAATATACTTCATCAATTTTTTTTATGTTCACGGGACCGTGCATCGCAATTCTATATCAATAAATGCCCAACAAAATGCAACTATACACAGTTTATTTCATCTGTAAACTGCTGTACATGTTTCGGGTGGTTTTTCCACCCATCATCAGTAGCACAAATAACTGTATCTACAGCATCTGGTACTAGTCAACTGTTGGTTGTTGTTACCTGTCGGTATCGTGGAGGAGCTGAGACTCAGTCTCAACTCCCCCACGATAGCTACAGGTAGCAACAACAGTTGACTAGTACCAGATGCTGTAGATACAGTTATTTGTGCTACTAATGATGGGTGGAAAAACCACCCGAAACATGTAGAGCAGTTTACAGATGAGACTGAGTCTCAGCTCGTCCATGATAACTACAGGTAGCAACAACGGTTGACTAGTACCAGATGCTGCAGATACAGTTATTTGTGCTCCTGATGATGGGTGGAAAAACCACCCGAAACATGTAGAGCAGTTTACAGATGAAATAAACTGCGTATAGTTGCATCTTGTTGAACATTTATTGACATATCTTTCATAAGTTAAAGGTTTGATCTTGTTTATAAATTACTATGCATTTCCTCGGTATTTGTGGTAGGGCTAAAGTCGTTCCTGTTTATTGCTGTAAAGGAATATGGCCAAATGGGACTCTAGCTCTTCTTATTCTTGATTTTGCCACTAAATGTATACAAATGATCAGTTAGATTATGCAAATATTATTCACAATTTTTATTACGCTGCCAAAAACTGTTTATTTCCTTCTAGTGACGACGAAGATTCTTCAATCAATACATTAGATATATAAGATTTAAATTAAACAATTTACGACAATATTGTCATCTTTGCGGATGATTCTACTCATTATTATTTATTTTTAAATTTAACAATTTCTAAACACAAAACACAATATCGCATATTCCTTTGAAACTAAGCAGGTAGTTATTTCTTCTCTATCCTAACGACTCACCACGTCTGTCTTTTATCCGTTTCGAACCCCAGGAGGTAACTGTGAAGATCGACTTACTTTCCTACCAAGCATCTTAGCAGTGAAAGTTAAATCTTTGTCTTTCATACGACACAGTTTCGAAAGTAGGACTGCCACTGTTTATGAACATGAGTTCTATGTGGTTTCCATGGAAACGCCAGATGTGAAAACGATATAACATATACACATAGTCACAGTCCATCTCCTACATAATATTAGAGGGATTCCTATTTTCCATTTCTCTCGTTCAGTCACGTATCAACAATAGACTTATGCATAGCACTCCAACTTTCACCCCAACAACAGGGTATCTGAATCAAATTAAACACAAACGTAATCTATAATAATTGTTCGAAACGTACGTTACGGCAGAACGTTTGAAACAACACAAACAGTCAACCCTTTATGTATAGAGCAAGGTTTATCGAACCGTAGAATGCTGCTACTACTGGTACGCCAAACATTTTGACTGATGCACGCCCTTAATAAAATTCGAAATATATAAAAAGAGATAACAAATTTGTTAAATTGAATAAAAAGCATAAGCCTCATATATTTGCTAGTATGCAGCGTTGCTGGCTACACTATATAACTGAGCCTCGCAGTCTTTTACTCTTTCCAATTTACGATTTTTTTAATTAAATGCAAAATATATATATTTGTACTCCATTTAACGGTACGCCATCTAAGAAGACTGAGAACCCCCTGGCGTAGATGATCTTAACTTACGCGCATGGCCTACAGTTTACTTCCTCCTTGCTAATCTTTTACCTTCGGCCAATATTTCTGTTGTTGCTAAATAATTCACTCAAAGCCGCTGTCCGCAAACAGTAATGCTACTGTTGTTGATACACACAGGCTAAGTGTATGAACTCTTCAAAATAATTTACATGTTTTTACTCAGTAACACAAACCGCTTTTCTTTTGGTTTGCAGACCATAACAGAAGAAACAAATACCTTTCTGACGGCGACTGTCGAATGCAGTACACAAAGAGATCGATTTTATTTAAATTATTAAAAGAATCATTGTGACGTGTACTCACGGACAAAGATGTTGGACAGTAGTGTCGCTGGGAGGCAGAAGACGATCACCAGGATGTCTGCAACAGCAAGATTGACGATGAAGAAGTTAGTGACGGTCCTCATGCGTGGAGACCGGTACACAACAGCGATGACAAAACAGTTTCCGACCAGGCCGACTGCAAACACGAGAATGTAGGCGAAACAATAGACAGCAGTCATTGCAAGCGAGTGCCTATAGAATGGTATAGGCTCCGTAGCGTTCACGGCTGTAGCATTTAGGGCACTGCCCGCTCCGTCCAGAAATGACCTGTCCATTCCACTGTCATGAACGGCAGTTAGCGAACCATTGTTACTGGCAGCCATCGTGAAAAGGTCTAGCCATGTGTTACCCAACATGTCCACCAATTTCGCCCCACCTTCACTAATCATTCGACGGTGACTTATATTCCATGGCAACTGTCGGGATCCTTGCCATCTAGTGGAAAAGTGCAAAGGGTTGCTCGATGAGTCAGTGCTGCTGGAAGCGTAAAAGCTATCAGCACGACGTCGGTTGTCGAACTCATATTGTTCAGCATCGGGTAGCCTAAGGGAAGCCATTTGCAGTGATACGTGATATGCAGAGGGAACATTCAAATTTGCCATCAGAGTGACGTATGTATTGGTTTTAGATGTGCGTGACTTAAGACATAGGCATATTACTTTTCCTATTGAATCTGTATGTTAAAGTAGGTCATAATATTGACGATGTTCGGTGTCCTCTATCATTGTGCTAACTGTTAAGTGATATCAAATTCGACATAAGCTACAATTTGTAGGTAAAATTATCTGTTTGCTTATAAGATTCGCAAATAATTTCATCCGATTTTAAAAGAACAGGAACTTTGTTACAGTTAAATGCTGAACAGTTTCGATTTTTAAGAAATCAGTTTCACATATATTTGGAACACGAAAAGCTAGTAATATTATTTAATACATGACTACACAAGAAGATGTCAGTTTGCACATACAGAACATCAACTCCAACTACTGCACTTTATGGTTTAATTTGACTAGAATATGCGCACAGATGGCTAGTAATTCTGTCCACCACAGATCGAAGCATTGAAGGAACAGACAAAACAGAACCTATCGGGGCTAATGTTACTAGGGTCACTGCACTTGCTGCACACGCTACACGCTGCACGCAGAGTGAAGGTCCGTGCCGCTCTGCCGTTCGTCTGTCGCGTACGAGCCGGCCGCGGTTGTACGCTATGGCGCAAGCGTATTGAGACTGATGGCAAGCAGGAAGTAGTAGCCAACGATAGAAAGAGATAGCAGCGAGGTATGGAAACTGATAATAGGATATTCTTACTTCAGCTGCTCTATAGACATGTAGACTCAATAAAATATAACCTTTTGCACAGAAATTCGAGTTTTATTTCACTGTGACATGTTTTCATATTACAGACCATGCAGAGAACACACAAACATTGAAAATGTTGTGTATTTCTAAATAAAAATGCGCGTGGGACTCACACAGAAACTGAACACTTCACACACACACACAAACACACATGTACCTACCCATACGTTTATACACATAAATATGCATATTTTGGGAGAGATAAAATCCGCAAATTGGAGGTCATTAATATCCTGGCATATTAGCGCAGGTTTTCACCTCCGAGGATAAGCAACCTTCTTCCGATGCGCTGTATATTACATAAAGCTTAAAACAAAGGGGCGCAAGCAAATACAAGCACTCTACCATCAACTGTGTCCATTAATCAAAGGAACGCGTATAACAAACACAATACACGATAGAAACAGGAAACAAGACAGTTAATATACGTATAACGCAATATCGTGGCGTTCGCCTAATGTTTATACATCCTCAGCTATCCCAATAACCCTATACTATTTCAGAGCGATTTGATTGCGATTTAATGCTGCCGGAAACGGTAAAAGGTACGTAGGCCTTCGTGTAAATTTGTCAATACTTGTACCCGATTTCAACCAAATTTGGACTGTCTTGACAAATTAAAAAAAAAAAGGCGCCAATATCAAACTTCATGGAAATTCGACCCATTGGGAAGAGCGCTAATACAGGTGCGCAGACGGACCGACGGACGGAAGGACAGACCGATAGACGAACAAACACGACGAAGGAATTAGGTGCTTTTCGCGACTATGCGAACATGCATAAAAATATGTTAAAAACTGTAAATATTCCGCTTTAATCTGTCTGATCACTGAGGTACGGCATATAAATGTATATGATTCCGTGGCCCGGCATAATTTCCATCTCCCATACAATAAGGCGAGCAATGGAATAGTTGCATCGTCCTAGCTACATGAAAAGTTCTGATGAGATTTGTTAACTAGTCCAATCAAACCAAGTCACTAAAGTTGCCGTATCGCACTGTCACTGATCAAATAAGGTTTAAAAATTTGGCGAAGGGGAGGTGCGTGAGATTTTAGGCGCGTTTGTAAAATTACGAAAAGTGAGTATTAACTCCGTCATGTCCGTCCGTCTATCTGTCGGTCCCCATGGAATAACTATTCTCCCATCAAATTATATGTATTTTGTGTATTTTTCGAAAATCTGTAGAGAAAAATCAAGTTTCACTAAAATCTGACAATATTAACATATACTTTACATAAAGACGTATGTACATTTATGATCACATGTCTCTCAGTTCTTCCTACGATGAGAAATGTTTCAGACAGAAGTTGTAGAGAAAATCAAAACACACATTTTATTTTCTATATATATATATATATATTCGAAAATCGTGTCTTTTCGAAATAATGTGGAAAAATATGATAGAGCCAGACAGGCCACAGATCACAATATAATACGGTGCACGAGCAGTACATACTGGATAAATAAGGCTACAGACACGCACTCAGAATGTGTAATACTTATTGCTTTTCCATGGCAAATGGTTAACCCAACGCGCCGCCATGTGACGTTCGTACCTACATTGCTTGTTTTGTTATAACGGACGGCGATCGTTTTGGGAGAGGATTCTTGTCCCTGACTCTTCACTCTGGTTCTTACGTTTGTGTTTCCGGGGACGATTAGTTGACCACTCGCGGACTCGGAGTTTTGCTATCATTGGTGTAGTCAAGAATACGGTCTAACATTTGGGCCCCACACAGGAGCAATGGATTCCAAAAACGCGTCCAGACATGTACTGTACAGAAGTTATACCAGACAGATTAGACGACTCCGAAGGCATCCGGCTCGTCTAGGGAAACACACAGGCCTGAAACAGTGATGGCGACGCATAACGAGGCTTCGTGGGGCGAAATTTGCGCGTGTGTTTGGTGGAATTCACGTGTGCGCCGGTGACGAAACTCCGAACTCAGACGTTAACAGACTGCAACTGCAACTAAATTCAGTGATACACAGCGGTAGAGGGTCGCCTAAGTTTGTAAGGCTCTGAGCTGTGACCGCAAACTTCTGCGGAAACCTAACTTTTAACGACACTAAAGACATCGACAAATTCGCCTTGGACTTGATTCCCAAAGCAAACCGACCCTAAGTTTAGGTCCAGTATAACGTGTGTGTGTGTGGGGGGGGGGGAAGGGGGGTGCTTACACGCTCGCGTTTTTAACTTTTAAAAGTAATGTGGAAAAAAATTCTGGAATCCCACGTTTATTTTCAACGAGAAATACAAAAAAACTGCACTATTATGCACTCTCATTACGGATGTTAACAAGAAATGGCTAAAGATAGCTACATGTAGAGACTGAAACCGTGACAGCGAAATATGCAGTAAAAAAGAATAAAATGAGATATTTTCTGTGTACTGCTTACGTTTTTGAGTCTACGCTTCACATAATAGCAAAGGAAGTGTACCTATTGAAACAATTATATGCACTGGTTTACATTAGAGATGGATGTGATTGAAGACATCGTAAGCGCCAAGTGTAATTAGGTCATTCCATGGAGCAGAATAAAGTAGCGGAGGGCAGTGTCGGCTATCGTTCTGTTTTAACGTTTTGGTATATCGAAATAATAACTGTTTTAAACTTTTCATATCGGCATATTATATCTGATGGTCTTCATTTAGTAGTCTGAAAAAGCCAAAGACCTTAAGCTAAACATAATTCGACAGGCAATTCTAGTTTTAAGCAAAAACATCAAGATAAGATTATATCAGCTTAATAGATTTCATCCCGTTTTGTCTTCAGTACCTACTCAAACAGTATTAAACAATCAAACTTAATTCCGTCTTTTATTTAAAAGCCACACGTTTCGGTACAGACATCTATCACCATCAGGGTAAAAAATTCAATTATTAAAAGTCACATAAAAGATGCAATATACAAAACTTTCTCATGTTTTATGTTCTACAATATCTTCGTTTTACAATAAAATTGTAAAATTATATATGGTCGATGGTGGTTGAGCAGCCATAGTGGGGATATAGTATTAATAACCGTTTTTGTTATTAACTCCTAAAAACTAACGGGTGAAGGAGGTAATATAACATTAAGCCTTATCCTGCTAACGTGGAGAATATGGTGAACGCCTAATTATGCCAGCAAATGGCACATGGGATTTAACTAGGCGTTTAAAGGGTTAATAGACATTACGATATTAAAATAAGCAGAGTCATAGACGTTGGTTGGTTGGTTGAATTCCCATGAACGTCACGCCGAGTTTGGAAAGAATATAGCAGAATGTTGTATTTTAGCTGTGCTTGTAACTTGGATTTTGTTATTTTTCATAATTTCACTACCATCCACTAATCTTAAAATATATTTTATAAAATTTTGAGCCAGTAATTTGATGGAAAGTTATTATCCATCGTCGTATGTTTAGGGTCTCGACTTATACATCTGTTTCCATTCCACCTTTCAGCATAACTTAGTATCACGTTATGCTGAAATTTCTTCAACATTCTTACGATGTTGACCAGAAAACGTCTTTGACTTGCGGGAAGAAAGAACTAATGAAGAGTGTCAGGTGTTGTCGAATACCGCTCGACATGTTAGCCATATTTTATCCGACTTTTTGTACTTCGCGTCAACAACCCAAATGGCTGTCATGCAAAACCAGTATCACTAACAGTGCACCTTACAGTTAAATTAAGATCATTCCAGTGTTGTTTACGTAAACGACAAACTCAACAATATATACGGTCTTAAGGAGGGTTTGCTGACCTTCAAAAACTTCCATCTTTCGAAAGCACATAAAAAGTGGCTGTAAACTTAAGGACATTCACTTTTCCAATATGGTGACAGGTCAGAACAGGTTTCTTATGGTGGCATAACTTAATTCATCTACTCCTTTCAAAAGTGCAGCACTGGAATTTTCTAGCCCTTTTTGGTCCAATTTCGAGTTACACTGGACAGCCCTTCCCGCCGTACCAAAACCGATGTCGAGCTCAAATCGACAAGATATGTTACAGGTCTGTGTGTTGCTTTTCAATAAGCTGCTGTTGCCTAGTGGCTGCTTTCGAACTGTGAAGATAGACATTTTCTGGAAAACGAATATTGACCAGACTGTTGAAATTCACAAGAAAATGTTGAAATGCAAAATGCTAGAGGGTTGTAGCCGAAATTCTATTGATTTAACTCATATACTTATCCGAAATTACCGGACATCCCCCTTCGTTTGTCGCTCAACTAGTCAAGATATTCCTGGCATTGTATGGAATTAACGTACTGACAAGATGAAGTGACTTACGTTCAGGATTTCCAACATTCAGTATACCTAATGAAGATATTATGTAGTCGAACAAATAAGTTTTATACGATTTGTGTTGAACAGATTGTAGGTAAAATACGAAGAGCTTCAATGTAAATATATATTGTAATTGACCACTCTACATATCACAGAGTGATTTCTATTGACATCTTTATGAAATCTGGTGCAAATCCTATTAAATTAATATAAAAAATATGAATATTATATCCCCAGTATTACTAATCAACTACCATAGACCATATATAATTTTAGAAATGTTTTGTGTATCAGAGAAATTGTACAACTGTCGGATCCCACATAAAACATGATGACTTTTGTATACCGCATGCTTTACCTGTCTTTCAGTTTCTGAATGCTTTTTAGCCTAATGATGGTCGATGTATAGACTGAAACATGTATCTTTTAATTAAAACAAAACAGTAGTGACGGACTGACTTCTTAACATTGTTTTGAAAATTCTATTACTGAAGTTTATTTCTTTCTCTTTATCGAGAAACCTACATAAGGGTTAATAATAAATGTAGGTTCACGGACCAGAGCCATTCTTGGCATGCTAGTGTTTTTTATGCTGGCAAAGAAATTCCCGCCCCCCTTAAAATGGCAATTTTCACAACATTAAATACAATAGCCAAAACAATGTAAACGTCTCTACCTTACAGCATCATGTCAGACAATTACTGTGTCTGCACGGAAACAGGCCGACACCTGGGTTGGATATTTTTACGTTCTGTTGACCGTGCGTCTCTGTATAATCTTTTTTATATGAAGCCAACTAGGTGCACACTACTTCTTAGTATATTATTTCAACTTCTCTACATGTTTCAGGCAACTATGTGCCCATCATCAGGAGAACTTACTGTATCAATGCGACACTGGTATTTTTCACTCTGTATGGATGGCTGTCTGTTCTGCAGACCAGACAGCCACCCATACAGAGTGAAAAATACCGTACCAGTGTCACATAGATACAGTAAGTTTTCCTGATGATGGGCACATAGTTGCCCGAAATATGTAGAGAAGCTGAAATGAATATACTAATAAGTAGTGTGCACCTAGTTGGCTTCATCTGAAAAAGACCTGGGTCCGATAGACAGCAGCATAGACAGAAATAAAGAAGTAGAGCGCAGACCTGTTGTTATTGACACAGCTATCTTAGACTAACGCGACGAAAGTAATCAGACACATTATCCTGGCTAAATAAATTTAGAAGCGTAAATATCGAAGACGTCATTAAGACTTATGATTACCACCTTCGGGGCTGTATGGCCGCATAGTTTGACAGCAACTGACAGCCGTTTCAGAGGATATTCATTAACTCTCATCTATCATCATTCATCTATCCTGATAATGAAGGTAGCAGAATTCTCTACAAAAGTTGACATATCCACCAGACTACACGGCGTCACATCCCAAAAGACAGCGCCATGTAATGTGAATTACTTTCGAAAGGTTTCGCAGCTTGCGAGATTGTACGATTTCGCCATGGTGTAGTGGAGTCTTTCATTCTTCTGGGATGCTAGGCTGCATACATTGTTAGTTGGCTACTGACGTTTCGGGACAACCTATTGGTCACAACTTCAAAAGACAAGAAGTCCACTCGTTTTGGATTGCTTAACCCTTGATGATGGGGCCGATGGGTTATCGCAAAACGTCACCAATCTACTACTAACCTACGCTGTTATATTCGCAGAGTACAACCAAAAAGATGTTACGTTTCTCATGTTATTTATGTCTGTAAGACGCTCTACATGTTTCAGAAGGTTTTTCCGTCCATCATCAGGAGATAAAAACTGCACATACAGCGTCAGGTATTTGTCAGACCTATACTGCTACCTGCTACTAGCCTGGCCAGGCTAGCAGCAGGTAGCAGTATAGGTCTGACAAATACCTGACGCTGTATGTGCAGTTTTGAGCTCCTGATGATGGACGGAAAACCCGTCTGAAACATGTAGATCATCTTACAGAAATAAATAAATTGAGAAACTTAGCATCTTGTTGGTTGTACTCTGCGAATATACGAGTATTAGCGATGCACGGACCTTTGAATGTTAAACCTATTAACGTTAAACCTACGCTGTGTAGTATCCCAGAACAGCGAAGCCTTCATTTCGTAGTTCCTTCTCCTGTTCCAGAACAGGTACTTAAAAACTCTCCCCAGATAGTACGTGAAATTTGAGTTTCTCACGAAGTAACTATGATGAACAGGCGAACTCTTTCCTGAAATATGACGTAATTTGTCCATATATAAATTCCCGACGTTTCAGAGGAACCTTCTGTCTCCCTCTTTTCTTCCTCCAAAACGTCAGTAGACATCCTGCACACAGATTAATTCAGCAAACCCATGTCTGACAGTTTTGATCTGAAACCAACAGACCATCCAAAGCGGACGCTCGATTTCGACGCATTATGGAGGCAGTATACATGACTACCTTCATTCACACTTCCATGAATACCGTGGGACATCAGTCTGATATGTGTGTCCATATTCTGTGCATTAATTAGATGCATAAAGTAAATTAAAAGACTAACAAATGCTCTTTGGTTTTATTGACTTTTTTGTATAGTTGTCACCAACATGTTTCTGCCACTCGTGTGGCCATCATCGGGGTGGTGCGAACAGGAGTCCAAATTAGTGCCTTCTCCCAACATGCTTGCTGTTTACATGAAGCCACACAACATAATACGAATATAAGCCTCATGACGTTAGATTCGTCAGTGGCAAGGCAAACAAACGCGCAACCTGGGAAGTGCCTTTCTTTAATCTCGCACTGTTCACTAACACGGTACTCAGGCCACCGATACGGTCAGGACCACACCTACTTCTTTTGCATCCCGAGGGATGGGTTTTCGCGAGAATGGCAGAAATGACTTGTCGAATTTGATGGTTGGTTGGGACTGTAGACAGAGTGGAGATTCCGAAGAAGTCTAGTGGAGTTTCTTTTGGAAGCTTCAAAATCAATATTTGGTTCTCCAAATAGAAAATGTCGATTTGGTAAAATAACAGGTTTATTACACAGCAGAAGATGAATATGAAAACAGATTCGCGGAATACAGTCACGAGTTGATACAGCTCTTTAGGTTCACTATCTTTGGGTGGTATAACATTAAAACGAAAACGGGTAGCGATTCCGGCAGCAACGGTGGTCGAGAACATTCCTGTCATGCATTTAAGCGCCCTCCTTACACTGCAGCAAACATTTGGGTGGTGTCCATTTTCTGGAATCGCAACTTTTCAATATTTGTTTACGGTCTGCCTAAGCTGGGACAAAGAAAAAACTATCGACAGTGCAAAAAGAATGTGCGGCTTATCGACCTCAAAAACGATACAAGTCCCTTCGCACTGAACACTTACTGAAGGTCTCTCGCGCTTCCAGCATCCGTTATACAAGTATGCATACAAAAATAATAAAAGGACCTACACTCCTTACGCTTTACGTACAAGTAGAAGTGTCACTTTTACAGAATGCGACACTGCTCTACTAATGCAGAATGATGAATCAACTGCTGATTGACTCCGAAGCATCCTTACGCACTGAGTCGGTTCTTATAGCTTGTTCTGAATAAGTAGAAAAGCTGTATAGAGCTGTATAGATAAATAAGATTTTAATATTCTTGTATTACAACAACCCTGAATTTTATTTTCTCGTCTAGGTAAACATTATTTCAATTTGAATTGTTTTCGTGCATCCAACCCGGTAACAAATGTCTTTTATTTGAACTTAATCCAATGTAAAAAATGTGTTAACAGTTTTTTATTTCTCGTGAATTCCAACAGGCACGTGGTACTTTCAACTAAAATCATATTTGACCCCTCTAATCTGAAAACCCACCCAAATGGAAGTTTCTTGCGTTCAGCTGCAGCAGAATAAACTAAAACCTGTTTATGCATACTTACTTGAAAAGTGTTGAAATGTTAGCGCATAAGACAGCTCCGTCTTCATTGTAACTGGATGCTGATACATGCTACCGAGTAGTAATATAAATGCTAAAGTTTTGAATCAAAATACAAAGTTCTTTACCGGCTGCTCATTGGAGCAACTCTCTGAACGTGAAACGCGTCTGAGACAACAGCTATACCACTTGCTGTTTCTTCCCTTGCTGCCCATGTCGCCGATGGAGTTGGGCTCATAGTTGTGTGAAGACCGTACCGCAGCGCTGTGGAATGAACGCAAAACGAAAATGGTAGAGTGTGCTTCAATTTGCTCAGGACGTAACATTGCTCTCACCAATGGCGTTGCCACATGTTTTGGTGGCCGGAGCGAGTAACCATAATGGTCTCCTCCAACATAAGTTATGAATATTAAAAAATCACTATTATTTATTGAATTTCCTTTTATTTTATCTCAAAAATTTGAAGATTTTTGATTGCAAGTAATCACATTATTCTCTTAAAGTATTCATTTTCAGCTCTTTGTAATCTGCCGCCTGCGACGGCCGCACCGTCCAACTTCCCACTCCCATTCAAACTACGATTGTAGCACTCACTGAACAATGTCTTGGTGGCTGCAAGAATGATACACGTTACCCTCAACATTGTTTTTAATTGACATACACGACGCTTTCTTTCAAGCTGTTGTTGGCACAAAACACTATTTACTTACTTTGCCCCTGTATATTTCGATAGATGTAATCAGATATTACGTCGGCGTATAGATGAGGCTATTTCGACGCCTTGGAAGAATGTTATGACCGACGGAATAAAGGCTGGTAAATATATGACGAGGGAAATAAAGTTACGCACAGCGAAGTAAAGGCTGGATGGCTTTCAATCAAATTCCCAAAGCAGCTTAATGTCTGCGTAAACCCTTTATAATTACACGAATCAAATACAGAGTTTCTAATTAGTACGTACATTAGACGAGTTTCTCCTACATGTTTCGGTACTTATGTATATGTACCAACATCAGGGAGAACTAGTTGAAGAATAAAATACCAACTTGATGTCACTTGCTATTTTATTTCACTTCTTATGTGCTCAACATGTTTCGAACATTAATATATCCATCATCAGGAGCTTGAAACTTTGCTGTTAAATTACCACATCGGTTGTTGTGTTCTCTGTTCGTTGTGTGTGCCGCACCAAATCTCCAACACACAACGAACCGAGAACACAACAACCGATGTGGTAATTCAACAGCAAAGTTCCAAGCTTCTGATGATGGATATATTAATGTTCGAAACATGCTGAGTACATAAGAAGTGAAATAAAATAGCTAGTGACATCAAGTTGGTCTTTTATTCTTCAACTATTACAATGATGCACGGTCCAATAAACATAAGATTCAGGGATAACTTTTGCCAATTTCTTAAAAGCCAAGGGCCATGTGAAACTGTTGTCTGTGGGTTCGAATATCTGTAACAACTTCTTCGTAAACACAGATACGATGTAAATGTAAAACTGTAAGGATCTTAAAAACATTTGTAATTATTCCATGGTTAAAAAGATATATGCTGATATAAAGGATGCACGGAATGGAGAACTTTAAAATAAGTAGCTTAATGTTTAAAAAAAAGACCAATTTGATGACACTTGCTGTTTTATTTCACTTCTTATGCGCTCAACATGTTTCGGACATTAATATATCCATCATCAGAAGCTTGCGACTATTCTGTTAAATAGTCGTAAGCTTCTGATGATGGATATATTAATGTCCGAAGCATGTTGAGCGCATAAGAAGTGAAATAAAACAGCAAGTGACATCAAGCTGGTCTTTTTTTTTCAACTATTACAATGATGCACGGTCCAATAAATATAAGTATCTTAATGTGTTTACATAAAATTAGGTTTCGAACAGAAACAAAAAAAAACTTTCGCTCTCCAAGACGTATGAGTATTACAGACGGCTGACCGTCGAACAACGACAAGTTGCCTGAAGCAAGCAACTGCAAAAGTCGCACTCGTCGGCAACGTAACATGCATTTTGATTAGACAAGACGATGGAAATTCTGCAAAAATAAAAGAAGGATATTTTAATTCGAGCCCTATCTAACCGAGGGGTTCGTCCACTTCTGCTTGTAAGAAACTTGGCTACATATAAAGAGGTCTCCTTCTTAGCACTCCAAGTCACGTTCCGATGCTCTTAGGGAAACATGACTGGTTGTGGGACATCACACTGTTGCACACACACTCAATGAAATACAAAAAGTAAAAGCGACGCTGTCTCTGCGTTCATTTAAGTAACACGCCATGAAATAAGATATAAAGAAATGGAGGTACAGCTCCAAGCATATTTAGTCTTGGTAATAGGCGAAGCTCAACGATTAGATTCACTCTCCGGTCACTTTAGATCCGCAGTAAATACTCCGGTACCTACTGAATAGGAAGTTGCATGGACCCTAGAGCTGGACTGTGTACTCTGGACAAAGGAATAATTTCTACCCCGTGCCGAAAACTTACCTGTTTCTTCGGTCGTCCAGCCCGTAGCCAATTCACTAAAGCGTCTGCACTCTAAACAAAAAAGTATAATCGAGACAAAAGCGTTTCCAGAAGAATTCATGACGCTCTTTAGCCAATACAGACCAGCCATCAGTTCCGCTAGTAGCCTTACTCCACACTCAATGATGCCTAGCACAGTACAGGTATCGCACGACATCGGTGTCTTACATAATATGACTTAAGTAAGTTACCAGAATGAAAAAAGGCCGCTTACACTGTTACAGCCTACATGATCAGCAACAGATCTACAGGCCGTGTTGCCTTTGAAATTCTGCTGGGTGAACTAGTGAGTGGAACGAGAAAAGCTGACACCTGGGTTCAGACACAGACCCAAACGACCAATCTGCAAGAGGTCCAACACTAACATGGATCCAATTAGCCAGTTACGCAATCAGACAATCATCGGTGTAGCCCAACAACAACCAAGGCACCTTCTGTCGCGCACTGTAGAGGTTTACGCACTAAACCAGAAATGTATAATTCTTAGACCTTTTAGCATATACGAAGGTGAATTGAGGGGCACAGTTGTGCATTTTAAAAACTTGATAATAAGGAAAAGAGACTGTGAGCAATAACAGGGCAGATGTTCTTCTACAGTAAGGTTTTGGTAAGGTCTTGTTTGTGTCCTGCAGCAACTGGCGGTTACCGTGCTCGTATGGACTCAGAAATGCTTAAACTAAAAGTGCGGGATTTAACCGTCCTCATGTAACAGACCACATGTATTGCTCACAAGTATTCCCTCTGCTGGTTTGAATCTGTCATGATGTATGAGAAAAACAGTGCAACAAATTTTCGGCCAACAGTTATTGTTCACTGTTCGCAAAGAATAAATTAACGTCTTCAGCACAGACCAAAATCAGAAGTAATCCATTCAATGTTCACCACCCCTTCCGGTTTGTTTGAACGTTCCTAATGACATAGGCTAAAGCAAAGCTGAAAAGCAACTGCAAAAAAGCATTTTGTTTAAGATCATTCTGAATACTAAATTTAATCAAATAACCAAATAATAAAATAAAAAATATGCATTCAAAGTACGCATATCAGAAAATACATACTTATCCGGAGTAGAATAAAAGTAATATAAATTCATAAATATAAAAGAAAACAATTTTTATTTTGATGCATCCCGTTGTGTTTTCCTGTATCACAAACAAACCAAAATATGCCTCCCATTACAACACTTTAATGTCATACCAATATTTTGGTTCGCATGAACCAACATCAGGTACTTATTCGTATTGTAGTGTAAAAACATCGGTACATTTGAACATGCAATTATGCTGTTAGTGAGATCTCACTAAATTTGGCTATTTCTTAAAATAATAAACACGTTTCATATTTATTTATGGGTTAAAATATCCGTATTAAGACGTAAATAAAAATAAAATGAAAAAAACTTTCATATTTTTTCGGTCTCAACGGACACGCTGGCTCACACAGAAAACAAGACAGAACGAGGACGACTGACCTTATTTACATCAAGATTATATCTTCTGTCATGAAAAGTGTGTAAATGAAGAAGATGAAGAGCATCAGCCTAACTATAGCCATTAATGTCAGTGGAAAAGAATCGATTATAACTAAAAGCTGCAAACTTCCGCTGAATTTGTTCGATTTTTTTTTCTAGTATCGATAGAGGCAACTGAACTCTATACTACAGATGCGTAAACTAATTTAGGAAAAACTATTGAAAATATTTAAAATTAGTAAACTATCAAGTGCCGAAAATGAAAAAGTAATGTTACAAATGAGACACAAAAAGAGAATGGTTGAGAAAATTGAAATAAACAAGAAAATGACAATACAATTTAGAGTCAAATAGGATTCTCTTTTCCTTAATACAGTTAGCACGAGAAATACATGAGTCTCTGAGCTTGGACTCAAAGAAAAGGGTGTTCGATTTCCTAGAGAAGGTAATGGCTCGAGTGTCAATGTTAATGACAGTCTTAAATTACAAATAAACATTACTTCTATGGAACCAATATTAAATTTTATCTAAGTACAATCATCGAAAGACCTAGGACCATGAACATTTTATAGCGTCAGGTAAAATAAGACAAGCCAGTAATATTAATAAAAAAATATTCATTAGGGCACGAGCTTAATTTCAGAAATAACTCATCCCCCTTTACCCCGAGAATGAAGAGTCTTGTATGGGAATGCCCATCATCGCCGAGTGCCCTGAGAAGAACGGAGCTGCGTCTGTGAGACACGACTTCCTAACCCTTATGTATGTGCGGCTGTGCCAGGAATGACAACAGTACCTGTGTTCTGCAGTGCTGGAACTGTAAGTTGAGTCTTCATACCCAACACGCAATGTGCAGCTGTGCCAGAAATGACAACAGTACCTGTGTTCTGCAGTGCTGGAACTGTAAGTTGAGTCTTCATACCCAACACGCAAT
>Ga0123352_10004899_pt1 | contig 19926 bp, 20 predicted proteins | sample TergutLab28metaG_FD_89700 | JGI IMG/M metagenome (GOLD analysis project Ga0123352, IMG submission 89700) | Labiotermes labralis P1 segment gut microbial communities from Petit-Saut dam, French Guiana - Lab288 P1 | ecosystem: Host-associated > Arthropoda: Insects > Digestive system > Gut ...
GCAACAATGTTATCTTTGTGATAACCGCTGGCGGTCAAGAGCGTCGAATAACGTTTATGAACGCGAGGCTTGATATCCGAGCGCAGATGGACAGAATCCAGTTTGCTGACAGGACTTCATATACGTGGAGCGCCTTTGTAGGCCAGTAAATTGGGCATAACAAACAGGTAAGGAAGAGTGAGTCCGCGGTTTAACCTCGGACTCACACTCTTCACTTTGAGAACATGGAGAACCTGCAATTCGTCAACTGGGCTGAATAAAATATGTCCGTTCAAACCATAACAAAACGCGGCGGCTTCGGAAATTCTAGGCCGCGCGTTTTGTTATCATCATTTTCCCAGCTTCGCCAGTTCTTCCCAGAGTTCTTTCTGTTTTTCCGTCAGGTTTTTGGGTATGTTGACCTCTATTCGTACGAAAAGGTCGCCGTTGTCGTCATTACTGCGCTGGGGTAATCCTTTTCCTTTGAGCCTCAATTTTTGCCCGTTTTGAATTCCAGGAGGAACTTTAACGTCAACGCTGCCAAAAAGCGTCGAAACCGCGACTGTTCCACCGAGAACCGCCTGCCACGGCTCTATTTTAAGCGTGCGTGTAAGGTTATGTCCATCGGCTTTGAATACAGGGTGAGACTCTATGCGTACCGTTACGTAAAGGTCTCCGCCCGCTGGTGATTTACCGGGCAGGCGAATACGCGAACCCTCCGTAACTCCGCGCGGCAGCTTTACGTTGATAGTCTGAGGAGCGCTACGGCCAGAGCTTAACGAAAACGAGTGGGTTCCAGCAACGGCAATGTCCTCCAGCGAAAATTTCAGCTCAATTTCGCTGTCTCGCTGAGCGCGTCTTCCTGCTCCCTTGCTAAATCCGCCAAAATCATTGCCGCCGCTGAAAGCACCTTCAAAGCCGCCGCCAAAAATAGTCTTGAAAAAATCGCTGAAATTGCCGTGTTCGCCGCCGTATTCAACGCGAGCGCCTCCCCAGTTGGGCGGCGGAGAGAAGTTTTGCCCCTGCTGCCAATTTGCGCCGAGCGTGTCATATTTAGCTCGCGTCTCAGGGTCTTTCAGAACCTCGTGGGCCTCGTTTATTTCACGATAGCGAACATCGGCGTTCTTTTCTTTGGACACATCAGGATGATACTGTTTCGCAATCTTGCGGTACGCCTTGCGAATTTCATCCTGCGATGCGGAACGTGGAACACCTAAAATCTCGTAATAGTCTTTGTACTCTAAAGACACGTCAATCACCCCGCAGGGGCGGCAATACGCCGCCCGTGTCTATTGTGCGAGAGGCAAACGGGAAACGGGTGTAGCCCCTGCAATTAAAACTCGCCGCCTCTGTTAGTCAAATAATTTTTTAAACTTGCCTAAAATGCCTCCTTCTCCTGTGTTGATCGGTGTGTCCATTTCTCTGGCAAGCTCTTGAATCAGCGCTTTCTGTTTATCCGTCAGCTTTTTGGGAATATCAACCGCAACCTGCACGTAAAGGTCGCCTCGTCCTCTTGGGCCGCGCAAGCGCGGCATGCCCCTGCCCTTAACCTTGAACACACGCCCGTGCGACGTCCCGGCTGGAATCTCGATTTTTTCATAGCCGTCAATAAGTGTCGGAATTTCCAGCGACGCGCCAAGCACAGCCTGAGGGAACGTCAGCGTAATACGGCTACGGAGGTCGCCTCCTTCGCGCTCAAAATCCTTGTGTTTTTCAACGTCCATCACAAGGAACAAATCCCCATGAGGCCCGCCGTTAAAGCCGCTCTCCCCTTCGCCTACCATACGCAGACGCGTGCCTGTCTCGACGCCTGCGGGTATTTTTACCTCTACTTTATGATTCTTGCGAACTTGCCCACGTCCTCCGCAGTCAGTGCATCGTTCTTGAATAATCCTTCCCTTACCCTGACACTTCGGGCAAACGCTTGGCACCACAAATTGGCCGAAAGGCGTGCGTTGTACGGCTTCGACTTGTCCACGTCCCCCGCATTTATCGCAAGTTTTCGGCGAAGTTCCTGGCTTTGCGCCATTGCCTCCGCATGTGCCGCAGGTATCCCAGCGTGGAATTTCCAGATCATGTGTCGCTCCGTTGGCGGCTTCTAGCAGCGTGATCCTGATGCCCATTTCGAGGTCGGAGCCACGCCGGGGAGCGTTGGGGTCACGACGACCGCCCATACCGGCACCGCCGAAGACCTGTTCAAACAAATCTCCGAAAAGGTCGCCAAACCCGCCGCCTCCCCCAAAGCCCCCTTCAAAGGGGCTGTGCCCGCCATCGGCCGTACCGAATTGGTCGTAACGGGCGCGTTTTTCCGGGTCGCTCAGAACGGAGTAAGCCGCGTTGATTTTTTTAAATTTCTCCTCGGCCTCCGGGTTGTCCTTGTTTGAGTCGGGATGAAATTCGTGAACAAGATGGCGGTAGGCTTTTTTAATCTCTGCCTGAGAGGCGTCTCTCGCAACGCCCAGTATCCCGTAAAGGTCTTCCAATTATCACTTCGCCCCCTGATCGGTGAACTCGGCGTCCACTGTGTCTCCATCTGAAGATGAACCGTCCGAGAAACCGGAAAAATCGCCCGGAGACGCTCCTGCATCGGCGGACTCGGCCTGTTCTGCGCCTGCCTGCTGATAAAGCCGCGCGGAGAATTCCTGAAGTGTTTTGTCCAGCTCTGCCTTGGCGGTTTTCATCTGGGCCGTGTCACCGGATTCCAGGGCTTTTTTCAAATCCTCTATGCGGGAATTAACCTTGCCTTTTTCATCAGCGGTCATTTTGTCTCCCAGGTCAGACATAAGCTTTTCCCCCGCGAAGATCGCGCCATCTGCTTCGTTGCGGATTTCAGCTGCTTCACGCCTCTTGTTGTCCTCGTCCGCGTGGGCTTCCGCGTCGACTTTCATGCGCTCTATGTCCTCTTTGGAAAGGTTGGAGGACTGTATCGTGATTTTCTGATTCTTGCCCGTGCCTTTGTCCTTGGCTGAGACGTTGAGTATCCCGTTGGAGTCGATATTAAATGTAACCTCAATCTGCGGAATACCGCGCGGCGCGGGAGGAATTCCGTCAAGGGTGAAGTTGCCGAGTTTTACGTTGTCGCTGGCCATGGCGCGTTCTCCCTGCAAAACCATGATTTCGACCTGCGTCTGATTGTTGCCCGCAGTGGTGAAAACCTGGCTCTTAGACGATGGAATGGCGGTATTGCGTTCTATAACCTTGGTAAACACGCCTCCCAAAGTTTCCAATCCGAGGGAAAGGGGCGTAACGTCCACAAGCACTATGTCTTTGCGGTCGCCTTTAAGTATCGCGCCCTGTATGGCAGCTCCAGCAGCCACGCACTCATCGGCGTTGATTCCTTTGCTTGCTTCCTTGCCAAGCAAATCGTGAATCTTTTTCTGCACCATCGGCATACGTGTTGAGCCGCCCACCAGAAGAATTTTATCTATCTCACTGGCCTTCAGCCCTGAGTCCTCTATGGCGCGCTGCGTGGGTTTTATGGTTCTGTCAAGAAGATCAGCGGTCATTTCTTCGAATCTGGCGCGGGAAAGTTTCATCTCCATGTGTTTGGGGCCGCTCTGATTTGCGGTTATAAATGGCAGAGATATCGTGGTTTCCATCATGGAAGAAAGCTCGACTTTGGCTTTTTCAGCGGCCTCTCGCAGACGCTGCATGGCCATGCGGTCGGTTTTCAGGTCAACGCCTTCGGTTTTTTTGAACTCAGCGCTCATCCAGTCAACGATGCGGTTATCCCAGTCGTCTCCGCCCAGCCGATTGTCTCCGGCCGTAGCCATAACTTCGAATACTCCCTCCGCTACTTCGAGTATCGAAACGTCGAAAGTTCCACCGCCCAAATCGAACACAAGGATTTTATGTTCTTCCTGCTTGTTTTCTCCGTAAGCGAGACAGGCGGCTGTTGGTTCGTTGATGATACGCAGAACTTCCAACCCGGCGATTGTACCCGCGTCTTTGGTGGCCTGGCGCTGGGCGTCGGTAAAGTACGCCGGAACAGTTATAACCGCCTTCTTTACTGGTTCTCCAAGGTAATCTTCGGCGTCGCGCTTCAGTTTTTGCAGAATCATGGCAGAAATTTCCTGCGGAGTATATTTTTTGTCGTCTATAGTTACGCGATGTTCCGTGCCCATTTCACGCTTTATGGACATGACGGTATTGTCAGGGTTTACGATAGCCTGACGCTTTGCAAGCTGTCCGACCAGGCGTTCCCCTTCTTTTGTGAAAGCCACAACAGACGGGGTTGTCCTCATACCTTCTGCATTGGTAATAATCGTGGTTTGGTCGCCTTCTTGTACAGCTATGCAGCTGTTGGTCGTTCCTAAATCGATTCCTACAACTTTATTGGTCATGATTATTCCTCCTGAATTTTTAGAGCCATCGGCTCTTTTATATACAAAATTTTATTGGCTTCTCATACGCCCCACTCGCACCTGAGCGGCGCGCAGCACACGCTCCGGTGTTCGGTAGCCGCGCATGAGTTCGTGCAATATGAAATCGTTCTGGTCAGGGGTATCGACAAATTCCGTCTCTATGGCATCGTGCTGCATAGGGTCGAAAGGATGCCCCACCGTCGAGATAACCGTCACGTCTGAGTTTTCCAGGACGGATAAGAATTGGCGCTGAACCATGCGAACTCCTACAAGTACGTCTTTAACCGAGCCGTCCTCGGATACATTAAGCGCACGGTCAAGATTATCCAGCACCGGTAGAAATTCGGATATTTTATCTTCAGCTATCAATTTCCTGTTTTTAGCCCGTTCGCGCTCTGTACGCTGCCTGAAGTTGTAAAGATCAGCCCTGGCCGCCGCCAGCTGATTTTTCAAATTCTCTATCTCGGAATCTCGCGTATCGGCAGCACTTTTGGCCGGTTCAGCGGCCTGTGTTTCCTCGTTTTCCATAGTTTGTTCCAGGTTATCATCCGGCAACTTTACCCTCTCCTCTATAATCAATAATTCTATAATCAATAATTTTATTTTTTGCCTAAAGCATCCACCATAGCTTCAAGAATGTTGATGGAGCGTTCGTAATCCATGCGCAGAGGGCCGATTAGCCCAAGTACGGCTTTCTGTTGCCGCGTGTGCGCTGGGATCAGGATCATTGCGTTTTCTTCCATGCCTTCAACTCCCTCTGCGTCATTTTCTTCTCCTAGACTTACTTTAAGAGATGCGGAAATGCGGCACCGATGAACAAGATTAGCCAGAGGTTTTTCCTGTTCCAGAAGCGACAGAACCGCCTGAAGCCGCCCAAGCGCCTGGAAGTGCGGCAGGTTTAAAATATGCTGTGCTCCGCTGCTGAAAAATCGGTAATTTTGCATTGTGAGGAAATTATCCAGCTCCCGGATCGCCATTCTGCAAGATTCTTCCACGTCTTCCAGCCCGTTTAGGACGAAATCGTACAGAACACCTCTGACATCGCTCCACGACCGCCCTGACGCGACGGTGTTGATGCGCCTCGTGAGTTCTTCTATCATATGAGGCTCCACTTCGCACGGCAGAGCGAACTGCGAGTGATGCACCAGCCCCCCTTTTAAGACTATCAGCGCGAGAATGTGTGTGCCGCCAAGCGGCATAAGGTCTATATGCTGGATTTCCGTGTCGTCCAGCCCGATCACCGCAGCCACGCCCACGTAATTCGTCAGGCGAGAGAGCATGGTTGTGACGTAGCTTAACAAATCCTCTATTCCGCTGCGACGGTTTTCTATTTCCTTCTGCCACTCGCCTGTTTCCTTGGGACGCAAACGCTCGCGCGATGTAACCGAGTCAACGTAAACGCGGTACGATTTTGCCGTAGGCAAACGCCCTGATGAAGTGTGAGGTTGATAAAAATACCCCATATCTTCCAGGTCAGACATTTCGTTTCGTATCGTAGCCGGGCTGAGCCCCTTTATGTACTTCTTGGTAATGGTACGCGAGCCGGCTGGATCTCCTGTTTTGATGTATTCATACACAACCGCCAGCACTATCCCTAACTGTCTTTCGGACAACATATGGAACTCACCTCCGAAGGTTCATAATTAGCACTCTATGTTTATGAGTGCCAATACACTGATCCTATGGGTAGATTAGCAATCACTCATGCTATTGTCAATACAAATCAAATCTAAAAGCAGGATATTGAGGGTTAATACGTAGTCAAAGGGCGATGAGTTATAATTTTTTTTGAAAAACGGCCACGCAGGTTCCTAAAAAGGAGTTGCTTTGTTAGAGGTAATTATGTAGATTCTCAAGGTTACTTCATAATTTAAACAAATGACATGCATGAAGGAGGTTAATAGTTTGGAAAAAGAAAAAACGCCAATAAGTAGTCTTTCTGCATATGTAAAATACTTGGAAGATCATAATTTTTTAAGCTCCAATTATATTTTTCGAGGGGAACATTGTCATGTTGGTGAAAATGGCGAGATAGATTCATATGAAAAGCGTATGTCAGGAGCATTCCGCATTCCTGTAAAGCCAGACCACATTCATGGAAAGAATGTTTATCCGCTTTTTACGAATAAAATTAAAGAGTATTATTCACAGATAGGTCATCGTCTGTCCGATGTAGATAGAGAGCAGTTTGTTGCGTTTTCACAACATTATGGCCTAACAACAAATCTACTTGACGTCACTGCATCACCTCTGGTTGCTTTATTCTTTGCTTGCTACGAGGAAAGCTGTTGCAAATATAAAAAGCCAAACAAAAATGGCAAAGTTTATATTTTTGATAATGACTCCATAGATATTACACTCGTATTATCAGAATTTCAAAAGAGGGGTGTTTTTAATCAAGATGTTTTCGATAAGCTTTCTACAGGTGACATTGCTATTTATAACACAATGAACACAATGCATGATGCTTTGAAAAAATATATAGAGGAAAATTTCTTCATAATTAAGAAAGAATATACGGAGAATGGAACTTCGTGGGAACCTGATGAACCTAAGCCTATGGCTAATGAACGTATCTGTAGATTATATAATTGTGCGTTGCAAATATATAATTTTAGAAGAACGAATACACAAGCATTAGGCAGCGATCTTATGAGTAACAACCCAGGTTCAAGGTCGAGTTTACAAGAAGTTAGAAGCTGTGCTTTTGAAGATTTGAAAAAATCAAGCGTGAATACAAAGCATGAGTTTTTTCGTGAGCTATATAATGGGATAATGCAAGATGAGCCTATGTCAGACTTTAAAGATTCATGCTTGGGAAAATTTTCGGCTTGGTGGACTAATATATATCTGTTATTTCTTATTTATGTACTACGAACAGGCGATAATTTTGGAGAAAATCAAGAAAAACAACTTTTTTGCGATACTTGCATGGAAAAAGAGCAGTGTGGTAATATGCCAAACTTTTTACCTACTTTAGTATACAAACCACAGATTACGTTTGATAGAGCAAGATTGCAGAAAGGTCATTTTATATACCAGCCGTACAGAGAGGTAGATAAAAATGAAATTAGGCCGTTTCAATATAATGCACCTATTGTGGAAATTGATATACAGAATACAGATGAAATCCTGCAACGACTTGATATGATTGATATAAATTTAGGAACAATTTTCGGTGATTACGATAACATTGCTAAATATATTGCAAATAAAATCTGAAATGCCGTATATCAGGCCAAGCGCTGACGAAATGCTCAATGGCAAACTTGAATTTTATCACTTACTGGAAGAAGGCAAAGCGGCAACAAGAGCAGGCAAAAAGCGCCCTTTGCAGGATGTCATGCAAGATATCCGGCAAGAAATCACCGATGCTACGCTATAGAATCGACATATCGGAGCCAGCCAAGAGCGGCCTGCGCGACGGGCTTCATATTCTGTGATCACTTTGCCAGATTCAAAAGAAAAGGAGTTCTTGCATAAATGTCAGGCACAAATATCTATCCATTAAATATACGCTCCCCACGAGACCTTCACGCAACACTGGATCGGATAGGGGCAGATCCGCGGGCAGGTGCTTATTTTCAGCCCAAGCGGGTCATGCGCCACATTTTTATTGAGCAAGCTGATTTTCGAGCCGCGGCTTATATTAAACAGGAGCTTCTGGCGCGCGGCGGCGACGCTGTGGTGGCCAAACACGTCATAGACGCGAAAGTTGACAGGAGCGATTTATTGCTAGTTGCCACGGACGGCGAACTAAACGCCCTACTGGAAAAAATGGAAGCCATGAATTGCTGGGGGCTGAAAGAATTACGCGAAGAGCTGCGCACAGTGCTGGATAACGCGAAAGTAAGTGAGTGGGTTTTGCCTCTGTCCGGGGGGCGTTCGCTGCGTTTGGACAGGCGTACGAAAATCATGGGAATACTGAATTTTACGGAAGATTCGTTTCACGCCGCGAGCCGCGTCGCTAATTTGGACGACATGCTGAGGCGGGCTGGTGCAATGTTGGAGGACGGAGCCGACATACTTGACATAGGCGTGGAGTCAACGCGCCCAGGCTCGAACCCTGTTTCTAAAGAAGACGAACTGGAACGCCTGATTCCTGCCGTTAAAGCCATCAGAAAATCCTTTCCGGACGTGGTGATATCAGCGGACACATACAGAGGAAAGGCGGCCCTCGCTGCCATTGAGGCCGGAGCGGACATAATCAACGATGTGGGAAGTTTTACTCTGGACTCCGAAATGCTGGAATGTGCCGCGCGCAGCAGACAGCCTTACGTGCTAACTCACATCAAAGGTACGCCCAAGAATATGCAGGACTCCCCGACTTACGAAAATTTGCTGGGTGAATTAAACGCATATTTTCAAATGAAGATATGCGAAGCGGAGCAAGCAGGGTTATCGAGAGAGCGTATAATCATCGACCCTGGATTTGGGTTTGGAAAGCGCACGGAGGACAATCTTTTAATTCTGAAAGAATTGGAAACCCTGAGCGTTTTTGGCCTCCCCGTTTTGCTTGGGTATTCCCGAAAAAAATTTACCGGAACGGTAACAAACGCGCCCAACACAGACGACCGCCTTGCCGGAACGACAGCTATATCCGCTCTTGTGGAAGGGCGGGCGCAGATTATCAGAGTACACGACGTCATGGAAAATAAAAACGCTCTTTTGATGTCGCGGGCAATAAAAGAGGTCTTCTGATGTCAATTACGGCAATTGGACTTGGTTCCAACCTGGGGAATAGGCTTATGAACCTGCGTACAGCGCTGCGGCTTTTGTCGGAAGTTTTTCCATGCCATCAATGCCTCCCCTGCTCCAATGGAAGCGGATTAATACAAGCAAGCGACGTATTTGAAACTGAACCGTGGGGTGTTACGGATCAGCCGCACTTTCTCAATGCATGTCTTATAATTAAAAATTCGTCACCTTATGAAGACCTTCTGGCTAAAATTAAAAAAATCGAAGCTGAAATGGGGCGAACGATTACGCGCCGCTGGGGTGAACGAAAAATCGACATAGACATTCTGTTTATTGATTCTATAATTTATGATTCGCCTGCTCTGAGCATCCCCCACGCGGACATGCACAGGAGGAGTTTTGTTCTTATCCCTCTGGCGCAGATTGCGCCCCGTTGGGTTCATCCCCGAACAAAACTCACGGTAAGTGAAATGGCGTTGCGTTTTCAGGAGCAGGCTCCAACGCGGGTATGCCGCTTGTAGTTGTTTATAATTGCTTATAGTTTTTTACGGATTTTGCTATAAATACAAGCCGTGTGATATCATAAACTACGGAGCGCTTGCGCGATTGCGCGGGCGTGACTGAGACAACACAAAGAAGGGAGGCGAGGTAACGTGGCGAAGTTTCGTTGTATCGAATGTAAGGCAGAGGTAGAGATGGACGCTGACGAGTCTACAAAGCGTTGTCCTAAGTGTTTCAGCCGTTATTTGGAGCTTGTGTCGGGTCAGATGAAACGTGGAAAATCCTGGAGTGCCAAAAGCTTCAGCGTAAAATAACCGGTGTTGAGCGTTAACCGAGTTTTGAAAAACACAAAAAACGTTCGTTCAGGCCTCAATATTCGAGGCTTAATATGGTATAATGCAAAAATAGGTTATAGTGTGCCATTGTCGTCACTTTAACCTATTTTGTCTTAGATTGATAAAAACTACTGTAAGGCTGTGCTATAGAGAAATTATTTTCAGGTTTTCCGGCGGCTAAAAGGAGCGTGTTGATTTGAGAGCGCGTTTTTTGGTTTATATAACAATTTTGATGCTGTTTTTCAGCTTTCATTTTGACGTGTCCGCCAGTGAATTACCTCAGGTTTCATCGTTGCCATCGTTAACGGCAACCCCATCCCTTCCCTCCATACAAGCGTTCGGAGTTCCAGAACTGCCCGGCGTATCAGAGAGTACAAGAGCGCAAATGCCCAGCTTCGATTTTTGGTACGAAGACTGGTATGATACTAATGAACAGGAGCCATCTCGTTTTCGCAGGCCCAGTTATAATATGGCACCTGTAGATCCATCGTTTGCTGCGACTTTAACCTGGCCGCTGTTTGGTAGAGTAACTTCCGGTTTCGGGCCTCGATTTGACAGGGGACTCAACCGCGTCCGCATGCACGAAGGAATAGATATACCGGCCGTACACGGCACCCCCATACGTGCCGCCGCGGCAGGAATTGTCACAGAAGCCAGGATGTTCAGAGGTTACGGGCTTACTGTGGTAATTGACCACGGAAACGGCAAAAAAACCCTGTATGCGCATTGTTCGATGCTTGTGGTGACGCAGGGCGACCGCGTGGAAAGCGGGCAGATCATCGCTTACGTTGGCAGCACGGGACGCTCCACCGGCGCACACCTACATTTCGCAGTCATTCTTGAAGGATCGTACCGTGATCCAGTGGCTTTCCTTGAAGGCAGCTCTCAGCTTGCCTACAGGCCAGGAGCGCGGCAGCATTTATTTTTCCCAATTGGCCAGAGGTAGATAACTAAGCTGGGCAATTTTCAGCATGCTGGCATGTCCCTTTCGCGAAGACATTGTACATAAAGGCGTGTAAAATCAAATGATGAAAAAATGAAAAATACTCTCGCCGGTGCGGGGAGGAAAATGTTATGTGTCTGGCTGTGCCTTACGTGATAAAAAAAATTTCCGAGGACAGATCGGCTTTGGCCGTGTCAAATGGCGTCGAGCTGGAAATCCGCCTCGACCTTATAGAAAACCCCGCTCTGGGGGATACTGTGCTGGTTCATGCCGGTTTTGCGATACAGAAACTGAACGACAGGGAATCCGCTGAACTAATCGCCTTGTGGGATGAACTATACGAAGCCGAACGGGCTATTACTAAACATGCGTAATATTGAGGCCATGCGCCGCAAATTGGACGAACTCGTAGCAAGCGCAGGCCGTGCCATAACTCTCATGGAAGTGTGCGGCACGCATACTGTCGCGGTTTTCCGCTCCGGCCTACGCTCCATTTTGCCTGACGGCCTGCGCCTCCTGTCCGGCCCGGGATGCCCCGTGTGCGTTACAGACCAGCGCGAGATTGACATGGCGCTCTCCCTCGCTGGAGAGGGGCGGATAATTGCGACTTACGGCGACATGATGAGGGTTCCCGGTTCCAGTTTATCCGGCACGGCAAACTCGCTGGCCAAGATGAAAAGCGGCGGAGCCTGCATTGAAGTGGTCACCTCAGCCATGCAATCGCTAGATATAGCCAAAAATAACCCCGACAGGGACGTAGTTTTTCTGGGCGTGGGTTTTGAGACTACCGCCCCAGCTACCGCGGTTGCAATAAAGCAGGCGGCCAACCTCGGCCTTAACAATTTTTCGGTTTTATGCCTCCACAAAACTGTTCCGCCAGCTCTGCAAGCCCTGTGCTCAAACCCTGAGTTAAAAATCGACGGATTTATACTCCCTGGTAATGTTACAGTGGTAACAGGTGTTCGGGATTACATGTTTTTGACTGACAAACTGCACAAGGCAGCTGCGGTGGCAGGTTTTGAGCCGGAGGAAATTTTAGCCGCCATTGTTGGACTGTCGCGCCAGATAGCCGATGGTACCCCAAATTTTAACCTGGAAATATACCGCGCCAATGACATACCTGGAGACGGAAATCCGATGGCGCGTAAATTTTTATCAGAAGTTTTTGAAACCTGCGACGCAGATTGGAGGGGCTTGGGGCAAATTACAGGCTCCGGCCTGCGCGTGTCGAAAAATTACTCGCGTTTCAACGCCGCTGAAAAATTCGGGTTGGACACAACGGCGCGTCCTGTGGTAGAAACCAATTCCTGCCGCTGCGGGGAAATTCTTTCAGGCCTTTTGACTCCGCCGGAGTGCGAATTGTACGGAACCGCATGCACGCCGCTCTCTCCAATCGGCCCATGTATGGTATCCAACGAAGGGACGTGCGGGGCATGGCACAGATTCAGCCGCTAGAGGAAATAATAACGTCAGGGCATGGAAGCGGAGGGCGCTTGACGCAGCGCCTTACTGGACGCATTTTGGAGCATTTCGGCACTGTTGATTTTCAGATGGAAGACTGCGCGTTCATAGGGGGCGGTTTTGCTGTTTCTATGGATGGTTTTACGGTATCCCCACAGGATTTCCCCGGCGGAGATATCGGCAAACTGGCCGTATGCGGCTCCGCTAATGATCTAGCTGTCAGAGGCGTTCGCCCGCTTTACCTTACTCTTTCCCTGATTATAGAAGAAGGGCTGGAAACCGCTGTTTTGGATCGTTACATGGAAAGCGCCGCGCGGACGGCAAAAGAAGGCGGAATCAAACTGATAGCAGGCGACACCAAAGTGGTTCCCGGCGGCGCAGCCGACAAGCTCTTTATCACGACGTGCGCAATAGGGGAAAAAATGTCTCCGACTGTGCTTCAAACTTCCAATCTTAAAGAAGGCGACGTGTTGATTCTTTCAACATCGCCGGGGCGGCACGGGGCGGCTTTGGCGGCGGCGCGTTTCGGCTTGAACGCTCCCGGCCTGACAAGCGACTGCGCTCTGCTGTGGCCGGCGCTCTCGCCGTTAATGGAGTTCGGCGGCCTTCGCTGCATGAGAGACTGTACGCGCGGTGGGCTTGGAACGGTTTTGTGCGAGTGGGCGGAAGGTGCTGAATCATCATTAGGAATAGAGATTCTCGAGGCGAATATTCCAGTTAACATGGAGGTAAACTCCGTGTGCGATATCTTGGGCTTCGACCCGCTATACCTCGCGTCCGAGGGCTGCGCGATTATAGCGATTGCCCCGGAGCAAGCCCAGGAGTGCCTCGCTAAGCTGCGGGAAAGCTCGCTCTGTCGTGACGCAGCCATTATAGGCCGCGCCGTACCGGAACACCCCCGTATGGTCGGGATGCGGACGCGAATCGGCGGTCTGCGCTTCGTGGACATGCCCGCAGGGGAAATTTTGCCGCGCATATGCTGAGCGTGTTAATAAAACCCGACAGGAATCCCTGTCTGGTTTTATTTTTCTTTCAAAAATGCTTTTGCCTGATGGCGTTTGGTGTGAATGATGTACGTAATGTAAACAGTTTGATTGATAATACGGTAATACATGATAAACGGATTAACAATCAACCTGCGGTATTCAGGTTGAAGGAATGGGTATTCATTTTTCGATAATCCTGCGCCAATAAGCGGGGTATCCTCTAATTGTCGTGTCTTTGCTTCAAGGGAGTCTATCATTTTTAGCGCCGCATCTGCGTTATCCTCCGCGATATACGAAAATATACTGTGAAGTTGTGCGTTAGCCCGCCGCGAAAATTCAATTGCGTACTTGCTCATGAACCATTTCTCGTAAACCTGAAAATACCTGGCTTGCCGGAATTGAAGGCGCAACGTTCAAATCGAGGTCGGCTTCCATAAGCTCAATCGTCATTCTCATGCGGTCAACCATATCGTTGTATACTTCGTGGTTCATCACAACAAGATCACTTTCACCATTTCGCGTTATTAGTATTGGCTCATTCATTTCACGACACATAGATGAAAATGCGTAATAGTCACTGCGTATCATAGACGACGGTTTGGCTGTCAAAGCCTTTGAACCGATAAATGTGTTCATTCTGCCACCTCATATGGTATTTTGTTGACATTATTTTACCATGAAGCAAATTCGCATTAAAACAGGCGTGCTGAGCTTATGTGTTATCTCCTGACAGGAGTATTTTCTGGCATAAGCAAACTATCCGCGCGCTATTCTTTGAACTAGGCCTCGCGCTAGACAGCGTTCCAAGCGGACACGCCGGGAACGCCATGACAAACATTAAGGTTGCAGAGTATATAATTATAGCTGATAAACAAAAAACACTCCTGTAAGTAATTTAGGGAATCTGAGAGGGTACTGAAAATGATTCAGAAAAACACTAGCAAAAGAACTTTCAGGAAAGTCAATTTCGTTTGGGTTGTGCTTTTATTGGTTGTCTTCTTTTACAACTTTCCAGCGTCCGAAACCTATGAACCCTACGCGGAAAGAAATCTGAATCAAGCTACTCGGAGCTTACTGTCCGTAGCGGGGAGCGCTGGCCTGGAAAAAATAACCCTACTTATACAAGAGGAAGCAGACGTCAACGCAGTTGACAGATTTTACAGAACTCCATTGATGCTAGCTGCCGAACGTAATTCAAATCCTGAAGTTCTGATAGCCTTAATTGAGAACGGCGCGGACGTAAACGTCATTTTACGCATATCACCGACTAGCGTTATTAGGCTTACCCTTGATGACTGGACTCCATTGATGCTGGCTGCTTCGCGCAACGCAAACCCTGAAATTTTGCAAACCTTAATTGATAACGGTGCAGATGTCAACGCAGTTAACGCTTTGGGACGTACTGCATTGATGGAAGCTGTTCTTAATAACTCAAATCCTGAAATCCTGAAATCCTGCAAATCCTGATAGAAAACGGCTCGGATATTACCACCAAAGATAACTTTGGCTATAGGGTATTTAACCACGCAGAGGCAAGAGGGAAATTGAGAGAAACTGACATATACGACCTTCTTCGGAGAAAGACCATAGAAAGACTTCCCTGATACTTGCTGCCATGCGTAATTCAAACCCCGAAGTTTTGCGACTCTTGATTGCAAACGGTGCGAATGTCAATGCTACTGACCAATTTATGTACACTCCTTTGATGCTAGCTGCTTGGCGCAACTCAAATCCTGAGATTCTACGAACTTTGATTGAAAATGGTGCGGATGCTAACGTCATCGATTCTGTCAATCGCTCTGCTTTATGGTTGGCTGCTGAATTTAATTCAAATCACGAAGTTTTGCAAGTCTTGATAGATAATGGCGCTGATGTAAATATCGTTGATAATATTGGGAGAACTCCCTTAATGGCTGCTGCTCAGAATGACGCAAATTTGGACATTATACGAATCTTGATTGAAAACAGTGCAAACGTCAACGCCACTAGTTGTGGTGGTAGAACTCCCTTGCTGGCCGCTGCTAACGGGAATTCAAACCTTGAAGTTCTGCAAATCCTGATTGAAAACGGAGCAGATGTCAACGTTGCTTGCAGAAGAGGCATGACTCCCTTGATGATGGTTACCGGTAGACAGAATCCCGAATTTTTTCGACTCTTGATTGCAAATGGTGCGGACATTAACGCTAGAAACGCCGCAGGTATGAGCGCACTTGATTACGTACGAATGGATGCAACTAGGAGTGTTATTAGAGTAATGCCATTGGGCTGGTGGATGATTTTAGGATTTATTTCTATTTTTGCGTTGTATTTATTAATGAGAAAAACAAAAGCACGAAAAAACTAACATAAATGATCCGCCTGTTAACGTAATTTTTACGCATCAAAAGTAAACGATGTTGTCTTGTGCGCAGATTATAGCCGTTGGCTATTTTATGTATAGACTTCTTGCAGTTGGTTACTGACGTTTTCCCTAGTTTTAGACTAAACGTTTATGCAAATTGATATAAATATGCCAAACACCCAATTAGATGAGAGGTGTTTGGCATATTATTGTTTAGAGCAATAAAAATAATGAGGTTTGTATTGTACTCGCGTTACTTATTCCTTCTAAGAAATGGCAGGAGTGCCAAGAGCATAAACACACTACCCGCAACCGCGTTGCACCCACCGCGACGACGGCGGCCTTGGCCATCGTTATTATTTTCATCGCTTCCACTGCCTACATCACCAGGGTCAAGGTCAAGCTCAGGGTCAACAGGAGACCAATAAGAAGCCGGTTGCCTAATCCTTATTCTTGCAGTAGCTGAGATATCCCCATTGCGCACAATTAGCGTACCTTCGCCCGGCCTTAGAGCACTAAGAAGCCCGTCTTCACTGATAGCGGCTATCCCCAAGTCTCCAGTAATTTCGTATGTGGTTCCCATAAATCCTTCGTTGATAATTCTGTCGAAACCGTCTTCAAACGCCCCAAGGACATTTACTTGCATCTCTCTTCCAACGGTCATATTGATAAAATCATCAAATACTTCCATACCCCAGAGCGTGTCTATTCTCGGAATTACGTTTAAATCAATAACGTTTGAAACCAGCCAATTAAAATCATTGTCGCCTTCGTCCTCGGTAAACACGTCCGCTCTGATTCTCATTCTACCGGAAGTTCTTCCTCTGATAGTGTAGCTGAATTCGTAAACCAAGTCGTCAACCCTTGTCATTTCGTATTCACTTGAGAGATCGAACCACTCTGCCACTCTGATTTTTGCTGAAACCATAGAGCCTGTAACGTGATATGGAAGCGTTAAAGTAAATGTGATTGTATCTCCCGTCGTAGCGGTTGTATGGCTACTTGTAAATAGCGTTTCTGGTTCGGCAGTTAATCTTCTTACGCTTTCTATTTTAGCTCCTACTGGAAGAATTGCTGCCGTAAAACTGTCAAAAATAGATGATTCTCTTGGAGATCTTCTCGGAGCTGGTGTTGAAAAAATTTCTAATCCAGAAGTTAGCGCACGCAGAACTAGTACTGCAATGTTGGGGTTCCGTGTTAGCCTGACATGGTCAAATTGACTATCCCCAGCTGTTGTAGCTCTTGCTCTTCGATTATTATTAGTAAAATGAGCGCTTGAGACACACACTATAGCATCTGATATATCACGAAACACAATATGGTGAACATCTGCTCCCTCAACGTCAAAGCCTGTTGCTACTTGGCTAGTGAAGAAACGGTGCTGATCAAATATTGTAGATACAAAATGATTATTTGCGTCTCCCGCTATAGTATGCATTGGAACAGGTGGAGAAGGAGCAGCCGAGTTTATGTTGCGGATGAATCTATTTGAACTCTGCGGAGCAATATCTTCTACGGCGTTTATTACCGTTCTTTCCCAAGCGTTTGGTAGTCCTGGATTCGTGAAAACTCGCTTTCCACTAATACCAGGTATCCAACCTGTCCAATCTTTAGCCGACAGCCTGTCAGTTATATTTGTATAAGCAACTTGATGTAGCGGGTTCGCTGCATTGAACACAATATGGGGATATAATGGCCTTCGTATTAAAAGATCAGCCAACGGTGAACCGTTATGCGGAGTTGCTATGGTGATAAGCCTCCTGACACTTCCACGCTGATAGTTGAAGGCATTGTGCTCTTGGCTTAAAAAATAATTATTATCGTACATAAACCTTCTTGCTATTAAACCTCCCATACTGTGGACAACTAAATCGACTTGGCTACTGGCGACATTGAATCTTTCAATTTGCGCTTCTAAAGCATTAATAATCATATCGTGTAAACTATCCTGATTTCGCGTCATATGTACGAGAGGCCCATCAGTTCCAGGGTATTCGTATAGTCTAGTTACGTAACCTCTGCTAGTCAATACTTGTAAAATTCCGCCGATATCGGGATTTCTTGCATTTCCCCAAGTTCTATTGTCACTCCAAAGTCCGTGGATAAATACTACAGGGGGTTGGAGTATTTCTAATACCTGCCTCTGCTTGAAATCTTCTGTTCCTTCTGCTCCTGCAACTGAAACTTCGACCTCAAAACGCGCTCTGCTAGGTTCAGTTATATATTCAGGAGCAATTAAAACTGCAGTAGCTTGCAAAATATTTCCCTCGACTGGTTCAGACGAGAGCGTTTGAAAAACATTAACAGGCTCAAAATTTATTCTTATCATTCCATCATTGCTACGCTGGGTTCTTGAAAGAGATTCCAAGTGCATGCCCCTTCTCCTTGCGCTATCTGGCCCGATGGAAAAGACTGCCTCTAAATTTTCAATGTCCACATTTTCTGGAATAGATTCCAGCTTTAATTGAGCCACCAAGAACAACCTAGTATTACCGTCAGCTGTAATACCGCTTCTCTTTAGTGAGTCATCAAAAAGAAGTGGAGCAATATGTCTCTCAGTCAAGATCTCGCCTCTCGCGTTTCTATAACCGCCCTCGTCAAAACTAAAAATTAAACTCTCTGCGAACTCAGAAGACGGACGAATATGCTCAACCCCGCGTTGAATAGCATGTAGAGTAAGATCTCCTGCCATAGGCGTGTCGTCGATCACTTCAAGCTCAAAATGAAGTACCGAGACCGGAGGTGTAGTTCCCGCGCGAGCAATAGTGATAGACACTCTGTGAATTCTTGCCTCTATTTCCATTTCAGGGGGTGCTGTGACTGTAAATCTTATTAAATTGGAAGTTGTGGTTCCGCTTGGAAATATCGGTGGCTGCCCACTTGCAAGAGGCTCAAATCTGAACCCTTGCGTTAAAAGCTCAGAATTGGACGCTGTGATTTGGTAACTGAGCATTTGTGTGTCGTTAGAACAATTATTAATCCAAGTGACTGGAAATATTTGCATTTCTTCTAATAGTCTACTTTTCAAAACGGAGTATCTTAAAGTAATATTTGTTGCAGGAGTACAGACTGGTTCATTTCGATTGTTCGGTTGGCTAAAGTCTATAAAACATACCAATCCGTCTCCGACAAGTTCCTGGGCATGAGAAATTGAAACGCCATAAACCGCAATCACAAAAAATAGCAATAATGCAAAGACACATTTAAAAGCTGCAGAAAAATATTTCCTGTTATTCATTGCAACACCCTCCTGATAATTATAGTAACCTAGCCGACAAGGCATATTCAACATAGAGTTTTTAGTTGACACTGGCGATTTTCCTAATGTACTAGAAAGCTATTAAATTATTATCTAATTATTCTTACATCATCAATTAAGGCTGCAGAAGTATATAAATTATCTCCTACGTCCTCAACACGAAATCTTATAGTCACATTTCTTCCCCTAAGAGCTACTGGTATATGATAGTTTACCGTCTGCCATCCAGTGTGAAATGCAGCTTCGCGTCTACCTGGGAAAATATCCCCTGGAAGCGGCAGCCATACATCGGTACTATCAATGTCACGATGGAGCAAAATCGTTTTTGCTCCATCTTCAGCAATTAGGTAAACCTTAAAGTGGTCATTGAATCCTTGGTCAATCCATTCCATAGGCTCCTCTGACACCCAGTTATATTGAAACGTAATTTGCTGCGCATCAATTGGCATTTGGAATTGTTGCGAGATAGTCGAATTGCTGTTATTAATAGAACCAAAGCCAACCCCTGTGCTGATCATACTCATGAGGTTCCCTTCTCGTGGAGTTATCATAGGTGTCAGGCTTGGAATAACTCTAGTGCATCCTGTTCCATTCCAATGATTCAAACCTTCCTCAAAACCACCGTTAAGGATACCAGCGGATATGAGAACAACATCGTAAATTCCGGTGCGGAGGCGATATTCAAAACGTGCTCCCCCTGGGGTCATTTCTGGTGCGCTTGGACGGTTTCGTGTCGGACCCGCGACACGCCCGTAAGTTTTCACCGCTGTGTAGTGCGCATCTCTAAGTGTACGTCCATCTAGCATTTCACGAAATAGGGCTGCTTCAGTATTTCTAACATATATATTACTAACAATGTGAGTATATCCTGTTACCGCAGCAAATCCTATATTAAAAAAAGCATCTGCGAGCCGATCGTTTCCTAACCCTTGACATATTATACTGCTCCCCATATAAGAGACAAAGGAATCGAAAAAATAAGGTTGTAAAATGTATCTATGGGTAAAAGAAAACAGTATTCAAATGAGATAAAGTTGAATGTCGTATTGGAAGTGTTGC
>Ga0123352_10004900_pt1 | contig 19925 bp, 5 predicted proteins | sample TergutLab28metaG_FD_89700 | JGI IMG/M metagenome (GOLD analysis project Ga0123352, IMG submission 89700) | Labiotermes labralis P1 segment gut microbial communities from Petit-Saut dam, French Guiana - Lab288 P1 | ecosystem: Host-associated > Arthropoda: Insects > Digestive system > Gut ...
AAATAAATTAACACACAAAACCTCTATCATTACAGCCTACACAACGCAACAAGTAGTCGCAAGCTCCTGAAGATGGACATATTAACGTCTGAAACATGTTGAGCAGTAGATAATAAAGCAAGTTTCATCTAGTTGGTCAACCTTTATTCAAAAATTAAACATTTTCTTTATATTCCAGGAATCAAGTCTGATTACCGGATTTCCCGACTCACTTCTAGGCACTGTATTGACTGAGCTACGCGGCACATCATAATGTGTTTTATATGATTATTTGTGTGTGTTATATATTACTCCGTCCATGGAGGAGAGTATTTCTTCAGAAGCTAACGGTTCTCAGCTAGTCACGAATTTCCCCACGTATGGAACCCGAAGGTTCATTACCACGTTTACAATTGCCCGCCACCTGTCCCTATCCTGAGTCAGATCAATCCAGTCCATGCTTCTCCATCCCACTTCCTGAAGATCCATCTTGTGTGACATATTACAGAATAGGTTTATAATTACTATCTACACAACTGATTTAAAAATGTTACATAAACGTAGGACTACATATTTCAGCCACTAGTGATCATCCTCATGCTGATACAATATACAAAATTGAAATTAACTAGTGTTAATATTGTAATTTTAATGTTATGTGTATTAACGGCCTAAGGATGAACGGTAGTGGTTGAAATATGTAGACATATGTTAACATAACATAATAAAATCAGTTATGTTAATGGAAACTATTAAACCACGATTACATATTTCTTATGTTGCATTTTTCGATGTTAGGAAATGTACAGATTGGAAGAGGAGAGTCATCAGTGAAAAGTGGTGAGAAGTGATGCAGAAGGACGTGGAAGTGACCAAATTGTAACTCGTGTTACTGAAGTTTCATAGAGAGACTAAAAAATGGCACAAATCTCCGCAGACTGTGTTGCCGGTGTCTCGGACGACATTCAAAGAACGTTTCTCTCAAATTAAACGCACAGTACAATCGTTACCGCGACACCAGTGTACTCAGTAGGTCCCAGTTTAGATTCTGCCTTTTGGTTTTTATTACCACCCAAAGACATAAACCTTTTCCAGATTCATGTGTCCGTCTCTGCAGACGGACTTGGTACAAGCAAATTACGCTGAAAAATTTCGATGTGCATGTCTGTTGAAATAGCGATTGTTCCTTCATCTGCCTGCTTCTCTGTCCACAAGAAAAAAATCGGCCTCCACTGCAAGCATTTTGTGACATCCTGTTTTGAAAAGGTTCGCGAAGATTGGACGAATAATAAGATTACCTTAAAACCTGACAAAATTAAGGGACGCCTGCCCTGAAGACCTACCTGAAATTTGTGGCATTCATGTCTGTGCACTAATGTTTAAAATTCAATTATATGTCAACAAATACACTATATTAAAATACAAAGTTTTTACAATTAAAGCACCCAATCTCCAACACACGTGGGTCACTGAGGATGAGCCACAGAAAAGTTTCGAAACATGTGGGAGTTCTAATGTTTTAATTGTAAAAACTTTGTGTTGTAATATAATGCGTTTGTTGGTAAATTCTTGAATTTTACCTATCTAGCTATTGACCATATATAGCTGAATGCTTCATGGGATGAACGAAGCTTGAGAATAACTTTGTGTAGTTAATAAAAACACACGTTTTATTCCGAAAAAAATCCTCGAAACGTGCCGTTTGCGAGAACATTACAGGAAATACGGCAGAACTGCAGAAACTGAATAATCAGTTGAAGCTGGGATTGTCATATTGGTCCACATAGATGTGATTTTCGTGCCAGGTCATTAGGACAAAACGTAAACACAATCTCATATGCAGTCACATGTAAAAGCGGAAAAATGTCCAATGAATTTCGTATTATTACGAATTGTTATCAATTATCCACATTGAACTATACAGTGAAGCATGGGTACACTCTGCCAGTGTTTGTGTAGGTAATACCGGAGTGCTGATAAGTCCTTAGCCCGACCAGGAAAGAAACAAGCTCGGAAGCATGTCAGGGACGCGCGCGATTTCAACAACATAGAGACGGGAGCTGTCATCAATTTTTTTTCCCTGCAAAGTAAGGCGCCGAAGAAAATTCACGCCATTCTGACAGAAATATTAGTTTATTTCCTTCCTGGATGGGCTAAGGGCTTATCAGCACCCCTGTACTTAAATAAATGCGCAAAAGAAATGAGAAGTATTTGGAAATAACTGCAAAAGAGGTACGTAGGGTTACTATAATTAAGCCAGTACGAACTATTTGGACAGATCGAGAAGTTAAGATGGGAAAAATTTCAGTTTTACCCTTTAGGTACATTTTCTGTCATGTATATTCTACTCGGATGGTTTAAGGCTCTATTATGTGAAACTATGGCCATTGTATATACATCAGATATGAGGCAAATGAATACAGAACATCGGTTGAGTGACCCTTACCTTACAAGTGATGTCCGAATTACTCGAAAGAGAAGCTCGTCTCAGTTTACGTTTCCCACCACAATACCATATATTACCCTGGGAGCGAACTTAGGCCTTTGCGATGCGATACCTGATTTATGGTACGACCTAAATTTTGCTGCAATACACGTACATTTCCCGAGAGGCCACATAAACACAGTTATCTTATATTATTGTGGCTTCTGTACTGGGTACATAGGAATGACGTGAAATATGCACCGGGTCTAATTGTAAGCCAGCTGGTAGATGCGGTACAATAAAGCAGGGGCAATTGATGTGACGGATTTTGTTGAGTTTAGTGTCAGTGTATCCTCCGACATGGTGAGTGTTTTGTGATCAATCTGGTTGTAACATGCTGCATACTGTGCCCGTATGTCGTCATACAGCTCAAAGAAGGTTTGGAATTCAGTCCTGCATACTGCCATAAACTGATATTCTTTCTGCAGACAGAAGGTAGGTGAATTGAATTTGAGTGTTCCGGTCATGCATCTTGTAACATAATACTCAGTTACACTACCTTATCGATCCTATTTGAAACTTGTGATCCGATTTCGAAATATCTTTCAAATATTCCACATGAGATAGTTCATATATTCGTTTCTATATTTACAGGTGTAATAAATAAATAAATAAATGTGAATGTATGTATATATCAAAGTGAAGGAAGTAGCGAATGGGGTATAAAAGGATTCTTTATTGCAAACGCTTGGGGTGGAAACTTGCGATAAACTTGTCTGACGTCACGTAGCGAGGACCGTGGATGCAGTGAATTGTAGAGGTGTGCTGTAAAGCATTGTCGGATGGTATTTCTGAGGTTCCGTGTGTCACATCACACTTTGGGGAAAAACCGTCAAAGAGTTACAGAGTTTGAATAGACCTGCATTTTAACTATATTATAGTTTTCGACGTGCGTATTACATCTACTTCGGAGAACGCTCTGGTGCAGTTGGATGAGGCACTTATCTAAAAGGCAGAAAGAAGCGGGTTCGATTCCCGATTGTTTCCTTGGAATTTTTCATTGATATAATCCTTCCGGCCGCGCTATGACCCTGGGGTTGTTTAGTCTCTGACATAAATGAGTACCAGACATATTTCCTGGAGGGTAAAGGCGGGCGATGATTAGAGCTGAAAAACTTAACACCTTCATGTGTCAGATGTCATGAAATCTGGGAAGCGAAACCTCCCGGAACCCTCAGGGCTTGTCCAGTCTTGTAAAGGGATTCCGTTACCTTTGTTACATCTGCAGCCAACAAACAATGCTAACACATTTAATGAATACATCTAATGATTTATAATCTAACATTTAATGCATGTGATATGAGGTAGTGAGAATGAACAAAAATATTTTTTTAGCGCAAGGATATGATGACGCTGCCGTAAATGTCGAAGTTTTCCGTAAACTTTCAATAAAGTTTCTTCAATAAACATTATGATCGCTGAACGTGGGCGTGGTTGATATTGAAGAATGGAGAACTGAATTTACCTCGAACTGAGAAGAAATGAACCAGGCAATAGATAAATTTGTTTGTATGCTTCATTAAACACCACATCATGAAGACACGTCGTGAAGGTAGTCGTAGCCGTACGCACTTTTATCTTTTAGCACTTGATGCGGGTGAGTGATCATATTCGTGTTCACACAGCTTGTTACGAACAGACGGATTGATTGCACGGGAAATCCGTAGAATGCGAAAGTAGCTGAAACTACAACTTGATTGACGCACGATTTAGTTCACATTGTTTTCCAAGTCTGAAGCCCAGGTGACCCATGGCACCCAAATTACGCTATTGTCAATTTGTTCTCCCTTTTTTTTTTTTGAACTTATTTGACAGGGTCAATAAAATATATCCGTTTCCTAATGTTGTGCTTCTATTTGTATTAAAGCTGATGATGAAGTTAAGACGCTGTACTTCACACACTAAAAATCATTGCTCCACGCAAGGATATAATCAGCACGTATGCGCACACACACACACACACACACACACACACACACACACATGTGCATAGACCACCTAATGCACTCTTACGTAAAAGATTAATTAACATTTCTGAAAAAAATGGAACTATAGCTGTGGTTAATCACAATCCCCCTGCTGTCGCTGTGTGTGTACCATACTGCCCATAAGCCACACACATAGGTACAGACCCCGACTGACATAATAAGATAAAATAGACAATAAAATCATCGCATGTATTGATTTACTGTGTGTGAATATCACACGTATGATATTGTGGGACTTTTTACGTTCTGTGTAAACTCCTTGTAAATTTCAATGGGAGGAATTTGTAAACGGAAACATCTAGATGTCGCTCTCACAAGTTGTCCTTCCATTTAAGGACAGTTGTATATTTCCACTCTTTGAGGAACATTATCGTATCACTGTTTAACAGAATGTGTACGATGTGAACTCAGTAAGCTATGTCAGACAGAAATTCTGATATAATCTGTCTTCTTCAAACGAAGAATGATATTTCACAACCGAATGCAGCACGGGTACTTTCCGTTGAAGTCCTTTGATTCCATGTTCCCAACTTCTTAGTAAATTGTACCAAGTCTGATTGCTAACACACTCGAATTATATGATGATGTAATATAGGAGGACCTGGCTTGATATAATGCAAGGAAGCTCGAAATTAAGAATGTTGTCATCTCTGACAACAATTTCCTAATATGTCCCATGGAAATATCCGTTATAAATCATAACATTTGAGGACTAAAGTAAGATCATAATTTCACTAAATACTCATGACATGAACTTGGAAATTTATTGAAAGGCAGCTTGGCAAAACAAGTTCTCCTGTTGCGGTAAAAAAAATGTTTACCAGTTGACATAAATTTGAAATCTTAGGCTGGTTGACGTTTATTGGTTCTTCTGAGGTTCTCGATTGCACTAACTCCTAGACTTATTTAAATTAGAGAAGAAGCGTGTAGTTCAGCTACACAGATGTATTGATAATTGGCCTGAAGTTTTTATAAGAGATATTTCATCTTTCTTTGAAACTTCGTGTTATGGAATAATATATAGAGCTCTGAAGAGAAATTTAATACATAGAGTAAGATTCCTTCATTCTGTATCGTCAAGTTAAGCCCTACGTAAGTCCCTCATGGCCTGTATTGTAAAGGAAGTATCTGCTCTGATATCACCCAAATATTTTAACTATGGGATATGGAATGAGCTCACACCATGACTCTGTTTTTAACACGAAGGTATCTGCAGCCATTCTTGCATCACAATTTATCGTATCCGACGTCATCATACTTCGCGTTAGGAACATCAAAAGCGTCTTCATGTCATCAATTCTTGCTTCAGGCATCGCTGGTAAGCCCCTATTTCCACCTTCTTAACCCACCCTTGCCCCTCCCCCCCGTTTCCTCAACTACCACCTATATACGTATTTTCTCTCTAAGAGGAGAGCAAGGGAGAAGGTGACAGACTCTCCTTCTTTTTGGAAACTCATTGAATCTAGAATCTCTTTTGAAAATCCATTTCACGTCACCAACAGAAGGGAAGACCTGCAACTCATTTTTTCACTATTTTATTTCCTTCCCTTCAATTTCGTGTTTTTATGTACATAGACTCACATACAGAAGTCAAGGCAGCTTACTGATCGCTTTGATCTTCAACTCTTTTGAATAGCACAAAGGCAAATATAAAATGTAAAGTGGACTCTGTGCTTAATTAAGCAATGAAAGCATAATTGGAGCGGAGGTATAGGGTTACATGTTCTTAATCTCGTTACTAGATGGAGGTGAGTTGTTAGATTCATGGAGTGGCCGCCATTTTCCGAGGGGAAATTCTCCTGTGTCTATTGAATAGTAGGATGGGTGAACTCCATAAATAGTCTGAATGGTCTGGAACACAAAAATATATCTTTCACGTGCGTGAAATCGAATCCTTATTTCTCTAATCTTCAGTCAATAGTCTAATCACCATACCGACTGAGCTATCCCGCGTAAAAAAATTAGAAAGAACCAAATAAAGTTTTATCAGTTCCTACGACAGATGAAGAAGCAGCAGGACACCGTAACCACGAAGCTTCTTCAACGAAGTTCCCTAGTTCACAAATTTTGCTTTAATCGCGCATTATATTTGTGTAGGACGTAGCAGTTATAGTAGGAATTGCAAGCAACAGATGACGCAAGTTTCAGTCTGTGTGTCGGATTCTACCCGTGGGATAAGTTGATGTGCAATGGCAATGATATAAAACTTGGTTCCGCGGAAAGACTTCATAGTGTAGTTCTTTTTTTTGTGATTGGAACACATCTATCATACAGCGCTAATTGCTAGGGGTGTAATAAATGTGCGACCCTTCGCAGCATTGTAGGGCTAGAAAAAAAATAGTCGAACAGATATTCATGGTGATGATTGCAACGGATGGCCCAACACTTGAAGGAAAGATGTAAAAATAGTACTAATGTAGGCCAAAGAATACTTGTGAGGTGTCGGGTCCCACGAAAATGAGAAAGTGGAATTGGTTGTTCGTGATGTTATCTGAAACATGAAGAAGGAGGCAGTTGGTTCTTTGGAAAAGTCGATGCGTATCTACAAGGCTACACAGCCTAATAATCCCGAAGCCTGTAATTTTCATTTATCCCTAATCTCTGCAATTCTGATGCTCATTTTCTCCGAGAGAAACCCATAGAAACAAGTAATTGAAAAACAGCAGTGTTGAATATTCAAGTTGCCAGCTACTGGCCTGTAATAGTCACGCTGTGTTATAGGCAGTAACATAGAGGACATTAAATCCTGTGGCGTGGGCACGCACACACACACACACACACACACACACACATCTGTATGGTTGCGGGGTTTAGCCTGTTAATCGTGCCTTGCTTTGCAATTTGCTGTTATGTCATACACAAGATAATGCCACGTTACAATGTTCTATAGATAAGGTGTATTGTTTACGAGGTTTAGTGCCTGCCTTGTGATTTACTGAGTGACAGCTCAGGGATATTTCTCACAAATACATTTATCGGAGCTTCTAGATTTATGAGAAATACTGGCCACTTCGATAAGTCTCTCCATTTCCTGGGAATCGGTCAGGTGGTGTAATGAAATGGCCAGCAGTGCGCCTGAAAAGAGCCTTTGTCATGCGGGCCTGCACTCTCTTCCGGTATCACCTGCTTCTGAGAGCGGCTGGAACAATGTGTTGATTATAGTTGCGGACAAATAACGGGTAGTTTTCTTCGGACCTACAACTCAAAGTAGCAGGTTTCTCCTTGAGAAGATGATATTCTTTCAGCTGGCCAAGTAATTACCCACTTTGTATTGAACCGGAAAGCTATTTTATTATTATTATTATTATTATTATTATTACACGTATTATTATTCATAAAAGCCTAAAACATAAATCCTACAATAATATCTACACTCTCTCTATAATTCCCGTTGCGTGTGTTTTTAATATTGTCTTCCCGTATAACAGTAATGGTTTCAAAAAATCTCTTCGGCTTTCCTATGCGTGCTGTTTGCCCGCCCATAACATCGTTCTTCATGTTAATAATATTTCGTGAAGGGTATCAATTATGCAGCTCCTCTTTATGGCATATTCTTATCCTCCTATATCTCCTTCGTCTGATATCCAGTATTCCTCCTCTTTAGCTAACACCTCTAATCAGTGTCCTGTTCTTAATATAAGGGACCAGGAGTAAGGCTCATACAAGAATAAGGTAAAACTATGATTTCGTACTACACTTTAACGTTTGGCCGGGATAGCTCAGTCGGTAAAGGGACTCGTTTCGGGTTGGACGGTCTGGGGATCGAATTCCGGTGGGACGAGATTTTTCGCACCCGTTCAAATCGGCACTGGGGCCCTCCCAGCCCCCTATAGAATGGGTACTGGGTCTTTATCGGGGGTAAAAGCGGTCGGGGTGTGGCGTTGACCACCCACCCTCATATAGCACCGAGGGTAAGAAAGAGCAGAATTATAATTCTACTCCCCTTCGGGGACTTCGTGGCCTGTTTTAGTTTGAACTTTCCTATAATGTTTAAGTTTTAGGCCTTAAAATTGATTGTATTATGTGGAGACCACCTTTTTCGGTTCGTCCGTTCGTCTGTCTCTCCGTCTGTCTGTCTGTGACCTAGTATGAAATAATCAAATTTTTTTTTATTTTAAAGAAATTTCTTATAAAAGTTTATTTTACATGATGATGTTGTAGACAGGCTTTAGTTTCCTGATAATCGTCTCTTTGATAAGCATCCTTCACATAAGGGCAGAAATGGACTTTCCGTTTTTCGTGAGAATTTTTAGTGCAGTTTGGTAAAGCGATCTCGATGTAAAGCAATTGTGAAGTGTGTGGAAATTGTTGCAGTATGACATACTTTGCAACCTAATTAATGGTGTAAATAAAATTCTGCCAATTTTCTACACTTTCTCCGAATTTAGATACAATTTGGAACAGCAGATATCCACAAAATATGATCAAGTTTTGAATTCGATAAAAATCGCGCAGCAAAAGAATACCTAACTATGAGTGTATTCATTTTTACCCCTACTTTCCACATTTACATTCCGATTTGAGCGACTTCCTACATAACAAATCTACAAGCAACGCTGACGAACGTTTCTGAATTTCCTGCAAGTCGCAAAAAATAAAAAAATAAAAAAAAGAAGAGATTTTGGGAGTTAGTGAAATTACGGCGTATACCGTAGAACAGTATGCCATTTTGAAAGTGAATAAGCCTTGGTAATGCGCCTATTCTACGTCGCTGTATACATTATTTGTCATCTTGTATCGCGGAAAGAAAGAAGAAAAATTTTGAACCGAAGATTAACAAACATTAATCGAAATTACCCTGTTCTTAATTTGAGACGTAAGGTACTCACCTCGGTGAATACGACGGACGTGATACTGTAGTTGGTGTAGCGACTCGCTACGGGCCGGACGGTTCTGTGTTCTATCCCCTCTGAAGGCAAGGTTTTCCGCACCCGTCCAGTCCAACCTCTAGGCCGACACAGCCTTCTGTACAATGAACACAATGTCGCTTGTCAGGGAATACAGTGGCCGGAGCGTGATATTTACCACCAAAACCGATTAGAGCCATTATTTTATCCCCGTTTCAGCGTATTCATGGCTTGTTATACGGTGAAATTTAGCTTTTTTTACTTCGATGAATACCCGATTTATGATCCTAAGGGATATGACGCTGTGAAGCCATGTAAATGGGTACCAGCATTTCGATATGAACTTCTGTCTGCATCGTCAGAATATTATTGTGCCCTAAAGGTTACTCCGAAACGTTGGCAAACATCTACTACACTAAGCTGCACTACACTAAGCTGCACTACACTAAGCTGCACTGCTCTCATTTCTAACAGTCTCAGCAACAAATTTTCTTTATAACGCCATAATTTGTTATTTGTTAGTTGTAAGCGGCTGTAAAACACTGCAGTATTGGTTTGAATATGATTTTAAATACAAGTTTCCTTGCACTTGCAATTACATGGTTTTACCTTTCGATGAATACTTTCAATAAAATTCACTCACACATGGTGTACATACATACCATTTATTAGTAGGCGGGTCACATGTGTATCCCCATTTTGGGCCACTGGTTTGTGATACCCTGTAGCCTGATATGTCGCAGATGGGAGGATGATATTAAAATGGATTTTCATGAAGTGCGGTAGAGACAGGTACTACACAGATTTGGCTCAGGCTTGCTCAGGTGGCGCTTGTGCATGCGGGAATAAACCTTCGAGCTTCATACAGTGTGGGGAATTGCTCGACTAATTGAGGACCTGCTAGTTTCTCAAAAAGGCCGCAGTTCCATGGTGTTAGTTAGTTGGTTGGTTAGTTAGTTGGTTGGTTGGTTGGTTAGTTAGTTAGTTGGTTAGTAGACTGATAGTCCGTTAAGTATAGTTTAGAGCAGCCGTTCTTAATCTTCGGTGTAAGGAAATCCGAGCGGTCCGTGAACTTGGATGGGAAAAATAGTTACAACCTTACTTTCACTAACCTAACCTAACTGAAATTTAGCTTTTTATTAAAAACTGACTCTATGCAACAAAGCAATTTATGACTTTTAAATTCCAAAATTTTGTTAACTTCAATAAATCTCACAATCTCTATTTTATGCATTTAAACACATTTGCTTTAAAAAAAAGTCCGTTGTTTTCACCAGACTCTCAAAGGGGTCCATAACACGAAAAAATTTAAGAACCCCTGGTTTACAGAAAATGAGGATGATAGAACTTCTACCTTGAAAAGGGAAGCAGTACATTCCTTCATAAAATTTCTTAACTTTCTAACAGCTTAAATAGCCACAGTTTCTCAATGTAGGTCTTCGTCACCCTACAAATATTAAATCTTGCACCCGAAATCTCTTTCGGGCCGGAGGCATAAACTTCTTCTACAGCGGTAATGCCTGATGCACTGCTCTGATGCTTGATGGGTTTGTTCAAGTAAGTGATGAGCTTTTGGACGGTAACGATCTCTTAGGGCTCAGAATGCCAGGGATCAATACCACTGACACATAATCTCTCCCATTGATCTCATTTGTAATAATCTGGTCTTAACCCTTTACGAACATTCTCCTAGAAATCCTGTTCTTTCGAATGACTCGCACTAATAATAAAAGTTGACACCTTGCTTTAATTAAACATCAAGCCGTGAAAGGGTAGGAGAGAATGAAGGTAGTGTACATTATGTTGTTAACTTCAGCGGATGGGAGTGGCCACCTTCAAATCCAGGACACTTACCTCAAGAAAAAAGAGCTTCTTTACCATTAAATACGAAACTAGTTGGGGCCTAGACTCTGTATGGCCCTTTTTTGGAGAGGATAAAACCGAAACTTGATTTTTAGGTCACCAGCCTGAACCTTGGTTGCTGTAATAAATGTACTATTCTAACCCCTCCCCCCTTTCCTATAATGTAGAATATGTAAAATACGAATTTATCATGAAGGTGAATGTTAAGATTAGCGCTCAGATTTCGTAGAATGGTAGATAGCAAATTTTCAGAGGAAATGATCCTCTCCAGTTTCTGGAAGTAAGAGTAATATGGTGTATGGTTTTAACTTTTGCAGAATATTGTAGTGCATGTAGTAGGGTGCTACATCCCTACACCATGTAGTGCAACGAAGGGCTACTTGAATTTGAGGAGGTCGTCACCTGATCCCTAAGGGTTATAGACCAAAAACAGTTCAAACCTTCTGTCAGCCCTTCCCATAGACTTCTGTTTCGTACTAACTGGTTTTCCCTTTTCAAGGTACCAACATGCTGTTTTCTTCTAAAGCATGGAAATTTTTCTTCTACTCTTGAAATCGTATCCCAGAAATGTAGGTGCCTCTCTACCACAATACGCGGCTGTACATCCCAGAGGATAGCACTTTCAGCCGCTTTGGAGTAGTCGCGAACAGCGCCTACCAGCCTCGCCCTAACTGTCCTTCTAAGTCCGTCTCTCTGCTTGAATCAGCAGGTTTACCACTGGATGTATTTGGGTTAAATTCGATATTGGGGACTTCGTTAAAATATGTAGATAAAAAATTCAAATTTTAAAAAAATCGGTCAAAAATACCGGGCAGTTGATATGAAGACTTGTGAAGTTTGACTGTTTCCGGCGACATTAATTCGCCACAGAAGCGCTTTCTGGTGTCAGGCTCTCTGGATAGTTGAGGAGTTATAAAGTTTAAGTGTCAAGCAACACACACAATGCCAACCTATTTTGTTACATTTATCGCAATAAATAAACAAAACCTCAGGTCCTTTTCTCTAATTACAAATTAGTTAGTTTTTAGGCGCGTTCGAAAAATTGCGAAAAACCGGCAATTGGCTTCTTCATATCCGCCCGTTTTTCCGTCAGTCCGCATGGATAAACTTGGCTCACACTGGGCGGATTTTCATGACAGTTGATATTTGAGTATGTTTCGGCAATCTGTCGAGAAAATTCAAGTTAATTAAAATCCGACAAGAATAACTGGTACTTTACATGAAGACCAATATACATTTTTGATCATAACTTACTCACTTGTTCTTCGAATAAGGAATGTTTCAGACAAAAGTTGTAGATAAGAATCAAAACATATTTTATGTTCAACAACGTTTTTTTTTCGAAAATCCTGCCATTTACGATATTACGTGGAAAAATATTGTAGCGGCGGTTAGGTCACAGATGACAATATGGTGCATAAGAATTACATGTTGGATATCGAAGGCTACAACACACTCTCAGTATGTCATACATTTTGCTATTCCACGGCAAAAGTGATTGAAAGAACGCGCCTCAATATTATGTTATGCTACATTGCCTGGCTTGGTTTATTTCTCTTCTTTGCATACGATCCGAAGTCTACGTTTTAATTAGGTGTACGTACCCAGATGATCATTGGAATACAATTACCTCATGCTTAACCTGTTATTGGAAATTTAGATATTTGGTAATTCAATTTTAAATGAATTTCGGAAAATATCCTGGGTAACAGCGTCGTGTTTGTTTGCGTAATTCTGAATCTGGTTGTTGAGCCGGGAGGTGGGAACATTGAATTAAGAAATTAAAAGATATTTGAAGCCACTTTATGGCACTAAATAACGCTCGTTACTATAATGTATCACCTACATTAAGAACTTAAAATTCGGTCTTTTGCCTACAGCTTGAATCTCAGAATTAATATTTATTTTCTTCCAAGCAAATTTAACCGTTTGATGCTTAAAATGGAAAAAGTGTTTTATGAAGTAGAAGAAACATATTTAAATAAAGTTCAGATGTAATACTTGATTCTATGCCATTATATTCTCTTCCCGTGATGATGAAGTTACTGGTATCGCAGTAGCAGTGACAGTAGTGGTAACGGTAGAAGGTATTACATTCCAGGTAAGGTATTGAACAATATGGAAAATTTCTGTGTAAAGTTGTAGGGTTCTGTAGGTACAGTTCTTTCTTCTTGCTTTCTGTGTCAGCGGCTGTGCATGGGAAGTGAAATAAAGGGTTCGGTCTTGCAGGATTGAAATGGTCTACCAAATTCGGAACCATGATAGTCGAGAAAGAAGAAATCACGTGTCCCCTCTCCAGGGTCATAAACATTTTTCCTTCCTTTACCCCAGAAAGCCTAAGGTTCCATCTCCAACTCAGCGCCACAATACAACTTAAGTATCCAAATCAGTACATCAGTACCATCGAAGGGTCGGAATGTAGTGAATAAGGAATCGAAAAGGTAGTCAATTTAAATACTAACTTTGATAGTCTACTCGACAAAGTCGTTCTTCAGGATACAATAATTCTGCTGCTGTTACTGCTACTACTACTACTACTACTACTACTACTACCACCACCACCACCACCACCACGACTACTAATACTACTACTACCAACACCACCACCACTACTACTACTACTACCACCACCACCACCACTACTACTACTACTAATACCACCACCACCACCACCACCACCACCACCACTAATGCAACCACTTCTATTACTACTACTACTACTACTACTACATCAAGAACATACCAGGTACATATTACCATCTTTTGGACAGAATTTTAAGACGTTTTACATGTTGCTGTGATTTTTAATTTATATAGTACCTTAGAGGTTTTTAGTTTAAATATTTAAAACATTTACACAGTTTAACCTACCACTGTTGTTTAAAACTCACGTGACAAATTTTGACACAAAACTGGTATTGTACTTTGTAGACTTCAAAAAAGTGTGTTATTACCTCTCCTGGCACGTGTCTTATACACAGTGTGATCAATCGTCTAAAATATATGACGCCCCTGCATTTAAGCCAATGAGTGAAAGAAATTTGAGAAACAGAGCACCAGGAGCAGGAAATCAAGTACCATTGACTGAACAGAAAATAATTAAACCTGAGAGTCAAACCTGGTTTTAGAGCCAGCACAGAACAATTCAGACAACAGACATAGACTACCACGGTACATGGGAAGAGGAAAAGGAAGGAGATAATTGCGGTAAAGAAGAAAAAGAACAAATGACACTTGTCAGAGAGAGACAAGTAGGTCTTTTATGTGCTCCGTGATTATTGCTCTCTATCTCTCTATGTCTCTCTGCAACAGTGCATTCAAAAAGAGATTCCAGATATCGAGCTTCATCGACAAGTGGCCCTATTCTGTCTCTCTGTTCACCCTGGAATGAGCAGGAGAACGAGTTGGTCATTAATTGAAAAGAGCGAACAATTATGCGCAGCAAGGGAATATTGGAGAAGGGTTGTTATTAGGCTTTATAACTAACCCCCATCCACTCTTATACATTTTCAAACCAATCTTTATAATCACCATTGTTCACTCGACCTATTACCCTCTGCCCTCTTCATAACACTGTGAGGCGTAAATTCCATCCGCTATGAAAAGGGAGCATTGCATTTTGTACGTTCGCAAAGAAAAGTTGTAAAATTGCATCTAAAGTTTCACCACGTCTGTATCTGCCAGTCCGTCTGTCCGCGGGTAACACCTCGACAACTGTTGGAACGACGTCTTGCGTTTTGGTATTGGGAAGTGGTATAAAAGTTATTAATAATTCCTAATTTATTGAAGGAAAGATAGAAGGGACGAGAAGATGAGGAAGAAGAAGCAAGCAGCTACTGGATGACATTGAGAAAAATATAAGTTACTGAAATTTTAAATAGGAAGAAATAGATGTCACTGTATTGAGAACTCAATTTGTAAGGGGCTATGAACTTGTCGCAAAACAGACTAGACAATATATGGTGTAATATTTGAATTTCCGGGAAATTTAAAGTCCTTAGAAACTGTACTGCCACTCAGTGGTACAGTACATCCTCTTTCTTAAAGGCACATTTTTTTGCCGGATAAGACGGTTCGCTTGTCTTAGTATACTAGAAAGCAATGGCGGTCTCAGACTAACTGCTGGTAGTGAAACCAGCGTCAGAGATTTTTCGAGCGAGTCACTAGACAAAGATATCCTGGTTTTCTAGCCTGCGGGATGGGACGTGGGTCTCATAAAATGAAATTCATGTTGAATATCCACAAAATACCCATATATCCTGGACGGCTTCCATAGAGGAATTAGGTGAGGACGTCATCGTATGAATCGGACTGTGGAAAGAGAGAAAGAGGATGAAAAGGAGAAGAAAAAGTAGAAGAAAGAGAAGAAGAAATGGATATTTACTTAAGTAATAATTACAAAAGTAAAATAAAATAATAGCAGATCTGTAAATTTTAGACTAACGCCTTATAATATTCATAATTTTGTTTCCATAAAAGTTTAGGAATGCAATGTTCAGATGGGAGATCATTATTTCTATAAGAAGGAATTCTCATTCAGTAGATCAAATTAGGATTTGATTTCTTTCACCGAATAATTTTTTATTTGGCTAAATAATTAGAACTGTCATAAAAAGTAATGAGTTTTAGAACATTTCTTCTGCCAGTCAGATCTGAGACTGCTGCTACAGTAGCTACAGTAGACACAGTATTTACCGCTGCTACAGTAGCTACAGTAGACACAGTATTTACCGCTGCTACAGTAGCTACAGTAGACACAGTATTTATTCCTGCTACAGTAGCTAAAATAGGCACAGTATTTACTGCTGTTACAGTAGCTACAGTAGACACAATATTTACTGCTGCTATAGTAGCTACAGTAGACACAGTATTTACCGCTGCTACAGTAGCTACAGTAGGCACAGTATTTACTGCTGCTACAGTAGCTACAGTAGGCACAGTATTTACTGCTGCTACAGTAGCTACAGGAGGCACAGTATTTATCGCTGCTACAGTAGCTGCAGTAGACACAGTACTTATCGCTACTACAGTAGCTACAGTAGACACAGTATTTACCGCTGCTACAGTAGCTAAAGTAGGCACAGTGCTTACTGCTGCTACAGTAACTGCAGTAGACACAGTATTTACCTCTGCTACAGTAGCTAAAGTAGGCACAGTGTTTACTGCTGCTACAGTAACTGCAGTAGACACAGTATTTACCGCTGCTACAGTAGCTACAGTAGACACAGTATTTACCGCTGGTAAAGTACCTAATGTAGCCACAGTATTTACCGCTGCTACAGTAGCTAAAGTAATCACAGTATTTACAGCTGCTACAGTAGCTACAGTAGACACAGTATTTACAGCTGCTACAGTAGCTACAATAGACACAGTATTTACCGCAGCTACAGTAGCTACAATAGACACAGTATTTACCGCTGCTACAGTAGCTACATTAGACACAGTATTTACCGCTGGTACAGTAGCTACATTAGACAGAGTATTTACCGCTGCTACAGTAGCTAAAATAGGTACAGTATTTACCGCTGCTACAGTAGCTACATTAGACACAGTATTTACTACCAGGCGAGGGTTTGTCAGCAAACCATAATTTTTTAAAAACTTCAAACGTTTGTAAATTGCACAATGACAATACAGTCGTGAATGATATTTTGGTTACGTTCAGCGTCTTGTTCTAAGAAATCCCACAAATCTGCAGAGTTTTGCTGCCCTTTGTGTTCAGAGTAGACGAGATACTTTGGTTATTCTGTTAAGAAGAGGATTCCCAAAACCTATGTTAAGATATAACTAAATTAATTCATTATTTTTTTAATCTTTAAGGAAAAGTGAATAATATTAAAAAAATGCATTTCCTACACCTAAGAAAGCAATGTCTCCGTTACAAAGACCCGATAGTTAAAGCGTGTGTTATACATAGTAACCACTCTACTCTGAAGGGTTATTTCCCTGGATATGTTTCTAAGATAATGTGCTACATTGAGAACAATTAAATTCTAATACCTTGGAACTTTATAATTAAATAAAGTGATTAATTGGAATAAATACAACCCCATACTATCTCCGAATACGGCATAAAATAAGAGACTGCTTTCGGGTTGAGAAGAAAATATCCTGCTGTTGAAAAGTCCTTGCTGTTATATTCACCTCGTAACGGTAAAATATATGCGATCTTTCATTTCTCGCCTTTGTGTTTCCAGAAAGAAGGGAAACGAAATTTCAACACTCCATTTGTTAATAAAGACGAGGCGTTTGCACCTCAAGAGAAAACTTTTACGGAGACATTAATCCACTTCTATAGTTCAGAAAATCTGTCTTACCTGAAAGGGTCTCTAAGTGCACTTTATACTCTCCTGCATTCTATGGCCTCAGATTCTATAACAGAGATATCATCTTTGTCGTGCTCTTCTTCCTTGTCATTGGATCTTCTGACGTCAGTTTCCGTTAGAGTGTTTCAGAAATGATCTGAGTTAGTACGGACGTCTTTGTCAACATCGCAATAAGATTCTTCTTTTTTTGGGCTTATATTTTGCCCTACTGTACACTAGACCGTGACCTTTCGATCTAGCGCCCCTGCTAAAGTGTTCGTCCTAAACACAGCTGCCACGTGAGCCGATGTATCGGTTTAGAAAGAAGACAGGAGGCCACAGGTTCTGGGGAAGAGTAGCTCTGATGCTGACGGTTATTTTTGCCATGCGATATCACATGTTACTTCAACAGGAGAAGAATGTGGAGACTGGATGTACTAATCACACTATAACTGGCCAGAGAAACTTAAATTAGTAAGGTAGACATCCCGTCACTCCCTGGTTTTCCGCGGAAGAACTGATTTTATGGGTTTTTTCTATGCTCTATCCTGATATTCCGAAAAATTCGATTCGGGACGCTAAGGGCCCCTGGGTTTTCACAGGAAAAAAGACATTTCCGACAATGCTTACGAATATTATGACTTTCCCACAGTGAACAGAAGCATTCATAAGTGTAGGACAGACATCAGCCAGCCACTAACAAGAACGAATAAGAAAGGGAGGGGAAGATGTATAGATTAGAGACTGCAGAGTCTGGGCTGAGAATGGGAAGAATGAGGAACAGCCTTGTAAAAAAAACTCACTGAGTGAACTGAGTGCATTGAGATTCTTCTTATTAGATGTTTTGTACTTTTTATGTCTATGTCATAATTTTATCTGATTTTTGTAGTAACGTCAGCAAATTTCTTGTCTATTTTTATTGTTTGACGGGCTAAATATATTCTAAACCTGAGAACCGTGCATCTTCCTCATGAAATAAAGTGAAATGCCAACTTGATGCAACTAGGTAATTTTATTGATGTATTCTTAGCTCGAAATGTTTCGGGTGCCATGCACCATCCGCACCGTACATACGTCCTACGCATCGGCTCTCAAGACCACCACCCATCCAAAAACTCGGTGCAGAAAACCATATGCTGCAACTCAACATTTAATGTTCCTGATGATGGGCGTACGTACCCGAAACATGTCGAGCTAAGAATAGTAATCAGAATATTTCATATTTAACTCTATCCCACATGGACCCCACCTCGGCTGAAGCGCTGATCATACTGAAGGAGGTATTTTCTATTCCCTGTTCATAGAAGCCCATATAGTATGATATCGGCTGTCCTGTCCCAACTGTCTCAACTCAAGATTTTTTTTTATATTTGACCTCCGCGATTTTGCTTCGTCGCTGGTAACAGATGAAAATTATCTTCTGACCGATCTTCGTGTTAGAAGCCTCCCACATTCACGGTTCTATAATAAATCCTTCCACAGCCCATCGTCAGACGTCTAGCCATTTCATCTGTATGTATTCCGCACGGTGATGACAGCTAAAATTACAATCTTATGGGATGTGACGCCGTACATTCTGCCACATAGTTACAAGAATTTCGGGGACATGGGCAATATACATGTACAGCATTGAAGCAATATATTACGGAAACTTGCGTCAGCACAAGAGTACACACTGTTTTCACTCAAACTGCTGTAACGTAAACAGACCTGCAGTTTGGGTTACCTAGTTAAATGCAAGTAATTAATCAACACTGCTGTTGGCGATATGAACTAAAAAACCGACAGTGATTCTGGCAGTGCGGGTTATAAAATACCTATTGCCAACATCACTGTCGCCTAAAAATCTTATAGCAAAGGGTCACATAAATTTTTGTGGGCTGGTTCGAGGTTCGCGTGTCGAAAAATAACAAAATGTTATATAATAACCGTGTAATTATTGTGTAATTTTTATACAGGGTCATCGAAAAAGATGGACGGGATTTGAAACCGCTATAACTTAAAAAGTACTAGACGGATTTACATGTTTGGCATCTTAAAATGTTGAGAAACATTTAATGTTTTAGACTTACCTTAGTACATTTCAATATGTGCACAGTTTGTAGCTCTGGGGATGTCCAAACGAAATTCTATCTCCTGCCACGTTTTCTGAATCATGTCTCGTGTTACAGTTTCAATGGCTGATGTGATCCTTTCTTGCAGACGCTGGATATTCCTTATCTTCTCAGCATACACAATGTTCTTAATGTACCCCCACAGGAAAAAAATCAAGTAGAGAGATCTGGGCTTCGAGGTGGCCAGGGTATTGGTCCACCCCTTCCAATCCAGGCATCACGGAATCTCTCATTTAAAACGTCAGTCACAAAGCAACTGAAATGGGGAGGAGCTCCGTCTTGCATAAAAATAACCCAACTTACAATTTCTTGTTCGAAGGTTTAACGTGTAAATCCGTCTAGTA
>Ga0123352_10004901_pt1 | contig 19921 bp, 20 predicted proteins | sample TergutLab28metaG_FD_89700 | JGI IMG/M metagenome (GOLD analysis project Ga0123352, IMG submission 89700) | Labiotermes labralis P1 segment gut microbial communities from Petit-Saut dam, French Guiana - Lab288 P1 | ecosystem: Host-associated > Arthropoda: Insects > Digestive system > Gut ...
ACCTTTATCAATAATGAAACAAGGTCTTACTCACATTAGTTCAACGAACAATGTTAAATGAGCTTGCGTGTGTAAGTGTTGTAACATAATACTACATTACACAACATTAAACTCAGTTAATAACTGATATTAGTGCATAAACTGCAAATGCAAAGGACAATTTAACAAGTTTAAGAGTGATATAGTGATTGTGCTAACACTGTCAACTTAATTTGTGGTGTTACTTTAATAATAATTCATAATCTTGTTTTGAACCAGCCATTTCTTGGAACAGATTGTTCAACCATATTTATGTCTTGATACCAGAGGAGACAACTACACTTCACTTTACAGGAGTTCCACAGATACTAAAAGTTTGGAGACAACAACAATAAAGAAGTAATGTTCAACAAGAGACTGGATGTCAATTTAAACAATACATATCTTACTAATACTACTAAATTTGATGGAGCAAGTATTATCTTATGCTATATACTGCAGTTAATTCCAGTGAGTGAGTAACAACCATTGCTACTACCAGTTTAAATTACAAAATCAGACTGTACACGAGATCAGCAGTGCGTCTATCAAACGCAGCAAAATATGGAACCCTCTAAACCACAACCTTACCAACCACAGTATGTTATGATATCTTATGCAAAAGAAGCCACTACCTATTTCGACCAATAAATGCCCACAGTGTCTCAACTGCACCCTCCTTCACTTAGTGTCCTCATAAGAACAGTCCTTCTTGTTAAACTCATCACTGTCAATCAGAAACAGGTGTAACTACACACAGGAGTTCATTCTCCAAGCAGTTCTGGTGCCAAAGGGTCTCTGTTATCTACTCTGAAGTTACACTGTTAAGTATGTAGCATTTAATTGTATAACTGAGACACAAGGATCAGTTTCATAACAATAACTGAAACTTTTTGACTAGAGAAACTAGGCAACAAAGAAGCTTCAGAGTGAACATATGGTTACAATGTACAGTAAATGCAATTTCTCAACTTGGAGACCAATCTTCCTGCTTTCTCTGAAATTTCAAACTTACCATTATTTAAACCAGACCAGCAGAAATTCAGTCTTTAAGTGAACAAATACAAAAACTTCGAACTCAGCTCAGCAACACAACCTACATCAGAGGCTGCCACATCACTGAGTTTTCAAGACAATTTAGTACAAATTCGCACAAACACAACACACATAATTAAGAACAAGAAAACAAACATTTTATACACATAAAGACATAATGTGGCAAGAGAGGAGAGGTGCAAGTTATTACTAACCGGTTTGAGAATAATACGATGTTTCTCAGCAATTAGCCTATCCTTGTCTGCCGATGACAGAGACACATTGTCCTCCACTCTGACTACCTCCAGTTCCAACTGCTGCAAACGTCTAGAGATTTCTGCATGATGCTGCACCAGTGTCCCTAGCCACAGTTCATCCCACAGCAGTGTAATGCGACGCAACTCTTGCACCAGCAGTTGAACCTGTGAAATAGCTTCTGGGGCCTACAAACAAAAACATTCACATTCTTTTGGAAAAATGTATAACTGATAATCACAAAACAGAGATCTGGAATTAGAGTTAGAGCAGAATTGATAAACTCCAACTTATCAGCCACGTGGATATGAAGTTCATATACAACACTTTGGAGAAACATGTATCAACTGAAGACATTTTGAAAATGTGTGTCTAAGCTGACGTATCAATACTCGATGAGCACAGTCTATGAAAGCTCCTCTGGCATCTTCCACCTTCATACGGATGATCATCCAAAAAGACTTCATGGCACGCATGCAGTTGCCATAAAAGTGTTGCATCATATATATATACATATATATATATATATATATATATATACACACACACACAGGGTGATCAAAAAGTCTCTGTGCACCTGCTGATTACAATACAGAAGTCAGGTGCACAGAGACTTTTTGATCACCCTGTGTATAAAAATATAAGTATACACACGTACAGCAGAGACAAAGTTCCTAAAGGGCATTAAGAACCTGACAACATAAAAACAAAAACCTTGAAATCTTGACTTAAGCACTGATTCTTTTAAAAGTTCCTAAACTAGAAACATGTAATAAAAGACCAATGGAAAAACCAAGGAAAAAGTGGAGGGCCTGAGTGACAGAAGACAAACATAGGCAGGGAAAGGACACAAATGACACAAGAGAAGCACTAGGACACGACAAAGACAGATGAAGATAGCTATGTCACAGGACAACACACAAGGGTAGAACTCAACAATGAAGATGGAAATGACGACAGTGGTATTAGAACTGTAAGTTCTTCCTAGCAATCACATGACAGATGAGATCCAAATGCCAATATGATCCTCCAGAAGGTATGCTCTCTTATTTACCAAAGAAGTAACTAACCAGCTTACTTCATGACATACAATAATTGAGCAGCTGATGGTTACACAGCTGACTAAAAAATTCTCTAAAACAGAAGCATCTACATGAAAGTGCACACCCAGTTGCATCAGACAACAAAGAAACATAAAAACTGCAAACAAGGAACAAAAATAAATTTCAGAGCAACAATGCTAACAATAGTCACAGAAACAAAAATAAATTTATGAAAAGAGAAACTGCTCTCAGATTTTCATCTTTCATTACAGTTCTAGTACCTGCTTTGACAGTGTGTCCACCATGGCCAGAAAACAATTCTTCAAAACAGAAACTTGATTTTCCTCTTCACTAGCACACTCTTCATCCTCTTCCTCTTCTTCCTCTTCTTCTCCATCTTCCAAATCTTCTTCAGCTGATGGCTGGGACAGACAAGTGCTAAATAATCCTGAAAAACGTACGCACACACATTTAGTTTCTTCTAAAACACTGTGGAAGAGAACAATGCTTGCTCATCCCACCCATCCCAGCCAGCATGCACCGGCCATCTTCCCAGAGAGCAATATTTCCATTCTCCCACATTGTGTGCTCATGATCGTATATTTGGGTAAAGAAGTAAATCCACCAATAAAACACAACTGAGAAAAAATCATGGGAAATGTAAGTCAAGGCAGCCAGTAACCTAAGGGACTTATAACAGATAACTCCTTCATCCACCTCCCCAGAGCACACTGCCTATATGATGACCCATGCAGTGGTGAGCAGGGATGTTCCAAAGATACAGGAGGCAATGCCAGCAGTAGTGGAACTACCAGCAGGGTCACCCAAGTCAGACAGGCCACAGGGAAGAATCCAGTTGAAGCATGTCCCTAGGGGAGCAACTCAAATATGAAATCTTGGTCCTTCAGGTTGGGAGCTGGTTGTAAGGTTAACCTTTATCATCCTATATGACCATATACTGATCACTAAAATGTCCTGGTAAATGGCCTAGCATGCCACATGCTGGTCGCTCTGAGTTTACTTGTTAACAATTAAAATGTCCGTGTTAAGCCAGAAAGACTCAGGTCATCACAGATAAAACGGGCATTTCAATCTGATAAGAGTTAACAAACCTACCCCATAAAACAATATTGTTTCACAACCCCACTGGAAAGGCCATTGCCAGGAAATTGGCCGATGAGCCATAGGAAGGAAGAAGACCTCCTAAAACAAATCTAAAATATTTCACCAACCAGCCTCCTCTGCAGTAAATGCTGATGATAAAACACTGTGTAAGAGTCGCATTGTTCATTTCTACTTTATTTAATGATGCTGTCAGTGTCTCAGATCACTAAACAAAGACCTGGATAGCATGTAAAAGGAAGCAGTCAAGACTTAATGAAGGTTATATGTAGTGTGGCATTAGCCAGCACAGACTGAGGAACACCCCAATTAACTTGCCAGGACAGTTGGTGGCCTGGTGTAGAATGGAGCCAGGCACCACCCAAATATGTCAGAAGTGTTAACACTTGTATCAACTCAACAGGTCATAGCACTGACATCTCTCAACACAGATATACTTCATATGTATCAATGAATCCAATCTGTATCATTCACATCACTAAAAGTGTCGCAGGCAGGGAAGGGGGTTAACCCTTCGTAATCGTAATTAGGAATTCAGCATTCTCTGCGAAGACCCAGAATTTAAATAGCCACCCATTACTTTGTATGTTTTTGGCTAATGACTTTAGTGGACATTCAGTTGCCTCTGCATCACACAATGAGCTGATGATAGTTGATTTCCAGGACTAATGAAATTGCGATTACAATATGTCATAATATTCCTGCTTTCCATTTCCTGAATCTTGTCCTCTCAGAGACTCACGTGAAGTAGAAGTGCCCATTGTCATGTCCTGAAGTCGTGCCCCTCCTGCAGCAGCACCTACCACTGCTGGGAATGTGATAAGGTGCGGTGCATCCTCTGCTACACGACACAGTAATTCAGAGACGCGACGTCTCACATATGGCTCTGGATGGCTAAGTCGAGAGAACAGCTGTGGGATGATGCCCTTCCAGGGGCGTGTTGGTGTAGTGGCAAGTCCAGATTCCAGTACAGTCTGCAGTTCCAGAGCATGTTTGACAATCAGCCGCAAGAGACGCAGAGTGGCAGTGATGGTTGTGCAGTCGTTCTCCATTCCACTAGTCACAGTCTGTAGGATTTCAGAATAAAGAAAGATAAAACACAGATCACACAACTAGCAACACACCTGTATTTAGTCCAAACACAACACACCTACATTTAACACTAATACAATTTTACTGTGGCTCATACAGGAAAATGATTAACCTCTGAAGTCTCAGTAAAATGTACAGGTAAAGGCAAAATTGTCCACATGCATGTCATGAAGGCAGAGAGAGGGAGGAGAGGTACAACTCCACTCATTCTCAGTCTTGGCATTAGATGGAAGTATATAGTGTCTTTCGCCGTGGCCACTTCACCCCTAGAGAAAGAACCGCTAGTACCCAATGAATAGGACGGTGGGTAAATGAGCCCCATAGATGGTACAGACATTTTGGAGACGAGACATCTTATAATATCCACAAAACCTTAACTACATCATAAAACAACTCTTCCAACCATGTGCAAATGTACACAAATTTTATTTATCAAAATTACCAATCAAGATTCGATTCATACTTTATGAAAATTTTTAATCTAGATCAGATCAGTTAACACTAAATGGGATAGTACTATCAGGACAAAATCTTTAGAGTTCAGATTTAAGGTAATCAGGGCAGTCAATATGAAGATCAGTCTCCTCGGATTATGGCACATACTCTGAAGAACATGTGCTAAAATTTCAGAGCAACCTACTTCTTCAATTTTCAGGGCAGATGAAAAGTAGAGTACCCTAATGCCACTGTGTCACATTATAAGAAACAGTAATAACCTTCAGATTTATCTCACGTACGAACGGTTCCCTTCCAAAATTCTGCAGACACATATAATTTCTGGGAATTTATTTTGTTATGGCAAACCAGCATGCACCAACAACCACTATACTTCAAACACTGTAAAAGAATGAACTGCAGAGTACCTCTTTATCTCCACACAGTTTCAGATAATTGAAATAAGCCACAGCTGACAGTTCGTAGTAGCTGTAAATACGTTTCTGGGCATCACGCCATATCTCCACTAGCAATGACAACTGCTCACTGCTTGCCCCACTTAGTGCAGGAACATTCTGCAGCTGGTTCTCAATCATCTCAGATGTGTTAATATCTTCTGTCTGTTAACACACAATAATTATCAAACAATCCTTATCATCTCACCTCAAACATCTGTTACGAAGTAACGGAAGGTTGAGGTGATCATGACAATACAGCCACGGCAGCAAACTATGGCACCACCCATTCATTACAGTGTAAACAAACATGATATCAGCAACAGATTAGAATATAGTACATAATATTATGGATAGCAAATATTGGTACCATCCTATTAATTGAGTTCATGTATCTGACCATTGTAAATGAGATCGTCTTCCATTAGATACACTGGTATGTAATGCAGTTACTCTGTAAGTTAAGTAGAACCTGATGATGGCCAAGTGAAGTGGCCGAAACATGTACTTGATACATTGTATAACACCTGATAATATAACATAGTTGTGTTCTGACTGTATATCTATACATATTTGATACTTTGTAAGTCAAGACAGGAGATGAAAGTACTGCAAACAGAAGTCTTTCATATTTCACTGCATGATACTGTCAGACAAATACATCAGTTCTAGCTCTTCACTGTCACATACTTGGAAAGAAATCGGCCTTGGTGGCAAAGCCTTCGATTCATAGTTCGCCATGTGACCTTAGAAATCTGACATTTAAAAAATTTAGCAACCAGTATGCAACTGAAATGGCTAAATTCTAACTAAAAATCTGTGCCACAATGAGTACAGAACACAATGACAGTCAGACACAAATAAATGCATTACGGATAAATACAAGAATTCTATCTGTTCACTCTCTCATCTGTGGAAGAAATCAGCACTGCTGACAAATACTTGAAACTAATGTTTCTGTCATAAACTGTGAAAAACATAACATTGAGGCACAGTTACAAAATTACCAAAACGGGATGAATATCCCATTTTGGTAAGTATACAAGTGCTTTCATGGCCTCTTTGTAAATGCAACAGGCAGCAAGGCCCACCTCTATATCCTCTTCATCAGCAACAGCATGAGTCTGACTTAGAATAAAGTACACTTTGTCTAAATCATCTGCAGTTATTCCAGCAGGCATCAGCTGCTGAACAGCCACTCTATCCACCTCCGACAATTGTCCACCAGCCTCACTTGCAGCATCGACTACACGTCGACCCCAACGATAGCACCAGGATGCAAACTGGCTCCAAGTTTTGGCAAGTTCTGGGCATCTTGAAACACTCAGCTGTAGTATTCGACCAATCACGGCATCCGTCGGAGGAATCACATAGGCTCCATTGTGACAGATTGTATTGCAACCTACAAAGGATTTGAGCAACAAGTGTTATAAAATGCAGTGCAATGGTGAAGGTCCCACTCAGTTTTGTGAATGAACTTTCAACCACCAGATCTTTGATTTTGATACACATTTAATACAAATACAGACCTACTACTGACAAAGCAAATAAGCAGTCACGGTATCTTACAATGTGAACACATGAAATGTAGATGCTTTTAACCTTTAAACAAATGGGTTGATATTTAAATTTTCATGCATGGTGTGTGAAGAACGTGAGTATTTCATGTTTATTGGACCATGCATCATCTTGATAGTTGAATAAATAGAGACCAACTTGATGTCACTTGCTTTATTATTTCATTATTTACACTAACCATGTGCAGGCTGGAGCACTAGTGCTCCAGCCTGCATACGGATACCACACCACCCCAGCCAAACCACAACGTAACACCAACACACATTGAACCAGAACAATACAACACATGAAATAACTCATCAAATAAGTCGCAAGCTCCTGAGGATGGATGTATTAACATCCGAAACATGTTGAGCAGTAAATAAGGAAATAATAAAGCAAGTGACATCAAGTTGGTCTCTCTTTATTCAACTAACGTGAGTATTATTTGAACAGAAAAAGATAAAATTATGAAATAAATGGAACTTTGTGGAAAATAAGACACAGATTATGCAGTATGTCTTAACAATGCAGTAAATTTCCTTATTTCACCTACAAATAAAAAATGAATTTCTAGGGTTATTTTTTATGCATTCATATATGCAAACACAGGTTACATACAATCCAAGAAATAGGAGCACAAGTATGAAAATGTACTCTTCCAGAAAAGCAAACAAGTTTTTGTGACCTACAATTAACTATTTACAGATGTTTGGTAATGACACAATGAGTAGCCAGAAACATATCACATCTCAATCCACATTCAGTCCACATTTTATTTTTAAGTGGAGAGGGTATAAAATGCAGCAACAACAGATCACATGCTCCCAGCACATTCTACAAAACGTGTAAGGCAGTGGCAGAATATACACAGCATCCTTCATGTACTCCAAACAAGAAACCAAGTGGTGTTAAAAGGTCAGAGGAATGAGGTGGCCAAGAGATAGAGCTGCCTCTGCCAAATCACTTTGGTAGAAACTTCCAATCTAAGAAGTCCTACCCACAGTGCAACATGAAAATGCACAAGCACTCCCACCTTTTTGGAAAAGCATAATTCATTACAACCCTCTTATTTCAAAACTTGCATGAATAATTCCTCAAACATGCTGAGGTACACTACACCAGTCACAGTGCATTTGGCAAAAGAGAAAGAGGCCTGACTGCTTTTTCTAAGGAAACAGCAGACGGGACACTATATCAATTTGTATTTTAAGAATGGAGGGATCCCATACCTCCTTTCTACCATGATCTTAATAACATGCTGATCACAGATGCATTGGGACTGCTTTACTGCTGCAAACTTTTCATTCCATTAGCAATTCAAGTTTTCTTAACAATTCAAGTGAAACAGAGATCACACTTAGTTCATGTAGGTTAAAACAAAACTCATCCAACAGCTGTGAATGTAAACCACTGAACACCACACTTAAGCAAAATCCACTACAACAGGCATTCCTTACTTTGAACATCAATATTGCCAAAGATGGAAGGGTCATGAACACTATAGTGAGCCTTTTCCCATGCCAACAATCGTCCCACAGCACTTCTGTCATTGTCTGCTTCTGCTGACATAAGATGGTTCTCTTGCTGCAGCCACTTAGCAAGAGTAAGCAGCAACCTCGATCCCCGGTCACGGAGCTGAAAGTCATTCTCTGCCAACTGCTGTGTAAGGTTCAGTGCAGCAACTGCACACACCTGCACCGCACTGTCATGTTTCTCCAAGCTGCGAACAGTAAGTACATTATGAGAAAGAGAATCCCTTCAAATTTGTACACAAAATTAAAATGCTAGAAGCTAACGGCATATTTTATTCTTGCATCCAGCTGAACAGTGTTTCCCTATCTTCAGCTATGACTCTAAATTGGCTACCAAGAGCATTTCACATACTGTGACTCCACGTGTTGACTGTTCGGCAGCAGGAGAAAGACCAGTTCAGACTTACAGTGCACACTTTTACTCCAAACGCATTCTCTGTATTGCTGCATTCCTTGTTAACATTTAATATTCATTTATTACAAATACAACTGTACTGCTGCAGGCACACTATGGTCAGAAAGCATTTCTCTACATGTTTCACTTAAATACAACCATGTCACAAATGTTTCTAATTAAAGCTATACCACAGATAAAATATCAGTTTCAATAGGACATGACAATAATCAATGTGTATTTTGTTCCTGACATTTTCAGACACCACAGTGGTCTCATCTTTGTTTTAACCCTTGAAGATGATACCTCTAGAATGCACTGACACAACAGGACATACATTCCCAGTGACATAGCGTCACATCCTAGAAAAACAGGCACCTCATCCGTACTGCAAGCAGGAACCTAAGAATTACTTTATACTACAAATGATAAAGAGATATGTCAGTGGATGATGCAAACATGTTTTCAATATGAATGTACTGCAGCATAAAAGAAAACTTACCTACAAGCTTTACACTGTAACTTACATAAATAATTCTCAACTTACTGCATGCCTGACAGAAAATGGGATCATGAATTCTATCAAATGACATGTGTCATAATCAGCTGTAACAACTGGATACAGTTCAAATTCAGCTTCATGATTCTGTACACAATATAAGCTAAGTGTGTCCTTCCCTGTGTTTCCCCATCTTCTACAGGCACAGAGATGAGTCCCAAACAGTACATACAATTCTTCTGAACAATAAAGGGAGGACTAAGACAACCAAAAAAAGTAGAATTTGCATTTAATAAGGCGTAAAACTTAACAGGACCAATATGGACCATAATGTCCTACATTACAGCAGACTGCCTGAGTACCAAATTTTACAGAAATTCATCCAGATGTTTCAGTGATAAAATATAAAAACAAGAGACTTAATGACCTACTTCATTGTACCATCAGGTATTTGCCTAGAGGGCCTGAAAAAAATTTGAAGCCAAATCCCATGCTCAGCTTAAAAGTCAAATCAGGTACCTTTTGAATACATGTCAGAAGAGTTACAACTGCAACTAACTTATCTCTCTACCTCATTTGCATTGAAAAACAGCAATTAAGTACAAACTCTAAAGCAACGAAACTCACCCATAAAGTACTTTTGCCACTTCAGTGAGTGCCTTAGCATTCTGAGCACTCCAATCCATAGAAATGGGTACTAGTGGCTCCTCCCCTTTCACAGCCATGTTCACAAGACTCTGTGCCACCTCCTCCAATAGGAGCTCAGTGTTTGTGCCAACACATAGCAAACCATCTTCTGATTTTAGATAATCAATGAGTAACTTCTGGGACAGCAAAAGATTGCCTTCTTTACGAGACACTCTGGACACCTCTAGCATTAATTGGTTCACCCACAAGGAATGGCAAGGAAGGCCACCTCCTAGCATGTTGCCTCCAGCCAGGTTGAAGTATTTCCCCCACCAGAGAACTTGGGTCAAGAGAGACGAACTCAGGGTATCAACAATACAGTCATCAACCTGCAAGAAGGATTCACGTATCACAGCACCATTACACAAAGGAAAATAATAAATTCTTGTTTCATTAGTAATGGGCTTCAGACGAATTATGGTGGCTGGAGAAAATTCAAGAGCAGGATGCTTTATAATTTGTACCCTTTACCATATTTCGGTATAATAAGCAAAGATCACATGACGGGTGGAACATCTGGCACACAGAGATGAAATAATATAATATATGCACACAAATATTAGTCAGAAAACCTGAAGAGAAGTGATCACAAGGAGGACACTCGCAGAGATGAGAGGGCAATATTAAAACATATCAGACTTTGAAAATAAGTAAACAAAACAAAGTAAGGTATTTAAAATTATCAAAGATGAGTTACTGATAATGCCAAAGTGCATCTTGGAACAAAATCCTATAACAGCATGGCCCAAAATCTATTCCTTAAAACCAATTTAAATATCATTTCCCCATCTCCTGCTTGTCACACAAATGGCTACTTCCAAGCAGTTTTTCCACCAAAACAACGTACAAATTTCTTGTCTCCCCATTCAGGCCACATGCACAGTCCAATACAAGCATCTTGACTTTATTACTTTAATAATTCTAGAATATATGTCAAAATTATGAAGTTCCTCTCTTTGCTGTTTTCTTCATTTAACACTTATTTCATCCACTTTAAGTGCAGATGCTGAATCATGCTGGTCTAGTGCTTGGACACTCACAACACTGAACACATTGCCATCCAGTTTTCCCGCCAGTATGTTCTGTAGCCCTGATGCAGCATACTGTAGCACTGCAGCTTCTTGCAAGAATTCTGATGGTGCATTCCTCAAACCTTCCTGCAAATGGCACTGTGCAATACGTAAACATTGCTGAATCTTCTCTCCCCACACAATATTTCTGGATACAAACAGGCAAAAAATGCAACTTTAATATCTTTTCTCTTGTTGTTAACTGACTATGCTTAGCTACTTATGCAAATAATTAAAATAAAATTATTACAAATGTATCACCTATTAGAACCCTTTAGAGCTGTAAGAATATGTAGACATTTATTTCAATTAGCACATTGCACTTTGGAGGGGCAATAAGGGTTAAAAAGCCCATGAAAATAAATGTGAAATGTAGTGATCAATAAAACAGTCACTTCAGACACAATAACAATGTTACAAAGAATGGTCTACAGACTCCTTCAAAACATTACACAATTAATGTCACAGAAACATGAGAAGTTTCTTTTCAGCAAGACCTGTGTCTATCAGCTCAGACGTTAGAAATTCTTTCCACCATTTTTTACACTTCCATTCGCTCATTCCTCTTTCATCAATCACACAAAGTTGAAACAGCATTAATAAAAAAGCTAAGGAACATACAAAATCAATTAAATGTTTGCAGTAACTATGTCACAGAACATAAAATTATATGTTAATTTGGTACGCTTAATATAGTGACATTAACATAAGAAGGAAAGAAGGCAGAGGAAGAAATGAACAATTAAAGAAATTGTGGAACAAAAAAGGAAAGAAAACATGGTCTAAGAGTGCAGAGATTTAAAGGGAACAACAAAAGGCTAACAGCTACTGACCTATTTGTAGTTTATTTAATGATAGTGTCAGTAGCTCAGTATACACAGTAGCAAATGGTAGGATGTTTAAGGAATAGCGTATTGGAAAGGACAAGAAGCAGGAGCCCAGCGTGAGGTACCACCCCAGCCTGTGTATGAAAGGACAAAGGAGGAGCATGAAAAACATCGGCAAGGACATTCAGTGCTTCGTCCAAGATTCTAACCACGTATCTTCCAAACACAAGCCACAAGTGTTACTTCTTCAGCCAACTTGTTTGGTGCTAAACTTTTAACTATCTGCTACTGACATACTGCTCACACTATTCGACAAGTTCTGTTCTGGATACTTACTCAGTTTCCACATCAGTACCGTCACTGTCCGCAACTATAGTCATTGCTATGCTCGTCAGCATGGTGTATGCTTTACCCATGAGCTTGTAACTACTCCAACACTTCCTGCTACTACTGCCAACGTCCCATGCCTCTTCCATTGAAGTTGTTCCTTGAACATTCCACTTCATCAACTCACTCACAGCTGTCAAGTCTCCTTCATAAAATCTGGCAAATGCTTTAGCATGTGTAGTACTTGTCACGCTGCTCATTAGCTGAAATTATATAGACAGCATGCAAGTTCCAAGCAGAAGATATGACTCACTTTCCTTTGGCATATATCTGTAGTCTTACATATCTATGAGCAATATTACTATTGTTTTATTTTACTTTTAAAAGAGAGCTAAGGGTGCAAGTACAGATTTAGTATGTGTTAAATATTTCAGTTATAATCTGCAAGTTCTGCATCACCACCATGCCTGATAAATACTGACTTATAAACATTACTTTAAAATATTTCAAACACAATGTGTAAGAATGTTTCTGATCTACCACCAGATTTAAGAACCCTAATTCCAACAGTTCTTCATCACAATCACACCAAGGGTTTTATGAAAATTTATGCACTGCCACAGTAGTGTTATTTTACAACCAATATTCCCTTAACAAAAGCTGCACAGTTGTCCACTTTCCACTATCACACACCATTTCAGGATCTAAAAATCAGCACAACGTTTATCACATTTCATTCACTGTTAAGCGCCCTATACACTTTCAACTAAATATGAGCGATTTTACTGTGTGACGTCATGCCTGACGGAAAAACTAAGTAAACTGCGCAGTTTTGACAGGCAATAGCACAGGCCTCAGAACTGTCCTTTCCAAGTCATCTTTCACACAGAGAACTGCGCAGTTCACTCAGGGAATCCCACAGTTACCTCAGTTTACCTGCCGACACCACCGTCGCATCATCTCAAGGCACGTCTGTTTCTAACAATTCATTCAGCGGATGAACATCGCATGATATATTCCTTTTCAAATACCACTTCTTATTCCACATTTTACGCTATCTTTTCTTCTTTTTGGATAACATTATGGCTGATGTGGCTAGCAAACAGCAAAGGACTGCCTTGTTTTTAGCCACAATAGTCACACGCACAAGAAGACACATAAAACTGACAAAAAAAACTGACAAACCTGATGGAAAACCTGTGCTGTGCCATAGAACATTCATCTCAGTATTTTGTGCAGTTTTTTTTTTTACTCAGCTAAACCGCACAGTTTAACTTCAAGTGTATGGGGCCCTTAAGAGTTTCAGAGATTAAAAAATGCAAATGAATGAACATAACATCCTCTGGTGTACTAACATTATACAATACATGTAACAACAAACAATTATCACGAAGCCATTGCAAGACTTGTAACTTCATGAACTCTTTTTAGTTACTGCATATGTGAATTAACTTCTTGCCTCATTCTAAGAGGCTAAGAATTTTCACTGAAACTTACATATTTTTGTGGGGTTCCTCCATTTTGATGCATCCACAGTTCTGCTTCCTTTTCTTTCCACTTGATCAGATCAGTCCAATTACACACAGCCTTGTAACACTCCGTTAACTTCAAAAACAAACCAAATATTCTTACATCAAGATCATTAACACATAACAATAACGTGAATCCCACTTAAAAACACATTCTAGTGATCTCAATATCTTTACATTTCATTCTGGTGTCCATTCTCTTTTGTTCCAGGAAGGACTTGTGATGCCTATTTCCTTCTACTTGTTTCAGTCCACAATTTGATGTCAGCATAATTGTAAAATAACTCTTACAGAAATAACGGTCCATTCATATGCATAATTTCTACTGGTACAGATTCCTATTGAGTTTTCTAAATGAAACCCACACACTGTACAGTGACAAATGTACTCTTCTGGGTTATTACACGGTGAGTAGTGGTAATTTCTTACCGATGTTTCAATACAACCTATTGGTCCCATCCCCATGGTTCAAGAATTCTTGATTCTTGAACCCTGAGGATGGGACCAATAGGTTGTCCCAAAATGTCAGTAAGAAATAACCACTACGCACTGCATAACAGCCCAGAAGAGCACAGTTCCCAGTCACTTCAAATAACGGAAACCTGAAATCACGCATTGCACATTGAGGTTTTGGGATATCAACTGTCTTCCTTAAAACTTACAATTAAATCTGCTTACATTTACTCTTACATTATGCACAGCGGCTTCGGTGGTCTGGGGGTAACGTGCTGCCTTTAGGTACACAAGTTTGCGGGTTCAAACCCGGCCGAAGCCGTCAGGAATTTTCAGGGTGAAAAAATCCTCAGCATGCCTTCCTTCGGAAGGGAAGTAAAGCCGTGGGTCCCATGTCACAGATTTGCGGCATGTAAAACATCCCTGAATTGATGTGGAAGTCACAATTTCAGGCAAAATTACAGGCCAATTCTCGTCCACACAGTTCCACCTTTTGCTACTAGGATCTCTCGCATCATTGTGGACGTGGAGGTACCTGGCGGTGAACGTGGGAACGTCCAAACAGGTGGGGAGGGATAGGGTGAGTACAATAAGCCTTCTAAGGCTAAAGTACGTCCGTGGCATTAGCTACAGGCCCTACTGATGAAGAAGAAGATTATGCACACGTCAGTGTTGAACAAGATGGGGGAACAGTCACGTGTAGCAACAGAAAACGGGTCATGGGGTACTTAAAGACATTCCCCCAGACTTCACCAGCACAGACTTGAGAGAACAGCCACAGGTGAAACAGTCATGCATGGCAACAGAAAAAGGGTCATGGTATACTTGAAAATATCATCCCAGACTCCGCCAGCGCAGACTTGAGAAAACTGAAAGAAGAAGCAGAGTCTCGAACACAGCTGAGACCCAAACTTATGTACCTCTCCTGCATACAAATCCAGAATGTGACTGCCACACCAACCTGCTCAGTACTCAACCATAAGTCCAAGACGCTAATAAACAAAAATTTTGTACAGGGAGTAAATGACAGGGAAAAAGTGGAGATAAAAACACATTGTTCCATATACCTGATCAGCCATGAATCCCAATATATGCTGATCTGTCTCAGCTTTTCCAGCTTGTTTCAATGGGCTGGACAGAGCGTTCTCATCAGCAACCAGATGTGCTGGAGACTTGTGCACTGTTGATGTGACACATTCCTGGTCCAGTAATTTTTTATAATCTTCAGCTGCAACTTCAAACCTGAAAATCATGACACACACTATATATATATATACACACACACACATATATATACATATATATATATATATATAAAACAGAATTACAGTATTATATTATTATTTTATGACACTGTAACAACTGCTAAAGTCATGCAGTGTCAAAGGAGAAACACATTGCAGTATCTATAAATGCATATAAAGGCAAACCTGACACTCATTATTTAACACTCCCACACCTGTTTCCACTGTTGTTGACACTGAAATAAAACACTCAAAAAGGAGAAGTTTTTGAACAGTATTAGGCTCACCTTCCTTGAGCTTGTTCAGAAGCAGATTTCAACCAAGCAAACTTCCGTCCAGCAACATCTTTGCACCATGCATATAGACCTTGTATTGCTTCAGGTTCATGGAGTTTGCACAGAGCCCAACATACATACATCACAGCCCTTTCAAATTCAGGACCCTGCATAAAAGGCAATGTAAATATACCAACAATTATTTTACATTACTGAATTAAAAACAAATGGAATGCCTTACCAAATATGTACCTAATAAAACAGTTACTTCAAATACATTGTGAATGAAACAATGTTATATAAATTGGAAAAGTTACTGTTTTTAAAAAACTCCATTGACTGGATGATCCTTAGCATGTGTAATAAACATATGGATATTGTACCACTACCAAAATGAAACCACAAAGTCTGTGTACACATATAGGTGCATGGTTATAACTATTGTGTTGGCAAGAATGGGAAGAATTAGGAAATCACATTACAACAATAAAGTTACAATTCACCCACAAACTTATTTATCACAGTTCAATACAAAACCAAATTAACATTAAAAAAACTTGTTTAAGTCGACAGGAGCGACACTGGGTGATAATGAGGCCACAAAACAAGCCCATTTTTCTCTCGTCATTCAGCTACTGGCAGTGCAGAAACTGCTTCATCTCACATGGAAAACGAGTAGAGGTGCTGTTAGGCACAGGCCACGATATTTCATATTGCCAATGGTACACCCTCCACTAGGTGAGGTAACTTTTTCTGTTTCCATACCTAGATAACAAAGTGTCAGGTTACATCAACAGAACATTATGGCTTAACTTTAGCAGAGCATGCTCCTTGCATTTACTGTATATAAGAAACACCCTGCATATGCAACTAGTGAAATTGTTCATTCACCTTCTGTGACACACCGTTTTCATACTGAGGCAGCAAAAGAAGACATGACATGATCCAATCAGAATGATATTTAAGGATAAGATTTCCATACCTGAGTGTTGTTAGCATCTACCATATCCTGTAACACACAATGCCCATGACGAACTGCAGTGGTTGCCTGTCCAGCGTGGATTGCCACTACCACCACAGCTGTACGGATTCTTGTAAGCCACTCACCACAAGTGCTCTTGTTCGTATGGAAGAATGTCCGCACAGGCTGAACAACCATCACAAAATTTAATTTACAAATTTCATTCTAAAGATGCACTACCATTTCTGCAATTTCCAGATAAGGAAATAACATCACATAACCAACAAGTAAACAAACTAACATACACTGTATTATTTCACTTATTGCCTACAATCCAACATGTTTCAGTCTATTTGATTGATTGTTGATTGATTAGCGATTCGGTTTGAGACCTTACGGTCCAGACACACCTAGGCATTAATGGGCCCTTTTGCCCCAGATCAATTTATGGGAGACCTGTTACTTTACTGAAGTTCCAGATGGCTCCCAAACTTATACTCTTAATGTCCTCTGGCTCCAAGAAGGAGCCTAGATACACAAGTTTGAGTGAAGCCAAAGCTTCACACTCACAAAGAATGTGGAATGAGGTCTCATCCTCTGCTCCACACCTCCTACACAGTGGACTGTCTGACAGCCCTACTAGATGAAGATGTCTCCTCCATGTATTATGTCCAGTGAGAAGGCTAGTCACAACCCTGGTTTGTGTCCTGTTAAAGGACATAAACCTAGCCTTGGCACCCAAACAGGGTCCCAAAATTAATTCTCGAGCGCGTCTTTGGGTGTTACCAAGATCAGTTGTATTTAACCATCATCAGGGATCAATTCAATACTTCATGAATATTCCAACACCAATCCAAATATAGAATAATAATAGAATACAAAACATCAAAAATATACAGTTGCAGTATAATATCAATCAGTTAACTGATAGAGCTCACTAATGATCTAGTGGATTGTGTCTACATCTAAGTAAAGTACACACATAAAAAGGAGTACATACCAACAGCATCATAGAAAACGTATGACAAGACAGAATCTATCTGACAAGGAAGTGGAATTCAAACTCCAGCCTGTAGCAGCGTTAAGAGGCAGTAATGTTTCTTTGCGGCATGTGGAATGTCTCGTGCAATAAACACAATTCGCTAAATCAACGCTGAGTTGTATCAGTTAGTCAATTGATTAACATTATAAAGTGACTATGTTTTTAATACATGATACAGTATTATCATTTTACATTTGGATTTTAACAATTACTTTGTCACCGCCCTGTAATCCTCATGATAAATTGTGGCCCTGATGAGGGTAGAAGAGATCAAAACATGTCAGATTGCAAAGTAATAAAAGAAATAATACAACGCACATTTTTTGTTCATTTTTATTATTGTAGTGAATTGCATGGTAAATGTGTGCCGTAAATCACACATCCAACTTCTGAAATAAAACATTCTATGAGTTCCAAAGTCACAGCAAATCGCACTTCAAATATGCATATATAAACTGTTCCAATCAGAATAAAGACAAAGCACAATATACATACCACGCGAACACAAGTACACTAAAAACCCTCTTTAATGGATAATTTTGCATGTTCACCTTCTTGGAAAGCTTAATGTATATAATTATGATACAATTATTTACTTATAAAAGCAGCTACAGGATCTAATTCTACACAAATACACCTACATAATTAATTTCAAATTAATTTCCCAAATTATCAATGACGTGAAACAAATACTGAAAGAACCTCAGTCATGAATCCAAGCAAAAGTAATGCCACAAGCAGCTAGGTTTCAGTGTGTTCAATATGCTACATCACTTGCAAAAAATTATGACGGTGTTGTAATTACGTCCAGCAGAGCAAAAATGTGCATACTGATGAACCTACATGACAGTGCACAAGTGTTGCTTCCACCTCAGAAGCTGGCAAACAAGTGAGCAAATATACAAAAAATACAGTACAGAGACAGTACACACAAAACATTGAAATACTTACGGGCTGACAAAGTAGAAGACTTGAACTGCTTACCTTGGGAGGGGGTAGCATAGCTGTTGCACATCCCTCTGCTGCATTGTGTATTGATTTCTCCAAATCCTCAAGGAACTCCAGCAAAAGTCTGACTCTCCGTTGTTCCCAAGTACCACAAGACAATGTGCCAGCATGCTTGCTATCAGTGGGTGTCACTGCCTCTTTGAAACGGGGAAGAATGGATGAATCCTCTAAGCCTCCCTCCTGCTGGTTGATATCACGTGCCAGACTCTTTATGGCTCCTTGAACAAACAATTTGTCAATATATATATATATATATACAATTTCAAAATAAATACAGAAATAATAAAATTACATATTTCTTTAATAGCAGGTATGACTATATACAAGAAAATGAAAACAAAAAAGATCTTACATGGCATTAACAAAAAAAACTAAAAATGACATGCAGGAAGTCTGGCATCGACATGATTACTTCCAGTTGTATTTATCCATATGGCTATGCTACTTTAATAAAAAGTAATTGAACCCTCTGTCCCAAGGGGTTATCTCAAAAAGGGTATCAGTACTGTCAACCTTAAAAGATTAAAAAATGAAGCCCAGCAACCTTAGCCCCTCCACCTCATCTATCAGTGCAACACTGATAAACTTGTGCATGGAAACTATAGGCTTGCAAAACAAATGTTAATTGCCTGGCAGGCTCTGAATGGACAGAAATAAAATACTCCTCATGAAATTAACAAAACTACTCACTTTCGATGTTGGTGAAGGTGTCCTGTGGCTTTCCAAGAGGTGTACGTAACTTGCACATGACACAGAACTGAGCCGCTTCCCACGCAGCCCACAAGAGCATAACTAAATTGGAGGCCAATGCCAAGTTACCAAACACAAAGCTTGCCTTGTCATCATCTGCAGTCCTAGGTGAAGGCTGCAGTGGCCAGCAGCTGCAGAACATATCTTGCAACCAATTGTTATCACTGTAACATGCAAAATTGCCCGCACTTTCATTCACTGGCAGTACAGTACATAAACAGCTAAAAGAGACAGTGCATAGAATGCTCCCCCCCCCCCCCCCCCCCCCCCCACCGCAAAAGATGGACCCCATCTCCTTCACTCCCCTC
>Ga0123352_10004904_pt1 | contig 19918 bp, 11 predicted proteins | sample TergutLab28metaG_FD_89700 | JGI IMG/M metagenome (GOLD analysis project Ga0123352, IMG submission 89700) | Labiotermes labralis P1 segment gut microbial communities from Petit-Saut dam, French Guiana - Lab288 P1 | ecosystem: Host-associated > Arthropoda: Insects > Digestive system > Gut ...
GGCCATATCAAGAAAGCGAGGGCGCTGTCATGTATGGAGCAGCAGTGGAGATGTGAAGACACAATTTGTCTGCAAAGGATGTGGACATTACGTCTGCAAAGACCATATGAGTGTGATTGTTACTTGTGACACTTGCAAGAATAAGGATGAAACTGATGAATCTGATTAGTTCATTTGTTTTCCCAACTCTTCTTCTTCTTCTTCAAACCATTTTATCATATTTAAATTCTTGAATACAGAAATGAATATTGAACATAACCGGAATTCATATACCATATGGGGTAAATGATATTCATGCCATTGTTATATGTCATTGTTACATGAGATTGTCATTTCAGTGATGTGCAAACTGGTGTTCTTTTGTAAGCAGACATGTATTTTAATTTGACAATAAAAGAGCTAAAACCAGCGTTAGTTATAACCACTTTCATGGTGGGGTCACATTTGACCCCAGGTGGCCTTCTACGTCCTAATATCCAGGGTGGCCTTCTGAGGGTTAAGAGAAAACAAATCGAAGTGATCCCTGGTGAATTATCTTGTGTTCAAATAAGTGATTCACAATAGTGGATTTTTTTACATAATTGGGTATTCTGAAAATCACGTCCGAAAATAACGTCGCACACAAACATCCCGAAAATGTTAATATACAACCAAAGGCGAGATGTGGTCTCAGTATTACGTCGTAATTTATCTACCGTCTGTTATTTGTCTGCAGAGCCTAGGTTCGTTAAAAGCCACATACCTGCTCACCGCTGGATAATTCTCATGAAGATACAATGCCTTTCAGCAACTCTGACATCTAAAGACGTCAGACAATGCACTTGAGGAGAAGGGTTTACACATAGCTGACCGTAGTCATTGCTTTGTTAGATAATACATTTGACTGTAGTCTCTCCAAGAACAAAGGAAGATGCTTCCGATAAACCGTTAAAATTGCTTTAGATTTCTCCGTACTGGAAGTCACGAATTAGAGACTCTAATAAATATGTTTGCGAATTTCCCGGTAAATTGGATTTAAAGGCTTGTTCAGAGAGACACGTTTTTACTAACAGGGCAGTAAGAGGAAACAGAGAGCAGGATTTGAAATATTTTACAGTGAGCCTATGAAGAATATTTTGCCAGTTTATTATCCAGACCAACACATGTACAGCGTATATGTGTTAATATATATGTGTATATCAACAATATTTTATGTAATGTAAGTACTGCAACATGTTTCAATGCATCCGTATCATCTTCAGAAAGTCTTATAATTCTATTTTGCTAAAGTTACAAAAATTACTAAAATTATCAAACTCAATAAAATCAGTAGATGAAAATGCTTACAGTTGATGAAAAATACACTGTATAAAACGTTATGAGCTGTCAAGTATTATAATTACAGTAAGTGTAAGTTGTATGGCTAGTGTCTGAATACACAATTTGGAAAGTTTTATATCTGAAATATTTCGTATTCTGAGAAGAAATGAGTGAGATATGATACAAAATGTATATTGGTGCTCACATAAAGTGCCCGCTATTGGTGCTCACATAAAGTGCCCGCTATTGGTGTTCATATAAAGTGCCCGCTATTGGTGATCATGTAAAGTGCCCGCTATTGGTGAACATGTAAAGTGCCGCTATTGATGCTCATGTAAAGTGCCCGCTATTGGTGATCATGTAAAGTGCCGCTATTGGTGTCCATGTAAAGTGCCCGCTATTGGTGCCGCTACTCTTGTCCGATTTTAGTGAAACTTGAATTTTCTCTACAGATTTTATAAAAATCCTCAAATATCAAATTCAATGTAAACCCATCCAGTTGTTCCTTGTGAACGGACAGACTGACGGACGGACGGACGGACAGACATGGAAAAGCTAATAGTCGTTTTTCGCAATCTTACGAACACGCCTACAAATCATCCTTCTTAATAAAAGTTGCAATTTAATGGTTGAACTGTGATTAAAGATAAGCCAGTCTTATGTCGTTGTCTTGTACTTCTGTTTCCGAGAACTTCTGTCCGAGGTTTCTCGTAGTTATCTTCTTCTAGAACAATGCTGAACTAGTGCTTTTAAACAAAAGAGCTCACGGCGGGCCCCTTCTAAAACCCGCAAAATTGAAAACTAATTATTATTCACCCGGTCCATGCAATCCACGCAGAAGTGAAAGCGATTAAATATGGGAATTAATACGATCCACTCAAAATCTCCTACCTTCAAAACCAGTACACTTTGCTTCTCTACTACCCTGCACGTGGCATATTAGACACGAACTTCATTAACATCTCATTTTGTCCACACATTCTTTTAGCACATATTTGACTGACGCCTGACATTCTTGTCTTTCATTATACAAATCTGTCTCCGAAATCAAAGTTAAATTGCACACCTGAATATAAATGGGCAGCTCCCTTGTATGGCATAACTTAGTTCAGAAAAGTCATTGTTAAATGCAAAACACATAGGTATTTTATTGAATATTAATCATTACATAAACAAAAAGAATTGCTTTTATTTACAGCTCTAACAAGAACAAATTATATTTCATTTTACTCCCAGGTCACTGCTTTTTACCACAATCTTCTCTACAACTGACGCATTCGTCATACAATCGGAAGAGCTTTTGTACTCCCTTGTAACAAAAGTTCCAGTTCTATTTTATCAGCGATCGTGTTGTAAATGTTTCCAAGTGGGTGCAGTTTATAAATTTGTTGCCGCCAAAGATTTTCATCGGAACTGGAAACAGGTGACAGTTGCTGGATGAATAATTCGTCTGATATAATCACAGACAGTGCAGATTCTTTATTCGTGAAATTATACGCCACATAAACTTATTTTGTGACCGACTCCCACTTATTAATAGCACTGCAATATACTCTCCCTTTCAAAACGTTTTAAGGTAATTAATCAATAAAAATTTCCAGTAGCATTACACAGAGGCACAGGTCTAATAGCCACTGCAAAAAAATTAAATTTGTTTCGCCCAGTGGATCGAGAAACTGAATAGAGGCTACTTAGACTAGGGACAGTGGAGAATCAATGAATGATCCAGCTCAATCTGATGGCGAAATTAAAAATTCTTGGAACCTTATCCACACTCCCCCACATGCATTCACTGTGCGGGTATTTGTTCGGTATTCCTGTCCTTGTGTTTCAATAAAAACGACCAGATTCATTTGAACGAATCTACGTTATGAGAAAAGTCTTGAAAAAAATTGGATAGTTTGTTGGAAGTACAGAAGCAACAAGGGGAAAGTTGTTAGGAATACAAACCAACTAGTTAATTCCAGGGACCAGATTCCCTTGATAAGCACTGCTGGCCAAAAACCCCGCATTTTAAGGAAACTTAATATTTATTACCAGGTTCGAAACAGTTCAACACGACCCCCACACTAAGCAAAAAATTCATCCCATTCATATTTATTGAAGACCCACTGAATATTACTTTCTCATCTAGGCCTAAGTCTTACAAATTGTTTCTCTTCTTCATGCGTTCCAGCTAAAAGTGGGTATTATTCTTCGCTTCCATCTTTGCTACCTGATCCGCCATTCTCGCCCACCTTAACTTTATTATAATATCTAGGAAAACCTAGAAGCTATGAAGTATCAGATAATGTTCTCAATCGACTTCTTACTCACCTCTCCTACTTCTAATTATTGTCCTCTGTACCCTGGTTTTAGTCCAAATAAATCAGTCACAATCTCACGTTCTTAAATTACAAAACAGACCAAGTTTCCCACCCATACTGAGCGAGTTAAAAGTAGCGCTTTTTCTGTTTTGATTTTTGTATTCACTAAGCACATTCCTGAGCGAAAAAAGAAAATAACAATAAATTACCACACATGATACTCAATGTTCCAGAGATTTTCAGAGGTCACCTTCCGAAAACAAAAAGCGAACTTGCGGTTTGTATTTTTTTTTATTATTACAAACGTACAGAAAGTTCCGCGTCATTTTCTTCAAATAAATGGATTTTTACAGTTTGCGTTAATAATTTATGGTGGCGTTTGGAAAGGCTAGAATCTTTTTCTCTCAACAATATCAAAGTGAATGATATTTAAATCTAGAAGGAAAATAATGAAAAAGTACAATGGGGCTGCCACACATATGCAGCCGGCCAACCTGATTTAAATGACGTGAGTTTAATTGGTGACAACTCAGGCGGACGATAAGCAGCAGCAAACTTTCATAATTTGCTCTTATTCTTATAATAAAACTAACTAATTTCACAAATTTATTTTTGTAGTAAAACTCCACATTTTGCGGGCAGTTCCTCTGTCCATCATCGGGAGATTTCCACTGCACACACAGCAATGGTTCATGTCATACAGTTTTGCTGACATCTTGCGAGCAGGATTCTGCTCGCAAGCTGTCAGCAAAACTGTATGGCATATACCATTGCTGTGTGTGCAGTGGAAAACTCCTGATGATGGACAGAGGAAAAAAGGTAAAGCAGTCCCAATACAGGCCTGGACAGGCCTAGTGGGTTCCAGGAAGTTAAGGTTCCCAGATTTCGCGACAATGGCACAGGATGGTTGTAGGTTGTCAGCCTTACGCACCAGCCGCCTTTACCTCCAGGAAATACTCCTGGTACTCATTTACGTTAGAGGCTGAGTCGACCCCAGGGCCATAGTGCGATCGGAAGGATTTTATGGCAATGAAAAGTCCACTGACACCAACCGGGATCGAACCAGCGGCCTTTCGATTTGTAGCACAGCATCTTAACCACTGTGCTACCGCGGTCCCCCGATGGATAGAGGAACTGCCCGAAACATGTAGAGTATTATTACAAAAATAAATTTGGGAAATTAGTGCATCTAGTTAGTTTTATTATAAGAATTTATCACGATGCACGGTCGCCTGAACATCAAATTTCATGATGTGTGCTAAATATCATAAATACATCGTTAAATCTTGTATGATGTGACAACACATAGCCTGATACAAATTTTTGTGATATTTAGAAGGAACCTGCTTCCTCTATCTTTAGGATAGGAAACGTCTTCCTTATAAGTCTGAGACAGACCATTCCTCCGAACAATTGGCAAGTTTCTGCCCGTCAACTAAATAAGATTAATTTTTAAAAAATCGTAATTAAACCATACAAAATTACAACATTCAAGTGTACCACATAAACAATGCAGCAGGAAGTGTTGTCATATTTTATATATTGACAACATTTTAGATCTGCAATGACCAACGTTTCAGCTGGACCAGTAAGCCAGCTAGCCGCAATAAAAATTCCAATATTCCCTCTTGAGCGAGAATTTGCGGGCACGCTAAATATTTGACCCACAACAACAATTTAAAGTTCGTCTGAACTTCCTGTCACAACTTGTGTTTACTATCCAAAGGAAACTCAAGTTTTTAAAAAAAAATAGTGGTAGAATTGGGTCCTTCAAAAAAACAACGTAATGGTAGCACAGAAATAAGCGTAAGTTTAATTATTAATTTACCCGTCATACTGCAACATCTATGAAAGTAGGTCTGTGTTAATCTTATAGAGTTGATAGGTAACTAAGTGAAAGTTCTAGGAAAGAAGAAAACATAAGCATACAACTTTGCTTTATAAGGTTTCGCCTAATATCTTCAAATATTTTTTAGGTTTTCTAATAACTGTCAAATACAAGACGGCGTTTGGCAGTTAAAATTCCACACAGATTAGCAACAATTGCTTGTAGACGTCTGTTGGTACTCAAGGTATGAAAGTACGGTTGTTATTCCATTAGATCTTTGGCCATTCCAAGCTAAATAATACCCTTTTACGATTACTCTATTGCAGTCATAGGACACAACTCGGCAAACACACTTATACCTACTGTACGTACATATATAACTCCGTGGCCTTAGTCCGCACGCGAACTATACCGACAGAGCGGCCGCCGCCGGTCGGTGAAGTTAGTGCCAACTTTTGCGGATAGAGGGGTATCACGTGGTAAGCGCAACGGGTCCCCACAGCCGTTAATCTCTGTTTTCTAGACCTGGAGCCGCTACTTTTTTCATTCAACCTCAATTGACATCACGAGGCTGAGTGGACCCCGTTCCAGACCCACTACTACTCAGAAAATCTGGTAGCGCCGAGGATCGAACCCGGGACTTCTGTATCTGTAGCCAGAAACTCTGACCACTAGACCACAGAGGCGGTCACGTACATATATACAAACACATAGTATGTACCCCGTACAATTGTACCCACATATATGGGGAACACATATTTATAACGGCTTAGTGTAACATTTGGGAAACCACTCTAGTTGCGTACCCACGCAGTCGGAAACCGACTGTCGTCTGTTTCGCCATCTACTAGGCAGTAGTTTCCACGGATGCAGCGGTGAAGGCCCAGGTGCAGTTCCTCTCCCACTGAGAGGGAATCAACCAGAAGTATTTGCAGCCTAGCACTCTTCTCATTGTAGCATCAGTATTACTACTTCGACAACGAAAGGGATTCATGTTGACGGCTTCCGTAATCCTTTCATTTCTGCTATCAAGCATTGACTCTAAACTTTGTGTAACAACATTTATCTCTTTCCACCTATTTGTCTCCTTTCAACGACTGAAAACTTCTGAGATAAAGAACGAGAAAATCTAATGCTATTCATTTATCTGAGGGAAGAGACAAAGATAGAGAAAGAGGCAAAGGTGTTATATTTTACGTAGCGCTGCGCTACTGAGATTATGTAGAATCGATGTTAGACGACTGAAATAGGCAAAGAGAATGGGCGGAATAATACTGAAAGCGAAAGGATCAAAGTACTCAGAGAAAAACACGTCCCATTGCTACTATGTACACTACAAATCCCATAGGGATTGACCTGGGATCGGAACCGGGATTCCGCGGCGAGACGCTGGCGACTAACCGCGTAAACCAAGGCAAAGCCATTTATTTGAAGAATAAAGGAATAAAATAACAAAGGGAAGGAACAAGGCTTTAAATTTCTATGGCTTTCTACAGGATGTTGCAGTTAAAGTGATGAATCTATGTCACTGAAACACATACGTACATCTAAGCAATGTAGCCATTTGGTGATGTATTTCTTTGTGCGTTTCCTCTTTTTATTTTCACTCAAAAAATATGTAAAGAAATTAACACCTAGCTCATGTGGACTACTTTATTTTGGGTTACAATGATATTTCAACTGTAGCCGAACATTGTTGGTACAACAGAGAGCGAATGATGGCGTCAGTTGCGGGCGGCTTGAGACAGTCCGTCTTAAATTTCATTGTCATCTTTAGTTCTGGGAACCGTTGGATACAGAGATCGTTCAGTGAGAAAGACGGTTAGCGGCAGACAAAAGAATTGGAAGACTGATTTTGGCAGTCGAGTATTAGAGCGGTGCGATTGAGGTGGTGTAAAGTGCAGTCATCGAAAACAAAGGTTATATTTTTGGAGGGAAGCGAATGTTGTTTTCTTTTCTTTTGGTAGAATATGATTTTGTTTGCTTAACTGGATAAGAGTTGACTTTGTACCTCAAATACAAATAAATAAATAAGAAAATAGCGAGGACTTCATCCGATCCGATGAAACTCATCCGTATCCCGTAAGAAGTTTCACCTACCGTAATGAGCACGTCAGGGCAAACGAGATACAAAAGGATGATCATGTACACAGCAATTGGTTACCTCGATGCAGCATAATAATTGATTAGCTAATATCCCTTGAAGGACTGGCCACAAGTAGGAAAAGAAGAAAACGCCCTGACAGTTGGCAAGGGGATGGGTAGTGAGGGGTATTACAAGGAAGAGCATGAGGATTTACTGCACTGGAGTTCATAGGTTACACTCGCTAGCCCTTCTGGTAAAGGTATGCTGTAAACAAGGCAGGGATTTCGAAGGTGAAGCAGGTAAGGTGTTCAGAAGTAAAGTGTTTGAGTATACAACAGAGAACATAAGTTGAGTATTTGAGCTGAATCATCAATTTTGTTAAATTCTTAATTTGGAGACCTGAATTATGACGAAATTCTTATAACACTGGGAAAGTTGCATGGTGATGGAAATTTTTAAGTTACTACTTCAAGGGCTGCAGAGAAGTTTGCAGTGTAAAGCGAAAATATGAAACCGCTCAGCAGTTGACATATGACCGAGAAAAGTCACAAAAAACCACGATTAACTTGACCGATCTCAGAACCTTCCGGATGGATACTGATTTCTAACCCAGCTTCTGGCTTTGAAATATGAAAAACCATGACGCAGTTCATACACGTACAGTTGTCCACTATTTTAGAAAAATATAGATATTCTGACATAGACGTCAGTCTTTCTTTCTTTGTTTCTTTCTTTAGATGAGTACCGAGCATTTCCAATAACAGAAAGGAGCGTACGCTAAGTAAATACAACCCACCGTAATATTTTAGCATTATTTTGAACTTTTTATTCTAATTTTGATACATGTTTCTGCACATTCACTTCCAGAATTTCGGATACCTTCCGCCAACATTTCTCTTGTTCGCCATATTTTCTCCTAAGTGACTCGAATTGGAATAGCATAGGAAAAGCGCCTATGAACTAGAAGTCTCGGGATACTCTTAAAAGTCTGGCACCTGAAACAAAATCTTGGAGCTGCTCTTCAAATTTTATGTAGAAGTTTGGAGAGACGTAACGTACGTGAAACCTATTCTCCGTCCAGTAAGTGCTTAAGGTTACATTTGGCTTACAATATTTTCTTTATTTGCAGTACGTATTTGTTTACGCACAGTATGGACTCGTTTGTTTGAAATAAGCCGTTATTTTCTTGCAAACAAGGGCCTGGGGCGCTGATATTTATCATGCATGGAGTTGCATTGTCACATATTCTGAATTTGGCAGTTTTCAATGTATCGCGACTTTCAAAGCACCCTTTAGGTGATGTTTTATTACTAATATTTCAATCTGTTTATGTGGAATTTTAACTGAGTTTACGTTTCGCAATTTCGTTATGAACCTGAGGACTTTATTTGAAATGTTTGTAATTTACTGAAGTGGGTATCTGCGGCACAGCGCCAGAGTGGGAGGGGCACATTTCAGTATGGGCATATAATTAATGCCAAATTAATATACATGGTTCAGGATTTATTTCACGCAGCAGAGACAATTATGTCTGGTGTTATCTGTACGGAGATGAGAGGAAACGCGTGTCTTGTATGTGTGTTTTGAATTCAATTATCTTTGAATATTGTGATTCATAATTCATACGCGTATATTTGCAGAAAAATTATACCCGCTTGAACAGAAGCACTTAAACCCGTAAACATAGAGAAAATAAAGTAATGCCGGGTAAGTTAGCATTAATCTCAATTATCCACCTTGGAGCAGGGTTCTATGATACTTAATTTCTTTTATTGTTGAAATTGTTATATTTATTTTGTCTTACCCAAATCTAAGACTCATGTTATCAGCACACATTGAAATTTCAAAGGTACTGTAACTTTCAACGGAATAATATTATTAATTAAAACGGGAAGAGTGTGGGTCCGGGTGAACTGCCCTGAAGAACACAGAGAAATGGTACCGGATTGAAAAACGACTTCCACAAAGTAAAAAAAGGGTCGATATTTAAGATTGTTTTACATTACATGTGTGTTTTGAGTTCTATAATTAGACAGTGGGTACACAATTCATCCTAACTTCTGTCCACGTCCATGAATATTCGCACTCTACATTTGTTACTGCTGAAACAGTGCGTAATATCCAATACGTAGTAAGTTCTTAGCGATGCATGAGTAGTGGAACGGCCTTCTTTGCACCCAAGTTTGTGGTCTCAAACAACGTCCAATTGCAGAGTTGAAAACTGAAATTATTCATACACTTTACCCAGTACAGTCAGTAATATTACTGTTAGACAATTTAGTGGGCAGACATTGTGTTTATCTGATTTCGGGAGAATAATAGTTTTAGTCTATTACCACTTCAAGAGAAAATAGTTTCTTGTTCTTCGTTTGTTACACATTTGAAAAATAAATTTAAAACTAGATGCCGTACAGGGTCAAGTTCCATGTTCTGAACCCCATCAGGCCAGACGGCTTCATGCCAATTGAAGTAACGTGTAAGCCAGTTACTTTTAGATAAACATGCGGGCCTTAAAAAGAGTAACCGAGTTTGCATCAGAAAGCCATCAACAGACTCTCCAACTCTGATAATGAAGTTAGGATTAAAAACATAGTTGTAAAAATTTGTTCTAAGTATCTGCAAATGTGTTGATTTTCTTGTCATGTAACAATTACATTCGTATTATACTATAATAGCGGAATTTTTGAGCTAGTATTTGGTAAATTTCGATTATATTCGAAGTATCTTTTCGCGTGATTTGTATCCAAATAATGCTGTGTTTTATGTATGTTTGTCCGTGCATCGTAGTATAAGCGTAGAGAAGATAACCAACTGGATGCTACTGAATGCTTTATTGCACTTATAATCTGCTCAACATGTTTCAGGCACATATATGCCCATCATCACGAGCTCGGGACTATACATGTGTTATTGCCACATATGGTGGCTATGCGTCCGGGATGAGGGAAATTTTCCTCACTCCGGACTCATAGCCTGCTGCTCTGCCCCTAACAGCCGACCACCAGCAACCAAGGCATTACACACCACATGTGGCAATAACACAAGTATAGTCTCGAGCTCCTGATGATGGGCATATAAGTGTCCGAAATATGTTGAGCAGATTATAAGTGCAATAAAGCATTCAGTAGCATCTAGTTGGTTTTCTTCTCTACGCTTAGTGCAGTATTTCTTGCAAGATACGGACGATAAGTTCTGTAATGGCTAGGTCTGTTTTCTGTATGCCACACCCACATAAGCTTTACTAACTGGGCAATTACCTCGTATGAACTGATAATTCAGATTGTTCAGCACGCATATTTGGTAAAAGTTTCAAACAGTATTGTATAATTTCTTCCGTTTGGAATGGATCATGAATGCTCGGCCAAAACGGATTGTTGTGGGTTGCGGACAGACCGCTTTATGCTCGTATAGCAAGCCTGGCCACTATATTGCTCATGATGAGAAAGACTAGGATATCCGTAGCTTTGGATTCGCTATGAGAGCAACGCGTAAGATTAGATGGAGAAGACAAATTTTATGTTTTGTTGACCGTGCATCCATGTATAATCTTATAAATTCGAATAATAGTAGTATTTACGTAAGAATTTTATTGAGATGTTATCACATGTCTGTAAGTAACTCTTCATTTCATGGCATACGCCTTAGTAATTTTAAATATTCACTTGTTTCAGAATAACAAGTACCAAATGTCGCATAAACACAGTTGTTTCTCCTGATGATGAGCATAGATTCGCCCGAAACATGTAGAGATTGATAAATACACTAACAAGTAAATATACTAAGAATAAATTGTGCACCAAGTTGGCTTTATTTACAAACTGGAGAAGATACTCTGTAGTCACACGCTTTAGAAGGGATTGCCCCGGGCACTGTTCTACCACCTTTTATTGCATTTTTAGCTTCAAATTACCCAACAAGAATGGCTTTACTGCCAACTCCAGTCAGCAGTTCCTTGCTTTTTTATAACTTTTACTGTTGGGTAGGCAATTTGTAAACCAAAACTAATCTTGTCCCGTTTCCTCACGGATGTTCTATAGCACAGCAGTAATTTTCAAAATTTCAGGTCTAGTAGGTATGGGGGTGGGGGGGAAAGGCGGAGAATAACCTCAGAATTCTTGGTATCTTAGATAATTGGAATGGTTGGCCCAGCAATTCGCTGAATTAATCCATGCCAATGATAGAGTTTATAGTTGACGTGTGTTTTGTGTGTGGAATGGCACTTTGGGATAATAAGCGTAATTATTATTTTATATGTGAGGTGTAATTAATATTTCACACGTGTAGTTCAGTAGGGTACGTACAAGTATTATTGTGCGCTTCATGATCAATCCGAACTACGTCCTGTATGCATATTTGGCGTACTTGTAAACATCCCGAGAAAGTGTGGTGATTACTGGAGACCTCGTGAGGGTGAAGTCGCCAGAACACGACGCTCGACCCTCGAACTTTGACAGTTCGTATGTTGCCCAGAGGCGTACGTGTGTGTTCTACTAGCCTCGTAAACACGAACCCTGTCCCTCTGATAGCTGGGATTGTGATATAAGTATTAACGTCCTATATAACGGTAAGTATTTGTAATCTTGTGGGAGTCTGTCACGATTACTCGCTCAAGAGGGTGCTGGACTCGAGTAGTCTCACCTCTTGAAACGTCCGTAGCACTGTAGCGGTCAGTCCTCCATCTACACTTCCACAACTACTATTCAACATTACATCACTTCCGCCGGACTCGGTTACGACTTGTAATTTGTGTGGTTTCCTACCTACGTCTCCTGCACGGCCCCACCGCTCGGGCGCTCAACCACCTCCTCGGAAATGGCTTTTCCCCGGGATACAACACGTATTTAAACTTAGTGTCAGACTGTATGTGCTTTCCGTTAACCTTTGGGCATCATGCATCCTATATATAGGACAGACGTACCGCTACTCCCCAGAGTACTCTTTTCATATATTCAGTCAACAGATATATTTAATTTTTTTAGATTTGCTCGTACAATCTCCGTTTATTCCTCCACAAAATGTCGTGTATTTCGTAATGTTACTTTTTTTGGTTCATAAAATATTCACATTTTATATAAATGGTGTGCTAAACTGTAAATGTCCAGCTCCAGGGCCAAAGGGTTAATCCTACTGGCATATTGTTTGTTTCAAGGTAATTCAGAAATTTGCGCTTTTTGAACTTAATGTTTCTATAATTCCAGAATAAGGTATATGTATGAGTGAGAAAGTTGCCCGTTAATAGGAAGATCAAGGGAGTTGGCGAGTAAGATACTGAAGACGATCGGAAGGGTAATGGGGTTTGGATGTTGCGTAAAATGCAAGGACGAACGAGAATGTTTCGAGAAGACAACAGACTTGTGAATAAGGGCTCAACACCTGAACGTTTTACACAATTTGACCAGTTTGATGCTCATTGCTGGAGTTTTATCTGTCTCCCGTGGGGGATTCTGAGCGTAGGCCGTTGGTGGGTTGTTGAAACTGTAGAGTGCTTGAGGGTGTGTAATAAGAGTCTAGCGACTCGCTTTGAGCTGGAAGGTCCGGAGATAGAATCCCGGTAAAGGCGAGATATTCGACAGCCAACCAGACCGACCCTCGGCTCATACAATTGCCAGTAAAATGAGTACCGGGTCTCTTTCCCGGGGCTAAAGTGGCGGGGACATGGAGTTGACCACCCATCCCCGTCTCGTGCCTAGGTTAAAGAAGAATAGACCCATACCTCTACTCAACCTCTGGACCTTCATGGCGTGTTCTATGGTAAACTTTAACATTTTTCACATTAAGAAGTATTGCATTCCTGAAATATAACACAGACCGTGTCCACTATAAAGACCAACAGACTAACATCTGCTGGGGAAATAAACCGTATCTATTGTGAAAACTGTATGAATCTCATACACTTACGTATTTTCTTAGTGTTGCAACACATAATTAACCACTTGACTTTAAAAAATATTCATTTGGATGGTCAAGAAATTCTTCATCAGTCTACAGATTTATTACTAATTAATTAATTTATTGCCAAAAATAATACTATTAATTTATTTCAATTTTATTTCATTAACGTACAGAGTCAACAAACAAGATAGCCCACAACAGAAAGATAAAAAATTACAAACACAAATAACAAAGGAAAATATGAGACACGCATGAGACACAAACGGAACAAAAAAATGCTTAAATAATTTGTTATGATACCTTATAATATTGTACTAAAGTAGCATCTGACAAAATGCAGTAATATGCTTTCAGAACAAACAAAAATCACTGAAAACTGAAGTAGTTGCAATGGCACACCTGACGGAGGAACAATGTTTGGAGGGTAGACTAACACGAAACCGAGGAAATTCTCGGGAAATCCGAGGGGGACAGCGAAGATTAATAATGTAACCTTGAGGGTTGTATGACCGTGCATCTTCCTCGCGAAATAACCAACTTGATGCAATAAGGTAATTTTATTGATGTGTTCTTAGCTCGACATGCTTCGGGTACATACGCCCATCATCAGGAGCATTATATGTTGAGTTGCAGCATATGGTTTTCTGCACCGAGTTTTGGATGGGTGGTGGTCTTGAGAGCCGCTGCGTGGGTCGTGTGTGGATGGTGCCGTGTGACTGAGTCGCACGGCACCATCCGCACCTTACACACGACCCATGCAGTGACTCTCAAGACCACCACCCTTCCAAAAACTCGGTGCAGAAAACCATGTGCTGCAACTCAACATCTAATGCTCCTGATGATGGGCTATGTACCCGAAGCATGTCGAGCTAAGATTACATCAATAAAATTACCTTGTTGCATCAAGTTGGTTATTTCCCTTCATTTCATTAATAATGTACACGGAAGATGTGCAGAGTTTAGAAACCCAAAACAGTAATAACAAAACTTGCATCAAGTTGATGCCTTCTCTCATGGAAAGTGCTTAAATGAAGGAGTTGAGAAGCATTAACGTATGTGTTACCGTTACTGCCCGAGGAAAAGAATCGATTGAAAAAAAAAAGAGATACAAATTTTAAATGACTGTATTCAAGTTTTTTGACATTAATAAAGTTTGCTGAATTCCACTCTGCTTATTCGTGCCCTAATTTATTTCTAAAATTTGATAAATACAAAACCAGTAAAGTATTAAGATTAGAAAACGAAGAGTAATATTATGACTTAGACCAAAAGCTTAATGGGTTGGCAAAAACTCTAATTAACATGACAGTGAGGATAGATTAAAGGAGGGGATTTCGGATACAGTTTTGTTTTTCAAAGTTTTGGTAAGACAGAACAATTTTTCTAAAATTTTTTGCATGAGAATATCATCTTATGTTCTTTATTTGGTAGCCTGAAAAGGCCCAAAACTTTAAGGTAATATAATCAAAGACATTACGATCTAAGCAAGAAAAGTGCAAAAAACCCTTCTGAGAAAAGTGGCTGGTAATGTCGGACACTATCAGACGCCAGTATCGGATACTGTCCGACGCTACAAGGGGAGAATGAAAAACGCTGTGAATCTTAAAACAATAAATAGGGATGGTAACATTCTGGTAATATTTCTCAGTTGACTCTCACGGGAACTGGTAATTAGTCAACAAACTTAGGATGCAAGACAGCTGATTTATTTCTGCCTCTAAGAGTTACAATTCTTAAAGTAAAAAAAATGAAATTAAGTAAGCCTTCATAGGTGTTGAATTTTAAAGAACAAATTTCACTTGCCAAAAGAAAGATCAACTAACTTGTAGAAGATAATGGCTACTGTCCAACATTACTGCTCTCTGCTGGCAGACTTTTACGGCCACCTCACGTCACAATCTGAATCATTCTTACATAAAACCTATTGGCCCTATCAACATCACCCACAGCGTATCTGACAGATGAAATTATGCTCATTCGAATGAAGTATACTGAACTGCAACAAATTAAACAACATCTGCATACTTAAAGAAGATCTGCCTGCCTGTAAAAATTTGATTTCTTGAAAACACAGAAAGTGGCTGGAAGCAACTGACTTGATAATTAAGGCGACAGTTCGCAGCAAGTTTTCTGTGGTAGCAGAACTCATTTTATCTCTTCCTTGTAAAACTGCAGCACCAGTATCGCCAAGGGAGGGGTATCCGAAATTACACTTGACAACAAAACTTAATTTTTTTTTCGGCCTACGAACTTCAATAGTTGAAATTAGCAGTACTCTTTATGCTGAATTCAGATATGTATACAAAATGTTTCTATCTGGCAGAGTTTCAAAGATACAGAGGGCTGTATTTGTCCAAAATTGCACTTTACGTACTAATGAAACAGACAGAATCTTACCTCTAAAATGTAGAGGCATATGACTTTCACCGGTATTTGGCGTCAGGTACAGCCCACTTCAGTGTCTAGCAATAGTCTGCCAAAATACAAGACACGCGCAAGAATCAAACACTTCCACATACAACCACGCCAATCGGCACACTCACTCACAAGACACCACCGGAACACACCCTAGCGGGAAACTCGTGAACTACAAGCGACTTGCGTGTTATGAGCATTGTCCTGGGACTTTTGGATACACCTTCTTACTTGAGATCCACTTGCCTTGGTACCGCTTCTCCGTAGCCAAAATGTCTTGGTGAAATCTTTCACCGCGTTCGTCACTGACTTCGCCGAGATTTTCTGGGAAAAATCCAAGTGGACTCCAAAACGTGGATTTTCAGACTCATTAGCATACCATAGATTTGTACGCGGTCAACAGGTCCTGCACAAAATCCTGATAGTTCGATGTTTGTGATTTCCTAAGAAGTCCTTGCAAATCCTCTTAAAAGACAACCATGCATTTCTTTCAGTCTCATTCAGGTCTTCATTGAACTGTTTGCCTTGCATCAGTTCCCTGATCTGGGGTCCTATAAATGTACCTTCCTTGATTTTTGCGTCACTCACATTTGGGAACTTATTCCTCAAATATTCGAATCCACGGTCGGTTTTATCCATACCTTTCACAAATTTTTCATGAGGCCCAGCTTTATGTGCAAAGGGGGAAGAAAAATGTTCTCCCGAAGAACAAGAGGAGGCTTGACGACATTTTTCGCCCCTGTCGTCAGTGATGTTCGTTTAGGCCACAGTTTATTTACTTAGTGATTCTTCTTGTCCCGACTGACCCACTCACCCAGGAAACAGCAGTATTTTGTGTACCCGAGTTACATTCCCAGTAACTGTGCCACAACCTTGAGATCACCACATAACTTCCACTTAAATTCGTCATACTTAATATTTCCCAACAGTAGCTTCATGTCTTCATAATTTTCCTTCGTGTTGGCTGCATGAGCCAAAGGAACGGAGGAGAATTCATTTCCGTTGCGGTGTAGAACCACCTTCAAGCTCACTTTTGACGAATCAATGAACAAACGCCGCTGATCTGGGCTAAATTCTTGGCCAGGAACTTCCATATTGCAACAAACATCATTCCAAAATACTACACCATCTTCCTGGGAGAATAAATCCTTGAATTTTTCAAGGCGTCCACGGTAAAATACACCTTAGTGTCCTGGCGCAGAAGATTCCAGCCCTTTAACCTGGAGCAAAAAGCGTGGGTGATAGAGAAATTCTAGAAACATATTTGAATTCAGAGTCCAAAAATACATCATAAACAGACATTTTTTCCTCATGGGCCAAAATCTTTGTTCACCAGTGCTACCAGACCTATCCTACCATCCCTCCTTTCCTCTATAACTTAAATTCAACTAAAACTCCCAGATCCTTAACAGAGTTAGTTCGAGTAATATAACAGTCCCAAAGTTTGTATTTAAATAATAATAATAATAATACAATTGTACTATCATGGAACAATAAACACCACAAGACTCCAGCACACGGTGAGACACGAGCATTGCAAGAGTAATTCACCGATCCGTTCATAAGAGTGAGTCGACAGTCCTTAATGCAGTCAGACGAATTCAGCTCACAACTTCATACGCATTCCTTTATGACAAATGTTACCTGCTCTCTTCCTGACAATCCGACTAAAGCATCTACCAGATGTTCCACCCGCATCACACTCTTTAACCCGTCTGTCTAATGATGTTTTGCGAAGTGTACAAGTTACGAATCTTCTCAGGGTACAAACAATAAACTATTTCAAAATCAAAATATGCCTGTAGCTTTCATCCAGTTCCTATAATGTCATTCAAACTTGACCTCTTGACTTTTATACAGTAGAGTATAAATGGCATTCAGCAATCGCATTAGAGGGAATGATATGTCAGTTTCCATCAATGTACATATGGCTGCCGACATGCACAAGAACTCAATTAAATGAAATATATTTGAACCCTGTTGTATATATTTTATTGATATATTTCTATAACACGCAAAGACACTAAACAGTTCTATTTCCAAATATAAAACCCACTTTATTCTTTCCGTTGCGTCGAAAAGTTTACGAGGACGAATCTGTAATACCGTCATAGAGGAACGAATACGTTAACAACGCCGATTCAGACATCTGTGGCTTTAATTTCGACTAAGATCTCTGAACACTTGTGTCTTAATGCAGCTGTGCTCCGGCCTCTCGGTGCTATGAAATCAATTTACGTGACACTTACTAATATTAAATATCTAATTACGTTCATTACATACCGAAAGTCAAACACTATAGTGTTTGATATATCTGACTTTATATCGGTACCAAATTGAAGATAATCAAATGGAAATGAAATATAATACTCATTTAAAAGGTAACATGGCAATAAACAATCCAGTTAATCAAGGTAAAGTCACCTTTGACTTTCAACCCGTAACACATCCACACAAAACAGTCGTGTTAACAAAGGTTGTTTAAATAACAGAGAACACCGAAGTGTCACAATACACGGCGGTTGACTGTTTAAACGGGTAACAAAAACTGCATGTGAATTTGTGTTATTGCTTGACTCCGTCCCAGAACTTTCGGTTCAAAAATTCAGATTATTCGAGGAAGTCGCGGATAAAAGGCGTAATCCTGACATTTCGCGAGACTTCATGTGGACCCAAATATTCGTGGAATAGTGGCAAAGTGCTAATGGTGCAGCACGGTACCCTTGTTCAAAATGCACTGGAAAACGGATGCAGCAATTTGGGACGTGACTCCGTAAAACCTGGGAGAAATTTAACAACGATTGAGATAAAACTATTACCTTTAACTTCATTTCACCTTCCTGAACTTCAGATGGAAGCGACACTCCCTCTTACAAGCTGTGACACTTTTACCAGACCACACCCTTCAAAGAGAACACACTAGTTTCGTAAAGGCATATATATACATAAAGGTATATATATATATATATATATATATATATCTTACAAACGTGTGGATCTGAAACTAATTTCTACTAGCAATAAATAAAATGTGTCACGTACAATTCCATAATTAGAATCTAAGGCTTTCTGGCATGTGACTCCTTGTGGAATAGTGTATGAGTATCGACGTTTCGAAAGACACTCCCTACCTTCAGACAGAACACACTCGTTTCCGTAAAGGCATAAAATCTCTCACAAATTTAGCTTAATCGGCAACTTTAGGTCATGGAACAGGAAATGTACAAACAAAAATATATAATCACAATAGTTCTCAGTCCTGAGCTCTTTAACCATCTGTTCATGCACTAAAGATAAAACACATTCGTTGCACTGTTTCCCTCCTACGTGTTTCGGCACTCCCGCGGTGCCATCGTCAGGAAATTATTATGTTGACATAACCGGAGCCTCTGAACCCCAAGAGTGCCGAAATATGTAGGAAGGACACAGTACGTCGAATGTGTTTAATCTTCAGCGGATGAATAATTGGTTAAACAGGTTTAATTTGACGTAATGCAAGGTACTTAAATTATTAATTTTTTTTACTCTGTTTGAATAATTATAACACGCACCAAACTGAGTTAACTGTTACGGTTGAATCAGTATCTGAAATCGTTAAATTTATTCTGATCCAGAATTGCATATAAATCATTAGCGATAACCATTCATTTCAATCATTGAATTAACCAGGCGTTAGTAGCAATTGAGTTTCTTACGGTGGTGATTACAGAAATTTCTGCAATGTGCTTGTGACGGCATATAGGCTGGTGTATAATTACCATCGCTGCGGATAAATATCCTGCCTCTGTCTTTCGAAACGACGATATTCATACACTACTTCACAAGGAGTCACATGCCAGAAAGCAATAGATTCTAATTATGCAACTGCACGTGACAAATTTTATTTTGTGCTAGTAGAAATTAGTTTCAGATTTATGCGTTTGTAATATATATATATATATATGACCGCCTCTGTGGTCTAGTGGTCAGAGTTTCTGGCTACAGATACAGAGTTCCCGGGTTCGATCCCCGGCGCTACCAGATTTTCTGAGTAGTAGTGGGTCTGGAACGGGGTTCACTCAGCCTCGTGAGCCTCGTGAGGTCAATTGAGGA
>Ga0123352_10004907_pt1 | contig 19915 bp, 9 predicted proteins | sample TergutLab28metaG_FD_89700 | JGI IMG/M metagenome (GOLD analysis project Ga0123352, IMG submission 89700) | Labiotermes labralis P1 segment gut microbial communities from Petit-Saut dam, French Guiana - Lab288 P1 | ecosystem: Host-associated > Arthropoda: Insects > Digestive system > Gut ...
CTAGAAGGGGGTGAGTGGTCAGCAGCACGCCCCGGCCGCACTTTATCCCCGGGAAAGACCCGGTACCCATTGTACAGGAGGCTGGGTGGGCCCCAGGGCCGGTCTGGACGGGCGGAAAATCTCCTCCGTACCGCGATTCGATCCCGAACCGTCCAGCCCGTAGCTCAGTCGCTATACCGACTGAATCAACCGGCCCACACAATTCTCGTATATTTTTATTACATTCACGATGGTAAAATACTTTTTGTTGTAGTGAAAAGTTGAATCGTGTTTCCTCTGCATACTTTCTCTAAATAAGACGAAGAGCCTGTCCCAGTAGCCGTGCGATCTAAGGCGTAGGTATGCGGCCGCTCGCCTGCTGAGATTGTGGGTTCGAATCCCACCGGGGGCATGGATGTTTGGTCTGTTGTGAAGTGTTGTGTTTTGTCAGGTAGAGGTCTCTGCGACGAACTGATCACTCGTCCAGAGGAGTCCTACCGATTGTGATGCGTCGTTGTGTGTGATCTAGAAGAACCTCAAGAATGATGAGGAGCCAGAATAAAGCAGGCTGAACCGTTGGGCGACGCCTGCAGCAAAATAGACAATCTAGCAGTTTAGGAGAGAATAAAATACCTAGTTAGTCTCCAAAGACTAGGTGGTATCGTGAAATCAGACCAAAAAAAATAAGACGAAGAATTTTTAGGTTTCTGTGACCGTGCATCGTGAGCAAATTGTGAAGTGAGAGAGAAAACAACAAGATGCAACAATTAGATGTTTATTTTCAACAATTTCTCAACATGTTTCGGGCATCATTATGCCCATCTTCAGGAGAACAAGACGTATGTTACTGCATGTGGTGTGTTGCGCTGGTTCTAGCTGGATGTGGTTGGTAGCGGTTGTGGGGTTGTGCGCCCCACAACCGCTACCAACCACATCCAGCAGAACCAGTGCAGCACACCACATGCAGTAACATACGTCTTGTTCTCCTGAAGATGGGCATAATGATGCCCGAAACATGTTGAGAAATTGTTTAAAATAAACATCTAACTGTTGCATCTTCTTGGTTTTCTCTCTCACTTCACAAGACGAAGAATATTAATTTTTATTCGTTACCTTCATTACAATTCGCAGGATTTTTACTCAGCAAGATGTTTTAGGAGGTAAGGCTTCTTAGTCGCAGTGGCGAGACGCCTGGTTGAAAGTCTGGTAAGACACGAATTATCCTGACGCAATTTTTCGTGGTTTTCTGCATTTCCCTCAAATTCCGAAATGATACCGCAAGTACGGTCAGGGCTGCTACTTTCCACACACTCACAAGTTATTATCCACTGACGCCCTTATCATTCGACGCTACACATTCTGAGCCACTAATAATTTCTTTCGATATGCCGTCCATACAACGCAAGAGCGCTGCTACTTTGCAACACTTTTCCATCACTTCTCTTATTTATTCTCATGCAACATAATTATTTCCGAGACATAAATCTAGAGAAATTTACACGACATGTCTTGTACGTTTACCATAAGATAGACGTTCTGCCAGTAATACTAAGAGTTGACTTTTGATGTCTGACGTCCTTGCGATCCATATTGTATGTACTGCGGTTTGCCGCAGCTCCCCTTGTCACGCAACATGCCATATCTTTCTACTCTGAAGGTACTTGCTGCCGTATCAGCAAGGGCATGGGTTATGTTCGCTTGGCATTTTAGACACGTTCGCAAAATTGCGGAAAGCGATTCTTAGCTTCGTCAATTTCCGTCTATCCGTCCGTCCTTCTGTGTGCCTGCATGAAACGACTCGGTTCCCACAGGACGGATTTTTCATGAAATTTGATAATTGAGGATTTTTCGAAAATATGCTGAGAAAATTCAAGTTTCAATCAAATCTGACAAGGATAACGGGTACTTTATATGAAGAACTGTGTACATTTGTGATACCATCTCGCTGAACTCCTCTTAGAATGAGAAGTATTTCAGACAAAAGTTGTAGAGAAAATCAAAACATATATTTATGCCCAAAAACTTTTTTTTTTTTTGCGAAAATCGAGCCGTTTATGAGATAACGTGGAAAACCATTGTAGAGCCAGGCAGGCCACGGATGATAATATAACGCGGCGGAGAAATAACGCGATCTCCATGCGGAATAACTACACAAGAACACAGACTCACACACGCACTATGTGATACTCATCGTAGGTAAGAGCAGTAGCTCTCCCACAGTGTAAAAGGAACCCAGTGTTGCCTTTCCATGTCAACAATGAACACTTTTATATTGTTGACAACCACTTCTACGCCAACAACAGTAAAATGTAAGGTACTGTTGCGTTTCCTAAGCAACAATAGTTACGCAAAGACCCACAATGTAACGTACTTACATTGTCTATCTTGTTGTGGTTTAACCGTGACACAGAGAAAGAGAGAGAAAGAGAGAGAGAGAGAGAAAGATAAAGAAGAAAGTGATGCACGAGGGAGTAGTGAGAGTCACATTTGTATGGGGAGGAGGAGGAGGAGAAAGGGTACAGCTTTGTTAGTATTTTTCAACGCTACACCCGCTCGTCCTTCCGGTAGTAGTATGAAAGTGAAAATATATGAAGCAGAAGAAGAATAATAAGAAGAAGACGTTAGAATGTGATAGTAGTAGCCTGAAATAAGGGCTGCGGAATTTTAATTCATTGTTCATGCTACAGCGCATAATTTGCCAAATTAATTTAGTGAACTTTTACTGCTAACGCAAATTGATTCATTTTGATAAATTTAAATTGGGAGGGCTGCAGGAGAAGCATGCAGTACCAGCATGGCATCTTGAAAACCATCTCAGTACTGGCTTGAAGTCAGATGACATTAGACAGAACGCAGCCCGTTTCCATTAGAGATACAGCGGTGAATGGCCCGCCGGGAAAAAATGACCGCTTACTTTGAAAACGGGAAGAAACACATAAACGTACTTGGTGGTAAAACTGCAGTTTTTAAAGTGAAAAATGACGGACCCCATACCAGCCACCAGGCTCTGAAAGTGAGCCCATAGGCGAATTCCGTGATCCCGTTTTAGTATGCAAGTTATCTTCCGCCAAACGCATTCACACTACGATTAACGATACACAAATATTCTGTGGAGTCCGTAGGCGCTACGTGACCTCTGCAGTTGATGCTGCGTCGTTAATATTCAAATAGGATATTTAGTGTAACATCACATTAGTACAAATGAAATTAAAGTCTATGTTGAGTGACGGGTGTATTGTCTTCAGCTCCAAATCTCACTAGCTGTTCTTCAATCGAATTACCTTCTTGTGTCTACCTTCTTGTGTCTACCTAGTTGGCCCAACATTGCCAGAGTTTATTTTTCAGCCACTTATCCGCCGACACTGAAAAGAAGTTTAAACCCTTTTGTTTACATCAACAGTCGTTAACGAAAATGTTCTTGGCTTCACAAGCTCTAATTATCTTTCAAATCAAATGTAAGACATAATTTAGTTTAAACATTAGGAACTTTATGCCAAGTATCGAGAAAAATCAATGAAGTATTTCAAAAGTTAAAATGGGGCACTTACAAGGAGAGCACAGTGACCTTCCTTTTGCGGGAAGCAAAGTAGACAATAAAAAGCAGCTAATCAGAGTCCAAAGGAAGGCTCTTGTCAGCACGACAAATTCTGTGAGTTTCATGAGGGCCATTTGAGCCTTTGGAGGTCTCTGCTCTGGCTAGTCATTTTCTTACGTCGAACTGTTGCTTTACTGTATTTTAGGCGTAGCTGTGATTAATCAATGAAGTTAGTTTGACAAAACCGTAAGCAGTTTATTCAGGGTGTTGTGTTGTGTGTGTTGTGTGTTTTTGTGTTTTTTGTGTGTGCTGTGTGCGTTTTGTGTGTGTGTTGTTTGCTGTGTTTGTGTTGTATGTATGACTGTGTGTTTTGTGGTGTATGTGTTGTGTGTGTGTGTGAGTGTACGTTGTGTGTGTGATGTGCGTGTTGTGTGTGTGTTGTGAGTGTTGTATGTTGTATGTTGTGTGTGTGAGTGTTGTATGTTGTATGTTGTGTGTGTGAGTGTGTGTGTTGTTTTGTGTGTGTTGTGTGTGTGTGTTGTTTGCTGTGTTTGTGTTGTATGTATGACTGTGTGTTTTGTAGTGTGTGTTGTGTGTGTGTGTGTGAGTGTACGTTGTGTGTGTGATGTGCGTGTTGTGTGTGTGTTGTGTGGTGTGTGTTGTGAGTGTTGTATGTTGTGTGTGTGAGTGTTGTGTGTTGTTCGTGTGTGTGTGTTGTTTTGTGTGTGTTGTGTGTGTATTGTGTGTGTGTGTGTTGTGTGTGTATTGTGTGTGTGTGTGTGTTGTTTGCTGTGTTTGTGTTGTATGTATGACTGTGTGTTTTGTAGTGTGTGTGTTGTGTGTGTGTGTGTGAGTGTTGTGTGTTGTTCGTGTGTGTGTGTGCGTGCAGCTTTGAGTTTTTCTTGAACGACAAAGATTAAGGAAACGACAGAAAATACCTCGATGTCGTTACTGATTTTAGATTCCCGACAATTCGAATTATCACTTAGCATTTCCCATGATCACCACCGGTGTCTGTCTGTCTGAAAATATCGATTACCCACGCGATGGGGATGGTTACTTTTTACAAACAATCGTCACGTACACTAAAATATTATCTAATTTTTGTCTTCACATGACTGTCAAAATAAAACCTCTCGTTCCTTACATTTTGCCTCCAGTAACTTTGAGATAAATCTTAAAGAACCTCATGATATTTTCACCAGCCATAATGGTTTAGAGATCTGACCTCAATGACGGGAAGCTCGAAGAACAGACAATGGCGAGTGACATAACACAAAACTTTATAAATTACCGGAACAGGTGATGAATTTTTCATGGTCTCGTCTGCCGCTTTTCAGTTGTTCCCCAACTTCGTCTTCATGGTTACGGAAATAATTCATGGAGCCTTCGCTAACCAACCGCACATTCGATCACACCAAATAGTATCAGTTTGTTTTTACTCTCACTTAAGGAAATAAGCAGATTCAGTCGTCAGATGTTCCATATTTATTTTAGTACGAACGTAAATGTTTCTTTCGGAAACAGCAAATGTTTACAAACTGAATCCACCGTCAGGCTAAAAAAAATAAATGTGAGGTATTTATTAAAAGCTACTGAAGGACATTTTGAGGTCTTTCGCTAGCACAGGCCTACCAACTTCGTAACGGTTTTTGTGTGGAGCTACACAATATAGGAAATAATCACTGCCAACAGGAACTGACACAAGACACTGTTGCTATGAGAGAGCGTGCAAAAACTTTAGATAGGGAAAAAGTTTTATGCGCTTTCGCAAAATTGCAAAAAGCAATTATTAGTATTGTCATGTCTGTACGTTTGTCCGCATGGAACAACTCTGATCCCACTGGACGGATTGCCATGAAATTTGATATTTGAATGTTTTTCGAAAATCTTTCGAGAAATATAAAGTTTCACTAAAATCTGACAAGAAGAAACAATACAATTTTTTTGTCATATCTCGCTCAGTTTTCTTATAACGAAAAATGTTACAGACAAAATTTGTAAAGAAAATCAAAATACATATTTTTTGTTCAATAACATTTTTTTTCGAAATAATTTCGTTAATGAGATAACGTGGAGAAATATTGTAGAGCCGGACAGGACACATGGCACAATGGCGCATGCGCATTGCATGCTGGATACTTAAGGCTACAAATACACAGTCAGATTATGTAATATTTATTGCTTGTCCACTGCAAGAATGAATGCACGAAAGCGCCTCATTGTTATGTTATACGTTCATTGCCTGTCTTGTTAGTAGTGCCCTGACGCGGGATGCCCGGGTCTTCAAGAACAGTTTATTTCGAAAGACAATGTATAGGCATTTTACGGTAAAATAAAAGGCTTTTCCTGGCAGTTCTATTTTCCGAATCCTGGCACTGTTGCGACTTAATAAAAGTGAGCTGTGCGTTGAGGAATACCCATAAGCTAAACGAATGAGAACCGTAAATTTGTGGACGTGCGAAATCCATTGCAATTTTTATCCTTCCTACGCATTTGCCACTTAATCTTTGACGGACATCCCACTAGTTGCTGTATTCTCCTTCAAGGTTTTGGTTTTGATTTGTCGTACATATATTTGTAGGCCAACTTAATTATAATAATTTTTTATAGCTCTAATCATGAACCTCATAATTTGCAGTCTCCACACCGTTATGATGAAGCAATTAACGACGATATGGATTTGACTTATGGCAAATACGAGAGAAATCAAAAGTGCGTCGAAATGGGCTACGATATCTTCTGTTATTATTACTCAAGAAAAAAAAATCGAGCCAATTTTGACAACGAGCAGTGTCTATCGTCATTTGTTTGGCTTCTGTTACTGAAATGTTGTATGTTGTGTAAGTTATCGTTCCGGGTCGCAGATGTCAGCACCTACAGCTTTTCCCATTCTCCACGATTAGGGTGATGAATTTTTGAGTAGCGGACGACACCGACGCGATCGACTTTGACCTGGCGGCAATCAAATATATAGCACCGTACAGTCGCTGCCACTGGTTTAAAGCATTCCACTCAAATTACTGTCATTCAAACCAACGAATGCACACAGTTGTATTAGATTTACGACAATATTATAAAAACCACTAAATCCCACATATTTCGGGCCTTACTGGGCCATCATAAAACAGAACAATAACTGTGTAAAACGACTGCAAAATGCAATGGTTTCTTGCATGTAGAAGGACTGCTGGGAATTATTTGGTGTAGAATATGAATAGCGGACAGAATTGTGCACTGAGAGTTAAATGTATATAAATATATATAAATACGTAATATATAAAAATATGTAACATGCAAAAATTTTTAATTTATAAAATGTACAAAATTTATTGTCCAGGCCAACAAATGCAAATATATATATATATATATATATATATATATAAACAATATTTGGTCATTTACAGTTACAAAGGAGCATATAGACCGTGTGAAGTTGAGAAATACAAAGGTTATAAAATACCATAAAATGTAGTAATGGAATTGAAATGCGCGGAATGGAAGACGTGCGATCCCCTCGTGAAATGTCAGTAAACTATACTCTGAAATCCGAAAAACAATATACACTTTAGACGACAATCCATTAGCACTACACTGAGTAATTGTTTTAAAATCGAACCAACTTTACTTGGAACTCACAAACGTCAGAAAACGAAATCAGTCAAGTCCGCATGCAGAATAAATTGCTCCAGCCCTATGGAGCAGAGTTCTTCTTGAGAATGTGTCATTCGGCTGGCAAAGAAATTCCTCGCCCTATTAAGTAGCCCAAAACTTCCTTACAATGTTCACAGCAGCCTGCCAGTAGGCACTGTCATGAACTAAATAAATCAAATCCACACCTACTATAAGCATTTTCTTAAGGATCCATTTCATGTTTGTCATTCCACCATTAATTACTTCTTCCATTTGGCCCCTTAAATTCAGGCTTCCCGACTAAATTTTCCTTCCACCCATCATGCAGGCAAAACGTAGCATTTCTTAATGAGATTTTACTAAGATTATTGGGTGAGGATAAAAAATTACGAAGAGCCTCATTAAGCACGTTTATGCATCCTAATTCGAATTTTCCCTTTTTACACCCAAAGTGAAGTGAAGTGAGTATTGTGATGCTGATCTTGTACTGTGGTTGGTTTAACTTGCTTTGTAATATGTGGGTATGTGTATATGTGGGTTTTGTCATGTGTGGATGTGTTTATGTGTGGATTTCGTAATGTGTGGGTGTTTTGACAATTGTGTGAGTGTTTTGGTAATATATGTACTTGTACATATTGTGTTCTTGTATTGTTCGTTTATGTATATTTATTCATATTTGTTACTAATGTAAGGACCACTGCCACTGAGTGTATACTCAATTGATGTAAATAATAATAATAATAATAATAATAATAATAATAATAATAATAATAATAATAATAATGGGCACCGCGCCAGCCATGGTCTTTCCTTTAAGGTCTGAGACTAACTTTCAGAATCACATGACAAGCCAAATCATAATCTTATGTTTTTAAAGTCTGAGGGTTTTTGCTGCAACAAACTGGACTCCAAGAAAATACATGGTATGCTCTGCTACATAGTACATGGACTTTACCGAGGCGTTCTTTACATTCAAAATGGGGTAAGGCTTTAGGGGGTTGGCGTAACTATAATTCCATTTAAGCCCAGCAGAACAGTAAGGCCTTCCCTGAAGAGATTTTCACGAAATCCCTAATTGTCCAGTCACCAAAACGGAACAATAAATAGAGAATCTTCATGTTTGCACCGTGCATCAATGACAATTAAGCACTTTATTATCCCATTAATGCACAATATATAATTTGTAGATGCAATTAAAATCATGAAACATTTAAAAGTGCTCCAACATATTTCGGATCACAGAGGATCCATTATCAGAGATCCTTGTACAGTGCACTCAAGTGCCTTCTTATACAGTGAACTACACACACGCACAACGGGTGAGAATATGCTGTGATAACACTGACATTGTCCATGTCAACGGACACGATAGAAACATTCTTGTAATTTTTAGCCAAGCACTATACAAGGCTCCCTGATGATGGTTCCTTTGTGATCCGAAACATGTTGGAGCGCTTTTAATATTTTATAATTTTAATTTTATCTACAAATTATATATTGTGCATTAGCTGGATAATAAAGTGTTTAATAAATAGGGAAATTATGGCTAGAAATTAATTTACGCCTCCACGTACAGCGTGGCTTCCACTGCGCCGATTTTCATGAAACTCTCTCCTCCACGTACAGCGTGGCTTCCACAGCGCCGATTTTTATGAAACTCGCTCCTCCACGTACAGCGTGGCTTCCACTGCGCCGATTTTCATGAAACTTGCTCCTCCACGTACAGCGTGGCTTCCACTGCGCCGATTTTTATGAAACTTGCTCCTCCACATACAGCGTGGCTTCCACTGCGCCGATTTTCATGAAACTTGCTCCTCCACATACAGCGTGGCTTCCACTGCGCCGATTTTTATGAAACTCGCTCCTCCACATACAGCGTGGCTTCCACTGCGCCGATTTTCATGAAACTCATGCCTCCACGTACAGCGTGGCTTGCACTGCGCCGATTTTCATGAAACTCATAATTGTGACGTCAATTGTTCAGGACATCTCTCCTGAAGAATTTCATCCAAACTGGACAAAGAATGTAGAAAATACGGGCAAAATCTCGTTGGCGCCCCTAAGTGGTGTATGGTTTGGAAGCACCCAATTCCACGACACTTGAAACTGCTTAATGGTATTGTGTGGAAATTTTATACACCGACTTTTACCCAGATCGTTCAGGCCATATGAGCAATACGGATAGAAGTTCAGTTACGCCTGCAAATAAAGCAACTTCTGGTTAGCACTGAGCTGGCTGTAATGAAACTAACACTTGATAGGAAATTTTTGAAGCAATTACATGCCGAATTTAATGAACAATTTGACAAATGTTTAGTCACTTATACTAGGCGTCTGGACGGACAGACGGACGTGGTCTCCACGTAAGACTTTTTTACTTCATAAAGAACGCCTGAAATCCTGAGCTCTAAAGGAACAGTCTTTCACCGTAATCTTAGTAATTGTCCAAATTATTGTACAAATTCTTGTTTTATAATAAGTTTATTTTATTCCTCTACACGTTTCGAGCAATCTTGTGCTCATCATCAGGAGGTCAAATTGTATTATACAGCATCTGGTGTCATCACACCCTGTAGGTGACCGTCCAGTGCGCACCTGCGCACAGGACGGTCACCTACAGGGGCAATACAGACAATGAACGTGTAACGTAGCACTGAGGCGCGTTCACGCAACAATTCTTGCAGTGGTAAAGCAATAAGTATTACATATTTTGAGTATGTTTGTGGCGTTAGGTAACCAGCATGCAAAACCCACGCACCGTATTGTCATCTGTGGCTTGTTCGGCTTTATAATATTCTCCCATATTATCTAATAAAGTGCACTATTTTCGAATAAAGTTACTGAGCATAAAATGCGTGTTTTGATTTTCTCTACAATTTTTGTCTGAAATTTTTCTCATTATGAGAATTGGGCCAGATATAATCAACAATGTATATTGCTATTCACATGAACTAATCTTTATTCTTGTCAGACTTTAATTAAACTTGAATATTCTCGGCAGATTTTCGAAAAACATTCAAACACCAAATTTCATGAAAATCTGTCAAGTGGGTGCCGAGTTTTTCCATGCGGACGGACACACAGACAGACGGACGGACGGACAGACGTGACGAAACTAACAGTCGCTTTTCACAATTCTGCCAACGCGTCGAACAATAAATTACTAATTACAGACGTACCCAATCTGTGTGTAATTTACATTAGTGATGAGGAAGATTATCTGACTTTCTTCAATGGATACTCAAAGTGTCGCCAATAACGAGTGTAGTTCTTAAGCATAAAGTGAATTATATTTCGTTGTGTGTTAGAAAGATTTATAAGAAAAAATAGTGACAGCTACTTTCTTTTAACTGTTTCCACGTCGCAAACACTCGTAAGTGAAGGTAAGTGCTAAGTAGTCCCTGCGAAAGCCATGAAGGAGGAAATGAAGGCAGCGCTGTGATCATTCTTAACCTCGGCACTAAATAGAGGTGAGTGGTCACGTTCATGCTCTGGCCGCTTAACCCAGGACATGCGCCCTCGATACCCATTAAACAGGAGGCTGCGTGGACCCCAGATTCGTTCTTCTGGAATTCGAACCCAAGCTTCCTCAGTAGTCCAGCCATATCGTAGTGGCTGTGCCGTGTGAGTTATACCCGCTCCGAGATACTCCAAAGATGAGATTGAAAAGATGACTCCTATAGCACACAGGGGTGTGAACTCGAGACTAAAAACGTAAGGTCTAACAGTCTTGTCACACTACGTAACGATATGGTCATTGAATGACTAGTATTAGCCCAGGTTTAGTGTCTTAATGATAGTCGCGAGGCACAATTTTAGAATCAAAGATGACGAAACAGCTATACTTTCTGAGTGACGTCAGTTTTATAGTTTCAGTCTCGATGTCAGGACAGTACGTCACAACAAACAATGGCTGCTCTTTCTTCCTTTTTATTGCCACTCATGACCCAGAGCATTCTCATACGGGCTCTATTATTATGATAGTTGCATCCTTATTTAACAACCACCAGAAAGAGTGGAGCTATACCTCTACTCCCCCTCTGGGTTTTCGTAGGCTGTTCTAGGGTCAACTTTACCTTTACCAATTACCATATTCGTTTTAAATTAATAAATAAATAAATCTATTTTGTAAATATAAACCCAATAATTAAAAGATTTTAAATTTTGTTGGTTATTTTGTGACTTCCTTAGCTTCACTGCGTGCTTCAAAACATATGAATAAATTCACTGTTGAACAATAGTATAGTGATAATACAGTCACTCTATTTTAATCTAATAAAATCGTTTCTTATTATTGCGAAGGTATAGAACTGAAGTTCACCCTATAACAGGCCACGAAGGCCCACAGGGGAATAGAAGTATAGCTCTACTCTTTCTTTAACCTCGGCGCTAGGTGGGGATGGGTGGTCAACGCCACGCTTCGGCCGCTTTACCCCCGGGAAAGACCCGGTACCCATTGTATAGGAGGATGAGTGGGCCCCAGGGCCGGTCTGGATGGGTGCCGAAAATCTCGCCTTCCACCGAGATTCGATCCCCTGACCGACGAGCCCGTGCGCTATCTCGGACCACGTTATGAACGTATATGGATATTTATTTCATATAAGCACTAAATCATGGAAATAAGCCATTCTGGAAGCGTACACGTGGAGGAAGTTAGTGTTATATTACAGGGAATGTTAAAGGAGTAAGGCTTGAGAGTGGACTGGATTCAAGTAGCTTAGGACAGGACCATGAACATTCACTCCCGTACGGGGCGGCTACATTTTCGACTAGATTAGTAACCAATGTATTATCGGCACACGGGGACAATAACGCCACTTTTGTGAGTGAGTGAATGCACAAATAACAGCTTCAAGTTGCGAAAACAAATGACAAGTCCTCTGTTGCCGTCAAAGAAATTGCGACATTAACGAACCAGTAAGAATATCCTCGTACACAACTTACACTGGGGTATCAAAACCAACAGCTACGTGTCTTAGATTTTTCTTTTCAATAAAACATCACGCTGTATGAGGTGTAATTTTACAACAGCATAAGCAGAACTGTTACAGGTTGAGATATAAAACTTGTTGCAATCATTATTCACAGACGTAATCAATAGCCTGGTATATAAAAAATCTTTAGGAAGAAAAATCATAGGAATGTGATGGCCTGATACACGTAACACTGTACAAGTCTAAAATCATTAAAATCATACAGCGGAGGCAGAAACTGCAAGTCACATTTAGCATTGCCTTTCCTTTACATTCACTTACGTGCTTTGGAATTTGAACCCTTAAACATTTTGCCATTTATGATGTTTGTAAGTTGCTGACGGAACTGTACAGCACAAGGTCTACAGTCGGAACGTATTTGCAATTCTACGTGACATTCACAGCGTGACGTGCTTTATAATTTTCGTTCCCCGTATTTACAGCGCAAACCGTGGAGTCCAGTTTCTAGTACTCTAGTTTGAAAGTTTGATGTGCTAAGATCGATCGGACAGAATTCCCAGCAAAACGACCACAAACGTAAAACGAAAATGATATGCGATGTTATTCCCATCCATGTGTATTGATTTCTGTTCATGACTCATCCATATAAGACTGTAATTAATTTGAGGAGTTACTTGCTGTATTTAATTTTACTTGTAACTCAACTCGTGTATTACACAGTCGGTAAATGGGAAAGTGCGGGTGTCTTTAGGACCGAATACAACATTTTGGTAGAAAAAATTGGGGTCCAGCCAGTGGGCTGTTTTGAACGTGGTAAAATCCTTCGGAATTCATTTTATGTCATTTTCTTCCAAATGGTATCCTCCTGTCAATTTTCGGACTGAATTTATGTATGCTACTCCCATCTTTCCCACGCGTGCTACGTGCCCCGCTTATATCGTGCTCCGTGACTTGGGTGTCTGATGAAGACCGCAAATTATCACGATCACCATCGCCGTCCCTTTAATTCCTCCCTTAAGTCGAACTGTTATTCTCATCACTCTGTTCTCGCCCTTAATATGTCTGCTTTCCTTACTGGAGAAGCTGTTCTATATTCATAAAAATTAACAGACCAAATTAAAACTGTTTCTGATGAATGATATCCCGGTATATTTGATAGGTAAAAGGTAACGGTAAAGCAGTCCAGTTACAGGCCTGGAGTGGCCCAGAGGATTCCAGAAAGTTAAGGTTCCCAGATTACACGACAACGGCAGAAGATGTTGGTAAGGTTGTCAGCCCTACGCACCGGCCGCCTTTACCCCCAGGAAGTACTTCTGGTACCCACTTCTGTTAGAGGCTGAGTCGACCCCAGGGCCATAGTGCGATCGGAAGGATTTTATGTCAATGAAAAATTACAATGACACCACCTGGAATCGAACCAGCGACCTTCCGATTTGTAGCACAGCACCTTAACCACCGTGCCACCGCGGTCCCCATATTTGATAGGTAACTACTGAATAATAAGAACTGCGTCAGAAACTACGGTAATTTACCGTAAACAAGTTCCTGTTTAAGACATGCTACATGTTATGCCCAAAAGGACCATAATCAGGTTTTATATGAAAACTATAAATAGAAGGTAAATAGAACTATGTTTTGTTATATAGTGTACCCGTAGTATGAGATCTCACCTTCATATAAACCACTTAAAGTTATTAGGTTTACGAAAATTTTCTCTTGTTGTAGCTTATATTTGGTATTGTTGTGTTATTTTTGTGTTATTGTTGTGTTACTGTTGTGTTATTTTTGTGTTACTATTGTGTTATTGTTGTGTTATTCCGATTGTTGAAATATTTTATATTATTTATAGCGTTTTAATTTTTTAATTTTTATATAAGTTTGTTCAGGTTTAAAAAATAAGAATGTTTAGAGTAACAATTTAAAATTCCATAACGTTTGATCAAAAACTTTTACAAGAGCTAAAAACTAAAACCCTAGATAAGATAAAATATTTCGACAATCCGAATACCACAACTAATAACAGTATAAGCTATAAAGGACCAATTTTAATACTTTTAATATTTCTTAACAATACTCTTGAAGGTTAGAACTGACTGTAAGGACAAAATGACATAAACCACATTTACCTTCTATTTATATAGTACCAGATTATGGTCATTATGGGCAGAAACATTTCCCATTTTGTAAAAAAGACACTGTTTTACAATAAATCACAGTTGTGAAATAATGTGAAATGCCAACTTGATGCATCAAGGTAATTTATTGATGTATCCTTAGCGCGACATGTTTCGGGTACATACGCCCATCATCAGGAGCACTAGATGTTGAGTAGCAGCATATGGTTTTCTGCACCGATTGTTTGGATGGGTGGTGGTCTTGAGAGCCACTGTGAAGGTCGTGTGTACGGTGCGGATGGCACCGTGCATCTAGTGTTCCTGATGACGGGCGTATGCGCCCGAAACTTGTCGAGCTAAGGATACATTAATGAATTACCTTGTTTCATCAAGTTAGCATTTCATATTATTTCATGATGAAGACGCACAGTCCAACAATCCTCAAATTACAGTTGTGTTTAAAAGCTGTCTTCTGATCGAGTAGTAAAAATTTTATTTGTAAATTTAATTAATCCATGACCATGCCGTAAGATGTCTGGATATGAAGATAAAGTCACAAAATACATTCAAACATTTAAGAGTACCTTAGATTATATTATATTGCAGTAAGCCTCCTAGATGCGTATGTTCCGGCCACTGTTGTGGTCATCCTCAGGGAGGTGTCCAACCAACGTGCAAATGTAAAACATTGTGCTTTAAAATGCACGACATTAAATATACGTTACAGTGAGTACAGGTGGTCCTTTGGATGATGGCACAATACACAATGGCGACAGGGAACATTCGTTACTGACTTCAATTTAGCACAATAGACATTTTATCTGCACTTTATAATTTAACATAATAACATGAAGCGTACTTGTAAGAAGTTTACTGATTTATAATACGATACGAGATGCTATTAAATGCTTGTAACTATTTAGCTAATAGGCTTATCTAATGAGACAAACAACAAACTTCATTTCATATTTGGGAAAAAGTGCCAGTCCTGTTTGCTCGAAATACAGACAAATATCTGTTTTAGCTTATGCACTAGGACCTCGAAAAGAGATCCTACGGATCGATTCGACTTGCTGGAAAGAATGACAGAAATATTTTTCTCCCAGTACTTTGGTTATCCCTGTCAGTATAAATTTGACATTGTCCCATACTCATATTTCATTCATCTACCAATGACGCGCTATATAATCTTAGCAACTGACAATTGACACTACCCAACTTCCTTCCCTCGCGAGATGTTACGCATCTGCCTCCGGTGAGCTAATTCTCAGGAAGCTTTCCAGTCAACCAGCCATTCTGTCACAAGGTTTCTAGTGGTGATGAATACCTGATAAACTGGAACAGCGAAAAGTATGGTGCCACGAGCATCGATGGAGCCGAGCTCTTTATCACGTTGCTCGGCTTGTTTCCTTCTCCCAGTAAATGTTCAGGGAGTTTACGCATACAAATTGAGAATTTTTGAATATGTATGTATTTAAAATGGAAATATACCTGGGCTTTCTGAGGGCACTGACCACATCAGCATTTTATGTTGTGATAGCTCGCACAGTTTTGCAGGCGATAGCTTAGTAATAAGATGTCACAGCCGAAAAAACCTGTATGTTGACAGCTCGGGTTTCAATACAGTAACAGAGCAAGCACGTGGTCTTGACTTAGGTATTGCAATACAGCACTTCAGACGCATACAATGATGCCCCTTCTTCGTCCACAATTGGTCGCATACAGTTCCGAAATTTGCCTCAGTTAATTAAATCTCTGAAGTTTGTTACCACTACCTTGCATTCATTTCCTGGTAAGCCCACACCAAGAACATGGTGTAGAAAACGCACACGGATGGGCGATTGGCTCAGAGGAGACTGCAATATACAGCAGACGGATTCACGCCCCGTCCACTTTGTTCCTGGGGAAAGAGACCCTGGTGCCCACTGAACAGGAGATTTAGTGGGCCCTAGAGTGGGTCTGGACATGCCTCAAGCAAAGAAGCCTTACTTCTTGTCAGTGGAACGTGAATGGAAAACATCTATGCTTTTCCGCTTCTTTTTTCAGATTCGTCAGTAATATTGGAGACACATACGGGTCAGCACTACTCCTGCACATGCTGACCAGCACAGTGACTTTGACACTGCTCGCCTACCAGGCCACAAAGGTATGCAGTTCGTCATGTTTATTATGCTTTGTACTAAGAAGTATGATACCTTTACACAGCATTCGGTTTCCTGGACTTAACAGCATGTTACTCCTATACAAGTATACAGAGAAATTGTGGCGGAGAACAAGAGTAATGAGATGGACGAGACACGCAGAATGCATGTAAAAGAAAACGAACGCAATCTTTTATTGTAAAATTTATTTTAACATGCCATTTTAGAAACCTAGATGTACGCGGAAATGTAATATTAAAAAGGAACATGTATACACATACATGATTACGATATTAATGACGCTTATAAATTACAGAATAGAAGCTGACTGACAAGCTGGCTAGGAATATAATATTGAAGGGTTCTTGTAGTCAGCCCTTGAAATTATTAGGATAATCTACGATGGCACATTTACCTACAGGTCACAATGTGTCCTCTCTCCACAGATTGACACCCTGAATGTCTATGCTTGCACAGTAATCGGCTATCTAGTGTACACACTGGCCCAGGTGTTCCTCTTCTGCTTCTTTGGCAACCGGCTCATCGAGGAGGTAATGTTTTGCATTTTGAAGTCATTAAACTGTTAGGGTCTCTTCATAGGCCATGCATCTGCTCACGCAAAGTAATAAAATGTGGCCGAGGATGGGTGTTTGAATATCAAAACAGAAGAGAAATTATACTTTTGAATTCTAACAGTTGCGGTTGGCTGAGTATTTTGAACTGGATTGTGCAGTAAATTGAGGGCCTAATGCACAACGTTTCGCATTTTACACCCAACTCTTTGTGACGGGTTATGCAGTTTGAGATAGCCGGACACAAAGAACCGTTTGCATCTCTGTTCAAATTTTACACTTCACTGACGTGAGCTAAAATCACGGATATTTTACCTGTATTGTCTGCTGATGCAAGACAACTGAAACTGTTTCTTCTACCTGCCAACAAACACGTATGTGTACTGTCATACACTTCAATAATAAACACATCATCTCTCTGTGACAGTTATAGTGAAACCTGATTCATTTTTATCTCAGTATTTAACCAACGTGATGCACTAAATTTCTTTCACAATAAGTTTTATTTCATGCCTCTACATGTTTCGAGCACATGTGCTCGAAACATGTAGAGGCATAGGTGTGATGATACCAGAGGCTGTGTAATGCAATTTTGACCTCCTGATGATGAGCACATGTGCTCGAAACATGTAGAGGCATGAAATAAAACTTATTGTGAAACAAATTTATTGCATCAAGTTGGTTAAATACTGAGATAAATATACTGAGATGCACGGTCAGCAAAACGTCAAAATCTGATTTATTTTGTTGTGTGCATTGCGATGGCTTTCATTCAGTTATAATCACTTTACGTTGCAGAGCTCATCAGTGATGGAGGCTGCCTACAGCTGTCAGTGGTATGACGGTTCGGAGGAAGCCAAGACTTTTATCCAGATCGTGTGTCAACAATGTCAGAAAGCCATGAGCATCTCTGGAGCCAAGTTCTTCACAGTGTCGCTCGATCTGTTTGCTTCGGCAAGTACAGTTATTCAAAGATTTAACACATATAAACTGAGAAACTAGCGTCTGAATATACTTAAAACGGAAATTGTTTAATATTTCTGCAGGCACTGTGAATAGGTGCATTTTGTTTCATGACAGGCGGTATCGAGGCGCTACAATTTCACTGATAGTTTATAATTAGAATATTGCATATTTCGTAGTATCTATGAAATTACTGATATTTTAGGTGATGCGTAAGATTTGCTGGTTAATTGTCCGACATGTGACGGCAATTTTGTGGTACCCACTTCTGTCTAGTGATAAATGAGTAGGTGATTTAATTTTAAGTTAAAAGGTAAAGGTAAAGTGATCCCGTTACAGGCCCGGTTTGGCCCAGAGGGTGGGTACATGTATAGCTCTACTCTTCCATGACAACGGCACTAGAAGGGGGTGAGTGGGCAGCAGCACGGCCCGGCCGCACTCTACCCCCAGGAAAGACCCGGTACCCATTTCACAGGAGGCTGGGTGGGCCCCAGTGCCCGTCTGGACGGGCGGAAAATCTCGTCTCAACCGGGATTCGATCCCGGACCGTCCAGCCCGTAGTCAGTCGCTATACCGACTGAGCTACCCGGCCCACTTACCTTTAATATACTGAGTGTATAATAATAATAATAATAATAATAATAATTGCTGTTTCAGGTTTTGGGTGCTGTAGTGACCTACTTCATGGTGCTGGTACAGCTCAACTAGACCAACACGTAAATGATGCTGATGTGACATTAACCAGTATTCTATTCCAAGCGTGTTTATTACACTTAGAAAATTGACGACATGTCACATCGAATACCAAGGTCATTTGTTATGTTCAACTTGGAAAAAAAAGAGTTAATTATTTTGAAAAGTACTGGACACCACAAAGTTTAATACTGCAGGTGACAGTAAGAATCTGATTTTTCAGTATTCTTTAAAGTTCGTCCGAATATTCATTGACTATTCGATTGAAAAATGTGTCTTCTATTGCTGTAATACACAATTATTATTTCAGTATGTAATTTCTTTTACCATTATGGCTATTTGATAGGGAATGTAAATTCGTTCTAACAAAAAGAGCTGAAAATTTCATGAACCATCAATATCTGAAATAGTACCGGTTTCTTACAGGAGTAGGAACTTCATGAATGAAGACGACGTCTCTCACGGTAAACAGTCTGACGCTGGTTACGTTACGTACTGATTTATGTAAACTACCCAAGTCCTCATGACTTGCAGTAATCACATGACTGAGAACTGAGTTGTATTTCGTCGGATGGACTAGCATTCACAGCAACTACGCATTCCCAGTCTGCAGAGGGAAACAGAAACTTACTGGCGTTAAATTTAGCCCACACCAGGTGTGACGGCATTGACAGTTTCCTTTGAAATATTTCTCATGTTGAAGAATTACGGTGAGATATAATTTAACGCTTTAGTCGACTGGCATGCCCACAGTGGCTGCAGCAAAGTGTCTTGTGTTTGGTAGTTTAAAGTTTCCTTTCGATTTTAAAATTGTTAGTTGGGCGCACAAAAGCTTCGCCATTTTAATCGGTACAAATCATCATCTTGCTCTAAGTACAAGAAATATTCATCATCACTTTATAGAGACCACACTGACAGAGGGGAAAGATATTGCGCACCAAAGTCATTTTATCCGACGTACTGTAAATAGAAATATGTGTAATAGTTGTAAGCAATATCATAACTATAAATTCACGGTATTAATATATTTATCATAAAATGTTAATATATTGAAATAGTTTTTAATAATAATATTTATTAATAATTTTGTCTATCTGTGATAAAAGATTAGTTTTAAAACTTAATTTCACATAACTAGGTAGGAACATTTTCAGGTAGTTTTTGCATGAAAGATATATTAACTTTAGTTGACCATGGACGACAATTTGTAGCTTATGTGAGCGATGGCTTATTTTATGTTTATGGTTCCGTGCATCGCTGATCTATATTAATAATTGTCCAACGAGATGCAACACAAAGCAGTCTATTTATTATTCTGCAAGTTCACTCTACATGTTTCGGGTGTCAACCA
>Ga0123352_10004910_pt1 | contig 19911 bp, 9 predicted proteins | sample TergutLab28metaG_FD_89700 | JGI IMG/M metagenome (GOLD analysis project Ga0123352, IMG submission 89700) | Labiotermes labralis P1 segment gut microbial communities from Petit-Saut dam, French Guiana - Lab288 P1 | ecosystem: Host-associated > Arthropoda: Insects > Digestive system > Gut ...
AATCGATCGGCTGCTGACATACACCTTAGATAATACAGCTAAATAATGCGTGTTTTGAAGTTTTAATGTTGTCCATTACGTGAATTTTTTTAGATAAATATGCTACGTTTATCCTTATTGTTGTACCGTGCATATCGTCGAATTATTTAATTAGTATACCTACTGATGCACATACATAAAAATTCCACATTAAAACATTAAAGTTGCTCCGACATGTTTCGATCCTAAAATCATCATCAGGGAGCGACACTTTCCTCGGTAAATTCACTATTAAAATTAGTCACTGATTAATTTCGTTGTATAAACAGTGTGTTGTGGCAGCATGTCTTATTGTGTAAGGTTATGTTGTTGAGAGTGCCCGAATACGGGTGTGCGTCCTGTGCTTTGCTGCAGCAATAATGCTAAGCTTATTATACTAATCAAATGCACGGTGTGAAATAAATATAAATATCAAGGACATATCTGCGACATGTTTCGATACAAGTTTACCATATTCAGGGGGCACATAATGCCAGTTTTAAACCAACTGCCAAAGATAATTCATTATATACAACATTGCACCTTCTGCAGTAGGTCCGTTGCTGACATAAATGCCAAATAAAGAATAATTAATATTGTAAAGATATTTTAGAAAATTTTAACTCTATGTTTCTGAAAAATTGTACAATTTTTACCTCTTATATGTAACTGACATCAGTAACGAAGTTACTACAGACTGTGAAGCATTGTAAATAACTGCTTATCTTTGGCAATTGGTTTATAACAGCTCCCTGAAGATGGAACCCTTGTTCCGAAACATGTTGGAGATACGTTTTTTAATATTTGTACACATTTAATACTGTGCTTTCTTTGTGGATGCAATTAGTTGAACACAGTATTATTTATTTATTTTTTATTAGCAATCAGAAAAATTACAACCTATAAACTAATGTCATAATTATACACAGTACGCTACGATACCATGTATTTCAATGACGTGGTAGGTTATTCATCTAGCGATGTCATCTCAGGTGCCTTGCAAGTCTAAAGGCCAGCATCGTTTTAGTCTCCTAGTGTTTACAGGTTGTAGTAGTGGCTCTAATAGTGGTTTGGGATGGGCTTCCAGTTTGTTGTGATGATTATTGAGTCTTTCATGGATGACTTCACTTACGTAAGGGATGTTGAAGTCTGTATGTCGAGTATGATTTGTTACGTACCGGGGTTTATTTGCTATGGCTGTGAGAATTTTGGATTGGGATCTCTGCATGGTGACTGTGTTGGACTTGCTGGCGGAACACCACAGTTCTATTCCGTAGCTCCATATCCGTTTAATTACCGCTTTGTAGCCGGGGAATTTATTTTTTATAGATAGACGGGATTTTTTTCCTATTAACCAGTTGATCTCTTTTGTTTTTAAGTCAATTTGATTCCTTTTCCTAACGACGTTTTCTTTCCACCTTAACCTGCAATCGAAGTGTAGTCCTGGGTATTCTATTACTTCTGTTTGAGGTATGAGAGTTTGGTTGATGTTGGCTGCAGGGCAGTGGCCTTTCCGGAGTGTACACTTTATATGCGACGACTTGGATTCGTTAACCTTAATTTTCCATTTCTTTAGCCATTTTTCGATGACGTCTAAGTGCTCTTGAAGATTAAGTGAGGCTATCGAGTACAGTAATGAGTGTGTTTATTCAACCGGCACAATACATTTCGGTTCTTTACGTTGTATTCCGTGTCTCCACTCTCGTATTGTTGAGATATTTACTTTGACGAAGATTTAAACACAGGACATTGAAAGTGAGTCACTGCAGAGGTAGTGGCTGTATATCCTGTGAGTATACTCTACAGAACAAACTGAATATGTTGTCAGTAATCCTTTATTTTGTCTGCGTGTATTGTCAACAACGTATTCACCGTCCTAGGCCACCCATCCATGTAGTCATACAGACGAACTCTGTCGATATCCGAAGCACGACAGTCTCACAACAGTGCCTAACCATTAGTTACAATGTCAGGACATCGCATTCTCCGCCACCGTAACAAGGGCGTTACTAACACTGCCTAATCTGACGCAAGGTTTTGTAGCTCTTGATGTATCCATTAGAAAGGCAGCTTATACAGGGTGTACGAAAAAGTGGACGACAAAAGCTAGAAGCTGGAGCAGTAGGTATAACGAATTAGTTTACTGGCTGGAAGTTCGAGGGATCTTGTTTGGATTACTGGCAGGCACAGTAGATTATCCTCTTATTGAAAGTGCCCTGAAGGGCTCTGGGACACACCCTGCGTCATATTTTGTGGATAGCGGCTGTTATTTTTCTCTGTGGTAAAGCGCTTACACATGAAGTTAACATGAGAGTTGTTTGACTGTGCATCTTCCTCATGAAATAATGTGGAATGCCAACTTGATGCAACAATGTAATTTTATTTATGTCGTGTGTGCGGTGCGAATGGTGCCGTCGCACGGCACCATTTGCACCGTACACACGACCTACGCAGTGGCTCTCAAGATCACCACCCATCCAAAAACTCGGTGAAGAAAACCGTATGCTGCAACTCAACATCTAATGTTCCTGATGATGAGCATATGTACCCGAAACATGTCGAGCTAAGAATATATCAATAAAATTACCTTGTTGCATCAAGTTGGCATTCCACATGATTTCATGAAGTTAACACTTTGCCTCCACTATATTACCAACGACAAGAATGACTGGGGCTGTAATCCCGCTCCCCCCCATACAATTTCACGGTGCGAGTAGGAACAACTTTTATTAGTTTTTGTGGAAGAACTAAAAACAACAGTTCAAATACTTTTATTTAGAAAATTTTATATAAAAATAATAATATATAGAAAGAAATAAGGCGATATTGTAGCCCCGATATAGTGCCACTGTTTGTTCGCCGCAATTTGTGGAGGAATTGGCTGAAAATCGAAATATTCTACAGTAACAAATTTCTGCTCACAAACTTCCATGGGCCCTACGTGAGCCTGGTATTAAATTTTGGGTTCCTGTGTCCATCTGCTTCACCTCCTCCTCCTTATCCTCCTCCAGTTCTTCGTTGTTTATTCTTTTTATTCTCCTTTTTCTCTTCTTCTTCTTCGTCTTCCTCTTCTTCTTCTTCTTCTTATTCTTCGTCTGCTCCTTCTTTTTCCTCTTCTTTTACTTCTTCTTCTGCTTCTTCTTCTTCTTCTTCTTCTTCTTCTGTTTCTTCTTCTTCTTTTTCTTCTGCTTTGCACTGCTTCGCAAATGACTGCACCGAGATCCTAACCATTTTTAAGCGGCAAGCAGTATTTTGCCAAGCTGCCCACAAACAAAGCGCAATGCCTTTTCCATCACTAATAAAGGCACCCAGACATGCGCCCTGTCTTCTCCTGTTAAAGTAACTAATTTCATAACACAAAGTTCCAATCCCACCGTGTTTCTGTTACAATATAAACTTCTAAGGCAAAGTTATATGCGTGCTTAGTGAGGGATTCGCCGAGACCTGAATTGTAAGCTACATAACGCTGTAGAATTCCTTCATACACGTTGAGAAGGGGCTTTGGAAAGTCGTCATGGGAGAAACACGACTGCCAGTCGTGGCAGTAAATTCTGTCCTCACTTCTATCTCTGGTTTCCCGGATTCAATCCCTCGTCTGAGGATCTCAGTATCAGTAACGGGATCGGCTGAGGAAGAAAACTGAATTCTTTATTTTGCAGTCAGATTTAATTAAAATTAATTCCCTCTCAAATGCAAATTCCCCGGTCACCAAACAATAAATCTGCCCGTAATCATTCTCGTCAGTCTGAGATAAGGTACACGATTGTGACGTATTTCAAGAATTAGGTTCATGTTACTTTTTGGCATCACTTGTCTTGCAGAAAAATATAACATTTTAGGAGCAACCTGCTGCCATACAATCCGTGGGGCCCCTAAGAGGGTAAGTACCGAACGTCGTCACAATCCGCCTTGCCACAACCGGAGAACTCGGAGCCATGAAAACGCCAAGTTTTCACAATGTGCGAGATTCGAAGCTCTAACACGAGTCTTGCTGAAGATTATAAAGTCTGGTTTTTAAGCAATACTTCTACTGGACCTTGAAGATGAGTGCTCTACCATCCTACGTATCGGCGCACACTACTTGCCAAACATAGCAGAATCACATCCCAATAAAAGTGAATCTTCAAATCTCAGTGAACCTAAATTGATTCAAAATACTATAGGAAAGCGAGTAGAAATGCGAGGAGGACGTACTGACACTCTTCTTGTGCTTTTATGCTTGAACTCAAAAGAAATGGCTATGTGAGCAATTCATTGGCCCCAAAGTGCAGTGACACCCTTCAGAACTTGCTAATTACTGACTCCACGGTGAAGTTATGTTTTTCAAAACTGGCTGATTACTGCGTGCAAAGTGCAATTCTGCTCTTCAAAATTTTCTAATTACTTACTCCAAAGTGCAGATCTGCTTTTCAAAGCTTGCTAATTAGTGACTCCAAAGTGCAGTTCTACTCTTCAAAACTTTCTAATTACTTACTCAAAAGTGCAGATCTGCTTTTCAAAACTTGCTAATTAGTGACTCCAAAGTGCAGTTCTACTCTTCAAAACTTTCTAATTACTTACTCAAAAGTGCAGATCTGCTCTTCAAAACTCGCTAATTACTGACTCCATAGTTCAGTTCTACTCTTCAAAACTTTCTAATTACTGACTCCAAAGTGCAGATCTACTCTTCAAAACTTGCTAATTACTGACCCCGAAGTGCAGTTCTGCTCTTCAAAACCTGCCAATTACTGGGCCCAAGGTGCAGTTCCCCTCTTCAAAACTTGCTTATTCTTGACCCCAAAAGTGCAGTTCTGTTCTTCAAAACTGCTTATCGCTGTCCGTAACGTGCTGTGCCACACTTAAACTCTAGCTAGTTTAAGAATGATTAGAAGTACAACTCTACTTTCTCCATACGCCTTCTCGGTGTGGACAGGGACAACTTTATCGCTTACCGCAATTAGAAAATTATTGCTCTATTTCTCTCTCCCTCCCTCTCTCTCTCTCTCTCTCTCTCTGTCTCTCCGTCCCTAATGTAAGCCGTAATATAGAAAATATTATGCGAGGTTTCATGTTCTCGTACAGATGTTGATGAAGATTCACCATGTTTGAGATTTTACGACTTTTCGACTGGTCAGTAATTGGCGGACGTTTCGAAGCCTCTTCCAAACGTCTTTAATTGTTTTGCATTCGACGAGACCTAACATGAGAGATTAGAATTTTCTTGAAAAAATGCTTATTGACTGCCATGGTCGTCTCACATTTCAACTGTGTCTCGTTTTTGCTCTCAACGCCCACCTTGTCTATCGGCATGTAAATTTTTGAACTTCATACCTACTGTATCATTAAGATGTATCATCTTTAAACATGTCTGATGCCAGCAGCCTTCTCAGCTGTATTTGTCAGCTACTTACCAGATGGTAGAATGAAGGGTATTTATTCTGAGTTACCACCAATGTCTTTCCTTTGTCACAGCACTCCCTCTCAATTAACCAAGCGTTGTGTAGCTCAGTGATTTGTACACGCCATGCGGAATCACCAAGAGCACTGGGGAGTGGCACGAAATATACGGTAACCAGCTCCAGCCATTGTAGAGAGGCTTGATGTAAGTTCCCTTATAAATTGCAGGATAATTTGTTATTTTACTTTATGAAATGGAGATCTACCGTCTGCTGCTTATATTTTCTCTCCCAGACACTTTTTCTATTATATCCAAGATATAATAATACTAAAACCAGAGACATTAGTTGTTGCGACACTTTGTTTACTGTTCTGTGCCATGTAGCAGCATTTTGACAAGGCGAGGGTAGAGAGATGCTGATAAGCTTCGGTTGTTTTATGTTGTCGTAGAAATATTTAGAAGTAATGCAAGCAGAAATGTATCGACTTAAAGTACTAAAGGAGCGCTGCAACCGATGTTTATTTCCGACAGTGTCAAAGCTGGGGAGGGGGGGGGGTTACTACAAGGTACCAAAGTTCTACGATGCTTCCTGATTAATGCATCCCACCTTCAATTTTCTCTGGTATAAAACGACCGTCGCGTGAAGTTGAAACACACAAACATATTCAGAAACAATTGAAAAATTTCAAAGAGTTATTACACGGTAAAGAAGTGTCGTATGAACGTCTATTACGCACCAGGTTCTAGAGCTACTCTTATTCTTTCTCCAGATTTTGGCGCCTGTTTTTCTTCGAATTTCCTCCAACAAGGGCACTCAGTGTTCCATGGCGACTATACTTACTTACTCCATGGTGCAGAGTACTTCTTGAGAAGTTAACTGATTTGCAGCTAGTCAAGAAATTCCCCGTATTTCACGGAACCCGAAGGTTCATCACCGCACTCACAAGCGCCCGCCACCTGTCTCTATCCTGGGCCAGCCCAATCCAGTCCATATACCCACATCCCACCTCCTGGAGATCCATCTTAATATTATCCACCCATCTCCGCCTAGGTCTCTCCAGTGGTCTCTTTCCCTCCGGTTTCCCCAACAAGACCCTATACACCCCCCTCTCCTGACCCATACGCGCCACATGCCCAGCCCATGTCATTCTTCTCGATTTTATCACCCGCAGAATTTTGGGGGCGACTATGGAGTGATAAATTTTTTGAAAAAATTTAATTCCTTTTGAATCACCCTGTATATAGATCCAGAGCACAGTCAGAATACTGGATTAAAAGACGCCAGGTTTCTGGTAACCTCATAACTTATGTGACCATAATAAAGTGTTAAAATTTATGGAATTAATGATAGCAGGATACGTAAAGTTAACAAAGATGGTCGATTTGTTAACAGGAAATTTTATTATTTATTTATTTGTTCATAGTTTGTTTAACGAGTCTGATAATATTTCAAGCAGTGTAAGTGTTTAGAGCGTACATAACTATCAGTTTTAATTTTTTGCTATTGACGTACTGACTTACCTGATGATCTTGATTTGTGAAGTCTTCTTACAAAATATCCGGTAACGCCTTCCTTTCCTTCCAAATGACGCTGCTGTAAGGCTACCACGCGCTGTCATTAATAATCATGTCCTTTGAAAGAGTAAAACTTCCGTCAAAGGTGAAGTTGCCCTGTCCACCATGAAGACATGGTGGGGGGGACAAGTTGAAACTTCTGTCACGTTGCAGCTCAGTAGTATATCGAGGTGGGGGGCCAGGATAGGTCAGTCGGGACAGCGACTCACGGGCTGGGCGGTCCGGGGATCGCGTCTTGGTGTGGGCGAGATTTTCCGCACCCGTCCACACCGGTCCTGGGGTCCATTCAGTCTCCTATACAATGTGTACCGGACCTTTCCTGGGCCTAAAGCGGCCGGGGCGTGTCATTGATCACCCACCCCATCTAGTGCCGAGGTTAAAGAAAGAGTAGAGGTATATATTTATTCCCACTCTGGGCCTTCGTGGCCAGTTCTAGGGTGAATTTTACGTTAAACTTCTAGTAGGTGGGGTGGAGGTGAGTGATCAACTTCATTTCCCGGCCGCTTTAACCCGGGAAAGAATTGCGGTATGCATGGCATAGAGAGATGGTTGGATCCCAGAAGAGGTTTGGAAGTTTTGGAGAGGAGAAAACATCTTTTTCCTCCCGGGAATCAAACGCCAGGTCGTCCAGGACATGGCCTGATCCCTATACTGCTTACTGTCCCTATATTGCTTACTGTCCCTATACTGCTTACTGCACCCTGGCTCAATGAAACTTAGATTATTTCCGTAAATTAAAATATACAGACTTTACGTGTGTCTTGAGCGCGCGAATCGAAGATTATTTAGTAGGGAGAAATGTTCGTGGAACCACACAGAGAAGCGTGGGAAATTTTGGGAAAGAAATCCTATGTATTTTAAAAGCAGGAAAATAATTAACAATTGAATGGTATTAGGAAACAAAAATATAATATCTGGAGTTTGTTCCTGAAGAGTAGGAAAGGAAGAGGAACAAATTTTGCGGATTGTCGTAGAGGAATACTGTGCAGTAGACAACACACTGACACACTGATGATTAGAAAAAAAGAATAACTTGACAACGTAGGCCTAACGGAAAGTAATCTTCTTAATTCAATGCTAGGTTTGATGTTCCGACGTAGATACTGCTGAAGATTCATATACAGTCTATTACGTCGTATCCACAGGTAAACAGACATTAACGCAAGATCCTATAACGTCTTTTGCTATCGACCTTGCTTGACATCCAAAACGCTTGCAGTTTCATCTCCTATTTAAGTTTGAAGACTGTGGAAACTGTTCAGTAATATTTCCATTTTTAATGTGCAGTATAATTCACATATTTTAGTATTTTACCCAGCGTTACGAAATCTTCATACTGCCACTCTTTTCCTGAGCTCAGCTCAGATAGTACCTTATCATTTTCCCAAAATATTATTGTGTAGTTGACACACATAGATTTTTTTTGTTGTGGTCTTCTTTTAGCGTTCTTATATTTTCTGTATGTTAGTCATAAGCTAAATTTACTTATGCTTAGTTCTCGCCTCTCTTAAGACCAGGCATGGGAGGAATATAATTTCCTTCCATTTCTTTTGTTTATAACTGGACTCGCTAAGTGTATCGCGCGAGCAGTGTTTGGAGCAAAACATGTAACAATAGTTGCTTTGTTCTGCGGCAGCAGTCTGCTGCTTAGCTCGAACTGTGTCTGAGCAGCAGAGTACGAGGCTGGATAGTCAGTGCGAACGGTAATGAAGAGTCCACTGGCGAGAATTGTCACTTATACATTTTAGTTGTAAATGCTATTACTCTATACTCTTGCACAATAAAACTCCAATATATTCTACTTGGGGATTATTAAGTGTGTGTGTGCGACCTGCCCGACTCCCCGTCTTAACCAAAGTTACGAGTTCTGTCCCCCCTGGGAACAACATCTAAGATACGTTCCTCATCGGGTCCGCAACGGATACAACAATATTTCCCACCGACATCCGATAACCTACTGTCTTTCCTGTACTTGTAGTGTTGAAAGTCAGCCCACATGTCAACTCTTAGGCCATAGTAGGATCCTGATTTTTATGGAAGTCCACGTGCAAATGACGAGAAATAAATTGATGGAGAACTCTTGTTCTCTTTTCACATTTCAGACGAACGGCACGGAAGGCTTGTAGGATAGAAAGGCTTGACTGATTGACACAGCCGCTGCACATTCGATACTGTTATAATGATAGGCGCTGTCATTAAGATCGGAAAGAAAGACGTCAATTCGCTTCTAAAACATGAAAGGTATCAAGGGATATGAGACGGGGTTTGCAATCATTTGTCAAAGAAATTGTCGTGAAATAAGTAGAAACCAAATCTGAAATGAGCAAAGATATAAAGGTGCTGAGAAAAAGGATCGGTAGATGAAGGCAATAAAGTAGCCTATATGTTGGACAAAACTGTCGTATTGACATGCATTTCGTATTTCAGATCATTATTTGATGTGTGTTTGACCGTGCGTCGTTGACATAAATAAAGTAGAGGCCCAACTAGATGCAAAAATATCAGTTGAATAAAGATAGACCAAATTGATGTCACTTGCTTTATTATTTCATTATTTAATGCTCAACATGATTCGGATGTTAATACATCCATTTCAGGAGCTCCTGAAGATGGATGTATTAACATCCGAAACATGTTGAGCATTAAATAATGAAATAATAAAGCAAGTGACATCAAGTTGGTCTCTCTTTATTCAACTATCAAGATGATGCACGGTCCTATATACATAAGAACAACAATAACAATTTATTGATCTTCAAATTAGCTCATCATGTTTCGGGCAATTCTTTGCTCGTCCTCAGGAGCGCAAGACTGTTATTTACAGCATGTGATGTAATGTCCCCAGATTGTTGTCGGCCGGAGGCCTGGAGTGCGGCGACACGGACTGTGTGTTCTGTGTGCAGGACCGAGCAACATTCTGTACACAGAACACACAATCCGTGTCGCCGCACTCCAGGACTTCGACCGACAACAATCTGGGGTCATTATACCACATGCTGCAAATCACAATATCGCGCTCCTGAGGATGGGCAAAAATTGTCCGAAACATGTTGAGCTAATTTGAGGATCAATAAATTGTTATTGTTACATCTAGTTGGTCATCTACTTTATTTAGATCATCATTTGTCATTCACAGTTGGTAATTCTGAAATATTACTTTTTTCTACTATAAAACTCTTTGGAATTTCGATATGGAACTCAGACACTTCCAGTATCTAGCTGCTGCATCCACAGCAAATTTTGCTGTTCATCAACCCTTGTACACTACAGCCCCTCACCGACACTTACTCATCGCTTTTCACAACATGTATTCTGTATGGAGTTGAAAATTTATAGAAAGACATCTTGAAAAAATAAGGAGCAAAACTGTCTACAGGGAAGTTTTCAGCATTTTTGCAGACTGAAGTACCGAGTAAAACATAATTACCTTCGATTTCCCTAAATAGAAATTGTCTGACGCTGCTCGTAACTTTTACCGGCTTTTAATGCCTATCCCCCTCAAAATAAGGGAACGTATTTGTCATATTTTTATAGATATATTTCATAAATGAACACAAACTTCAGCGTGTTAAGTGTGCTATTTAACGACACCGTCTGTTGCTAAGGCTATGCAGCGTCGGTAATACAAGCAAAGGTGAATATGGAGCTTATGTGGAATAATGCTATCTGGTCAAGACAGAATGACTCAGATAAAATCCTATTACACTGCCACTCTGTTCACCACAAATCCCGAATGGACTGACCTGGGAAAGAATTTGCATCTCCCAGGGAGAGAGTCAAGTTGTCAACTGTTTTAGCCCTCACATGCTGCTACTGTATTTTAATATTTCACTATCATAATGTGTTAGCAAATTTTTCAGGAATCATATGTTGTTCAAATAATGTTTCTTCTGAACGAAAACATGAAAGGGTTACCTTTAGGTAGTTGTATCACAAATATGTCGTAACTAGTAGTGCATTTTATCCTCAACGCAGGGCGCCAATGGCAGTTGTAACTACACGTTTGTTTTCAAAAATTTGCTACAAGTAAAATTGAGAAAATAAAATATATTTGGCGGAAATTCAATTATTCAAATTTTGACGTTTTGCTGACCGTGCATCTCAGTATAATTATCTCGGTATTTAACCAACTTGATGCACAAAATTTGTTTCACAATAAGTTTTATTTCCTGCCTCTACATGTTTCGAGCACATGTGTTCGAAACATGTAGAGGCAGGAAATAAAACTTATTGTGAAACAAATTTTGTGCATCAAGTTGGTTAAATACCGAGATAAATTCAATTATTCATGTTGATTATATTAATACTTCCATTCGACATAATAATTTAAAAGTCACGTGTGTAATGAAGGAAAGATGTTTGGTGTAAAAGAAGGTAAATCAGTCCCATTACAGGCCTGAGGTACCCAGACGGTTTTCAGGAAGCTAAGGTTCCCACATTACGTGACAATGGCCAAGTATGGTGGTAAGGTTGTTAGCCTTATGCATCGGCCGCTTTTACCCACAGGAGAAAATCCTGGTACTCATTTCTGTTAAAGGCTGAGTCGACCCCAGGGCCATAGTGCGATCGAAAGAATTATGTAAATGAAAAATTCCAATGACACCAGCTGGAATCGAACCAGCGCCCTTCCGATTTGTAGCACAGCACATTAACCACTGTGCTACCGCCGTCCTCACGTTTGGTATAACTTCATTAAATAACCATATCTCATTCAGATTTCCCGCGGAAAATGCTGTAGTGTTAGCAATTGCTCGTAGAAGAGCTGAGTCAAGATACAGGACTGTAGGCGAGGAAAGGACCCATTAGAGTTTGTATGTGAACATGATGATAGCAAAGGCACTGGACCGCAAGTACTAGAGGAAGTGTTAAGGAGAGATGTATTTTATCTAGAAGAAGGTATAAAGGAACTCTTGGGGAAAAGATGTAAAAAATGAGAAGAGAGAAAAACAAGGAGCGAAGAGAGATTACAGGAGATACAGTCAGAGAATGAGACAGTGTAACACACAGTACATTCGTTTAATTTTTTTTTGTCTTCAGAAGCAGACCGCATCAGGAATTTTTCTGTTTGGTTATGAAAATTTGATGACTTTTAAAAAGAAGGAAATGTGGGTTAAGAACCATGGTTGCCAATTTCCTTTTTAAACAGAATTCACATAATAAAGTTTGTATTGTGGCGTATTTTGGTGTCTTCAACATGGAAGTTGCTGCAGCAAACTTTCTGAGCTCAAGTATTTTTAGGTGGTTTCAAAAGTTTTGGAAAATTTGTGCTGCCTTATCTCTTCGTAAGTATTTTCACACGTTTCAGTGTATTTAACAATTTAAACCCGTTGCTGCTATTTAGGAACTTGTTCATCATTAATCCCTTCAACCGTAGTTACTTTTCCGAAATTAGCTTCAGTGCCATCAACATGCAAATTAACTGCTACTATTTTGGGTCCTAAATAAAGTCAAATCCGGTCCCAGCGGCCGCGCTGTCTAAGGCGTGTGTCTGCGGGCGTTCGCCTGCTGAGATTTTGGTTTCGATTCCCACCGCAGACATGGATGTTGGTCTATTGTGAGTGTTGTGTGTTGTCAGGCAGAGGTCTCTGCTACGAGCTGATCACTCGTCCAGGGGAGTCCTACCGACTCTGTGGTGCGTCGTTGTGTGTGATCTATAAACCTGCCGACTGGGGGGGGGGGGGTAGTCTGTCGCGCCAAAACCAAACAAATGAAGTAAATACTTTCAAATCATAGACATATCTTACCCTTGTTTCCAGTAAGTGGTATTTTAAAAATGTGTAGCCTTACTCATTGCGTCTGTATATAACGTAAAATTTTACGATCGATCTAAATCAATTTGCTAGTGTAATCTTAGGCGTTACCTACTGGTGTGGCAAAGTGTGTAGGTAAAAAAACAAATGCGTCACTGTGCTGAATGACACAAAACCTTATGAAGTCACTTGGTTGAAGGGGACCCGCGTTTTCAACCCCTAACTTACATGAAAGTGAGCGGACAGTCCGAAATCCTAGTCGCTTTACGTCTAGGGGAACAGTCCCCGAAACCCACTTAATGGGATGCTGCTTAGAAAAATTCAGAATTGTACTTTAAATTATCCCACGAAAACATCGCTCTAATTCTATCCCAATTTATCTTTCCCCAGCCAACCCCTTGTCAAATACACATAGCCTCAGTTTTTTTTTTTACTTTTTCCTGGCCGTGCATCATTGATACAATAATATAAACAGCCAACTAGATGCAACAATAATAATTTTATTAATGATCTCTATCAACTCAACATGTTTCGGGCGATAATTTCGCCCATCCTCAGGAGCACTAGACTGTGTTTACATCTTGTGGTATAATGCACCGACGATGCTGCCTGCTGGTGACCAAACAGCTTGTGGTATAAAGCACCGAAGATGCTGCTTGCTGGTGACCTGGTGGTAGCATCGTCTGTGCTTTATACCACAATCTGTAAACACAGCGTAGTGCTCCTGATGATAGGCGAAATTATCGCCTGAATCATTTTTAGCTGATTTAAATCTGTAATAAAATTATTATTGTTGCATCTAGTTGGCTGTTTATATAATTATATTATTATATAATTATATAGTCTCAGATACTAATATATTTGGAAACGTGAAACTTAAAAACAAATCGTCATTCTTTGTCAGCACGTTTCAGGTAGGTATTGTGAGATACGAATTTTCCATTTTTATCAAAAAAGAAACCCATAAGATGTAGAAGTTTGTAAAGTTAATTAAGTAGTGCGAAGAAGTACACTTCTGTCCGGAGAACGAGGAACACTGATGTAAACAGAATACTATATTACCAACGAGATGCAAGTAATTTTGTGATTCGATTAATTTCGTGTCGTGAAAAGTTCAGTACTTCTAAAATGAATCGCTGCCAAACTGTAAGTGTAGGGAATACTTCTAACTTGAAGAAGCTACAAATTGGATTTCCTGTGACTTGAGTGCATTAACCCAGCGATAAAACGTTATGAACTGTGTTGTCACATTTCTTGCATGAAACAAAGTCAAGGAATTTAATGAAAGAAAGTTTAAATTGGAAAGCGAAAAGATGCAAGTCGGAGGGAATCAAGGCGCTGCATTAGCAACTACATTTTGCAGATCTGCTTGTAATGTAATTTGATATCAGGTCCCTCGAACATTTGTCTTGGTTACACAAAGTTTTGAAACAAAGATTTCGTTCGATTTAATGGTGGCGCTACAGAGAGGACCAGTCCAATTTTCCTAATGGATTTTTTATACTATGGATCAGAGAACGAGTTTTCGTGAAAGAGCGAGTTTACACCGATTTCTGAAAAAAAAACGCAGCACAAGTTTCTTTACGTTTTGTTATCGGTACGCTTTGTGTAATATAAAAGGTAAATTGTACCCTTGTGCAGGCACTAAGGCTCTGTACAGGCCGTACGGCCCATAGGGCGAGTAGAGATGTAGCTCTACTCTTTCTTGACCACGGCACTAGAAGGGGGTGACGGGTCTGCGCCACGCCCCGGCCGCTCTTTACCCTCGGGAAAGACCCGGTACCGATTGCACAGGAGGCCGAGTGGGCCTCAGGCCCGGTCTGGACAGATGCGGAAAATCTCGCCTCCATCGGGATTCGATATCTGGACCGTCCAGCCCGTAGCCAGTCGCTATACCGACTGAGCTACCGGGCCAACTTTATGTAATATAACAGCGAAAGAATTAAAAATTTCGTGGATTGGTAGGAACAGACTTCATTTAACTGACAGTAGTTATTCGATTTTTACCAAAATAATGATATAAGTTACGATAAAACAGGGTTAATCAAAACGATTGTCGGGGGTTTAACAACTTGTCATACACAATACACTTTAGATAGGAGTATATTTATTTTTTATTTAATAGACCAACACTCTAAGTTTTTGTTACATACCTTACGGGTGCTCTCTCTCTCTCTCTCTCTCTATATATATATATATATATATATACTTTTGTGATTCCACAAACATCAACATGATAATCGGGCTCCTTCCAAATGTTTGTAGCATGTAACAACCTTCATTTCCGGGATACTTGCGGGAAGAGTAGGAACATAAACCTGATCCTTGACGTAACCCCATTGAAAGAAATCACATGGGGTTGCATCTGGAGAACGAGGTGTATTTTGTATGACAAGTTGTTAACACCTCAACATTCATTTTGAATAACCCTGTACTTTTGAGAATAAGTCTTCACACTATTGTAACTGAAGGTATAACTTACATTTTATCCCTGTAGTGCATGATACATTTTAAAATCTAATTATAATAATTTTAAAATATCACATTCTTCTGTAAAAAAAAGAATTTTCTATTTTTGGTTCCTATGTCTCATATTTTGGGAAGTGAAGACCTTCAAGACCAGTTGTTCTATTTATTTACAACCAAGTTTAACATTAAAAAATTCTACATTCTACGTCGCGTTGCATTTATGTGTTGTTGTGATTCATAGAACCAAAATAAATTATATCTCTATACAACATTAGCTGACTGGTTGATGTAACTGAGAGAAAAAATGTTTACTGCGCGGTACGAAATGAGCCATCATATATAATTGAGTTTAATTTTGTACTTAGAGTGTCAAAAATGTATTGGAATACAAATTTTTTTATACGACATTTTTCCAGAAAACCTAGATTACTTTTTCTTAAGCGAAGTAAAGAACTGCAGTTAGAACTTTGGAATGAAACATAAAACCGGCTCGTACTTGAATGGGTAATGTTATTCATTACGATTGAACGCTGAAACCATAACATATAAGAAGTTTATTAAATAAATAAATAAATAAATAAATAAAAATATAAGCTAAGGAAAGCCAATCTACAGATATAATATTAGAGAAATATAATTACATTCCTTCATACCCTTGCAATTATTTGAAATTTATTTGGTCCAATTTTCCACCAAATTTTGGGTAAATACATTTTGTCTTGGTGCCTCACAGACCTTGCAACGCTCTTCTTTTTGGCTACGTTATTTGGAAAGTATTTCCCTTTTAACGTCTCTCTTCTTTGACCCAAACACAAGTGCTACTAGATCCTGTGTTTTCGTGTGTCTTTGCATCTGGCGAAATACCTGTAACTTTCTACAGTTTATTCAACAAACCCACAAGCTCAGGAACCCAGAGAACATTTTGTGTAACGTTCTGCTTGTAAGTGTACTCCTGTTCTTAGTCAGTTTAGAATGCGCTTCACTTCAGTGCTCACAAAATGCTCAAAATCTGTTGACCTGAATCTGTCAGTTGCACTGTAATCTCCTAAATCCATTATCAACTTGGTATTCCGAGAAATTTCTCCTATGACTTTGTGGATATTTGTAATCCACAATTTACATTTCTGACCTACTTCAAAAACGTTTTACCATTGCGATATCAAAATTATTTCCCATCGCTCGGTGTTCCATATTATTTTCGTAAGCCTGTTTGACTTACCACAATCAATTATACTGGCCTAGATAATTAGCAATTTAGGTTCGGTCAGATAACCAGAGTCATCTTCTAGAAAACTTTAATCCATTGTGTCTCTATATAAATTTCTTTACAGATTAGTACCGATGTATAACAATCATGACTGAACGATCCTCAACCACGTGTCTACGGGGAAATTTGCGCCTGAAGCAGGGCTATCGGTGTTGGTGATAACTCGAAAACAACCAAAGTAATATAGGATTGCTAATTCTCGATTGTGATCTTGGCGATCTGTACTATACAAAGCGAACTTATGTCCAGTTACGAGGAATAATTTTTTCAATGTGTCTTATTGATTAAGGAATTCGGGCGTAAATAACTCTGTGACATTTGACGAGAAAGTGCCACATATTTCGTTCAGTGCTACAGATAAGCCGGGGCATGTCAACACATTTGGGAAATTTTCAATTTTTAATTCATAATATATATTAATTACATGTAATACGAGAGATCGTACTCTATAAAGGTTTGATAATTTTTGTAACACATTTTAGGGCTCGACCTGAAGATGGCTCTATAAGAGCAGCCAAATGATTTAATTATCTTTTAATTGTAATTACTTAATAAAACGTGTTATAATGTGCAATTATATATATTCTATTTTATTTGGGAACGTGTCCTGATTTTGAGGGGGGTGGGGGGAGGGAGAACGAAATTTTTCATAATCTATTTGCACGTTGTGTAGGAGAAATTAAGTCAAAGGAAAGAATGTGCCTGTACCTCGTATACGTACTTTACGATTATTCCTATAGGCTTTAAGTAGGAAAATTATTAGTGAAGCCTAATAATGCGAAGTTTCATGATTTCACTCCTCGTCAAACACTATTGAGGTGATCAAAGAAGACGAGGAGATTGAAGGTGGCTGCGGTGTGTGTTGGAGAGAAGAGATATGCTTGCAGGTTTCTCGTGGGCACACCTGATGGAAGGGAACAACTTGAAAGTAACGGAATAAGTAGCAAGGTAAAGGTAAAGTGATCCCATTACAGGCCGGGTGTGGCCCAGAAGGTGGGTGGAATTATAGCTGTACTCTTCCAGGACCACGGCACTGGAAGGGGGTGATTGGTCAGCAGCACGCCCTGGCCGCAATTTACTCCCCGGTAAAGACCCGGTACCCATTTTACAGGAGGCTGTGTGGGTCCCAGGGCCGGTCGGGACGAGCCGAAAATCTCGTCCCAACCGGGATTCGTTCCCGGACCGTCCAGGCCATAGCCAGTTGCTATACCGACTGAGCTACCCGGTCCACAACGGAATAAGTAGCAAGGTAATATTAAATTGGGTCTTGAGGAATCGGAATGGGGGGACCTGGTGTAGACTTACTTGGCTGAGAATATGGACAAATAGGGATATCAAGGAGAAACCTGAATGTACAGGGTGATTAAAAAAATAAACTCAATTGAAGAGTAAACGGTGCCTCAACACACGCCAGACAGTTGGTTACGGTATTCCAAGTTCTCTGCTCTCTCTACGGGTTGACTTGCCTTTGCTACGCACAAAATTGTCCTGAATTCATCTCACATTCTCCTCTGATACACGTGGTCGGCCGGAGTTTTGGCCTTTACACAGACAGCCTATTTGCTAAAATTGTTGAGTCCAAAGACAAATGCTCTTCCTCGTTAGAGGTTGAATGTTGAAAAGAAGACGAAACGCAGGCTGCACAGCAGTCGCCGACTCAGTTTTAATGAACTCACGAACGCAAAAAATCTTGTGCTGCATAGTAACCATTTTGCTCTCAAGTGACGCTACTGCTCGGCTGTTTGCTAGGCGAGCGCTCTAGCACTCTAGCGATGGCATTTAAAACTCTAGGACTTCCTCTTTGAAATACTATGTAGATTGTTCACATATCATGTGTAGTTCAGAAAATATAGAGGTATAAACTTGAGTCCATCGTTTCGAATCACGATGTATTATGAAATACACTTGGTTTTTATTGATATTGAACAGGAAGTGTTATTTGCAAACGAGGAGCCAGCATACGATAAAATTACAGATTTCACAACTATTCAAAAAGCAAAATTATGAAAATTTCTGTATAAAGTTTATTATAAGATGAAAACATATTGACAGGCAGAGAGAACAATGACACTGTGCAGAGTGCTTACAGAAGTACTCTCTGGAGTTGGGTCCTGGCAAATAATTTCGCACGAGTTGCAAACTAAAAAAAAACGGAATGTGGTGTCAGCTGACGCGAACCTTCGTGCTTTTCGTTTTGTAATTCTGTATATCTGACCTCAGTGACATTCATTCATATATTCATTTAAAGATGATCACTCATGTGAAAAAGGTGTGCGTATTGTGATGTCAACAAAGGTAGCAAATACATTCCTGCGAAGAGCATGTATTTTATTTCTCCATAATAAAATATGTAAATATGTACTTTTCGTTGAACTAAACGCAAAGAAATTTTAGAGAGTTGTATTGCATTAAACTTTAAATCCTGTGCCTAATATCGGCACAAGTTCTGAACTTCTATCTTCTTTACACAAATGTAACGTATTCCAGAGAAATTATTCTATAAACTCTCGCACGAGACGGCTTGTTACAACAGCCCATGCTCGTTGTATTTGCCTTTCTTCTGTCTCTTTCAGATATATAATATCTGGCATCTTCTATAAACGTGTATTTCTGTTTGTTTTTCTTTCATTTTCTCTTACTTTGTTCCTTCCCACATTTTGTGCAGTTTCCTGTGTCCTGCCTGAACCTTCTCATGTTTTTATCTCATGAATTTTAAACGAGATTTGTCACAGTACAAAACCATGTTTCAGTGTACCATCCGCCTCTATACAGTTTTAATGTACGAAAGAGGAATTTTGTAGATCACTTTAAATGTTAGTTTTAGTACGAACCCATTATTCTAGCCTAATGACAATTCCTGTTTTAGTTACCAGAGTTTAGATTACAGTGCCACTTCATATCCGAGTAGAACCTGAATTTGAAAATCTCTATGCTGTTAATTTCATATACCAGAAAGGTAAGAGACTACAAGCGAACGTAGCGTAATTTTTGTATAATGTATTATATACCGTCAGTAAACAACAATGTATCAGTACAGTGATACAATAAATACAATTAGGTCACATTATGGCAACATGTTTCGACCGTAAACGTTCATCTTCAGGCCAATAAAGAACATTTGTTTAAGGTACAAAAAAGTGAACACTTAATTATTATTTTAACTTTCACTGTAAACTAAATGGGATCCCATTTAGTGCTAATTTATTGTAACTTAATTAATGTTCTTCATTGGCCTGAAGATGGCCGTTTACGGTCGAAACATGTAGACGTAATGTGACCTAATTGTATATTGTATCACTGTACTGATATATTGTTGTGGACTGACGGTATATAATATATTATACAAATTTGTTAAAAAACAAAGGGATGACCTCTGTTTCCCCCCCCCCCAAAAAAAAAACCGTAGCGTAAGTTGGTGTTTTGCTGTGCAGTCTGAAAGTCATGGGGTATTGGAT
>Ga0123352_10004911_pt1 | contig 19910 bp, 5 predicted proteins | sample TergutLab28metaG_FD_89700 | JGI IMG/M metagenome (GOLD analysis project Ga0123352, IMG submission 89700) | Labiotermes labralis P1 segment gut microbial communities from Petit-Saut dam, French Guiana - Lab288 P1 | ecosystem: Host-associated > Arthropoda: Insects > Digestive system > Gut ...
GATGATGGGTGCTGTGACACCCGAAACATGTAGAGTGACTTTGCAGTAAATAAATATCTGCATACTGTTGCATCTGGTTGGATTTTTATTAACATTGAATTAAGATGCACGGAACCATGAGTTTAAAAGTCATAGAGTTCGTTGGCACTTGTGCAGGTATGTTGCGGATGAGCCGTCAGCCTAATAAAACAGATACAAAGACAGTTGCGTTTTGACGTACCTACCCCCCCCCCCTCCTCCAATTTACATAAAACCCAACGGGGATGATGCATCTAAAGGTCAAGTTTCATTAACATGGGACAATAATAAAGTGTAGTTTACATGAAGACCAAAATACGTTTTTGATTATATGTCGCTCATTTCTTCTTATAATGAGAAATTGTTCAGGCAAAAGTAGCAGAGAAACTCGAAACAGACATTTCTTGTGAATAATTTTTTTTTTTTGCAGAATCGTGCTGTTTATGAGATAACGTGGAAAAATATTGTACAGTCGGGCAGGCCACAGATGACAAAATGGCGCATGCGCATTGCCTGCTGAATACCTAAGGCTACAAACATACACTCATATTTTTGTAATACCCATTCCTTTTTCACTACAACAATGTTTGAACTAACGCGTCTCGATGTTACGTTATGCGTACATTACCTCATTGTTGTGTTCTTTCTTTCGGGTGGTTCGCCGGCGTCTGGATTTTATGTGCCGACGTTTCAGAACACTCTGTTCCATCTTCATAGGTCGTGTGAACAAGAAGAATAACTTGATGCGGAGTTTTGCGAATAATCAAATGTTTCTTGCAGATTCCTTCCCATAGAAGTGGATTATTCTTGATTTAAAACTTTTGCCGTGTTGTGAATGTTGCATTTTTTTTTGTTTGGTGATTCTCCGACGTCTGTCACCCTCCAAAAATATAGCATTCAGAACTCGGCGGAAGTTTTAAATCAAGAATTGACTGTCTTTTTTTATTCAATGATCCTATTCTGAGTTTCTTTTCCTTTCGTAGTAAATAAGACCAGATCTTCTAAATCCGTCAGATCTTAAGTTATGAACTTTACTGGATGAACATTGAAACTTCTATGAGATTTTCAGTTATCAAGATATTAAAAATTTGAATCTCGACACCATATATTTTGGCAGGTTGGGTATTGTTTGACCGTGTATCTTCCGCATGAAATAAAGTGAAATGCCAACTTGATGCAACTAGGTCACTATATTGATATTTTCTCAGCTCGACATGTTTCGGGTACATACGCCCATCATCAGGAGCATTAGATGTTGAGTTGAAGCGTGTGGTTTTCTGCACCGAGTTTTTGGATTGGTGGTGGTCTTGAGAGCAGCTGCGTAGGTCGTGTCGGTGCGGTCGCACGGCACCATCCGCACCGTACACACGACCTACTCAGCGGCTCTCAAGACCACCACCTATCCAAAAACTCGGTGCAGAAAACCATACGTTGCAACTCAACGTCTAATGCTCCTGATGATGGGCGTATGTACCCGAAACATGTCGAGCTGAGAATACATCAATATGGTGACCTAGTTGCATCAAGTTGGCATTTCACTTTATTTCATTTTGGCAGGTGGTTATCAGCGATTCTAAGGAACGCGCTGGGAACAGTATGGTGCCCTGGGTGTAACATGCACGTTGTAATCATCCAGGAATCCAGAAATTGAATGTTAAACTGTCCAAATAATTTGGAAAACAAATATTATTATTCGGGTTATCAAATCCAGAAGGATGAGTTTGGAGGGTCATGTAGCACACCTGGGTGAGAGGAGAAATGTACACAGAATTTTGGTGGGGAAACCTGAGGGAAAGAGACCACTTTGAAGACCCAGGTGTAGCTGGTAGGATAATATTCATATGGATGTTCAGAACGTGGGTTGTGAGGGCATGAGACTGTCTTGGTCTGTCTCAGATAAAGGACAGGTGACAGGCATTTGCATATGCGGTGATGAACCTTCAGGTTTCGTAAAATGCGGGGAATTTCTTGACTAGCTGAGAACCGGTTAGCTTCTCAAGAACGACTCTTCTCCATTGAGTTAGTAATGTGGATAACACAGAGTGGACATATACAGCATCCACACTGTTGTCCGAGCCTGAACGTGGCAGGCTTAAACATCCTGTGTAAGTGGACAGCCAAAGGTATCTTTCATCTACCCCGTACTCTTTCCAGTACGCACGGTAACCACGGTTGCTAGAGCGACTTGTACTTGAGGTAGTTATTGGATGCGATTCAAATCCTCATTCTGTAGAAATAACGGGTATTTCTAATATGTACATTAGTGTGTTGCTGTGCTACAAGTCGGAAGGTTGCTGGTTTGATTCCAGATGATGTCATTGGAATTTTTCATTGACTTAATCCTTCCGATTGCATTATGACCCTGGAGTTGATTCAGCCTCTAACAGAAATGAGTACCAGGAGCATTTCCTGGGTAAAGGCGGCCGGTGCGTAAGGCTAAGAACCTTATCACCATCCTGTACCATTGTCATATAATCTGGGAACCTTGACTTCCTGGAAATATCTGGGCCACTCCAGGCCTGTAACGGGACAGCTTTACTTTTACCTTTTACTTTAGTTTGTTAGTTTCAGTGATGTTTCGCATGCAACCTTATTCGAAGATGATGGAATCGACCATTATCCTACCGAGAATTGATATCATTGCTTGTATTCTGTGTTTTTGTGATTGAACATTTTTTTGTGTGGATCATTAGGGCAGAAAAATTATAGTTTCTTTTCAAACACCAATAATTTTTTCGGACCTGAATCAAATCGTACCTCAAACATGGACCATCTTCTCTCCATTCTTGGGTTTACCAATCGTCATCATCGGGTAATAATAACCATTTAAAGACGGATGGCAAACTGCTTTATCTAAAGACCCAGTCCGTACCGCGCAGTAAACACTTTTCATCTTGGCTATAAAAACCAATCAGTTTATGTTGTATGGGGCACAAGCCGCTGTTTGTTCTCAGACAAATACATAAATACAGTGTGGACAGAGCATACAATTATTGAATGTTAAACTGGTGTTGCATCATGTGACCAGTAGGATTTAAAAGGTTAAACAAGATTTTAAGCAATTTGTGATACAATCTCAAATTCCTCATGTCACTTGGTTGCCACAAGTTGTTAAAGTCGACTGGAGACGAAAACAGTCGGATATCCGCTCTCATAACTTACGGTCTTCCCAGGAAAGCGTGAATTCAAGCATTTACGGATATTAGTGACGTTTGTACACGTTCATTGTTCAGTGGAGTTATTGGACTGTACAAGACCTTCAGCCGTTTTGACCTATCGTGTATTGATTTAGTCATTTCCGAAATGTATAATAAGTGGCAGCCTTTATAGTTCATACCGGCACAATAGACACGCCTGATAAACTGGACTGATTGCTTATTTTCCAAGGACCTATTGTGAATAAAATCGTCCAGTTCCTTTTTAAACCGATCCAGGTTTGACTATACATGCTGACACATTTTACGTACTGAGTGGTTTGTGGCCGCCAGCAAAACAGTTGCAATCCGAAGTGCAAGAGCAGTAGGCAGGATACTGAACAGAATAATCTTTAAGTGGTAACGTGTATGCGAAATGTGTACTGTTTGTAATGTGTGACGGTGTTCACGCGTTTAGACACGTTCTGTACGTTTGATGTTTGCGTGACCGTGCATCATTGATACAATAATATAAACAGCCAACTAGATGCAACAATAACATATTTTTATTGATAATTACAATCAGCTCAACATGTTTCGGGCGATAATTTCGCCCATCCTCAGGAGCACTAGACTGTGTTTACAGCTTGTGATATAATACACCGACGATGCTGCCTGTTGGTGACCAGTTCCACCTCATCCTGGTCACCAGCAGGCAACATCGTCGGTGCTTTATACCACAAGCTGTAAACACAGTCTAGTGCTCCTGAGGATGGGAGAAATTATCGCCCGAAACATATTGAGCTGATTTATTGATAATTACAATCAGCTGAACATGTTTCGGGCAATAATTTCGCCCATCCTCAGGAGCACTAGACTGTGTTTACAGCTTGTGGTATAATGTACCAGCAGGCAGCATCGTCGGTGCGTTATACCGCAAGCTGTAAACACAGTCTAGTGCTCCTGAGGATGGGCGAAATTATCGCCCGAAACAGGTTGAGCTGATTGAAGTTATCAGTAAAATCTGTTGACGTTTTGTACGCTTTCGATGCTGTAACGTTGGCTTTAACCCTTAACCCGCTAACGTGGAGAATATGGTGAGCTCCTAATAATGTCAGCAAATGGCAGATGGGATTTAACTCGGCGTTTAAAGGGTTAATACGTACTTTCCGCTGTTTCTGTAACCATGACCTCGCGAAAGTGTGCATTTTACTGGCGTCAGGGTGAGATAGCTGCTGACTGACTACTGCGCTCAACTGTCTGCGTAACGTCTTTCACTTCTAATATAAATTATGTTAATGCAGTCTGCGTTGTTAAAGACTTATCGACTTCATACGGTACTTTTTCCACGCATCTCTATTACATCTACAACATTCATTACCAATTTTTTGCGCAATGTTTTCGTTTTCTACTCATTCTTGCTCCGATGTTTTTACACAGCATAGTACGTCAATGACTAATTAACCTTTTGACGCCTAATGTCAACTATAGTGGTCGTACCACACCGCTAACCTCTAAAGTTGCATTTAATATATTTATTCAACAAATATAGGTACTGAATATTTTAAACACGGTATATACTTTCCATTTTTTCTCTTCAAAATGCAGTTTGTTTCATAATTCTAACATATTTGGTTCCTGTATTATTCACATTTTATATACAGGGTGTGCTAAAATTTTAAAAAAACATTTCCGGCGTCAAAAGGTTAATAAAATTCTGTGTCGTATTTGGCCATAAACAGATTTTAATTATTTCGATATTTTCATTTTAATTGTATTGATACCACTGACGGATAAAACCCATCTCTTTCACAAAAGTTACCTCATAAGCTGTAGACATCCATAAACTTGCCAACTCCTTGCAGATGGCCAAGATCTGTGGCCGAAACATTTCGGAATAACAATTAATAAGAAATAAAAAACATTGTGGAACAAATTGGTAATAAATAAAGGTAAAGTGATCCCGTTACAGGTCCGGTGTGGCCCAGAAGGTGGGTAGAAGTATAGCTCTAATCTTCCATGACCGCGGCACTAGAAGGGGATGAGTGTTCATCCCCACGCTCCGGCCACCTCTATCCCTGGGAAAGACCCGATACCCATTTTACAGGAGTCTGGATAGGCCCCAGGGCCGGTCTGGACGGACGGAAAACCTCGTCTCCACCGGGATTCGATCCCGGACCGTCCAGCCCGTAGTCAGTCGCTATACCGACTGAGCTACTCGACCCACAGTTAGTAATAAATATTGTATATATTTATCGATATATCGATGTGAGAGATTTCAGATGGGATAGAGCAACGCAGCTTCGCGAGACCCCCCACTTTTAACGAAAGAGATAAGTACGCGCCGTCGGGATTTGTCTGTAAGAACTCCAAACCTTGGCTTTTACTCAACTGATTTCGTGCTTGTAATATATACATTCAATTGTATGATGACAGACTTGTTCATATGAAAGCACTAACAGGTTAATTCATAGCGCTTGGTAGAAAAAAATACCTAATTTGTACCATTTGCATTAAATCTGCAATGAAAGCAGCTTCCCGCTCGAACTTGACAATTGGTCTTTGTATGTAGCGTAGCATAACTGCGAGAGATAAAAGAGAAACTCACGATGCATAACAGATACAGATAAATGCACTAAACCCGACTGCTGTAGGCAGCTACCAATAATTATCCGTCTATCTACCAATCTGCCTCATTCCCCTGATCGACTACAAACAAGTGATATTTGTTTTCAAATGCTGCGGTAATCCGATCAGAGATTAGTGATGTCAGTTTTGTTCGGTGTGAAAATTGAAAATAATTGATAATGAAATTGAGGGCTGTACTCGTTTTCGCCGCGTTGAAGAACCAATCAACCGTTGGTTAGTGTAAATTTGTGTCAGGCTCTTTGGTAATATTCGTTTTATATGTACATTGCGAAGCCAGTAATGTCTTGTGCTGTGTTCTGTTAAATAGAAACATGGACTGTCTCTTATATTTCACTGAAATTTTGACACAGGACTGTCTGTGTAAGAACTGGCAGCTCAGGGTATGTGATTCTGAGTGGACATTTGTGGCCAAATGTAGATTTGCTGGAGATCGGTAGGAGAATTTTCATTTCGTAGGCGCATTCGCAAAATTGCGAACAGCGACCATTAGTTGCGTAATGTCTGTCTGTATGTCTGTCCGTCTGTCTGACCATCCTTCAGTCCATCCTTCCGCATGGGAAAACTCGGCTCCCACTGGACGGATTTTTTAAAATGAAATTTGATATTTGTGTATTTCTTGACAATCCGTCGCGATGATTCTAGTATCAATAAAATCGGAAAAGAATAACTTGTACTTTACATGAAGATCTGTATACATTATGATCATATCTCGCTCAGTTCTTCTTAGAATGAAAAATTCTTCAGAAAAACTTTGTAGAGAAAATCGTACCATTTATGAGAATGTGGAAAAATATTCTAGAGCCGAACAGACCACAGATGACAATAAGGCGCATGCTTATTGCATGTAAAGCAGTCCCATTACAGGCCTGGAGTGGCCCAGAAGGTTCCAAGAAGTTAAGGTTCCCAGACTTCATGACAACGACACAGGATGGTGGTAAGTATGCCAGCCTTACGCACCAGCCGCCTTTACCCCCAGGAAATGCTCCTGGTACTCATTTCTGTTAGAGGCTGAGTCGACCCCAGGCCCATAGTGCGATCGGAAGGATTTTATGTCAATAAAAAATTTCCAATGACACCAGCTGGGACCGAACTAGCGACCTTCCGATTTGTGGCACAGCACCTTAAGCACTGTGCCACTGCGGTCCCCGCTTATTGCATGTTGAATACCTAAGTCTACAAACACACACTCAGATATGTAATAGATATAATTTTTCCACTGCGTTAATGGTTGAACGAACGCGCCTCAATGTTACGTTGTGCGTAAATTGCGTGACTTGTTTTACGTGACCGTAATCACTTGACCCTTTTGAGACTAAAATTAGCTCGAATTTTACTTAAAGACCCAGTCCGTACAGCGCAGTAAATACGCTCAGTCTCGGTTATAAAAACCAGGCGATTGGTGTGTATGGAGAAATAATTGCTGTTTCCTCTGAAATCCACACGCATCGTATAGACACATAACGTGCTCAGAAAGTAGGATTTTTAGGCGCGCGTTCTCAAAATTGCGAAAAGCTAGTATCAGCTTCATGTTTATCCGTCTGTCTGTCTGCATGGTACAGCTTGGCTCCCACTAGACGAATTTTCATGAAATTTGATTTGGGGTATTTTTCGAAAACCTGTGTAGAAAATTCAAGTTTCATTCAAAATCTGACACGAATAAAGGGTATTTACATAAAGACCAAAGCACATTTTTGATAATATTTACTCAGTTCTTCTTATAATGAGAAATGTTTCAGACAAAAGCTGTAGACAAAGAAAAAAAATACGTGCGATAACTTTTTGTGAAAATAGTGCCTTTTACAGGGGTGCTGATAAGTCCTTAGCCCGACCGGGAAGGAAACCAGCTAATGTTTCTGTCTGGGTGGCGTGAATTTCCTTTGGCGCCTTGCCTTGCAAAAAAATTTGATGACAGCCCGCGTCTCGATGTTGTTGAAATCGCGCGCGTCCCTGACGTGCTTCCGAGCTTGTTTCCTTCCTGGTCGGGCTAAGCGCTTATCAGCACCCCTGGTATGAGATAACGTGAAAGCAATGTTGTAGAGGTGGGGAGGCCACAGATGACAACATGGCGCATGCGCATTTCACGCTGTATACCTAATGCTACAAACACACACTCACAATATGTAATGCTTTTTGCTTTTCTACAGCAACTTTAGTTGCACGAACGCGCTTCAATGTTACGTTATACGTACATCGACTGTCTTAACTGAGGAATGAAAAACCGACTAGACGACACTTGTTATGTTATTGTACTTCTTATAGGCTCAACATGTTTCGGGCACTACTATGCCCATCATAAGGAGCTCGCGACTATAATGTTGATTACCACATTGGTCGTTTCGTTCTTGGTTTGCTGTAGGTTGGAGGTTAGGTGCGGTTAGGCTGGCATGGTGTCCGGGCTGCAGGCTAAAGCACAACTGCTATAGCCTGCAGCCCGGACACTACTCCAGCCTAACCGTACCTAACCTCCAACCTACAGCAAACCAAGAACGAAACGACCAATGTGGTAATCAACATCACATTCGCGAGCTCCTGATGATGGGCATAGTAGTGCCCGAAACATGTTGAGCCTATAAGAAGTACAATAAAATAACAAGTGGCATCTAGTTGGTTTTTTATTCTTCAGTTATCACAAAGATGCACGGTCCTATAAACATCAGATTGCCTGTCTTGTTCAGTGTCAAAACTGGTGGTACGTAACGTTACCACTAAGCGCAAAAGAGGTAATTGAACAGTAAGTAACCTGTTCTCTGCTCGTAATGTAACTCCGTTAGCATTCGGACGCGACTCTGATATTTTCCGTCAGTAATACCGAGAATTGTAACGAGGATGCAGATTCAAACAGTTTTTGTTTGTCGTGTAGCCTTGTGCTAGTCTGACAGGTGAATGAAAGCGTTCCGATGTAACACACTGCCTCCATCTTCAGATCCTGCAGTCCTGGCATCCAAGTAAAAATGAAAGGTAAATCAGTTCCATCACACGCCCGTGTTGGCCAGAGTGTTCCAGGAAGTTAAGGTTCCTAGATTAACTGACAATGGCCCAGAATGGTGGTAAGGTTGTCATCCTTACGCACCGGCCGTTTTTAACCCCAGGAAATACTCCTGGTACTCATTTCTGTTAGGGGCTGAGTCGACCCCAGGGCCATAGTGCGATCTGAAGGCCTATGTCAATGAAAAATTCCAATGATACCATCTGGAATCGAACCAGCGACCTACCGATTTGTAGCGCAGCCTGGTATCCAAATACCAAGTTAATAATTAAAGGAAAACCTTCGTCAAAAGCCGGTAGCCCCCGTCCAACATAATATATTTGTTATCGAGAACCAATAAGTACGAGCTGGACTTTTGACTAAGCTATTATCAGGCTATACAAGATTTAAAATATTATATGATTTTGTTTTACATTTTTTGTGAATGTTGGATGTGATAATTTTGAGGGCTGAATCTTGAATCATACTAATTACATTATTGTACATTACACCTTCTTGTAAACACTGCGCAGCTTCATTATGGTTTAGTTACAAGCCGAAACATGTAGCTGTTGTTTCTCTGTAACAAATGTACTTTGCGTCGAAGGACACATTGATTTTTTTATAACACTAGACAACAAAATTTAACTTCTTTTTCGGCCCACGACCTTCAGTAGGTGAACTTAGCGGTATTTTCATGCTGAATTCATATATATATATATATATATATATATATACAGAACCTTTCTATCAGGCAGAGTTTCAAAGATACAAAGGACTGTATTTGTGCCAAACGGTACTTTACGTACTCTTCAAACAGGCAGAAACTTACCTCTAAAATGTAGGGGCGTATGAATTTCGCCGGTAATTGCCTTCAGGCACATCCCTCTTCAGTGTCCAGCAATAGTCTGCCAACATACTGGAGGTCCACTTGCCTTGGTACCGTTTTTTCATTGGCAAAAATTTCTTGGTGAAACTTTTCACCGTGTTCGTCACTGACTTCGCCGAGATTTTCTGAAAAAAAAAATCCAAGTGGGACCCCAAAAAAGTAGATTTTCAGACTCATATTGCATCCCATAGCTTTGTACGAAGTCAACAGTTCGCGCACAACATCCTGATAGTTCGCTGCTTTGTGATTTCCTAAGAAGTCCTTGCAAATCCTCTTAAAAGACAACCATTCATTTCTTTCAGTCTCATTCAGGTCTTCATCGAAAGGTTTTTCTTGCATCAGCTCCCTGATCTGGGGTCCTATAAATATACTTTCCTTGATCTTTGCGTCACTCACATTTGGGAATTTATTCCTCAAATATTCGAATCCACGGCCGGTTTTATCCATACCTTTCACAAAATTTTTCATGAGGCCCAGCTTTATTTGCAAAGGGGGCAGAAAAATTTTCTCCGGAAGAACAAGAAGAGGACTGACGACATTTTTCTCCCCTGTCGTCAGTGATTTTCGTTTAGGCCACAGTTTATTTACATGGTGATTCTTCTTGTCCCGGCTGTCCCACTCACACAGGAAACAGCAGTATTTTGTGTATCCCAGTTGCATTCCGAGTAACAGTGCCACAACCTTCAGATCACCACATAACTTCCACTTAAATTCGTCATACTTAATCTTTCCCAACAGTAGCTCCATGCTTTCATAACTTTCGTTCATGTTGGCTGCATGAGCCAAAGGAACGGAGGGGAATTTATTTCTGTTGTGGAGTAGAACCACCTTCAAGCTCACTTTTGACGAATCAGTGAACAAGTGCCACTGATCTGGGTTAAATTCATGGCCAAGAACTGTCATAACGGAGCAAACATCAGTGCAAAACACTACACCATCTTCATGGGAGAAGAAATCCTTGAATTCTTCATGGCGCCCACGGTAAAAACACACCTCAGTGTTCTGGCGCAGATGATTTCAGCTTTTTGACCTGGAGCAAAAGGTGTGGGTGATAGAGAAATTCTGGAAACATATTCGAATTCAGCGTCCCAAAATACATCGGAAAAAGACATTTTTCTCCATGGGCTAAAATCTTTGTTAACCGGTGTAATTAATAAGTCTGGATGATATTCGTGTCCGTCCAATAATGTTGAAAATTTCACAAGGAATACCTCATCGGACTTAAAATCTGCAGCACCAACATCAAGACATTAAAAGTATTTAATACAATTTTATCTTATTTTATCCAATTATAAGCTAGTTTTTTTTTTTACAAATATTGATGTACGCTTCCTGAGGATGACCCACGGAGTGTCGAAACATGTCGAAGTTGTAGTGTTTTAATTGTTTTAAAAAAAATTTATACAGTGAATTTTCACATTCGTACCGTCCATCTTGATATAATCAAAGTTTTATTTATTCACCAACTGATGCACTAGTGAGTTGCGTTAAAAAAACAGTATTAAAATTTACATTAATGTAAGTTTTAATGTAATTAATTAATGTAAGTCTAATGTAAATTTACATTAAAATTTACACTAATACTAATTTTAATGTAATTTTTTTAATATTGTCCTTTAAGACAACTCACTAGTGCATCAGTTGGTGAATAAATAAAACTTTGATAATAGTGAATTTGTTTATATTTTCTTGAGTTTTTAACATGTGGATCAGTTGAGTTAAGCTGCGGATATGTGCCTTTCCAACAGTAGAAAATTATAAGACACGGTGGAAATACTGAAATAGCCTCTCTGCCGACGGGATTTGTTGCATGTAGGCGGGGTTTCCCTCTCAGATATGAGCGTCACATGTATTCACTTTATCATAGTACGAGATTTCATTCCCAATTTATTCAGTTCCATTGTTTCGTTCACAGACCTTCGCAGTTCCGACCACAGTGCACGTTGTTCTTTGTTCCGGCTAGTTCACAAATTTCTGATCCATTCGCTTTCACTGTTTTTATCAGCCCACTCTGATCAGCCAATAAATACACGCAACTGCACCCCCTTCCACACTCATTTCAGGACTTGATATCGGGCAGGGGCTAAACCAACCCCCACTTTCAGGAATATCACGTTAGGGACTGTACACACTTTATTAATGTTTCATAGGATTTTTATTAGCAGAATTACGCGGTAACGAACATATTAATTGAAAATTCATCCATCATCTAGGCAGGGACGTTTGAACCAAGGAGATCAGTACATTATCATAGTTGAATGATACATAAGAGCCGCCTATAATGCCCTGGAATCGATTTTATGCAAGGCGACTAAGACCGCCTGCCATCTGTCGGTTGCAGCTTCTACTGTCATAAAGTTTAGAATCACATCTGTGTCCTAGTCGTTAATATAGTCACCTGTTTTGATGCACATAACCAGTAAAATGTTTCAATGTATCTATGTAAAAGTGTAATTCTAGAAGCCAATTTCCCTTCCTTCTTTTGGCTTGTCATGCCAACACCAGACTACACGGCGTCACATCCCAGAATACGGTAATCTTTATTCGGCGCTGTCATGGCTTTATAATTCACGTAATTTCTTATTTCACTGATTTCCATTCTTACCAGCTGTATGTTGCTGTTGCCATATTTTTTTTAATATAATCCTGTAATCTAAGAATGATATGCAGTTTAGCTTAGTGTGTTAGACTAACGCGCATTTCGTCATAGGCTGGAGCGGTAATTAGAATTTTTGTTTGTAGATACATGTTAAAATGTTAGTATTATGGTTCGTAGTAGTAGTAGTAGTAGTATTATTAGTAGTAGTAGCAGCAGTAGTAGTAGCAGCAACAGTAGCAGTAGTAGCAATACTAGTAGTAGTAGTAGCAGTAGTAGTAGTAGCAATAGTAGTAGTAGTAACAGCAGCAGCAACAGTAGTAGTAGCAGTAGTAGTAGCAATAGTAGTAGTAGTAATGGCAGCAGCAACAGCAGTAGTAGTAGCAATAGTAGTAGTAGTAGTAGTAGTAGCAGCAGCAGTAATATTAGTAGCAATAGCAGTTGTAGTAACAGCAGCAGCAGCAACAGTAGTAGTATTAGTAGTAGTAGTAATAACAGCGGAAACAGTAGTAGTAGTGAAAGTAGTAACAGCAGTAGTAGTAGTATTAGTAGTAGAAGTAGTAGTAGTAGCAGCAGCAACAGTAGTAGTAGTAGTAGAAGTAGTAGCAGCAGTAGTAGAAGTAGTAGTAGTAGTAGTAGAAGTAGTAGCAATAGTAGCAGTAGTAGTAGCAGCAGCAATAGTAGTAGTACTAGTAGTAGTAGCAATAGTAGTAGTAGTAGTAACAGCATAAACAGTAGTAGTGGTGGTGGTGGTGTTGTGGGGGTGGTATTAACATTAGTGTAGAATCGTCGTTTTGTCTGACGCGTATTGTTATTACTTTTTCTCCGCTGTTTAAAGTTTACTTACCGTTTAACTTTCCCCACAATTTGAAATTACACTTGTTCAAATTTGGTAGTCGTGGGGTTCACAATCGGCGACCACAAACACTCTAAAACGCATCGACTGTTCGAGATATCTGTTGTTGTTACCTCGCCTTGCTGAATAAACAGATAAACGAACAGTTTGTCATTTAAGTCTATTCATCAGTTTTTTTTTTTATAGAATTGACAGTGGATCCAACAATTTTTAGTGCACTCGTAGCACACCACGTACCAACCGTAACCTCGTTAAATAAATACGTGACATTGAACACGGTAGTGAGTCGCATGTAAGATCAAACCGCACAGTGTGGTCTGTTAGGTACATATCGAAGTGTCTGGTGAACATATTACTCCCATCTTAACTTCTACCTGTCTGTCTTCAATTCTACCTTGAAAATAGAGGCAGTGTATTTCTCCCAAATTTTGAACTCATCCACCAGCTTACACTATGTAGTAACCCAAGGAGCTAAAAAAAAATACATCATGACCGCTGTGAGAAACTGAAATTATGTACATCCTCAAACTACAGGGTGAGCATAAAGTATTTCCCTGATTACAAACATTTGTTACAAGAAAACTACTGTACGTGGAATACAAACATATTTTTTTTTTTAAAATGTAACTCAAGAAGTTTTTTTACAACACATTCGTACACTTCAACAAATGCTCCTTTTGTTGCACGGAGAACGTCTAATCGATAATAAATTTCTGTCCACGTGTTCTCCAACATGTCTTCAGTTATTGTAGCAAAACAGTCTGTTATTTTTTGTTTTGCCACTAGCAGGTTATGCAACTGTAACATAACAATAAACACATGGCATAAAAGTTTAGAAACTAACTTAAGTAATGGTAAAAAAAAGTTTGTATTCCACGTAGTTTTCCTGTAATAAATGTTTGTAAGCAGGGAAAGACTTTATGCTCACCCTGTATAGTACGAAATATATTCGGATTATAAACTTTGAACATCTTCTAATGCCGTACCTATGGAGTTGCAGCCTTCACAGATAACGGATAAAGCATGAAGTTGATGACCAAATAAAGTTCTGTTTCCCGTGAAAGTGCTTTGCTGACTGTAAGATGCGGGACCCCTATTCTTATTTTCTATTCTCCCTGTGAGTATCTGCAGCCTTTGATGACGTCTAAGGAAACCGACTCTATTTTCTGTTGCTCCCAGCACAGTGCACAATTGATGTCTACCAACAGGCTATATCGATATTGGATCCAAATAAGAGGGTCTGTCATGATCGGGAATACGAAGATAGCACATGGTGCTAGTGGATTGCGAATGGAAGGACTCTCTTTACGTTAGTGAAGACGGTATCTCAAAAACCTGCCATTGTCACACTGCGACTGATAGACCCAACGAGTTGGAACTTGCCTTGACGTAGAGGGGACGTGAATGAATGGTAATTCAAATTAGCAACGATATCTTCCTTTCACATACACTCCGTAAGTTTAAAACCCCGTGTGTACGCTAAAGATGGGACTACCCAAATTCAATTTACACTAGAGTTCACCCAAAAACGGGCCTTGAAGGCCCAGAGGGGGAGTAGAAGTATAGCTTTATTCTTCCTTTAACTTCAGTGTTAGATGTGTTGGGTGGTTAACACCATTCTCCGGCCGCTTTATCCTGGAGGAAGAGACCCAATAAACATTTTGTAGGAGGCTTGGTGGGCCTCGGGGCCGGTCTTAAAAGGTGTGGAGAATTTCGCCTCCACCGGGATTTGATCCCCGGACAGTCCGGCCCATAGCGAGTGGCTATACCAACTGAGCTATCCGAGCTCCTTCAGTGTATGCAGTTGCTTTTACATTTAACGACTGATTAAAAATGTACCGAGAGAAATGCGATTTTACAAGATTCTTCCATACTGTTTTCGATTCATTGTTCGTTAATCACCCTGTTGCTCATGGCTATATAACCTAAGTCACTGATACCGTCGTTAAACTGCAAATTAATTAATAAAAGCGTATGATATATTGCGTGGGTAATAATCAGAGGTACTTCATGTATAGCTGGACCGCAGTAGCACAGTGGTTAAGGTGCTGTGCTACAAATCGGAAGGTCGCTGGTTCGCTCCCAGCTGTTGTCAGTGGGTTTTTCATTGACGTAAAAATCCTTTCCGATCGCACTAATGGCCCTGGGGTCGATTCAACTTCTAACAGAAATGAGTACCAGGAGTATTTCCTGAGGGTAAAGGCGGCCGGTACGTAAGGCTGACAACCACCACCATCCTGTGCCGTTGTTACGAAGTGTGGGAGCCTTAACTTCCTGGACCCCTCTGTGCTCCTCCTGCCCTGTAACGGGACTGTTTTACCTCATACCCTTTTACTTCATGTACGAGCAGGTGACACCTTGACTGGACACTTGTCACCACTGTGCTTAAGTATCGGAAGTTCCTGTAACGTTAACCACAGTGTAAATCAACAAATGCATGCAGTTCGTTAGAATTACAATAACGTTAAAATACATCGACTGCTACATGTTTCGGCCTCACTGGCCCAACATCAGGGAGCGCACAGTTGCATAAAATGGTCGTCTATCCTTCTCACCATATCCAGTATATAGTTGAGCTGTGAACACATCCAGACTTGCTGACTGCTCCAATTTCTACCTGCCAATCCATCTGCCATAAATCACACATTGGCGAAATTACGACAGTTCAGCTACGTGCTGTAGATGGCAAAAAAAAAGGGGGGGGGGTTAAACAGTTGTTTTGTGCAACTGTGTCCTCCCTGATTATGGGCCATTGAGGTCCGAAATATGTAGAATTTTACGTAATAATAGCGTTTTTGTCTTTCTAACGAATTGTGTGCTTATGTATGTTGACTTTGTAAAAATTGTCTCATAATGCACGGAATGGTAAATGTCAACATCCAACAATCCTTGGGTTCAAAGAACAAAGGATGCAATTAAAAGAGCACTTCGGTTGAAATATAGTTCTACCCTGAAGAAGGGGGCAGAAGTTTTCTCCGAAGCGGTGGTTTCTACCAGACTACATGGAATTACATCTCATAATACTATAATTTTCATAATGATTGCGAGATTCAGGGTTTCCGTCGCGAAGTAGATAATAATTGCCATCTTCCGGGACATTACGCAGAGTTTAGTGGTAGTTCCTTACCGACGTTTCGGGACAACATATCGGTCCCATCTCCAAGGGTTAAGAATCCAAAAATCAAAATGACTCCTAATGATTGTTGTGATGTCGTACGTCACAGTCCGCTTATCACATTCCTTCCGTGGTTTATTATTGTGTCTTTGTACTGTTTTTGTGCTCCTGTGCTGTCCTTATAGTAGTCATTTGCGCTGGCAACCCTGCACGTTCGTAAATACCTATTGAATTGAATTGAATTGAATCGAAAATTATTTTTCAGGTACACCTGTCTCTGTGCACACCATAAAGTAGAATGGGGGAGTGGAGGTGAAACTCCTCTCGTTCTTAATTTCAGTGTCATTTTCACTCCCCAGTTACCTTACCTCCGGAAAAGAGCCACCAGTATTCATTCAACGGGACTCAGAGTCAATCTAGGGTCTTTGGTAAAGAGAAACCCCTCTTAGCCCTACCAGAATTCGAAACACTGTTCCTTGGTTGTCCAGCCCACAACCTAGTCACTATACCGATTACGCTATCTCGAATTTGTCGTCATCACCCTCATCATCATTATCATCACCATCGTCATGAAAGCTAGAAACATGTTCCAGCATTTACATAGCACTTAAGTTCTTCTACCCTGACAACCTATGTTCTTAAGATCCACTAAAGGCTACTCACTCATCCTCTTCTCTGTCTTCCCGGTTGACGTTTTGCAAGATGATTTCCGTTCTAAACAAATGTGAGGCCCGTCGTGACTTCTGAGCTGTGAACTCCCAGCACGTTGCGATCGGTACACAAAGAGAAGTTCCTTCTAGTGCAGTGTTAACAGTACTCGCCTCCTTTCATCCCTCGTGGCACCAGATATGTTCATCACCACTTCCTTGACGTTATTATTCCATAATGTGTGCTATCCTAATATAAACGTCGCTGTGTTTACAGACGCTTTCTCGCGCTACCACGGAACCAGGAACGCGATGGTGTTGGCGGAAGGCTGTCAGGCGTTTGTTAGGGAACTTCCGTATCAGTTTCTTTTTGAAAGTTTGAACGGAGCATAATGCTAGTGAGTCTGATAAGGTTTTGTGACAAGTAATTTATCAAGAAAAAAAATTTTTAAACTTAGACTGCTTTAACCTGAAAATTAAGATTCCGCGCTTCACCGAAACGTCGGTAACTGGCAGTCGGCACATTGTAACATCCTAGAAGATTCGACTCTTTACCTAACACTACTGTGAGGACTTGAAATACACAGAAAGTTTGAACTCCACAATATAAGTTTTCTTTCTTTATTAACTATCACTAAGTTTGCAGTAGTCATTAATATGACAGTCCGTCAGTCAGAATGTCCGAAGATGTGCAGATATTTAGGTAGTGCCTCTGTGTTTCGCTTTACCCTACCAAGTACAGAAGTACGTACACATTATCTTGCCATGGAGTTGGATATTTGAACGCTGAAGTGAGCGAAGCCATTAATCTTAATTTCAAGCAAGACAGTTCGATCAGACTTCACACTTCACCTCTTATAGAAGACTGTCATCTTGAAAGAAGACTCATTATAATTAATTTCTGTTCTTATGAAGCTGTCGACGGAGACCAAGACAGCAATAGCGCAGAACTTCTTATCTTCTTCCTAAAAACGTCCAGTTACGCTCCAAGAAAGCATATAGGGGCGTGAACGTAAATCTTTAATAATCCTTAACCTCGACACTGCAGTAGCAAGCTTTATGCTCCGTCCGATTTACCTCAGGGAATATTATTCCCATTAACCATTTAATAGGCAGCTCAGTGCGCCTCGGAACCGGGTTTAACTATAATATAATACGAGTATTTTGTTTTATTGCAATATATCTTCTTCTATTGTGCTATATATTATATTATGTATTATATTATATTATATTATATTTCTAACAGCTACAGTTATGCACTTCAGATGCTGAATTTATATACTTTACAATTTACAACGCATGACGTTGGCAACCTTTCGTTCAATCGTGCTGTCATAGGATCATACGCCTCGTAATATTAAAAACCTTACCCCTTTTCCTGCAGCACGCAAAAATTGTCCTTCTGCTCGATGTGCAACAGCTGCTCACTTGATGTGCTATGGTATAGCTATATATATCAGGCAAATTAATGCTGTTCAACATGCTGCACGCCAGTAGCACGTTGCACTTGAGTTGTGGTGTTAATTGTTTAGCTAACTTGTGATTACATGTAATTTCTAAATCTTATTGTTTGTTTTTGTTGTGTTTTGTTGCTTGTGTGTGTGTGTGTGTGTGTGTATGTGCGTGTGTGTGTGTGTATGTGTGTGTGTGTATGTGTGTGTGTGTGTATGTGTGTGTGTGTGTGTATGTATGTGCGTGTGTGTGTGTGTGTGTATGTGTGTGTGTGTGTTTTGTGTGTGTGTGTTTGTGTGTGTTTGCTTGTAAAATATGTGTTTTGAACAATTTTTGTTAGGTTTTTAATAGACTTTTACCCTTTTAGCCTGAAACTTTATTACATCAACATATTATTATTATTATTATTATCATCATCATCATCGTCGTCGTCGTCTAGTTCATTCCATCCTTCTGTCCTTTGGACTGTCTTTCCATTAACTGCAGGTTGTCACTGCGGTAGCCTCTTACCATTAACTGCAGGTTGTCACTGTGGCAGCCCCTTTACATTAACTGCAAGTTGTCCCTGTGGTAGCCCCTTTCCGTTAACTGCAGGTTGTCACTGTGGTAGCCCCCTTACATTAACTGCAGGTTGTCACTGTGGTAGCCCCTTTCCGTTAACAGCAGGTTGTCACTGTGGTAGCCCCTTTCCATTAACTACAGGTTGTCGCTGTGGTAGCCCCTTCCTCCTGTCCGTTAAATGCATGAAGAGCATTTGCTCACAATTGTTTGAGATAAATTTCTTGCTCCTCTCCTGAAACGAACCAGGATTCCTTGGTTCACAGCCCGTAGCGCAGTCACTGTAGAGATTACGCTGTTTATACCCGTAAATTAATCCAGTAAACCAGAGTGCTATGGTTCCTGCCAGCGCAGAGAAATCTGCGCCTGGTAGTCTCTGTTTTCCCCATATTCAAGAAACGCCCTGAGCTTTCGGTTTTGCCCAAGCGTGATTGGAATTGCTTACACGAGTTTTCCGAGGGCGTCGGGCTTTCCTGCGCGTGACGAGAATTGCAAAATGTAAAGGGTTAACTAAGTGATTTAGACTTGAGCCCATGCATGTCGCAAGTAAATGGACAGATATTTCGGGGGTTCTTCTCAGAACGAAGTGCTGTTAGGTACATTGTTTGGTACCATTAGGGTCTTTTGGTTTCTCATACACAGAGTTGAATAGAAGGAGAGACTGTGAATTGTGCTCATGCATGTACACATATATTATATTATATTATATTATATTATATTATATTATATTATATTATATTATGTTATGTTATGTTATGTTATGTTATGTTATATTATATTATATTATATTATATTATATTATATTATATTATATTATATTATATTATATTATATTATGTTATGCTATGTTATGTTATGTTACGTTACGTTACGTTATGTTATGTTATGTTATGTTACGTTACGTTACGTTACGTTACGTTACGTTACGTTATATTATATTATATTATATTATATTATATTATATTATATTATATTATATTATATTATATTATATTATATTATATTATATTATATTATATTATATTATATTA